>Ga0187870_1001000_pt1 | contig 28004 bp, 22 predicted proteins | sample June2016WEW_13_1_3_FD_132974 | JGI IMG/M metagenome (GOLD analysis project Ga0187870, IMG submission 132974) | Peatland microbial communities from SPRUCE experiment site at the Marcell Experimental Forest, Minnesota, USA - June2016WEW_13_150 | ecosystem: Environmental > Terrestrial > Soil >... | reverse complement strand
ATTACTTTGCCAACGTCCTTGTCCCGCCCAGCGGAAGGTAAGCCGATCGGTATCGCTTAAGGCATAATCTACCTTGACCAAAGCGTTCCGCCAAATATCGTCTTCGACCGACATGTACTTGTAGTTGTCGGTATAGGGCGTATATCCAACGCCTGGATCGTTGTTAGGCGTCAAGCCAGAGAGGTACTTTAGCATGTTTTTGCCAACTGGGTCAAACCGAGAAGTAGGAACTATATTTCCAGAAAACTGTGCGTGCCCCACCTTGGTTTTGCCATCGTTGGGATCGACAACGGTTTGCAGCGGCGTGGTTACATCGTAGATTTTGAGCGGTTCAAGGCTGTTCGCCGTTGAATCCCAGAATTGAGCAGTGCTAAAATCACCGTTCAACCAAGCTGAATTCGGAATGCTATTGTAGGAGTAACCAGTATTCGGAAGCACATCCTTCATGTATTCATAACTTACTGTAAAAAACAGTTTGTTTTTTCCGTTGTAGATATGCGGAATGACGACTGGTCCATCAAACTCTAAGCTGTATTGATTGCGGTTATGTGGGGACTTTTCAGGAACTGTATTATTGATACCCGCACTGTACTTAGTAGACCAAGAATAAGTATCCAACCAAGCACCGCGCTTGTAATAGTCAAGAACGCCATGAAGCCTATTCGTGCCTGACTTAAGCGAAACGTCAACCGAGCTTCCGCCTCCACGCCCATACGATGCGTCCGCCGCACCAAGCACGACTTTAAACTCTTGAACGGCATCGACCGAAGGAACAATGCCGGGGTTGGTAGCAAAGTTTGATGAACCAGTATTGTTGACATTCTTTCCGGTATCGTTGCTGATTCCGTCAATAGATTGCGAGGGCGGTTGTGAAGAGCCGTTCGCGTATTGGTTATCTGTTACGTCGTCGAACGGACGTGCATATTTAGCATTCGAGAAATCATGCGTACCTGGAGCTAGATCAAAAAGTCCGTAAGGATTGCGTGCATCCAACGGTAATTCGCTAACACGCTCATTGTCGAAAATCTCACCATTGTCTCCCTTAGACAACTCGATCTGAGAAGCACTGGCTTTCACAGTGATCTCTTCAGTCGTTGCGCCAACGCTCAGGAGAAAGTCAATCGTCGATGCTTGATCGACATTGAGTAGGATGTCAGTCTTGTGTTCGGTTTTAAAACCTGATTTGACTACCGTAATTGTGTAAGTCCCAGGACTTAAATATGGAACTGTGAAAACGCCTTGGCTTGTCGTAACAGTTTTGGTATCCACACCAGTTGCCTGATTATGGACAACGACATCCGCCGTCTGAACGGCTGCTCCCATAGAGTCAAGAACATGGCCGGTAAATTGTTGTGTCGTCTGTGCAAATAGTGCTGGGCACAAAATCGCACAAAAGCACACAATGGATAGGCGTTGTAAGCGCTTCCAATGATTTCTAAAAATACTTTGCCTCATTGTAACAAAATTTTTCATCCCTTGCTCCTTGAACTTTATGGCAAAAAGCTAAAAGCGCATACAGCTCGAAAACGCTTTCTTTTTTGCACTTTTAAAAACGAAATGACTCTAGTTTATCTAATAAAATATTGTCAAGGGAAAAATTGCGCTCGTCATCGTATATTTTGTATAAAAAGGTATTCCACATGGAATCAGTAACTTATGCATTTTTAAAAAAAATATTAAGGAAAAATCGAGCGGCGACGTGACATCATCGACATGGCTACTCCGTCTCGCATGCAAACTGCCTGACCAAAACCCAATCATTTTAAAACCAAAAGAGATCCCTATAATGCAATAACGCTGTGAATCGATTTGCAACGAGCATTGCTTGGGCGCTATTTGGGTTCGCCATAGGGAATGTCTTTAGAGTTGTGCTTTGCCGCGTCGGTAAAGACAAGTTTACTGCCGTCATCAGTACGGATTTGGTTGTTCTCAAAACTCCAATTTTTCGCGTTAGCAATGGTGCCGGCCGTAGTGGCCTCGATCTCAAGGTGGTCGAGGCAAAAGTTTTCGAGCGGAGCATCTGGATAGGCGCTGACATTGAATGCTTGCTTTGCATCGGTTGCTTTTACATTCCAGATGTGCACGTTACGAAAATGGGGCAGCCCCTGGGCCGCAGCAACCGGAGTGGCCAGTACCTTGTAGTAGGACGGCACCTTAGCCAATTCAAGCGGAATCGCCGCATAACTGTAGCTGGGGTTCCAGTTCATGTCAATGCGGATGGGCACGGCAACGCCAATGAGCGTCAGATCGTGGATGCGCACATCGTCGGCAAAACCGCCGCGGGTGTGGGCGGACTTAAATAGGACACCCGAGGGCACGTCGGCCAGCGCCGTTAAACGATAAGCTTCGATGTCTCGGAAGCCACCCGAAGTTTCACTGCCGATGGTAACCGCAGCCGCGCCGCTGCGAATGATCGAGTCGCGCAAAACGACGTGTTCGGTGGGACGATTGACGCGTAGACCGTCAGAATCGCGGCCGGATTTGAGGCAGAGCGCGTCGTCGTTGACATCGATATCGGCGTGCTCGACCAGAATATTCCGCGAAGAATCAATATCGATGCCGTCGGTCGAGGGACCGCGGCCACCCTCGTTGTTGCGGATCGTGACGCCATCGACGTGCACATCGTGGGAATAGAGGATCTGCACAGTCCAGAAACCGGCGCGGGTTAGCCGTAAACCGCCGCCCAAACGCACATTTGAGGAGTTCTGAATCAGCAGCAAACGGGGACGGCGACAGTCGTAATCCGAGGCCCAACGTAGCCCCTTGGGCTCGTAAATCATGCGCAAATCCCAATAGGACTTCCACCAGATGGGGCCATCGCCATCAATGGTTCCCTTCCCCACGATTGCCACATTGCGCTGGTCGCGGATGTTGACCAATGCCGCAGGCCAGCTCATCTCAATCCCGGCAATGCGGGTGGGCAGCACGGGATAGTCGGCAAGGCTCTGGGAACCGATGATTGTCGCGCTTTCGGGCAGATCGAGAGTGACGCCGGAGTTTAAAAAGATGGAGCCGGAGCGATAGAGGCCGGGCTTGAAACTGACCGTACCGCCAACGATGGCTGCGGCGTCGATGGCCTTTTGAATGGCGAGGGTTTCCAGCGCCATGCCGTCGCCTTTGGCACCAAAATCGTTGACGAAGAAGCGTTTTGAAGCGGGCTGAGCGGAGGCGAAAAGGCCGACAACAAGGAAAAGCAGCAAAAGTGCGGCGAGCGAACGCAAGCGGGTATGCATAGAGTCCTGTCTTTGACCGGAGCTGCGGGCTTAGCGATTTCCGGCACTTTGATGATATAGAGGGGAAAAACTCCCCTTAGATGCTAAAGCTCTTGATTTATAAAGCATTTTGCGGCACGACTAAAGTCTTGCTTTTTCAAAACTGCGCTACATCTACATGCTGTTTGCTTTAGCTTTGTCTTGTATCTCGTCGGTTTCGCGGACGGGGCCATTCAGAATAGGAGAAGTTAGTCCGGATAAGTGAGGAGCGTCGAGAGTATCTAAGTCAAAGACGACGACTTGATTAGTGCCAATGCGCAGCCAGGGGCCGGGGACGTAAAGCGTTTGTTGCGGCCCGATTTGCCAGTAACGACCGATGGCGTGACCGTTGATCCAGAGCGCGCCTTTCTTTAAGTTGCGCACATCGAGAAAGGTGTCGCCGACTTTATCTAACTTAAAGCTACCAGCGTAGAAATGCGGACCTTCATTTTTCGCCGGGGATGCGGCGAGCGAGTGGAAGCGCAGCTTATTTAGATTGGTCATGGGTAGCGGGTAAACCTGCCAGCCGGTGAGCGGTTTGCCGTCGAGCGCGATGCCGTTGGGCGCACCCTTTTGTTCATGGCGCATCATGCGTGTGGAGTTAATGCGGCCGCTGTTCTCAATGAGAATGTCAAGCGTGGCCGAGGAGGCGCTGCTCGACAGGGAGAGCGACTCCTGCTTGAGACGGCGGTCGAGCGCGCCGACCAGTTTGCCGTCGAGATAGATGCGGGCGTAGTCGTTGAGTCCGGGGATCGAGAGCGCGCCGCGCATCGAGCCGTGCAATTGCGTGCGATAGAGAATGAAGCCGTAGGCCTGGCCGTAGCTTTCCATCGATTGGGCCTGCTCGGAGACGAGCGGCCTGGGAAGATTTTGCCAGAGCGAGGCGCTGCGTGTGAGCGCGAACTGAGGGATGGCGATGACTGGCGGCATTGCGGGCACGGCGGGCAGCGGATGGGCTGCGAATTTAGCGAAGAGCGCGCGGAAGGCATCGTATTTGGGCGTTGGGTGGCCGGCTTCGTCGAGGGGCGCGTCGTAGTCGTAGCTGGTGACGTCGGGCAGGTAGCTGTTGTCGGTCCAACTGGCACCAGCCATAAAGCCGAAGCTGGAGCCGCCGTTGAACATGTAGAGATTGACCGAGGCTTTGCGGCTGAGGATGGTTTCAAGGTCTGCAAGCTGCGGCGCGATGGGGCGGGTTTCATGCGGTTTGCCCCAATGATCGAACCATCCGGGCCAATATTCGGCGGCAAAGAGCGGCTGGCCAGGACGCATTGCGGCGAGGATACCGAGGGCATCTTTGGCGCGGCCGATTCCGAAGTTGACCGCAGCGTAAGTGCCGTTGAGAGAGCCGTTTTTTTCGCCTTTGGTGGAGTCGGTGGTGAATAGCAGCGCGTCAGTGAAGCCGGCATTTATAAAGATCTGGCGCAGATGCTTTAAATAGAGCTGATCGGCACCGAAATTGCCATACTCGTTTTCAAACTGAACGGCGATAATGGGGCCACCGCGGCCGATTTGATATGGGGCGGCCACTTTGCCGAGGTGCATGAGCCAGCGCTCGGCGGGTTTGATAAAGGCTTGATCGTTCGAGCGCAAGGCCGAGGTCATTTTAGGATCGGCCATGAGCCAAGCGGGAAAGCCACCGAATTCCCACTCGGCGCAGGAGTAGGGACCGGCACGCAGAATGACGTAGAGACCCTCCTGTTGCGCCTCGCGGAGAAACTCGACGAGATCGGCTTCGCCGGTAAAATTCCACTGGCCGGGGGCGGGTTCGTGCACATTCCAAAAGACATAGGTTGCGACGGTGTTCAGTCCCATGGCTTTAGCCATTTGCAAGCGGTTGCGCCAATAGGCGCGGGGAATACGCGCGTAATGCATTTCGCCGGAGAGGATTTGGAATGGCTGGCCGTCGAGCGCGAAATGGTCGCCCTGGAGAATGAAGGAATGACGCTGCTGCGATTTAGCGGTAAGCGATGTGCCGAATGCGATTACGGCGGCAAGGGCAAGTAAATAGAAATGGCGCATGAGAGATTCCCTTCTGATTTTCCAAGAAGAAACATTATCAAATGCGCAAATAAAAGATGTCAATTGGCTGATCAGGAAATCTTGATGAATAGCATAAGGGAACAGAGCTTCTCTCAGGAGCTTCTATGAGACGACTGTTGGATCGAGCGGCGGCAAGCCTTCATCGAGTAGAGTAGGCCACTGATTTGACGCAATCTTTTCAGCGGCACCTCATCAAACCGTGCATTAAGTTTTCCTTCACACGGCTTCCGACTGTCTTTTTCTTGCAGCTTTACGACTGTACTTGAGGCTAGCTCCAATAGCTAGCTCTTTATTCTTCCAATAAACTGCTCATATCGAACTGACTTTTCCCTAAATAAACTGCTTTAGGCACTTCGAAAAAGAAAACTCAAGAGAAATTGCACGCATCGACAAAAAATACCGCAGACGAGATCCGTTTCGTCTGCGGTAAAAGAACTACACTTTGGGAGAGCATAAGCTACTTCAATCTTTTTTTTAGGCGCACGTCACTGTGCTATTGTGCATCTTTGACACAGCGGAATCCCACGCCTGCCGAGCGATCATAGCTCGGAGCCATCAGCAGCAGCTTTCCATGCTGATCATTTCTGTACGCCTCCGGGAAATACCAGATTGAGCCCATCGGACGATAATGGTTCCCTCCGCGCAAAATGGCGGCGCGAGTGTGGTCGTCAGTATACTCATCTGTCCATTGCCAGACGTTGCCCACCATGTCCATAACGCCAAAGGGGCTGACACCAGTGGGATGTGCGTTCACGTCGCTGGCCGCAAGCATTATACGGCCTCGATCTGGAAAGGGCGCAGGAGCATTCTTAGCGTCTTTCGGCAGGATGCAAGGTGAACCAGATGGAAGTGCAACACCAATTTGGTTTGACAGAGCAGAAGGTAGCCAATCGCAGTTACCCCAGGGATAGATTCGATTATCAGTTCCTTGTGCGGCGTATTGCCATTCCCACTCGTGAGGAAGTCTTAGCCCAGCCCAACTGGCGTAAGCACGCGCATCCTCTATGGACACCCACGTGACGGGCTTGTTGGCCGTACCTTCGGGATAGACACTGTCCTTCCAATCCTTTAGGAAATTTAGACCATCGGCTGGATGATAGTGCGTGGCGTCAAGAAACTTTTTAAACTCCGCGTTGGTTACCGGATATTTGCTCATGTAAAATGGCTTGATTTGCATGGTGTGTTCATGAAACCGCCGCGGCGTATCTTCCCACGGATACTGCACGTCTACGCCAACATCGTCGAAACCTTCAATCTCAACGCCTTCAACTTTAAAGTCGAACATTCCGCCAGGGATAAGAACTGTGCCTGCTGGGGCTGAAGAAACTTTTTGCGTGGGCTGTATGTCGACCAGGCGCTGAGTCAGCGGCTTCCACTCGTGTGAATAGCTCGCAAGGGGTTTCTCTGTTATTATCTCCATCTTCGCCATTAGAGACTGAATCTGTGCATCAGGCTGGCCAGTTATAGCTAAAATTGCACCATATCCATGCGCTTCCACGGAAAAGGACAGAATGGCATTGTCGCCGACGATCCGTGGTTGAAGTTCCACTCCATGGTAAAGATCGAAATACCTTATGCCTCGCTTGTAAGAGATCGACATCTGATCTTCATTTACGTCATATTCATTGCGATTCACAATGGTCCATATAGTTTGGTCGGCAAGAGGCCACCGACTGGCATACAGACCATAGCGAAGCATGGGATAAAGTGGCTCCCAATTCTGGCTCACCAGAAAAGGTGCCACTGCGCGCTCTATCGTGGCAACTCGCCGTGTAGCTTCCGCATCGCGAGGTGTGATGCCATTCCAAATGCCCCAGACGTTTTCCCAACTTTCCCAGCCCTCGCCATTGAAAAACGCGTACTGCAAGTCATCGGCCTTATCCCGATTCCAACGACCTTGTATGTTCACCTGATGACGCGGTTCAAGCCAGCGATACTTATCCACTGTAGGTACAAACTTATTTCCACCTGGTGCATATTGGTAGCTGTATTGGCCCCATGTCAGTACATCCCAAGCTAGCGCCTCGTCACTTGGCCCTCCCTCCGGTTCAAAAGCGAGAGGATGATCTACTTTTTCCGCAGCTATGCTGAATGCGAGTGGCACGCCGTCTTGTGTATCGCCATTGATACCGTCTGCATCAATCTGCTTCATAAATGTAGCAATTGCGTCGGGCCAAACCGTACTTGGATTTCGTGTCCCCTGATCCCACATCATCATCGGGAATAGAACGCGAACACCGCGGCGGTGGAAGTCCGATACCATCTGCTTCACACCTTCAACGCCACCCGGCATCGAGCGAACCATGTCCTGCTGATTGCGATCATCTATTCCCATATTGGGATAGGTAGCCCAAATCAGTACCGCATCGATGCCACCATAACGTTTTTCGAGATCATCTAAATAGCGATTAACAGTGTACTTGCCTGTCTCGGGATCATAAAAATAGCGGTCATGCACCATCATTTGCGGCTGAATAAAACTGGATTGAGTCCACTTCAAAGCGCTCATATTGTACCGGCTAGGGTTGTAACCAATACGAATGAGCCGCTCAGCGCGCCAATGCGTGATGTCGGCCAACCAATCTCGATGAGTCAAAGCGGTGCAGGGAGGAACTTCACTTTGATATGCAGCGTGAAGTGTCAAACACAGAGGAGCCGGAATCTGCTGTTCAGTTGCAGGGTAGCGCGTATCCTGAGCAAACAGTGACACTGTGCATAGTATGACAACGGCCGCATAACCTGTGATCAGCCGCAATAGTCGAAAATTCGCATTCATCCAGATATCTCCTTATAATCAAATTTCTCAGTGTAGTCTCTGGATTTACTTGTTGTGGTAGCCAAGGCTGAAACCAGTCTTGGCTACCTTCACAAGAATTCATCCTTGTCTAGAAATCTAACCGCAAAGCGGCCTGAATCTGTCTGGCGTTTTCGGCAGAAGTAACTTTGCCAAAGGCCGAAGACGCGCTTGAAGTGGTTGGGGTGTCAAAGTTTACATTGTTGAATACATTGAAAAAATCAACGCGAAATTGCAGTTTCGAATTTTCGCGAGGCAAGAGGGGAAAGTTCTTCACCAAGCTCATATCGGTATCGAAATCCGAGGGGCCAATAAGGCTATTGCGCCCGCTATTGCCGAAGGTACCCATTGCGGCAGTCAGAGGCGATTGGTAGGCCGTCTGTTTAAAGTAGCCTACTCTAGCCCAACTGTCTCGGCTACCGCATCCGGCACAAGGATTACCCGTCAGATTCATGCGCAGGTTTCCAATATCCCTGCCCGCTCCGAGCCACGGCGCTGCGGAGCCTGTATCCACGGAAAATGGATAACCGCTGCTAAAGTTTAAAATTCCGGAAATTTCCCAACCTCCTGCACCATACCGTAGAAGGCCTAAGTTCTTAAACTGCGGAAGATCCCATACTCCATTTATGCGCAATAGTTGCTTTTGGTTGAAGTCAGACCGAGCATATTCGGGAACTATAGGATTGGCAGGATCCTGTTCGCTACCGCCGTCCGCATCGGCATTGGAACCGGCATCAAGCGACTTCGCGTACGTGTACGCAAATTGTAGGGTGTAACCCGCAGAAAGCCGCTTACGTGCAGTGATCTGCAGCGAGTTGTAATTAGAGTATCCAATAGTGTCAACTTTCGTGATTCCTGCGTAATATTGGTGCAGGAAGGGACGCCGCGACTGAGCATTTGCTGCGTTTCCTCCGGCGGAGTAGGGAGCGGAATTCGCTTGGTTCCCATTCCACAACCGCTCTCCCATGCTTCCCACATAGCTAGCCTGCACCATGTAATCTTTCGGAAATTCATGCTGCAAGTTAAAATTATATTGCTGTACGTACGCATTCTTGATATGTGGTACCGGCGAGTAAAATTGTGATGGATATGCCCATACAGGATTCTTTCCGGGATTAAGGTATGCGTATGGAAAAGGATCCGTGTATCCGGTTCCGTTATAGGGATCGGTAAAAGTATTTGGAGTAAAAGTTAGTTCCGGCTCAAAGGGGGGCGCTTCAATATCGTTAGCTAAGGTGATAGCTCCAGGCGCGTTATAGAAGATTCCATATCCGCCGCGAATTGCGGTTTTTCCATCGCCGGAAACATCATAGGAAAATCCAAGCCGCGGTGCAAAGTTGGATTTGTCCATAAACATGATTCCAATCGGAATTCCCGGATCTCCTGGGAACGAAAGTCCCGGAGGGGCGGTTGGGAATCGCGTGGACTGAAAGCTGGGATTAGTTAAGACAACTGCGGCAGAATCTTTTTTGATTTCCCTCCAAGGAAAGATCGCGTCATACCGTATACCCAGATTCAGTGTCAGCCGCGACGATACCTTATAGGTATCCTGAGCATAGAATCCTAATTGCACCGTATGCTCGTCACCAAAATACGGAGTGGTCTGTTCGAAGCTAACAGCTTTCCCAATGAGATAATCAGCCCAATTGTTTCCGGTGTAAACTCCGCTAAACGATGGATTTCCAGAGGAATTAGTGTCGATCCAATCGATTTTCTCCGTTTCACGAAGGCCCATAGCACCAAACTCGAATAGGTGCTTTCCCTTGACCCACGACAGCTTTGCATCAGCCTGTTTTAAAGCCGTATTCTCATACCATGGATTACCTGAACCAAATCCCGTGACACCAGATACTGACACGTCCGGAGATACGTTGTATCCGCCTGTGGAATACAGGGCACCCATTTGCGCCGCCGTCACAATTGTTCCCTCAGGCGTGCCATTGGTCGTAATATTTGTGTCCGAAAACCCGAAGTCGCCAATCAGATTTGGTGTGAAGGTGTGCGTATCCCTGACTGTAGTACCCCAATCGGGCTCCGAAAAGAGATCATAGTCGTTAGTGGCTAGGTAAGAAGCGTATGGAGGAGGGGACACAGCCGTGTCTTTCATATGAAAGAAACGTACATATGCCAGATCGTGTTGTGTTGGGTGATAATCAATTTTAAATGTGTATTGATTGCCATTGGTAGGAGTTGCTACTTGGCCAGAATACATTCCGGTAGTCTGACTTGCAACAGGTATGTAAGTATTCATGAAAGCCACCGATACCGGATCCCATTCGCTCTTAGGTATTTGATATCCTCCCGTGTTGCTGTCGTACGGATAAGGCAAACCTGTAAACGGGTCGGTTATTTGATCTGCGAATGTTCCAGTGCGCTCGGTAGGCGTGTTAGTGGCAAGATTAAAAAGAGTCGTCTGATGAATTCGCAGCCCCTCGTATGTAACAAAGAAGAAGGCTTTATTTTTCAAGATTGGGCCGCCGCCGGCGACACCAAACTGGTTCTGTTTCAAACTTGGCTTTATCTGCGGCGCAGGAGCAAACCAGTTTCTCGCATTAAGATAGTCGTTACGGAGAAACTCCCATGCTGATCCGTGAAACGAATTGGTTCCTGATTTGCTAACTGCGACGAAAGCGCCTCCGGACGCGTGTCCATACTCTGCGCCGTAGCTATTCGTCAGGAGCGAGAATTCTCCGATCGAGTCAGGATTGGGCAAGTTTGCCGGACGGTTATAAAGCCCAGTTACAAAGATTGCGCCGTCAAGCAAGACTTCACTGCCGTTAATGCGGCTTCCGTTCACGCTAAATGTTGGACCGTCACGCTGGTTTATAACTGCAACGGGCAGACTTGCGTCCCCTACTCCGGGAACGAGAGTGATAAGTTGCAGCGTATCGCGTGTATTGAGTGGTAACTCTTCAATCTGAGTTGTATCAACCTCGGAACGAATACTTGCCGAGGTGGTATCGACTTGCACTGCATTTGCCGAGACCTGAACGGTTTCGTTTGCGTTGCCGATTTGCAGAATTACATCCACGCGAGCAGTTTGTCCGTTTTCTAAAATGATCCCAGATTGAGTGTAAGTTTTAAACCCAGCCGCTACACCTTTTAGATTGTACTTGCCGACAGGAAGTGAAGGAATTACATATTCGCCGGTCACTGAACTTGTAACGGTTCGGCTTAAATTTGTTCCTGCATTTTGAACATCGATTGTTGCGTTGGGAATTACGGCTCCGGTTGCATCAACAACCCTACCGGATATTTGAGCATTTGTCGCTTGTGCATGTGCTGAACCGTTCCATTGACCCGCTGTCAACATAAACGCAAGTAAACATAGCCATCCAAACAATCGAGACTGTAGACCCTTCATTTTTTCCATGTATAGCCTCTGATTTCACGTTCCTCTAGCATTTTGAGTCTTGCAATTCAAAACGTTCGAGAGACTTTGAAAGGTTTCAAAATCTTGGCTAGGAAAATATCCCTTGTTAAGCATTTTTGTCAAGACTTTTTTGAAAGGACAAGCCAAAATTAGCTTGTTTGCTGCAAAATAGAGACATTATTTTTTTAATAAATCTGATTTACGCGCATAAAAAAATGTTGAAACAATTCAAAATAAAGTATAAGACAGGAAATATTTGCAACCAAATCTTTAGAGCCGACGAAAACGATGCCGTGACTTATATGTAGAAGTTTGCCTAAATGACAGACATCGCTGGGCACGGTCTCGCATGCCCTCAACAATGCTGCCAAAGTTCTAGAGCAAAGCACAAGCAAATACATGCGGAGTGTTGGTTGACAATCGAAAGTTGCATCTATTTGATGCACCACGACTACATTATACTTCCTACTGAGAAGGCAGTATTAATTCGTTTAGAATCATCGACCAGGAAGTAAAGACCTCTCAAATGCTACCAATAGTGCCTCCATAATCATCCCGGTTGGTTTGGAAAAGGATCGAACGGCTGCAAGCCTTCATCGACGAAGCTACTTTGTCTCGACTGCAAAATGCCTGACCAAGGCATCTCTGACCGGTACTGCTTGGTCCCCAAACGAGGGCCGTGCTAAAAAAAATAAATTGCGCACGTTTTTTCTTGACAAGGCAAAGTTCAGATGCATACCTTGAACAGAAGTCGATTTTCCTCGCAAGTAAATCGGTTTACAGATTTCATCTTGTGCCCGGTTGATTGCAAAAAGATACGCAAGAAAGCCAAACGAATCCGCCTCCTGTATCTAGGAGGCGTTAATTATCACGTTCAAAAGGGGACAAAATAGTGAAACATATTTGTAAAATCGCGTGCGGTATGATGTTATTTCTTTGGTCAGTGATTGATCTGCCGCATCCATCTTTTGCTCAAGGTTTCGGACAAATCAACGGAACTGTGTCAGACAGTACAGGCGCTATCATAGCAGGCGCGCAGGTCAAAGCGATTGCGGCAGCGACTGGTGATACCACGACCGTCTTTACCAATAACAGCGGTGCCTATGTCTTTGCATCATTACGGCCAACAACGTACGATATACAGGCCAGCGCTGGCGGTTTTTCCAGGTACTCTGCAGCACATATTGTGCTGCTGACTGATCAAGCGCTCACGGTCAATGTAGTTCTTCAACCGGGCAGCACTTCGGAAACCGTGGTTGTAACAACAGAGGCTGCACAAGTTGACACGAGTACGGGTACACTCTCTCAGGTGATTGATCAGCAGCGTATGATGGATATGCCCTTGAATGGCAGGAATGCAGCATCATTGACGACACTGGTTGCTGGAGTTGTAAGTGCTTCAAGCCTGAATATCGATCAGGGGAATACGAAGACGTTTCCCGAGGTCGCCGCTGTTTCTGTGAGCGGAACTCGCGCTACACAAATCAACTACATGCTTGATGGCGGTAACAACGTTGACGGTTACACCAGCGTCAATGACCCTTTCCCTATGCCGGACTCGCTGCAAGAGTTCAGTGTGCAAACAAGCAACTTCAATGCAGAATATGGCCAGAATGCCGGCGGTGTCGTCAACATTACCACGAAAAGCGGAACCAAGCAGTTTCACGGAGATCTGTTTGAGTTCGTGCGAAATCGCGTTTTCAATGCTGCTAATTTCTTCAGCTATGCGAATGGAGTAAAAACAGTCGATCCATTGAAGCGCAACCAATTCGGAGGTACTGTAGGTGGGCCAGTCAAACTGCCATGGACTTCCTGGAGTCCCATTAAACTGAACAATGCATTCTTCTTCTTTGGCGCACAAAAAACGATTCAGCATAACCAGAGCAACTCCGGATCGGCGACTGTTCCCACAACTGACCAACTCAACGGAATTTTCGCAGGACTTCAGAATCCCATTGTCAACCCGGATACGAACGTAGACTATCCGTATACGCAAACCGGTAGTACATATACAAGTACTCTGCCCACAAAATCCTATAACTCCGCTTCGCTAGCACTTCTTAAATACTTGCCTTCCAGAACCACTCAGGGACTTGTTTATTATGTAGTGCCAAGTCAATACGAATATAACGAGGTCACTGCGCGTTTTGATCAGGCGATCAAGTCTAAAGACCACTTGACTGCGCGCTATTTCTATGACGTCTTTGACAAGGAAGGAGTGCTGGATCTTACCAATCTGCTGACCTATGCGGACATGTCCAATATAGCTTACCATAACGCTATTTTGTCGGAAACTCATGTCTTTAGCAGTTCTTTAATTAACAATTTCATTGTTGACTATCAATTTGAGAATTCTACACGCGGCCCTATTTCCAACTCAATCGATGTTGCCGACCTTGGCGTTAATATCTGGCAACCGTCCATTAAACAAATAAACTCAATTTCTGTCAGCGACAATTTTGGAATTGGCGATAACCCGTATGCATCGTTTCGCCGTAACAATTACAGTTTGTCCGATAACATCCATTGGGTAAAAGGACACCATAATTTCAGTGCCGGATTTCATGGCGAATTAGCAAAGATGGATATTGCGAATCAATATCGGCAACCTGGAACATTTTCTTTCTCTTCGACCACAACAGGAAATTCAATGGCAAGTTTTCTGCTCGGCCGTATTTCTCAATTCCAGCAGTCATCTGGACAATACTTTAATAACCGTTACAAAATCTTCGGTTTCTATGCACAAGATAGTTGGAAGTTCACCCCGCGATTGACTATTAACTATGGCCTACGCTATGAACCTTTTAGACCTGAACATGAGAAGATGCACCGGATGGGAGAGTTTAGTACTGCTGCGTGGACTGCGGGCACGGTCTCTTCAATCTATCCAAACGCACCTGCTGGTTTGCTTTTCCCTGGTGACAACGGTTTTGTAGATGGTGTACACCCATCTTGGAGCCATGTCATGCCGCGCTTCGGATTTGCGTGGGACGTGCATGGAAACGGTAAACTCAGTCTGCGTGGAGGCGGCGGTATTTTTTATGAGTCACGGTTGCCAGCGTCTTTGAATAACGTGTTCGCTTCCAGTTCGCCGTTTGTCACGACTGTTAGCAATACATATTCTGGATCTGCTCTCGGCAACTTTTCTGATCCGTACGCCAATATCTCCGGTGGCAATCCATTTCCAGTCACCTCTTCTTCCTGGAAAAACGCCACCTTCCCGACACAAAATTATGCGTCCTTTGATCCCAACAGATTTAAAGTTCCAGTCACTTACGCCTGGAATCTAACACTTGAACAACAATATACGCATGCCTTATCCTCACGGATCGCTTATGTCGGCACGCGAGCAACTCACCAGAGCGGATCTTTAGACATCAATCCAACTTGGAATCAAGGTGCCAATGTCGGAAAAAGGCTGTATTACTCGTCCAATTCCGTACAGAATTATACGCAGCAAATCAGCATGGTAGACACGGGTTCGAATACCAATTATCACGGTTTGCAAACTACTTTGCAGGAACGCGCTGCTGCGGGACTTAACCTGTTTTTCAATTGGACATGGTCGAAAGCAAATGATAACCTCACTTGGGGATCGAATGAAGGCGGAATCGCTTCAGGAGCATCCTATGTCTTGCCTGTCTACGAGCACGACTATAAGAGGCTTGATCGCGGCCGCTCTGACAGCGATTATCGCCATATTATTTCCGCATCGTATGTGTGGTCGATTCCAAAACTTCACCGTGGAAATACCATCGTTCGTTACATCGAAATGAATTGGCAAACAAGCGGAATCGTTTCTCGTAACTCAAGCAGCGGAGTCACCGCATCAACAGGCAATTGGAATAGCGGTACAAGTTTAGGCCGCGAACGTGGCATCCTCTCCGGCAATGCGCCCTACGGAAACGGCGCTTGTGCAGGAGTAACGGGAACCTGTAAATCCTGGCTGAATCCTTCCAGCTTTTCAGTCAATCCGTACTATACCGTTAGTGTTCCACTGTCCTATGGCACCAGCATCAAGAATAGTTTAAAAGGACCAAGCGGTTCTGGATGGTCTACCAGTTTACAGCGCACATTTGATCTTCATAAATCAACAAATTTGGACTTTCGCGCTGAATTCTTCAACGTTCTTAATCACACTGTTTTTAATGGTCCCAATACCACCGTGGGATCGAGCACTTTTGGTCGCATCACCTCTGCAAACGATCCTCGTATCGGCCAGCTTTCGATGCGACTCAACTTTTGATTTCGTTTGAACAGTTCGCGAGCAGCAGAAAACCCCGTCATAGTCGACGAAGTTTTCTGCTGCTTTAAACTTTAATCTATATCGAAAAGCAAATGCTGGTGCAGGTGAAGGCTGCGGACTATTACTCTTGATCGCTTTTACGATGGGTAACACCGGCAAGTACATGCACAAATTTCGCATCTCGGACTTAGAAGCGTATGTAAAAACGCTCGAGTACACGATGATTGTGCCAACACCGAAAAATGTGCCAATTTTGCCGTTAGAGAATTTGGATGATGAAGCGCTAGCATCGGTCATTCCACAAGAAGACTTTGGGGAAGACGACGTGTATGGATCGCTGTAAGAAAAATCAGTAAGTTGCGCGTAGGAGAATTTTGAACGGAAACCCTTGGCGGGTGAAGAAGCACTTGCCAAGGAGCAAATTTGTGACAATAATTTAAATTAAACAAGTTTACTTTCCAACCTTGTGACAACAATAATGCCAGTTTGATCTATTTTCCCTTGTGCTTTTCACTATAGAGCAATAGAATGCTCGCCAGGGTTAAGACAATCCTATTTTGTAAATGATGCGAGGGGAAAATGGGGACGGTTTCAATTGTTGCTGAAATAGATGAGGAAATTGCACGGCTGAATCAAGCACGCGCAATTCTTGTTGAGAGCCAGGAAACTGTATCTACAGCTTCTGTCACTCCCAAAAAACACTATAATAAGCGGGTATTGTCTGAGGAAGCCCGCGCTCGGATTGGGGCGGCTCAGCACAAACGCTGGGCGGCAAAAGCCGCGGCGGAGAAGGCCAAATCAAAAGACAAAGTACAGCGGAAGGCCAAGACTCCAGGAAAAGCAAAGGCTCAAGCTAAAGCGAAGGCTTCAGCAAAAGCCAAGGTCGCATTAAAAACGAAGGCCGCACCAAAGCCTAAAGCTGAGCCTAGTCCAAAGCCAGAAAGCGAAGAGGCCAAGTAGGCCTTCTTCCAATTTCCCATAAAATCCCCCGTGAGTAGTAGACGCGGGGGATTTTGCATTTAGGACGCGCGCAGTCAGGGATGAAAAGCAAGAAGGCAGCAACGTCGCGATAAAAACGACAACCGCTATAAAGCAGAATTTCGGTTTTGCCTGTAGGCTTGAAGATTCCCATGCGAGTCAGATCAGCGGCGAATTGTAGCCGCCTGCGCGTCGCTATGTAGTTCAAGGAAAAAGGGGGATTTCCCATGTCTCAAACCACAACCGACCCGAAACAGCAAGCCCACGACCTGATCGACCAGATGACTGCTGAACAAGCCGCTGCCGTTGTCGGCGTCTTTAAGTTAATGCTCGATCCGGTCGATCCGCTCGAGCGTGCCTTGGTCAACGCTCGTTACGTTGACGAGCCGCCCTCTGAGGATGAGGTCAGCGCGATTGCCGAAGCCCGCGTCTCGCTCGCTCGCGGAGAAGGCATTTCCAACGAGGGCATTGCTGCACAAAAGACGGACTGAATTTATAGAGATTCGTGTCTGGATTGTTGTTACAATTTAAGAGTCAAAGTTTGCGCATCTTTTTATGAATTTAGTGGTCAATAATCGCCAATAGCCCTATTTTTTGTGGGCACATTTGTGGACATCCATGTTTATGTCTATGCAAGTTGTTGAAAACAATACATCGGTGAATCCCCCACAGTTTTAAAAACTGCCTATCTTTTCTCCTTCCTTTCTAAATCTTTCTGGACCTTATCGGACCAATTATCTCGCTTATATGTACAGTAAACAAAAGACTTTTGCAAAATTCCATTTGACTTTTGCGTTCAATCTCGACCTAAAGGCGTAACAATGCCTTTCGGCAAGCACCGCAAATTTGTGGGCACTTTTGGATACTTATTTGCTAAAATGCCCACAGGGGAATGCGGGCATTTTTGAAATGCCCACACTTTCCCTGCAGCGGCATCCCAAAGACAAAACCGAGGAGAAACAAAAAATGACTGAACTGACCAACCTAAAATGCGAAAAGGCCAAACCCAAAGCCAAGCCGTATCGCATCGCTGATCGACATGGGCTGAATTTGCTGGTGACGCCAGTCGGAGGCAAGTTGTGGCGTTGGCGATACCGCGTTGACGGTCACGAAAAGCAAATGACGTTTGGCCAATACCCTGAAGTCACTTTGGCGCAAGCACGACTGCTCCACGCTGCGGCACGCGCCAAATTGGCAAGCGGTATTGACCCAATGGACGAACACAAAAAAGCAAAAGAGCAAAAGCGAATCAAACTTGCCAAAGAGGAAAAAGCAGCAGCATTTACTTTTGAGCTGCTAGCGCGGCAATGGTTTGACTGGTGGCGCTCAAACAAAAAGCCTCACTACGTCAAACAGACAGAAGCACGGCTCCAAAGCGACGTGATTGAACACATCGGAAGCAAGTTGCCGACAGAAATTAGCCGTATTGAACTTGTTGCGTTAATTCAATCCATTGATTCTCGAGGTGCGCGCGACGTCGCCCGCCGAATGCTGCAAGTCCTTAATCAGATCTTTGATTTTGGTTGCGACCGCGGTTTGATCTCAATAAACCCGGCGGCAGGCATCAAGCCTAATCGCATTTTGAGCCAAACGCACGAAACAAACTTTGCTCACCTACCGCTACCCGAAGTTCCGGAGCTGCTGCGGAAAATGCACGATTACAACGGCAGCGTGTTGACGCGGATTGCCATGGAACTGCTGAGTCTGACTTTTGTGCGTACGAGCGAATTGATCGGCGGCCGCTGGGAAGAAATTGATTGGGCGCAAAAGCAATGGCGCATTCCGGCCGAGCGCATGAAGATGAATCGGCCGCATATTGTGCCTTTGGCTACTCAAACCTTTGCGTTGCTTACGCGCCTTCACGGGCTTACAGGCGAAAGCGGGCGGCTATTCCCTGACGCTAACAAAGGTACAGGTACGATAAGCAACAACACAATTTTGCATGCGCTTCAATATATGGGCTATAAAGGCCGCATGACTGGCCATGGTTGGCGCTCAATTGCGTCGACTTGGTTGCATGAGCACGGCTTTGACCATGAACAGATTGAATTGCAATTAGCTCACGCAAAGCAGGACAGAGTTTCCGCCGCTTATAATTTCGCTCGGTACCTCGAAGGCCGTGTCGCCATGATGCAAGCGTGGGCGGATGCGCTTGACGAGATGCGGAACAAAGGCGAGCATCGGCTACAAATTGTTGCTTAAACATCGCGGGTGGCTGTGGAAAAGCTGTAATTCACAGCCGCCTACTTTTTAAATTTCGATCCTATTTAAAACTTTTATGATTAGCCTACAGGTTCAATTACGACTTATATAGACCTACAGCATCATTAATGCTAACTGGAATTCTGCGCAAAAAATAGGCCTTGACTCAGAAAACGATAAACAACTAAATAGCAATAGCACTGAGATCTGCTTAATGGCACAAGCGTTTAGGGGCGTATAGAAAATGCGACAAAAAATAGAATTCCACGAGATTTCCGGTATTTTTCCGCTGCTTGAAAAGAGAGAATTACAGGCATTGGCTGACGATATTAAACATCACGGTTTACATTCTTTAATAAAGTTGTTCGAAGGGAAAATACTTGATGGTAGAAGCCGCTATCTCGCTTGCTTGATGGCAAAGGTTGAGCCGGAGTTTATGACGGTTTCGGGAACTCCGAAAGATGCCGTCAATTTGGTTTGGAACTTAAATCTAATGCGGCACCATCTTTCTTCATCTCAAGCCGCAATCTGTTCCGCAATAAAAGATAAATTACTCAAAATGTACGGACAAAAGCAGCAAATGACTAGCGAAGAACAGCTAGTGCTAGGCAATACAACGCTTGGCCGCAGAAAATCAATACTTACCGGATTAATTCCGGAAACGCTAATGGTAGTAGTTGAGACGCGTGAAGTCCGCGCGAAAGCCGCCGGGATCTGCGCAAGTTACATTAGCCTTGCCGACCGTCTTTTAAAGGAAAAGCCAGCATTGGCGGAAAAAGTTAAGAACGGCAAAATCAAATTAACCAATGTTTACCGCGAACTAAAAACGCAAAGTGCTATCGAATAGGTTGCTGAATAGCTATGCCGACGTGCAAGCGGAAGCAAAAGAACGAAAACGGACAGCCGGCAAGAAATACGGAAAGGGCCACCCAAAGGTTAGGTCACTAATGATTGAAGCTAACAAAGATTAAGCGCTTAAATTTTACGAATGTCACAAAAAACTGTGGAAAAAGTATATTTTATTTGCTTCTTATTCCATAAATTTCAGCTTACTGCAGATAGCTTATACACCCTTTTTTGATTCAATGCGACCTAATAGGACCAAGCAGCCTTGTGTATTTAAAGCAATAAGTGACTTGCTAAGTACACAAAAACAGCCATAATAATAATGAGGCATTCGATGAGCTTAAAAAATAGTAAACCAATGTCGGAGAATCCTCTGCCATTTATGCTGCGCCGCAAGCAATTGGCAGATTTGCTAGGTGTTAGTGCAGCCACCATCGACAAAGCAAGATTGTCTGGCCATTTCCCTGCCCCAATTAAGTTGGGTTCACGAGCAATCGGATGGAGAGCGTCAGACATCATGGAGTGGTTAGACAAACAAGCAATCGGCCGCTAGGTATCACAATCCAAACCCGACAAGACGAAATGCCGCAGGAGTAATCGACACAGTTCGAATTTTTGGTGAGCAGCATGCCGAACACGAACGAGAGCAAACGATGGGCTTTGCAAAAATAGATTCGAGTATTGTTGACAGTTCCTTGTGGTTTGATCGGGACGCACGAGACATCTTCGTCACGGCGCTATTAATGGCATTACCGCAAGAATTCGTTGAAGATCTACCTCAACTAAAAATTACCGCCTTCGAACCAACAGGTTTTGTTGCACCGCCCGGATGGTACGGATTTGTGCGGTCTGCAGGCATTGCCATTGTTGACCGCGCGAAAATCGAACGCGAGGCGGGATTAGCTGCTTTGGTACGGCTTGGCGAACCAGACACAGAAAGCCGATCAAAAAAGCACGACGGCAGACGCATGATTCGGATTGAGGGCGGCTTCGTAATTCTTAATTATATGAGTTTTCGGGATCGCGATTATACCGCTGCTGACCGGATGCGCAGACTGCGCGAACGACAAAAAGAACTAGAAACAGCAAGGAAAGTAAAAGAAACAGCGAACAAAGTCGAAGATGATGCACCTACTCAATCGTGCGTTACGGGGGAAAGCCGTAACGTTACGCCGAACGTTACGCTTGAAACCCATAACGTTACACAGGCAGAGGTCATAGGGCAGAAGGCAGAGGTCAAAAGTCATACGGCAGAAAAAAAGAAAAGCCCTCCGCGCAGCGGAGGAGATACCCCCCTCTCGCCTGCGGCGGGTGCCTTTTCTACCGAAAACGACGAGGCGCACATGGTTGCAACTGCAGTAGTGGATACGATCGGCTTAACCACGCGATGGGCAAGAGACCAGATTTTCGAGCAAGCCAAATTTGCGCTCAAGGAACATCCTGGGGATCTCGATGGCGTGCGCGACACTATGATTACATCATGGAAAGAGTATTGCGCTTGCGCAAAAAAAGGAAAATTACGTGCGCCGCTAACAAGTCCTGAAAAGTTTTTCGGCGATGGTAAATGGTTATCGTCAAAGCTGTGGGGATTAAAAAACGGACAGCGTGCCTACGAATAAATCAATACAGCATAGCTTCGATCAAATTCGGCATCGTTTCAAGCATCAGCATTAAACCAAAGGATTTCGGCGCGCTGCGCTTTTCGTGACAAAAACGCGAAAATAATCTTATTAAAATCAGTGGTTGATATTTCAGCTATTGATTCTAAAAAATTAAAATTTGTCGGGATTCGTAAGCAGAAACTGCAAGATTTTGTTGTCAAAACTAAAGACGCTAATTCTGACACTAGATATAAAATTGCCTTTAATAATCGTGTTATAGAATTTCTGTTTAAACTTATGTTGATTCCGCTCAACTCAAAATGCCTCGTTTATTCGGCTCGGTATTTCGCCTAACCCAATAGAAAATCATGAAAAATAAATTTTATTCTGTTGTAAATAACCTTAAAACCAGGGAAAATGCATTCAGTCCGTACAAATCAAACTAAATGAAATAAACTCCATACTAAATGCGACTAAATACATGTCTACGCGCACTTAGTTCAACTGTTTGCGCTTTAAGTGAAAAGGTATAAATTTTTGCATCCAAGCTCGACAATATTGTTTTATAAGTACAGCTAGGGTCTAAGAAACAATTCTAGAAAGATCGCGCACAAAGGGGAGGAGATGGCAAGCGGAGATCAAGTATTGTTGCTGACTGCGGGCATTGCTGAACAGCCAAAGGGATTAATTGCTGCGAGTTTTGAATTTCAGGAGCGGGTGCGAGAAAGTGATCGCTGCATCCGTCAAGCATGGCGCAAGGCCACCAAATATTCCATGGAGATCGGCTGGGAAGGAGCATTTCTGCGTTTTACGAAAGCGTGGCCGGTGTTGGGGTTTTATAGCGAAAGGGACTATCGGGCTTCGGTCAGAATTGGCCGTTCGACTTGGTTCAAGATGGTGAGTTTGGCGGAATGTTTTCGACATCTGACAAAAGAGCAATTTCTGTCTATGTCGATTGAGAATGCTGAACTTTTGTCAGTTGCGCCGCTTGAAGTTCGTAAAAACTTGATGCTTGTTCAGTATGCATCAATTCAGACCAAACAGCAATTTTCAGATGAATTGACGTTGGAAACGGCACAGCGCGAAAACACGCCTTTAACCGACACATATGTTTTGATAAGCTGGCGCGTGAAGGAAGCCCAGCGGGAAGCGATCGCGCACGCAGTAAAGGATTGGCAAGCGGAGCACGGGATCGACGACGAAGGATACGCGCTCGGCCTCATGGTATCTGAACTTCATGACCGTCCAATCTTGGTTGGCTTTTTGACTGAATCAATTCCCTTGCTCACGCAGGCCGTGGCCAATGCCCAGGCATCCAAGGACACGAAAGAACTTTTAAATCTTCTGGCAGCGCATATTGTGGATATGAAAGAAATTTTGAGAATTTGCAGCGGAGAAACATGGGATTACCAAAGCCGCGCAGCATGAAACATATCCATTGGTCATGTTTGACTAATATAAAGGGGTTTAGTATATTATATAAAGACATATTGAGGCAAAATCGAGAAATATTCAAGATACGAAGCTAGCTATTGCTTGATGGAGACTGAAGAAAATGAAGAAGAAAATTGTTTGCCCGATTCACAATATCGAACTTATTTGCCCAGCTTGTGTTGGTGCAACGGGCGGAAAAATTGGCGGTAAAGCAAGAACGGTTGCGAAACAACAGTCCTCGCAACAAAACGTACTTAAGGCGCAAGCCGCACATCATAAAAAAGCACAGTCCTTCGACCTTTCAGTCGCCAATATTCATTCTAAGGTTTGGAGCCGCCAAGACGCGGCTGTGTATTTCATTAAGCATCCACACGATGAAGTATCGGCGAAAGACCTGATTAAGGCTGCTCCCACTTCGAAAAAAGCTAGCGCTCATAAAAATGCGACGTCGTATTTGCTTCGCTTGCTTCAGCATGGGCACATCATAAAGCTGCGCCGCGGTGTTTATCGCTTGGCAAGTAAATCTAAATCTAATTGAGGTGCTTTACACGCAAAAATGCTGGTGCTATAGCAAAGCATAAAGTCGGGATCTCGCGCGCGCCGATAACTATTTGTTAAATAAAGGGCTATTCAGTAAAATGTAGACTAAAGTTCCGTTGCGCACGCGCCGCTACAATATGTGCTGCCAGCTGAGCAATGCTTGGCTGGCAGATAATATTTGCCGCCTTTCCCTTTCGCGTTACTGGATAAATCGCAAAACGCCTGCACCAAATCTGCGCGCAGCTTAAAAGCAAGAAAACAAATAGGTTGTTTTTCCCTCGCCAAAGTTGGTAGCTAAAGAATTACGAAAAACGCACGCAAAATCGTTGCCGGACGAAATTTAAAACAAATTTTAGCGTCATACACGTTGATCTATGCATCTTTGTTAAGTATTTGTTGGGGAACAACTGCAACGAATTACGCTTTCGTTTTTTTAGTGGGCGGCTGGCGATGTTTGTTTTTGTTAAGACTGACTTTTGGCTTGCTAGTTGGTTTTGCCGGATCGCTTGCCGCAATTTTTGGTCCCTTATCATGGGGGGAAGTGCGGCGCCGGTCAACACCGTTCCAGCTCCACCGTTTGCATTTAGCGCAACGGTCAGGAATCTTTTCGGCATCCCATTTGTGTTTGCAGTCAGGCCATTCGCAGCGGCAGCGGTAGATAGTTTTGGTGATCTTTTCAATGGACATGCTTGTTACTAGGCTACTTTAAAGATCGCTATCGTGGCAACCGTAGTCGCTCTCCGGCCTAAAGCAGCAATATATTTTTAATTATCCAAATTGTCAAAAGCAACGTACAAAGAGCGCCAATAATAAAACCAAGTACAAAAGCCTGAATTATTGTCATAGCCGGTTAGCGAGAACTTCATTTTTGTAATTTTTGGCACGCAAGCGAAGCTCGAGATGATAGGCAAATGGGGATGACGCAATGAATTGGTCGGCGATATACTGCCGTAATTCAAAGTCATCCCATTCTGGAGGCATCTGGTTGATTTTGTCCAAAATGGATTTTTGAACCGATGCCATCAATTCACAAATGAATGTGGCTTTTTGGCGCGCAGTCATCGATTCCCTTCCTTTAGTTAAAATCTTTAGCGTTAGACCTTACGTTGGCGTTTAATTCCGCGATTTTGGCTTGAGCAAAGGCTTGCTCAGCCTTGATTAAGGCTTCGAGCTCCGCGGCGGCCATCACGTTTGCCGCATCGCAGATGGTAGCGTATGGGAAGCCCCTGTGATAGGGCAAACAGCACCGGACTAAGTTGCGCAATTGGCGGAGAGCGTTGTTTAGTTCGGGATTGGCAAGGAAGGCTTGAGCGCGTTCCGCCGCTATATCCGTTTGTGTGGCAGGGCTTTCGTCACTACCTTCTTCGGTGTAGTCATCGGGGCACGGGCCAGGGTCGATGGAGAAAGCATCAATAGCATTATTCCAGGCCTGCTCTGCGGTCTCAGCCGGCGCTTGCAGCGTGATTGTAAAGAGAAAGTTTTTCATGTTTACCTCGCTCCTTAGCCATAATGCCTTTCTCGCACCGTGGTGTCAATACTAAAAAGTAAAATATATTCCTTGACAATATAAACTGGTTTGTATAGAGTAGTAATAGATGTACGGAGGGATTGCGATGCCGAAGTTTCTAATTAGACAACTTGAAACCTATGTCGAGGATTTTGAAGTTGAAGCGGAGAGCGCCGAAGACGCCATCGACCAAGTGAACAACATGGAAGTCGAAAGTGCAAGCGGACCGAAATACTCTGAAGCCACAAACACGTATGTACTCGATGGAGCTATTGCGGCCGAGGAAAAGCCAGAGAACGCGACGCCGCCCGAATAGGTTTTACGTGCTCGATCACTAGCACGTATAAGCCACGGAAGTTTTTTATCTGAGGCTTATTTTTTATATTGACAATATAAAGTGGTTTATATATTGTAATCGATAACGAGGACTGCATGGAATATACCAGATTCTACGCGCATTGCGGCCGGACGTGGGCGGATTACAAGAGCGCAATCTGCGAAGATCGGTGTCCCTTTTGCGGTGCTGAAGTAGCGCCGTATGCCAGCATGGATACCCGCGGCGAAATTTTTTTACATATCAGTTCGCGGTTTGTACCCGAGGGCGGCTGGCCGGCAGGGGTCGCCGCGGTTGAAGATCTGCCAGGCTGGCCCAAAACCGTCGTGCCCGTTGTTTGCTGAAGGAACGCAAGAGAAAGGAATTACCAAATTGGTAACTTGTGCGTTAGTAATGTTTATTCCGGTGAGCTGCCGTTAAAGACACGTAATCACGCGCTAACGGTCGTATTTGCACGGCAGTTTAAGCGGCTTATCGTAGTTAGCTAGATCCGGCGCAGCTTTGCTCTAATGGCCCATATCGTCGTTATAACTGGTTTGGTAATAGGTGGCTTTGTCATGATCGACTGAGGGGAAATTGTCATGAAAGATGCGGAAAGGAAGCTCGTTACTTCAATCACAGCTGATTGCGCTAAGGCAATCATTCAAATCCTTGGGAAAAAAGCTCATATACATCTTAGTCGCCAAAAGCGCAAGGAACTTAGCGACATGCTCTGGTTTGCCGTGGCGATTGCTCTAGAAGTTTAAAATAGTTTAGGTATACTTTATAACTATTAGAGAGTCGGTAAAAGTGAACGTTTAATATGACTCGATAACCTTGGGCCTAAGCAGAGAGCAAAGGACGGTGCTAAATGATACATTCACCCATGATGAGCTGCTTGTTTTGCAGAAAAGCCTTTTGCAAAAGGCTGAGTACACCTATTGAAGAAGCGCCGTTGCAGTGTCCGCGGTGTGGCTCACCTTTAAAGGCAAATGGAGATGTTCGCACGAATGTCCCATTCCATAGTGCTGTCCGCGCGCGTCGCTCTAACAGAATGTCGACGTACTCTCGAAAAAGAATTGCGGCATAGAACGGCGGTAATTATAACCGTCCTCGCAGGGAACAAAAGGTCGGGCCAAGTGCCCGGCTTTTTCATGTTTAGGCTTTAAACAAAACAGCACGCGCCCCTTCCGGGGCGTGTTCGTGCGGCGCGCTAATCCTAATCTTTTTGCGCGGACTTAGGCACCGTTTCTGTAGTTGCCTGCTTGGCTTTGCTATCTGATTCACAGATGCCATAGAGTTTGTTCGCCAAGTCTGGCGCGACATCGGCATCTAAAAGATTGGTGAAAGTCTCTTCGGAGGGATCATCGCCAATTTGAATGGACGTGCGCTGACATTCGTCGATTCCGTCCACGTCATAGTCCACAATGGCTACCTTTGCGGCTTCATCGCTCAAAACTTGCTGGATTACACCGCCATTCATTATCACCACGATTTTCATCTGCTACGCTCCTGTTTGCTGGATTTTGCTGGTTTGTATAGCGCGCGATGCGCCAAAATGTATTGGACTAAATTCTGAACTTCGCACGGCTGTGGTCTTTCAAGAATTCGATTCCGAATGTATGCGCGCATTGCTTGGGGGGTAAGGCATTCGGCTTCCGGGCTGTTGGGTAATTCGCCGTAATCGGAATAAAGCTGATCCTTGCTAATGACGCCGGAAGCGTCGACCATCTGGCCGTCTGGCCGCCGGCAATAGGCGTGAACCAAAGCGCGCTCGCCGAAGTCTCCGTCGTCGCTCAAGGGCTCGCTGTTCCAGAGCGCCTCTATCCTATAGCCGAGCGCCAAATGAAGCGCCAGCGCGAAAATATGGCAGCGCCCATGCAGGTAAAAAACCGTAATAAAAGGCCGAGTTTGTTTGTCGGTTCTCATGCTAGCGGTTTTTGGCTTGCGGCGGCATGGCCGCCGTCACAGCGTTCAAACTCATCAAAATGGCCAGGCCGGTAATGCTCAGCCATGCGACTGAAGAAAGGGTAAGAATGCCCTCTAGCAGTATGACAAAGCCGATGGCCTTGAGCTTGTTGTGGAAGTAGCTGACCGCCCATAGATAGACACTAGTAGAAGAATAGAGTAGACCGCCAGCGACCAGCGCCCATAAATAAGGCTTGGCAGCTACTTCCTGGTGAATAAGCGTATAGCTGCCCAAAGGGATAAAACCGCCGACGAGCAAGCCGCCAAAGGCGAAAAAGCGATTGCCACGCCGGAAAGCGAAGAGCAATTGGTCGGTAAGGTTTTCACTAGTGGCCAGATCACGGGCGCGCCGCTGCTTGGATGTCAGCTTAGGGCGATCACGCGGCCGTTTAGGCGCAGACGGTTTGGCCTTTTCGGGCTGCTCGACGGGAGATTCTTGGGCGGGAATGATAGAGAGCATGCGGATACACCCCTTCAGTAATATTTCTTATTTAGAATAGCAAACGGGTTTATATATTGCAATATAAAATATAAATAATTTGAATCTCTATCAAAGGGCATAATAAATGCCGGGGTTACGTACCCGGCCCTCGCTACCACGCGAGACGCCATGCCTGCCTTGGAGTAGGCGCAGCAAAAATCAAAACTTTTCTGGTGAATCGGAGTCGTCGTCTTCAACGCTAAATAGATCGGGGCAGGGTCCGGGCTCGACGGAAAATTCTTCGGTGGCGTTATCCCAAGCATCTTCGGGAGTATCGCCGTTGCCTTTTAGTTCGACAGTAAATAAGAATGTTTTCATGATCTTCTCTCCCCTGCGGCCAGTGGCCGCTGATTTATTGCCGCTTTTTGATATTGCTCGGACGCCCATTGCATTGCTCTAAAAAAACGTTGATCCCGAAAAGATACAACGT
>Ga0187870_1000989_pt1 | contig 28207 bp, 19 predicted proteins | sample June2016WEW_13_1_3_FD_132974 | JGI IMG/M metagenome (GOLD analysis project Ga0187870, IMG submission 132974) | Peatland microbial communities from SPRUCE experiment site at the Marcell Experimental Forest, Minnesota, USA - June2016WEW_13_150 | ecosystem: Environmental > Terrestrial > Soil >... | reverse complement strand
GGCGTGCTCGTCAATCACGATTTCCATTTCGTTGATGCGCGGTTCCAGAAGGAATACTTCACCCGGAAGTCCTGCCGTCCGCTGGTTGTCAAACCCCACGATCGCATCCAGCGCGCGGTTCATTGCTGTTTCCACGACCCGCGCCATGGAAATCAGGTAGTTGACCAGCGTGTCGTGCAGAACCACTTCAGTCAGTCCGGCTGCAGTCGCCATTCTTGCCTCCGCGGCGGAAGTCCGGCTTGCACACTCCCGCACGCTCCCAGAAAGTGTGCTCCGCGAAGGTTACGCTTCGTTTACAGGGATATGAATAGTGCGGAAAGGGGGGTCTTAGGAACTCGCCGGCAGGTTTCCGCGATTGGCCCGTGCGCTGCCCGTTGTTGAAGCCGCTGCTCGCACTGCCGCGCGCTCCGCGTCAAATACCGGCACAGACACATGGAATTTCGAGCCCACACCCACTTCGCTTTCCACCCAGATGCGGCCACCGTGTCCCTCGATGAGATGCTTTGCAATTGCCAGACCGAGCCCCGTGCCGCCCGCTTCACGGGAGCGCGCCACGTCTACCCGGTAAAACCTCTCAAAAATCCGCGGTTGGTCGGCTTGCGGAATGCCGATGCCCGTGTCTGCCACCGTGAAGATCACTTCTTCATTCTTGGCTTCGGCGCTCAGCACTATCTTCCCGCCCGGGAGTGTGTACTGAATCGCATTGTCCAGCAAGTTCTGCAGCACCTCCTGCAGCCGCCGCGCGTCCCCGGAAACATCGGGCAGGCGTTCCGGCAGGTTCAGGGAAAGGTTCAGTTCCTTTTCCGCAGCCTGGTGGCGCGCGGTCTCGTAGCAGGATTCCACCAGTTGCGAAACGCTGACCGGGCGCAGTTCCAGCTCCAGCCGCTCCGCATCCATCTGCGACAATTTCAACAGATCTTCCGTCAGCCGCGCCAATCGCCGCGCATGCTCCAGGATGATCCCCAGAAACCGGTCGCGGTTCTGTGGGTCGTTCACCGCGCCCGCGAGCAGCGTTTCCGCAAATCCTTGAATCGCCGTCAGCGGCGTGCGGAACTCATGCGATACGTTGGCCACGAAGTCTCGCCGGATTCGTTCCAATCTCCGTAACTCCGTTATGTCGTGCAGCACGATCACCGCGCCAGAGGTTTCTCCCGCGCGCACCGCCGCAACCGTCGCCGCAAAAAAGTGCTGCCGCAGTGTCCCCGTCACGATTTCCGCTTCCACGCGCGGCTCCCCGGCGTGCACCCGGCGCACCGCCTCGATCAGCTCCGTCTGGCGCACCACCTCCAGCAGCGCACTTCCGGACACCGGCGGCACGTCGAGACCCAGAATCGACGCAAATCCGGGATTGGCGAACACCAGGCGCTCGCCGCCGTTCACCACCGCGACTCCTTCCACCATGGAACCCAGAATCGCCGATGACAGATTGCGCTCCTCCGTCAATGTGCGAATTGTGCGGTCCATGCGCGCGGCCGTCTGGTTCAGCGAGTACCCCAGCGCTTCCAGCGTGTCTCCAGTCCCGTCCGAAGGCAGCGGCCGGAAATCGCCTTCCGCCACGCGCCGCGAGAATTCGCGCAAGCGTTCCAGCCGCTCGGTGAACGACCTCGACACCAGCAATGAAATCGCTCCGGCAACGATCAAGATCAGCAGCGACCACAGCCAGAGGTTGCGCCGGAAATTTCCCAGCGTTTCATCGACCGCCTCCAGCGGCAGGGCCAGCCGCACCACCACCGGCACACTTCCCGAAATATAGTGGCGTTCCGCGTAATAGAGCAGTGGCTGTTTCACTGAAACACTCGTTCGCGTGGACCTGCCCTCACCATTCCGCAACGCCTCCTGCACCTCCGGGCGGTTCGCGTGTGACTCCATTGTTTGCGTTTCTGATTGCGAGTCTGCAATCACACGGCCATCTGCCGTGATCACGGTTATCCGCGCGCCGCTCTTGGCCGCGCCGGCAACCCAGTGCTTCAGCACGGCAAGATCTTCTGCGGATTCCGGCGGAAAGTTGGAGAAGTGCAACTGGTCGAAAGGTAGAACCCGCGCAATGGTCTTCAGTTGGTTAAATACGTCGCTTTGGTAGCTGCCTCGCAGGGCTCGTTCGGCAAGGAAATCCACTGCGAGCAGAACGCTCAGCAGAAGCGCCAGAAAGGTCAGCGCGAGTTTCCAGAATAGTTTACGCTGCACGTGTCTCGAATAAGTAGCCCGCGCCGCGCACCGTCTTCAGGTGCAGGGGGTTCTCCGGATCCGATTCGATCTTCTCACGCAGCCGCCGCACGTACACATCCACGCTGCGCGGGGTCACGAATCGATCCGTGCCCCACACCGCATCCAGCAACTGATCTCGAGTGAACACGCGATTGGTGCGCGATGCCAGGTAATACAGTAAACGGAATTCCAGCGTGCTCAGCGGTACGGGCTTCCCGGATTGGCTGACGCGGTACGATGCCGGATCGATCGCCAGCTTGCCAATCTCGATGATCCGCGGTGATTCCGCGGGCGGTTCGGCCCGCCGCAAGAGCGCTTTCACCCGCGCAATCAACTCCCGCGGGCTGAACGGCTTCGTAACGTAATCGTCCGCGCCCATCTCCAATCCCACCACGCGGTCGGCTTCGTCGCCTCGCGCTGTCAACATCAGGATGGGCAGGCGGTTCAGCGATTCGTCCTTGCGCACTTCCCGGCAGATTTCCAGCCCCGAAATCTTCGGCAGCATCAGATCCAGCAGCAGAAGATCCGGCGGCGTTTTCTTGAGCGCGGACAATCCGGAGGCGCCGTCGAGGGCCGCATTCACCTGAAAACCCTCATTGGCAAGGTTGTAGCGGACCAGTTCGACAATGTCGCGATCGTCTTCAATAATCAGGATGCGCTTCATATACAGCTCTCGCGCCGTTGATCGCATCGGCGGTAGTTTACCGTAGTGCGTCGCGTAACGATAGGCATCGGTGTGAATAGGAACCCCTTCCACCCTCCGGAATCCTTCTCATTGTGGCAGGGGAGCCGCAGTGCTTGGTAACGGCCCAGTAACAATCACATGAATGGAGTGTAAACGTGCAAGCCTGCCAAAAATCACCCGTTCTCTCTGGCGGCGGTTCATTCCCCCCAATGTCGCCAAGCCACTGGAAGATTTGGACTTAAAGGTGTGATCCTCCTGTGGCTCGAGCCCATAAATCACAAAAGTTTTCTGCCTCACCCGCCCTTGGGGCATATAATTCTTCGCGGCGCTTCCAGGTTGCAGAGACTCGGCGCTTCTGCATAAGTCTCATCGGGAGGTCCACATGGCTCGCGTTGCCTTTCGATTGAGGATTAAAGCCGGCAAGGAACTGCAGTACGAAGAAGCCCATCGCCACGTCTGGCCCGCATTGCTCGCCAAGCTCAAGGAAGTGGGCATCTCCAAGTACTCCATCTTCCGCAGAGAGCAGGATTTGATATTGGTTATGCAGGTCGCTGATTTTGACGCTGCCTGGAGTGCTCTCGACAAGGATGAAACGAATCTCAAATGGCAGCAGGAAATGTCCGCCCTCTTCGAGCCGGTGCCGGGCCTCCAGCCCGGCGAGCGCTTCGCCATGATGAAAGAAGTCTTTTACCTAGACTAGCCGCCACCCTCACGGTCGGAGCACTTCTGCATGCGTCGTCCGGTGTGTATCTGGTGGCAGCACATCAAATCCCAACGGCGTGTGATTCATCCTTAGCATTGGGACATCCCCGGGTGGGTGCCCGGTTCAATAGCCAACACGAAGTTGGGTGGCCCTCGATAAGAGCGAAGGCGTTGCCAAGACACAAAACTGCCTTGCCGTGTTTTTTCACCGCGTGACTCCCAGAGTTGGTTGAGGCACGAAGCCTTGGAACTCTCTCGATGAATCATCTTGCTGTGGAATCGTTCCACCATCCACAGATGCGATCTGGAACTGCGACGATGATTCTTCTGTCCGAAACCTCGCACGCATCGGAGTGAGAGCCCCCATCAACCGTTCCGTCTACCTTTCGACCACCGAGTAGCCCCCGAGGAACGCTCGTCTACGGGCCGACTTGAAATGCCCCCGCCGAGCTGACGTTGTCGGATGAATTGCCGACGTAGACCGTGTATTCGCCCGGCGCGACCGCCCAACCGTTTGCGCTCCAGTAGGACAACGGATGGGACGACGAGTTCGCGTCCACTTCCACTGTCACGTGTTGTTGCGCGCCGGGCTGCAACAGGACCTTGCTCCACCCGACCAGGCGCTTCGCGGGTTCTCCAATCCCGTCCGGGAATCCCAGATAGACTTGTGCCACTTCCGCGCCTGCAAGGGTTCCGGTGTTCGTCAAGTCAAAACTGACTTGGAATCCGCTGGCCGCCGCCGCGTTTGGCGCGAGCTGCAGATTCGAGATCGAAAAAGTCGTGTAAGAGAGTCCGTGCCCAAATGCGAACAATGGCTGAATATTCTGCGCTTGGTACCACTTATATCCAACGTTGAATCCTTCAATCGTGTAGTCAACATCGAAGGGCGCGGTCGAGTCCGGCGGAGACGGAATGGCAATGGTGGGGCGAGGCAGGTCATTCACGCTCGCGGGAAAAGTGATCGGAAGTTTTCCGGAAGGGTTCACGCTGCCGAACAGGATGTTGGCAATCGCTTCGCCACCGCGCTGGCCGGGGTACCACGCCTCCAGCACGGCGCTCACACTGCCAAGCCACGGCATGGTCTGGGCACCACCGTTTTCCAGCACCACGATGGTGTGAGGATTGGCCGCAGCGACGCCAGCCACGAGGGCATCCTGATCGTTGGAAAAACTCAAGTCCGGAAGGTCCATCCCCTCGCTTTCCCACTGGCTCACAAACACAATGGCCACATTCGAGGACATTGCCAGCGTAGCGGCTGGTGCAGGATCGCTTCCATCGTAGAAAGTGACAGTGGCGGCCGGCGCTTTGGCCTTGATCGCCGCGAGCGGTGAGGAGGGATCAAATGTCTGATGTGCATTCGTGCACGCCAGTCCGCCCAGCCCTGGTGTGTACGCCGGGCAATCTGGCGGCAGAGTAAGAGCTGCGCCGCCGACTGGAATGACTTGCGCAGACCCTCCCCCCGACAGCACTCCGACGTCGGCATGTGATCCAATCACAACGATTGACGCAATGTTCGACGGGTTGAGCGGCAGTTGCCCGTTGGCATTCTTCAGCAGCACCGCGCCCTGCTCCTCGGTTTCCCGTGCGATGGCCGCGTCACCTGCCGCGTCGATTGACTGAACCGCTGCGGGGTGGTCGAAGATGCCGGATGCGTACATCGCGCGAACGATTCGATGCACCATATTGTTCAAGCGCGAGAGCGGCAAATCGCCGTTCTGCACGGCAGCCGCGAGACTCTCGGGGACCCAGATGCCTCCAAACATGTACTGTCCCGGCTGCTCCTGATCCAGTCCCGCCATCGCGGAAGCCACGGAGCTTTGCGCGGCGAACGCGTCCGATAGAACGAAACCATTGAATCCCCAATCTCCTTTCAGGACTCCATTCAAGAGATGATCGTTCCCGCAGGCGTACACTCCATTCACCAGGTTGTAGGAGCACATCACCATTTGAGCGTTGGAGTCCTTGAGCGCGATCTCGAAAGCCAGCAGGTCGCTTTCCCGCGCCGAGCGTTCATCGATAATGCCATTCGCCGTCGTGCGAGCGGTCTCCTGGTCGTTCAATGCGAAGTGCTTCACACCGGCAATCACGTATTGGTCCTGAATAGCCCGTAGGTGCGCGGCGGTGATCGCCCCAGCCAGAAAGGGATCTTCTCCCGTGGTCTCAAAAGTGCGGCCATCGCGCGGCTCACGCCCGATCAGATTGACGTTGCCTCCCAGGTTCACATTGAGGCCCAACGCGCGCGTTTCCTTGCCGATCACTTGTCCGTACTTGTAGGCCTCATCCAAGTCCCAGCTTGCGGCGCTCGCGATGGACGACGGAAGTGCCGTCGCCGGCCCTGCGCTGTCCCCGACTCCCGTGGGCCCGTCCGCGAGCAGGAGATCCGGAATCCCCAGCCTGGATATGCCGAGAACCCAGAGCCCTGCACCTCGTGGGGTGACGGGGTTCTGGAAAGTGAAGTTGCCGTGCACGAGCTGAATCTTCTCGTCCAGGGTCATTTGAGACAGCAAAAGGTCAGCGCGTTGGTCGGGGTCCGTTGGCGGCGGCGGTGGCGGCGGATTCGAGTTGCCTACGCTTCCGCCTCCACAACCGACCAACGCAAGGAAAAGCCACAAAGTGAAAACGGGCGTTCGCCTGTTCATCGGATCTCCAGTGCGTAAATGCGGGGACTCGCAACCCCCGATTCTGCCACGCCCTCATCTTTCTGGACAAACTAAGATTCGTGGCCTGCGCGCGCGAACAGGCGCGAATGAAATTCCAGCGACGCCGGAAGGTGCGCCGCGAAGTAGCTCGCATCGTGCCGGCCGGGGTACAAGTGAAATTCGTGGGCAATGTGCCGCGTCGTCAGGACCTTGTCCAGCACCGCAGCCCCCGCGTCGAAGCCATAATCATCCTGATCCCCGCAATCAAAGTAAATCTTCAATCCCGCCAAATTCGCCGTACGCGCAAGCGTGATCGGGCTTTCCTGATTCCAGTACACGGGGTCAGGCGGGCTGCCAAATACGCCCCCAAAGATCCTCGCGCGATTGGGCTGATTGCTCTGCCCCGCTGCACCGCCGAGAAACACGGGCAATTTCTCGATCAGCGCGGCGCTGTGCGCGCTTACGGCGGAGAACAGTTGCGGATGCCGGAACGCCAGGTGCAGCGCCCCGTAGCCGCCCATCGAGATTCCCGAAATCGCCCGGTTGGCGCGGCCCGGCAACACACGATAACGCTTCTCGATGAACGGCAGGAATTCCTGCATCAGAAAGCCTTCGTAGCGTTCCTTCCCGTCTTTCGCATTGATGTAGAAACTCGTGCCCCCATCCGGCGTGGCGATCAGGAAATCCTTCAGCTCGCCCTTCTCCCGCATGTCTTCCACCAGGTTCCATTCCCCGGAATGAATGAAGAACTGTTCGTTGTCCCCAAGCCCGTGCAACAAATAAAGGATGGGAAAATGCCGCGTCTTGTCCGCGTCAAACGCCGGCGGAAGCATGACGCAGTAGGGCACCGCGCGATGCACGAATTTGCTGGGAAGGGAATTGCACTCGACGCGCTCCGTCGCCGCGCGCAGGGCGTTGGGGAAGCACAAAAAGCAAAACAGGGAGGTCAGGCCGACGAAAGAGGCCAACGCCCGAGCATTCCTACTCATAACGCAGCGCGTCAACCGGATTGAGCTTGGCCGCACGCGAAGCAGGATAGAGCCCCGCGGCCAAACTGACAAGAATGGCAAACACAATGGCCCCAACCACCAGCCACCACGGCACGGAAGAAAGTTCGATTGGATTCAGGTTCTGCCGCTTCAAGTACACGTTTGTGCCAAAGGTGATCGCGCGCCCCAGCAACCAGCCAAACAGCACTCCAAAGAATCCCCCGAACAATCCCATAACGCCAGCCTCGACAAAAAAGAGTTGCTGCACGTCCGAATCCGCCGCGCCCAGCGCTTTCAGCACGCCGATTTCGCGCCGCCGCTCCAGAATCGCCATCACCAGCGTGTTGACGATTCCCAGCGTCGCCACCGCCAGCGCCAGGCTCCCAAAAATTCCCAGCAGCAGATCGAACACGGAGAAAAACGTGCGCAGCGATTTCGAGGCGTCCAGCAGCGAGTACGCCGCAAAGCCCATGGACTTGATTGATGCCTCCAGCGTTTCCACCTGGGAAGGCGATTTGGCGCGCACGGAAAGCGAGGCGTACGTGGTTTTGTTGGCCGTGTTGTCGCGCACGATATCGCGCAAGTCGTTCACCTGCGCCGCGCGCAACGTTGATGCGGTGGAAAGCGGCATCAACAATCGCGCATTGCCATAGCCGCCATATCCGGCGGCCGGCTCCGTTTCGACAATGCCCACAATCTTCAAGCGCAGTTCCTTGGGCACTACGGAGAAACCGCCCGAAGTTTCGCCGCTCGGGGTGGACGAATCATCGTTCGCCGGCAGCGCCTGGCGTTCCGCATACCGCAGCACCAGGTCCTGCCCGATGAGCGATGCGGGCTTTTCCGAAAGGTCCTTTGCGAATTCAATCTGCAAAATCGCTTCGTCCGCCGTTGGCGAAGAGAAGAAATATCCCTGCATGCCATCGAACGAACCGGAATTGCGCGAAGAGTCCGGCATCCCCGCCACCACCGTCGCAAACGGTTTGTTGTTGAAGCGCACCTCGGTGAAAAACCGCACTTGCGGATACACCTCGATCACGTTGGGGAGCTTCTCGATCTCCTTGCGCGCGTCTTCGTCCAAGGTCCGCGGCGGCTTATCGGACTGCACTTCGCGTTGCGGACGCCCCATGCCGCGGAAATTGTTCTTTGGCGTAACGAAAATCGTGTCAAACAGCCCGCTCTGCGAGAGCCGTTTGGAAGCCAGCTCCTGCAAACCCACACCCAGCGACAACATCGCCACCAGCGAAGCCACTCCGACCGCCACTCCCAGCGTCGTCAGGGCGTTTCGCAAAATCGCTTCGCGAAGATTGCGGAACGCCAGGTCCGAGAGGTCGCGGGGTTTCATCGCGCGGCCTCTTTCGTGATTTCCGAAGCTGACAAAAGCTTGCCGTCACCCATGATCGCCAACCGGTCGGCGTAGCGTTCAGCCAGCGGCCGTTCGTGCGTCACCATCACGATGGTCATTCCCAGTTGGCGCTGGACGTCGCGCAGCAGCGACAGAATCGCTTCTCCTGTTGCCGAATCGAGATTGCCCGTTGGTTCATCCGCCAGCAAAATCTTCGGCCGGTTCACCAGCGCCCGCGCGATCGCTACACGTTGCTGCTCGCCGCCGGAAAGTTCCGTGGGACGATGACCCAGCCGGTGCGTCAGCCGCACGCGCTCCAACGCCTCGCGCACGCGCCCGGGCCGTTCTTCACGATCCACCTCCGCGAGTCGCAACGGCAGTTCGATGTTTTCTTCCAGTGTCATGCGCGGCAGCAGGTTGAACGATTGAAAGATCATGCCAATCGTATTGCAGCGGTAGCGCGCCAGCTCGATGCTCGTGAGTTCCGCGAGATTTTGCCCTTGCGCCATGATCGAACCGGACGTGGGCCGGTCCAGGCCCGCTATAAGATTCAGCAGCGTCGATTTCCCCGACCCGGAAGAGCCCAGCAGCGCCAGGAATTCGTTTCGTGCCACCGAAAGCGAAACGTCGTTCACGGCCTGGATGGTCGCCCCGCCCATGGTGTACTGGCGGGAAACGTGTTCAAGCTGGATGGCGGTTTCGGCGTTGGGCATTTGGGTCAATGGGCGCGGTCAATGGGTCGTCAATGAATGATACGCCGCAACTGGCACGGAAATTTCGCTCCCTTCTTGGATGCGGTAAAGAGACCTGAAGTTGGGACGGCAAACGAGATGGGGCAAGTAAAGAGGTAGAATGCGAGCGGTGAGGACGACGCGATGAGCAAATTGTGGGCGGTGACGATCCTGGCGTTGACGATGACCGGCGTAGCGCTGGCGCAAAAGCCTCCGTTGCTGGCGGAGAAGGATGTGGCGGCGCTGGCCAACGAAGTCAGCGGGGAAACGGCCAAACGCAATCTGGAAGGAATCGCCGGTTTTCACCGCCAGCGCGGCTCGCAGGGTTACCACAAGGCGGCTGAGTTGGTGGCGGAGCGCCTGCGCGCTTACGGTCTGAGCGACGTGACCATTCTGCAATTCCCGGCCGACGGTAAGATTTACTACGGCACACAGCGCTCGCGCCCGGCCTGGGATGCACAAGAAGGAGACCTCGCCGAAATTCGCGGCGGGAAAGTACTGGAAGCCAAGATTGCCAGCTATGAACGGGAACCTGTGTCGTTAGCCGAAGACAGCGAGAGCGCGGATGTGACCGCGGATTTGGTGAATGTTGGCGAAGGAATAGCGGAAAGCGATTACGCGGGCAAGGATGTGAAAGGGAAGTTGGTTCTGGTCAGCACGCAGCCAGGCGCCGTTCAGGATCTGGCGGTCGGCAAATTCGGTGCAGCAGGGATTGTGAGTTACGCACAAAACCAGAAGACAGCGTGGTGGGGTGAAAATCGGGACGCCATTCGCTGGGGCCATCTGGACACCTTCTCGAAAAACAAAACATTCGCGTTCATGGTCTCGTTGAAAACCGCTCATGAATTTCAGGGGCGGCTGAAGAAAGGAGAGAAAATCGAGCTGCGCGCCGTGGTGAAAGCGGGGCAGCATCCCGGAAACTATGAAGTCGTCACCGCCACGATTCCAGGCTCTGATCCGAAACTAAAGGAAGAAGAGATCGTTTTTTCTTGCCACCTGGACCATCAGAAACCGGGAGCGAACGACAATGCCAGCGGGTGCGCGACGATTTTGGAGGTGGCGAGAACGTTGCAGAAATCATTCAGCGAAGGAAAACTCGCCCGCCCGGCTCGCACGATTCGGTTTGTGTTTCCGCCCGAAATTGAGGGCACGCTGGCTCTGCTGAACGCCAAACCCGATCTCACCAAGCGCATCAAGGCCGTCGTGCACATGGACATGGTGGGCGGCGGTCCGGAAACCAAGGCGGTGTTTCACGTGACACGTGGGCCCATGAGCCTGCCATCATTTGTGCACGACGTAGCCTGGGCCTTTGCCGAGTTTGTGAACGAGCAGTCCTACCAATACGCGGCCACCGGCAAAGCCGCCTACCTTCTGTCTTCTCCCGAAGGAGGCAAGGAGCCTCTGCGCGCTGAGTTTTCCTCCTACACGATGGGAAGCGACCACGACGTTTATCAGGACTCTTCCTTCGGCATCCCCGCGATCTATCTGAATGACTGGCCCGACCGCTTTATCCACACCAATCTCGACACGCCCGCCAATATCGATCCAACGAAGCTGAAGCGCGTGGCCTTCATCGGCACCGCCAGCGGCTATTTCCTCGCAAACCTTTCCGCGCAGACTTGCACGGATATCTCCCCACAAATCTCCATGCAACAAATGATCGAAATGAATGAAGCCGTGCGTCGCGCCAATCAGTTGCCACCTAGTGAAATGGAGACTGTGCTTCGCCTGTGGACCCTGCAATCCAGCGCGACGCAGCGTTCCCTGGACAAATTTCTGGGGCAAAACCTGGCGGCCACTGCCAAAGCACCGGGCATGGAAACGCCCACGAAATCGCTGGAAACTGCACTGGGCCCGGAGACCCCCGCCTCTGGCGATGGACTTCTGAAATTCGCGCGGAACTCTTCCATCAAAGGACCCATGGCGGTGTTCGGCAGCAATTACTTCGAAGATGAGCGAGCGAAGCGCGGGCTCCCCACAAAGCCAAAGCTCCTCGACTACACCGGCCTCTGGGGAAGCGGGGAAGAGTATGCCTATGAAGTCGTGAATTTCGCCGACGGAAAACGGAACGCGCAGCAGATTCGCGATGCCGTCTCCGCTGAATATGGCCCAGTGCCTCTCGAAACGGTCGTTGAGTACCTGAAGGCGCTGGAAGCGGCTGGCGTCGTCGAACGGGCTAAGTGATCCCCGCTTCCGGCCCGCACTGGCAAACACATTCGCGCGTACAGCGGCGCTGCCCTGGCTACTTCTTCCGCGTATACGTGAACGTTTCCACCATCGATTTCCCGTGATCCTGGAACGTCCACACCTGCGTGAGGTGGTCCTTGTCCGGCATGGTCACCGAGAGCGCCACCATGTGCCCTTCATCCGGCGTCCGGGTGCCGGAGACGCGCACGAAACTGAAATCATACTTGCCCGTTGCCGCCGTGGCTGCGGGCGTTTGCATGGTGGGCTGGTTTCCCGCGGAGCAATAGTGCGTCGCCACGATGTGATCGCCGTCCAGCGAGTACATGGTGATCATCTCTGACATGTCACCGCTTTTCAGGCGTTCCATCAGCACGCTTCCGTTGGACACCACCTGATAAGTCAGGCTCACCTTGGACCCTTGCGTGTTCGTTCTTTCCCACTCTCCGGCCAGCGATTTAAGCTGATCAAAAGCGGGCGTGGAGCGCGCTGGCGGGTGCATTTCCTGGGCCGTGGCAGAAACGCACAGCGAAAGGCTAAGCAGCAACAAGCCGAAGATGCGCGGAAGTGGCATACAAGATCTCCTCGGGGCAGGCCGGCGAGAGGCGAGGGGTGCCCGGCATGCGAAATTGGCGGCCTGAATTCTGGCGCAACCCGGCGAGGATGTCGAGTGTAGAAAACTCCCTCGCCATAAGCCGGCGTGGCCAGCGTTTCGGGCCTGGGGTGGGTGCTGCATGGGCTACCGCGTGGGGCGGTATTGCATTGACCGGCGCAGGAGGACCTACATACCATGAAGAAATGGGTCCGAAGCCGATCATCCTTCCTTTGCTGGGCGCGGTGGCGTGTTTTGCATGCCTGCTCGCCTTCACAGGATGCGAGGATGCCACCAGGAAACGCCTGCAGGCGCATATTCCGGCGCCGGCCCCGGTGCGGGCCCCCGCCTCCGCCGCCCCCGAAGTGGGCGCGCTGCCACTCAGAAATTTGGTGTCGCAGCCTCTCCTCGCTCTGCAGGCACCCCTACCCGGCGGTATCGACTTCCTAATCGAAAAGGTCAAAGAAAAATTCAGTTCCGGCGAAGCCAATTACCAGGCTGGCCACCTGGAAGCCGCGCGCCGCGATTTTGACGATGCCGTCGACTGGATGCTCGAAAGCGGCTACGACCCCAACAGTGATGCGCGCCTCAGCGAGCTGTTCCATCAGGTCACGGACACGATTTACACCTACGAATTGCAGGCCTTCCGCGCGGGTGATGGTTTCAGCGAAGCTCCCGCCGTTCCCGCGGCCATCGACGAAGTGGCCGAAATGACCTTCCCCGTCGACCCCAAGTTGCGGGAGCGCGCCGAAGTCACCGCCAAGAGCATGTCGCACGACTTGCCGCTCACCGTGAACGACACCGTGGTCTCCTACCTCAACTTTTTTCAGACACCGCGCGGCCGCGCCATCGTCGAAAATGGTCTCCGCCGCTCCGGCCGCTACCAGCAGATGATCGCTCGCGTATTGAGCGAGGAAGGTGTGCCCCAGGATCTGATCTACCTGGCCCAAGCAGAGAGCGCTTTCCAGCCCCTGGCTCTTTCGCGGGCCGGGGCCCGCGGCATCTGGCAATTCGTGCAGTGGCGCGGCAACGAATACGGTTTGAAGCGCAGTTGGTGGGTGGACGAGCGCCTGGACCCCGAAAAGGCCACGCGCGCCGCGGCCCAGCATCTCCGCGACCTCTACGGTCTCTTTGGCGACTGGTATCTCGCCATTGCCGCCTACAACTGCGGCCCCGGCAACATCCAGAAAGGCGTGGAGCGCACCGGCTATGCCGATTTCTGGGAGCTCTACAAACGCAATGTGCTCCCCCGCGAAACTAAAAATTACGTGCCCATCATTCTTGCGATCACCCTGATCGCCAAGGACGCCGCGCATTACGGCATCGCGGTGGATCCCGATCAGGCGGCGGATTCCGATGTCGTCAAGCCCGGCCGCGCGATCGACCTCCGCCTGGTGGCGGAAACCATTGACGTTGACGTGGCCACGCTGCGCGCCCTGAATCCCTCGCTGCTCCGCATGGCCACCCCGGAGGATCCCAGCTTCGTCCTGTATCTGCCGAAAGGCACCTCGGAGAAGTTCTCCGCGGAGATCGCGGACATTCCCCCGGACAAGTGGGTGAGTTGGCGGCGCCATCGCGTGGAATCCGGCGACACGCTGACCTCCATCGCCAAGAAATATCGCGTCACCCCGGGCGCCATTGCCGACGCCAACGACCTGGACCGCGCCGAACCCCTGACGTTGGGGGAGAAGCTCATCATCCCCGCCACGCGCCCGCCCGAGGAGTTCAAGAGCCGCCTGGTACGCTACCGCGTCCGCAGGGGCGACACCGTCGCGGGCATCGCCGACCAGTTCAGCGTGACCTCCGACCAGATCCGCAAATGGAACGGGCTCAAGTCCGCCAAGGTTTCCCGGGGCATGGTCTTGCGCATCTATACGGTGGGCGGCGCCCCGGAAACGCGCGCCGTGCACAGTTCCGCCAAGTCCAAGAAGCCCTCCACGCGCACCGCCGGCAAAACCCAGCAGTAGTCCTCAGGCGGCTCATGGTCCACCCCCCGCCTCCCTGTGCTCCTCCGAACGCGCCGCTTCCTGGGCCGATGGTCACGTCTTTTCGGCCTGCCCTTGACCTCTGAGAAACGCCTGCCTTGCGTACACGCGAGAACTCTTGACATCCACGTTGGAGTGGGATAACAAATCGCAAGGACGGAGTGACTCATCTCCGGCTGGAGCAGCATGCCAAGAACATCGGGAAAGCAAAAGCCCCCAGGGGAGGAAAGCATGGATTTTGAGAAGGATCATTTTGAAGAGGATGATGAGCTGTCCCGGCTGGAAGAGGACGACGAGCTGGGTGGCGATGCCGAGGGCGTGATCGAAGAACAGGAAGAGATCCTCTTGGTAGAAGATGAACCCGCGGAAGCAGCCGGGGAAGAAGCTCCGGCGAAGCCCGCACCGAAGGCTGCGCCGAAAAAAGCGGCGAAAAAGCCTGCCAAGAAGGCGCCCAAGAAAGCGGCCAAGAAGGCTCCGAAAAAAGCCCAGAAGGCCAAAGCGAAGCCCAAGAAGGCCGCCAAGAAAACCGGCAAGAAACGCCGCCGCTAGTCGTTTCTGGCGCTCAAGACTGGATTTCCCAGAAGCCCCGCGACGGGATCACGGGGCTTCTTTGTTCCGGACTGCCGCGGCAGGCGCCACATTGGCATGACTTTGCTGCTGCCGGGAATCGGGCCCCCGCCGCACCCGCGCCGAATCGGTGCGCTCCTTGCACCGCATTGGGAAGCACCCGGCGTCGCTGCCCCTGCGCTCTTGATTGAACCTCTAAGTGCCGTTAGGATAAACGCGTATGTTGCGAGCCATCGAGCACATACGGCGGATGCGCGGAAGCGCGCAAGCGCACCTCATGAGGTGCTCGGACGGCAACTACTATGTCGTCAAATTCCAAAATAACCCGCAGCACCTGCGCATTCTGGTCAACGAGCTGCTCGGCACTCGCTTGGCATCTCGTCTCGGCCTCCCCACCACCCCTGCAGCCGTCGTCGAGGTCAGCCGGGAGTTGATCCAGTTGACTGAGGAATTGTGCATGGAGTTGGCCCGTTCGCGTACGCCGTGCGCCGCCGGGCTGCAATTCGGCTCGCGCTATCCGGGCGATCCCCGCCGGCTGGTGCTGCACGATTTTCTCCCCGATGAGAAGCTGCGCGAGGTCGCCAACCTGCACGATTTTGCCGGCATGCTGGTCTTCGACAAATGGACTTGCAACACCAACGGGCGGCAGACTCTTTTTTTTGAGGAGAAAAGCACGGCGTCAGCCGCAACGCCAGGTTGCGTTTCGGGAGAATCTCCCCGCGCGCCCGGCGGCAATCCGCTTGCTTATCGCACGCTGATGATCGACCAGGGCTTTTGCTTCAACGCCGGGGAGTGGAATTTTCCGGATGCGCCCTTGCGCGGCTTGTATGCGCGCAACCGCGTCTATGAAGGCGTAACCGGCATGGCGTCCTTTGGCCCCTGGCTCGAGCGCCTCGAACATCGCATCACCGAACGCGTGCTTGCCGAATTGGCCGGGGAAATTCCGCCGGAGTGGTATGCGGACGATTATGACGCCGTCTTGCGGTTGCTGGAGCAGCTGCAGCGCAGAAGGACGCGCGTGCCGGAGCTTCTCCTTTCCGCAAAATCTTCCAACCGGCAGCCTTTTCCGTACTGGGTCCGTGATTCGTGACTCGTGACTCGTGGAAACCCAAGACCGGCTGCCGGTGATGTTCTTTCATGAGTCCCGAATTACGAAACACGAGTCACGATTCACGGGCCACGCGATTTGGAGCAAACCGATGATCACAGAGACAATCGAGGCAATCACGAACAAGCGCGCCTGCGCCTATCGCGTGCTCCGCTACACCCCCAATCTGGTGCGAGACGAGTGGGTCAATATCGGTGTGCTGGTCTTCGATCCGCAAACCGGCGAGCGCCGCTTGCGCCTCATCGAGGAGCCCGAAGAGTACGCGCGCGTGCGCCGGCTTCACCCCCAGGCCGATGAGGAACTCCTGCGGGCTTTGAGAGATGACCTGGAAAACCGCTTTGCTGGCGCCGGCGACCTCTTCCCCGACAATGGCCGGGAAACAGACCAAGCGCCTGGCGCGGGAAACGGGCAGGCCGCCTGGTTGCGGCTTTTGGGAAAATGGGACGACACGCTCTCCAATGCCCTGCAGCTCGCCCCCCAGAAGGGCGTTTACGCCGACGATCTGGATGCGGAAACCGAGCGCCTCTACGCCGATCATGTGGCCCCGGCGCGCGCGGCCACGCGCGTGGGCGCGCCGGGCAGCCGCGGCGTGATCCGCTCGTACTGCGCACAGGTCTTGAAACAAGCGCGCTTGTGGGAACGCATGCAGAAGGGCGTGCGCGCGGAGGAGTTCACTTTCCCGGGCGATCCCATGCGCCTCGACTATGGCTACCGCCGCAACGGCACACGGGGCTTCGTCCAGGCGCTCAGCGTTACCCGCGCGCCCGCCGATGCCAAGCTCCTTGCTTATACCGTGGACCGCATCCGTGGCAAAGTGCCGTCCAGCGAATTTACCGCCGTCACCGACGTCGCCTTGCTTGGCGAAAACGAACGCCACCGCTTCGTCCGCGAAACCCTGCGCGATGCGGGCGTAGAAGCGGTAGCGATGGAAGGCTTCGCGGTATGGACGGCAAAGATGCGCCCGATGATTCAGTGATCAGTTTTCAGTAATCAGTTATCCGTCAGAAGCGGCCAGTGAGTTCCGGTGCCATCGGTCTGCGCGTCAGAATCAGAAAAGGATCATACTCGATGGCACAGTGGCCAGTGATCAGTTTTGAGTCGCAATGGGCCGGCTGGTCCCAGGCCATCGATCTGCTGGCGGGAGGAGGAACTCATCCAGCAGCTTACTGTCGCCCCCGAGCGGCAATTCTCTTCGCTCCGCGATTTCGCACAGACGCGTGAAGCGCCGTACATGCCACGCCGGGCAAAATCGCCGTTTTGTGACAAGGTTTTCCTTCTTTACTTACCGCTGAAAACTGATTACTTAAAACTGCGCCCCCTACACCACCGGTTCCGCCCAGTTTTCCAGCGTTTCCTTCACCTTGTGCAGGAACTGGTGCGCGATGGCTCCATCCACCACGCGGTGGTCGTAGCTCAGCGTTACATAGCACATTGAGCGGATCGCGATGGCATCGTCGACCACCACAGGGCGCTTTTCAATCGCGCCGAGGCCCAGGATGGCCACATTGGGCTGGCTGATCACCGGCAGGCCGAAGAGCCCCCCGAAGACGCCGGGATTCGTGATGGAGAACGTGCCCTCCTGCACCTCTTCGGGCTTCAGCTTTTTTGAACGGGCGCGCTCGGCCAGGTCATTCAGGTTGCGCTGGATGCCCAGAAGGTTCTTTTCGTCCGCGTTCTTCACCACCGGCACGATCAGGCCCCAGTCCAGCGCCACGGCGATGCCGATGTTGATCTCCTTGTGCAGCACCACGTTCGTGCCGTCCAGCGAAGCGTTCACGATAGGATACGCGCGCAGGCCCGCCACCGCCGCCTTCACGAAAAACGGCATGAACGTCAGCTTGGTCTCGTAGCGTTTCTCAAACTCCTCTTTGGACTTCGCGCGAATCGCCGCAACCTTGCTCATGTCAATTTCGTCGACGGAGTACACGTGCGCGGAAACGTGCTTCGACGCCACCATGTGCTCGGCAATCTTCTGCCGCATCACGCTCAGCGGGTGCACTTCGTAATTCCCAAAATAGAGGCGTTCCCGAGGCACTCCCACTTGCAGCGCCGGAATGAACTGGCTGCCATGTCCTGCTGCTCCCCCAGGGTGTGCCACGGCTGCCGGAGCTGGCGGAGGTATGGGCCGTGCCGCAGCCGCTGGTGATGTTGCCTGAGCGCTCGCCGGCGCCGCGCCGGACGATACCGCGATCGCCGCTTCGATATCCTGCTTGGTGATGCGGCCGCCTGCCCCGCTGCCTTCGATGGTGGAAAGATCCACGCCATGTTCCTTAGCCATGCGCCGGACCAATGGAGAGGAATGAATGCGCTCCGTGGAACTCGCCGGCGCTGCTTGCGCAGCAGGGGCTGGCGGTGCGGTCGCCAGAACGGGAGCCGGGGCAGGTGTTGTGGGCTTTGCTGTCGCAGGTACTGCTGCCGGTGCAGCTGGCGCGGGCTTCGCTGCGGGTACCGACGCTGCAGGAGTTGGCGCGGGTGCCGGAGCCGATGTCGCGGCCGACCCCGCTCCCTCGATCACCGCTACAATCGTTTGGATCGGCACGGTCTGCCCTTCGGGAACCTTGATCTCTTTCAGCACTCCCGCCGAGGGAGAGGGAATTTCGGCATCGACCTTATCGGTGGAGATTTCAAACAGCGGTTCGTCCCGCTCGACCTTGTCGCCGGGTTTCTTCAGCCACTTGGTGATGGTCCCTTCAAAGATGCTTTCGCCCATCTGGGGCATGACCACATCGACAGCCATTGCGGTGATCTCCTTGCTCTCTGAAAAAAACTGCCAACCGGGGCGCTCTTGGCCTGTGAACAGCCCAAGCTTTCTAGTCTACAAGGAAAGCCATCGGAACAAAAACACCGTCCTCTTCAGGAATTGAAAGGTGCAAGTGTAGCGCAGGGCTGGAAGGCGTGCGCTGCCTTAATGATTATGGCGTTGGCTGGAAAACGAGGCAGACGGGAGAGGGCACGCCTTCAGTTTTGGAGACTTGAGTCAACGCGCCGGTCGCGGGGTCGATGCCAAACACCACAATGGAATTGGAGAGTTGGTTCTCGGCGAGCAGGAAGCGGCCTGTGGGGTCAATAGCGAAGTGGCGCGGCTCCTTACCGCCGGTTGGAAAATCGCCAGCAGGCTTGAGTTTACCTGTGACCGCATCGATGGAGAAGACGGCGATGGAGTCGTGGCCGCGATTCGAGGCGAAGAGCCATTTGCCGGAGGGATGAACCGCGATTTCGGCAGCGTCGTTCCGGCCGGAGAAGCCCTCAGGCAGCGCGGAAATTTGCTGAAACGCGGCAGGGACGAAATCGTCCGTGCCCATCATGTGGAAGGCAGTGATGCTGGAACTCAGCTCGCCCAGCACGTACATATGAGCACGATCGCTGGAAAAGGCGACGTGACGTGGTCCGGTGCCTGGAGACAGTCTCGCCGATGGATCAAACTTGTGATTCTTGTACGTGCTGAAAACAGTAGGCCCTGAAAGCTCACCCTTCGCTGCGTGGAATTGGTAGATCAGAACGCGATCCAAGCCAAGATCGGCCACGTAGACAAACGCACTCACGGGACCCGTCGGCTCGGTTTCGACCCAGTGCGCGTGCGGCCCTTCCTGGCGCACTTTGTTGGGGCCGAGCGGGCCGGAGTCTTTTACTAGCGCGGTATGCTCGCCCAGCTTGCCATCGGGGAGGATGGGGAAGACGGCGACGGTGCCGGAAGTGTAGTTTGCGACGAACAGGAATTTGCCGGTTTTGTCAAAGGCCAGATAACAGGGATCTTCGCCGAGCGCGGGGAGTTGATTCAGTTGCGTGAGCTTCGCGGACTTGGCGTCAATGGAAAAGGCGGTAATGGTGGACTGCTTGCCGGACTCGTTGGCAGCGTAGACGAATTTGCCGTTGGGATGAATGACGAGCCAGGAGGGGTCGGGCGTTTCCACGGCCAGACCCTTCGCGGTCAGCTTGCCCGCCTCCGCGTCGAATTCGTAAGCATAGATGCCTTTGCTCTCGGTTTTGTTGGTATAAGTGCCGACCAGCGTGAGGTAGCTGTGGCTCGCGGCAGGTCGGCCGGCAGCACCGGCAAGCGCGAGGACAGCCAGCGACGTAGTGAACGCAAGGAATGCAAACAAGCGGCGTTTGATTTTCATGGCGATTGAGTGTAACGCAACCAGAAATAAAAAAGGGGGCGCCTTCTTTCGTGCCTCTTTTCTCATTTGGCCAGAGTGGCCGGGACCGCAAAAGCGGCAGCAAGCTGCCGCACTCCAAGAGTTACCTCTTTTCTTCGGCGTCTTCTTCCTGGAGGACGGCGGCGGCGGCAACAGAATCATCGTCATCTAGCCGCAACAACCGCACGCCTTGCGTAGAGCGGCCGGCTTCGCGAATTTCGTTCGCGTGCACGCGGATGACCTTGCCGTTTTCGGTGATGATCATGACGTCGGACTCTTCCGTGACCTGCAGCGTGGCGACGACGGAGCCGTTGCGGTCGGTGGTCTTCATGTTCACCACACCCTTGCCGCCGCGCGAGGTGATGCGGTATTCGGCCAGGGCGGTGCGCTTGCCGTAGCCCTTTTCGGCGACGGTCAGCATCAGCGTGGTCAGCGAGTCCTTGATGTGTTCGTTTTCGAGCTCTTCCAGGTTTTGCGTGGTCTGCTGGTACTCCTTGGCGATGATCTCGAAGTCCGGCTGCACCGCGTCCATGCTGACAACGTAATCCTCCTTGTCCAGGTCCATGCCGTTCACGCCGCCGGCGTTGCGGCCCATGGGGCGCACGTCCGTCTCGCGGAACAGGATGGCTTGGCCTTCGTGGCTGGCGAGGAAAATCATCTGCTTGCTGTCGGTGAGCTTCGCGCCAATCAGTTCGTCCTTGTCCTCGAGGTTGATGGCGATGATGCCGGTGGAGCGCGGGTTGGAAAACTCGGTCAGCGCTGATTTCTTCACTGTGCCATTTTTCGTGGCCATGAAGACGAAGCGGCCTTCTTCTTCCAGGTTCGTGGCCGCCACCAGCGCCGTCAGTTTCTCGTCTTCCTGGAATTTCACCAGGCTGGCGATGGCCTTGCCGCGCGTGGCCGCCGCCGCTTCCGGCAGTTCGTACACCTTGAGCCAGTAGACGCGGCCCTTGGAGGTGAACAGCAGGATGTAGCTGTGCGCCGAGGCGATGAAAAGGTGCTCGACGAAGTCTTCTTCCTTGGTGCGCGCGCCGATGCGCCCCTTGCCGCCGCGCGATTGATGCCGGTAAACCTCCACGGGCGTGCGCTTGATGTAACCCGCGTGGCTCACGGTGATGAGCATGTCGGTGTCCGCGATCAGGTCTTCCAGCTTGATCTCATCGACCTTGTCCACGATCTGCGTGCGCCGGTCGTCGCCATAGGCTTTGTGGACTTCCCGGAGCTCGCCGATGATCACTTGCTTCAGCTTCCTGTCGCTGGCCAGGATTTCGCGCAGCTCCGTGATGAGATCCCGGATGGACTTCAATTCCTTCAGGATTTCGTCGATCGAGAGCTGGGTCAGGCGATGGAGTTGCAGTTCGAGAATGGCATCAATTTGCGCGTAGCTCAGCCCGAGCCCCGCGGCACCCCGGCCGGCGGCTTCGATTTCCGGCGCGCCCGCAAAGCGGTACTTGCGGCCATCGAGTTTCACGCCCTCGAGTTTCTTGGACTTGCCGTTCTCCGTGATGGTGACGTCCTGCTCGGTGAAATACTTGAACAGGTTTTCCTTAGCGTCGGCGCGGCTGCTGCTGCCGCGAATGACGCGGATGACGCTGTCCAAATGATCCAGAGCAATCTGGTAACCGACCAAAATGTGTTCGCGCTCCTCGGCTTTGCGCAACTCGAAAATCGTGCGCCGGCGAACCACTTCCATGCGGTGTTCGATGAAGAGCTTGATCAGTTGAATCAGGCCGAGTTCGCGCGGCTGCCCGCCGACGATGGAAAGCAGGATCATGCCGAAGGATTCCTGCATTTGGGTGTGCTTGAAGAGATTGTTCAGGATGAGCTGGGATTCCTCGCCGCGCTTGAGTTCCACGACGATGCGCATGCCTTCGCGGGAAGATTCGTCGCGCACGTCGGCGATGCCCTCGATTTTCTTGGTTTGCACCAGCTCGGCGATGCGCTCGATGAGCTTGGCCTTGTTCACCTGGTAGGGAATCTCGGTGATGACGATGTTTTCGCGTTCCTTGCCGACTTCCTCGATGGCGGCTTTGGCGCGCATGATGAAGCTGCCGCGGCCCGTGCGATAGGCAGCTTCAATGCCTTCCCTGCCCGCGATGTAGGCGCCTGTCGGAAAATCCGGGCCTGGAACGATCTTCATCACTTCTTTGAGCAAGGTATCGGGCTTTTCGATCAACAAAATGGCGGCATCCACGATTTCGCTAAGATTGTGCGGGGGAATGTTGGTGGCCATGCCGACGGCGATACCGCTGGCACCGTTGACCAGCAGATTCGGAATGCGCGAGGGGAGAACAACCGGCTCTTCCCGGGTTTGATCGAAGTTCGGGATGAAATCGACGGTTTCCTTCTCAAGGTCGGCGAGAATGTCTTCCGAAATTTTGGCCAGCCGCGCTTCCGTGTACCGCATGGCCGCCGGTGGATCGCCGTCAACCGAGCCGAAGTTTCCTTGGCCGTCGATCAGGGGGTAGCGCATGTTGAAGTCCTGCGCCTGGCGAACGAGGGCGGGATAGATGACTGCTTCGCCGTGCGGGTGGTAGTTGCCGGAAGTGTCGCCACAGATCTTCGCGCATTTGCGGTAGCCACGATTGGAGGCCAGGCCGAGGTCGTTCATGGCCACGAGGATGCGCCGCTGCACAGGCTTCAGACCGTCGCGCACATCGGGAAGCGCGCGCGCGATGATGACGCTCATCGCGTAGTCGAGATACGACTTGCGCATCTCCGCTTCGATATCGATGGGTAGGAGTATCGATGTGTTGTGTTCGTCTGCCATGTGTCCTCGTGTTTCGTGACTCGTTATTCGTGACTCGTGAAGACCCGGGGTGTTCCCGCTTCCAAACTGTCATTCTGAGGGCTGCGTTCTTTGCAGCCCTAAGAACCTCAACGCCAGCTTCAACCTCTTTCTTTCAATGGTTGAGATCCTTCGCTCCTCTCAGGATGACAACCTAAATTCGTTTGCTCCCGTGATCGACGGCATAGGCCTTCACGCTATCGAACGCGTCGGCGGCGTTGGTAAATCGCCGCGTCGCAAACTCCGCTTCGATCAGCCGCAAAAACGAATCACGCTCCGCTTCATCGGCAAAACCGATTGCCACGCCTTTTTCGTTGTCCGGAGCGGCCGTCGGCGTGGCTCGAAATTCGCTTACGCTCAGCCCGCGCAAACCCGGCAACGTCATCCAGCCCAACTGGTACGAATGCTTTGCGGAGAGCGTGGAGTTCAACCAATCGATCCGACCTCGAGCCTCACGCATCGCCTCTTCTAGGCTTGCACAGCGTGATCCCGAACCGACTTTCGTCGGACACCAATACTTTTGATTCTCGTTCTCCAAGAACTCCCATTCTTGAAAACCAAATGTGCCGTCGGACCGCTTCATGAACTGCGCTTTGCGTTTCTGATCTGAACGAACGATCCATTGGATTGTCGTGTGCACATCCATAGTCTGCTCGCTAAATATCCAGGTTGACCACTTCCAACGCGTTGTCTTCGATGAATTTGCGGCGCGCTTCGACGTTTTCGCCCATCAGCGTGGTGAAAATGTCCTCGGCGGCGACGGCATCCTCGAGCTTCACCTGCAGCAGCGTGCGGGTATCCGCGTTCATCGTGGTTTCCCACAACTGCTCCGCGTTCATTTCGCCCAAGCCTTTGAACCGCGTAATCGTGAAATCCTTCTTGGCGTCTTCCATGACGTAGTTGAGAACGTCAGTGGCCTTTTCCTGGGTGACCTTGGCGCCGTTGCGGGCGACCGTAAACGGCGGATGATTGAACTCCTCGATCTGTTTGGCCAGCGCGCGCAGGCGCTTGTATTCCGCAGTCGAGGCCACCGCCCAATTGATCTTCTGGTTGTGCGGCGCGCCGAACTGGATTTCGTACAGGCTGTGTTCTTCATCAAAGACGATTTTGCCTTCCAGTTTCAGCTTGCTCTTTTCAACTTCCTTCAGGAGTTTCTCGAGTGTCTTTTTCTCTCCAAAATCAGTTTTCTTCTCCAGGCCGCTCTCCGCCAGCAATTCCACCAGCCCGGGCTCGCGCAGACGCCGGCCCAGTTTCGCCGCGGCAGCTTCGTATTCCTGCACGTTCAGGAGAAACGAAGTCAGGCGGGCGCCCTCCAGATTCACACCCTCTTTCGCCTTGACAATATGATCTTCCGTGGCGCGCTTCATGAGTTCGCGAGCGAAATCGCGTTCGTCGCGGATGTAGCGCTCGCTTTTGCCGCGCTTGACGCGATAGAGCGGAGGCTGCGCGATGTACACGTGGCCGCGCTCAATCAATTCCTTCATGTGGCGGAAGAAAAATGTGAGCAGGAGCGTGCGGATGTGCGAGCCGTCCACGTCCGCGTCGGTCATGAGAATGATTTTGTGATAGCGCAGTTTGCTGACGTCGAAATCGTCCTTGCCAATGCCGGTCCCAAGCGCGGTGATGATGGCGCGAATTTCCTCGTGGCCGAGCATCTTGTCGTAGCGCGCCTTCTCGACGTTGAGGATCTTGCCTTTGAGGGGCAGAATCGCCTGATACTTGCGGTCGCGGCCCATTTTTGCGGAGCCGCCCGCGGATTCACCCTCGACCACGAACAATTCGCAGCGCGCCGGATCGCGCTCCTGGCAATCGGCCAGCTTTCCCGGCAAGCCACTGGAATCCATCGCCGATTTTCTGCGCGTCAGTTCGCGGGCCTTGCGGGCGGCTTCGCGCGCGCGGGCTGCGTCAATGCACTTGCCGATGATCCGCCGCGCCACGGTGGAATGCTTGTCAAACCACTCACCCAGTTTTTCGTTAACGAGTTGTTCAACGTCGCCCTTGATGTCGCTGTTCAGCTTCCCCTTGGTCTGCCCTTCAAATTGCGGCTGCGGCAGGCGCACGCTGACCACCGCGACGAGCCCTTCACGAACGTCGTCGCCGGAGATGCTCACCTCGTCCTTCTGTTCCTTCAACATTCCGGCTGAGGAAGCAAAGTTGTTGATGGAGCGCGTCAGCGCCGAGCGAAAGCCTGAGAGGTGCGTGCCGCCGTCCACGGTGTTGATGGTGTTGGCGAACGCGAAGACGTTTTCGCCGTAAGTGTCGTTGTATTGCAGGGCAATTTCCATCTCCACATTGCCCCTTTTCCCTTCCATGTAGATGGGCGAATCGTGCAGCGTGGTCTTGCCGCGGTTCAGGTGCTTCACGAATTCCGTGATGCCGCCGGTGAACCGGAATTCCGTGCTCTTTTCGGTGCGCTCGTCGTTCAGCGTGATTTTCAGACCTTTGTTCAGGAAGGCATATTCGCGGAGGCGCGTGGCCAGGGTGTCGTAGCTGAATGCGATCTTCTCGAAAATCGAAGGATCCGGATGGAATTTCACTTTCGTGCCGGTTTTGCGCGTTTTTCCCGTTTGCTTGAGCTTGGAAGTGGGCTTGCCCTTTTCGTAGCTTTGCTCCCACACCGCGCCATCGCGCTGGATTTCGAGTTCGAGGAAGTCCGAAAGGGCGTTGACGACGGAAACGCCGACGCCGTGTAATCCGCCGGAAACCTTGTAGCTCTCGCTATCGAATTTTCCGCCAGCGTGCAGCACGGTGAGTACGACTTCTGCCGCAGGACGCTTTTCTGTGGCGTGCATGTCCACGGGAATCCCCCGGCCGTTGTCCACGACGGTCACGGAATTGTCCGCGTGCACTGTGACGTTCACTTCGTCCGCGAACCCCGCCATCGCTTCGTCCACGGAGTTGTCCACCACTTCCCACACCAGGTGGTGCAAACCTGTCTCGCCGGTTGAGCCGACGTACATCGCCGGACGCAGCCGCACGGCCTCCAGCCCGCCGAGCACCTTGATCGACTTCGCGTCGTATTGGTGGCCGCCTTTTCCCGTCACCGTTTCCTTGTCGCCCATCTCATCTCCTGACGTGCGTGCCTACGGCTATCCACTCGTGCGGAAAGCTGCCCGGCGCACAACCGGGTTCCCGACGGCGATACTGCAAAAGCAATTTTGGTGAAGCTAGGAAAGGCGTGAAGTCTGCAATCCCCGTTCGTCGCCTCACCCTTTGATCCCTGTACCGCACGGGACTCGTAGGGTTCCTGCTTCATCCCGTCCCGCGTTCCGGGACGTGGCGAAGACTTATGTTCTCCAGGACCTCTGGCCTGCCCCTGGCGCAGGGCGTTTGTAGCCAACCTTCCTGGCGGACGTGTCGATTAGGAGGAGAAATCACCAATCGACAACCTCTAAATTTTACTGGAAATGGAGCATTTTCTCAAGCGGGAGAATGGTGGTTGTGGATAAATAACCTTATTGTTTTCAATCCTTTATGTGGGTCTATCAAACGTCAATGCTGATTTGAGCTGATACAGAGTAATTGTAAACTTCGGCACACAATTCAGCGCTCTATTTCCTTTTTTCCAGCCTGGAATTTCAGAAAACAATCGGTGGCAATCGTGCGCGAAATCAGATGCGCATGGGCATGATGACGTAGCGGTAGCGGTAGTTGTCGTCCGCCAAGGGGCGCATCTGTCCGGCGGATTGTTCATCCTTCAGCTCGATGCTGATCGGTCCCTCCGCGGCGGCGGCCAGAAAATCCAGCATATAGCTGGAATTGAATCCGATGGCGATGGGATCGCCTTTGTACTCTTTCTCGATGGTCTCTTTCGCTTCGCCGTATTCGGGGCTGGAGGCGGAAATTTCCACACCTTCCGTCGAAATGGAAAGCTTCACGGCGTGCGATCGCTGGTCGGCGAGTTGCGACACGCGCCGCACCGCATCGCTCAATTCCGTGCGTTCCAGCGCGACAGTCTTGTTGTTCTCGCGCGGCAGCACTGCTTCGTAATTCGGGAACTGCCCGGTGAGGATCCGCGAAATCAGCAAACGATGGCCGACCTGGAAGAATAGGTGGCTCTCATCCTTGGCGAACTCCATTTGCGCATCGGAACCTGCGGCGCTGGAGAGCTTTTCCACTTCATCCATGGCTTTCTTCGGAATCAGGACGCGCACTTCGCCGTTGAGTCCGGCGAGCTTCTGATCCGTTTCCGCAAGCGCCAGGCGGTGGCCATCGGTGGCCACCATCGCCAATGTGTCCGGCTTCAGAATCAGCAGGCCGCCGTTCAAGGTGTAGCGGGATTCTTCCATGGAAATCGCGAATTTGGTCTTGCCGATCAGGTTTTCCAGGACGACGGCGGGGATGTTCACTAGGGTGTGCGGCATCACTGGCAGGGCAGGAAAATTTTCCTTGGCCATGCCGACCAGCTTATATTTTTTCTTATCGCAGACAATTTCGACCCAATGATTGTCGAGCAGCTTGAACTTGATCTCGCCCTCAGGGAGGAGGCGCACCAACTCCAGAAGTTTTTTGGCCGGGATCGTCCCGGCGCCTTCTTTTTTGATTTTGGCTTCGCAAGAGGTGCGTATGCTCAGCTCAAGATCCGTCGCCGTAATCGTCAGGCAGCTGCCTTTCGCCTCTACCAGCAGGTTGGAGAGAATAGGGATGGTGGTCTTGCGTTCCACCACACCCTGTGTCGTTGTGAGTTCATTGAGCAACGCCGATTTCGTTACGCTGAATTCCATTGCTTGGCTTTCCTCGCGCGCGGTTCCCGTTGCGGTCATTCGTTTCCCCCGTCCAGTTCACCCGCTAGCGTACTGTACTCGTTTTTTCGCAAAGTATAAAGACCACTTGTAGCGGATTCTCTGTGGAAATAATGGATTTAACGGAGGCTCCAAGAATAGTCCAACCGGTGCCTAAACCCACCTGATGACCGCTTTATTCACAGTTATCACTTCTTTCACAATCGCTTATTCCAAGAAGATTAGTTCTATAGCTTGTTGTGATGATGACTGCTATGGATTGGAGGAAAACCGTCGTCCGTGCAGCCCCGCCTACAATTTTCTCAGGAGGAGTGGAGTGGAATTCTCTGCGGATCTTTGGAAAACTCCGCTGTGCCGGTGAGTAACCGTACCTCGCTGTATAACCCCCAACAGTTTATCCGCATCTTTCCCACGCGTAGTTCACAGCTTCTCCTTGTGGCGTTCTCGTGACAATTTTCCGCGTGGAGTATCTAATAGGAAGCGCCAAGTTTCACTTTTCCCAGTGTTGTCCACGGCAGTTCTAGTGTGCTGGCTCGCCCCTGCGAAGAGCCAAGGAGTTCGTAAACATGTCTACCATCCTGATCACTGGCGCCAACCGCGGCTTGGGTCTTGAGTTTGTCCGTCAACACACCGCTGACGGTTGGGAGGTGCTGGCAACTTCCCGGCAACCAGAGCAGAGCGCCGAACTAAAGCAACTTGCCTCGCAACATCCCAAAGTTGTGCTGCATCGCTTGGATGTCACAGATGATGAGTCCGTGAGGGATCTTGCGGACAAACTGGACGGCAAGCCCATAGATGTGCTCTTGCACAGT
>Ga0187870_1000975_pt1 | contig 28506 bp, 19 predicted proteins | sample June2016WEW_13_1_3_FD_132974 | JGI IMG/M metagenome (GOLD analysis project Ga0187870, IMG submission 132974) | Peatland microbial communities from SPRUCE experiment site at the Marcell Experimental Forest, Minnesota, USA - June2016WEW_13_150 | ecosystem: Environmental > Terrestrial > Soil >... | reverse complement strand
GTGCATGATGCGCAGTTGGAGCTGGCGCTGGAGTGGTAGCAGGAAGTTGGACAGCAGAAATGGCCTCAGTTGCACCGATTCAACAAACGGGAGGGTTTCCAGCTACTAATTGGGACAGCAGCCGTTTTCGAACCTAGCCGAACCAGGCGCCAACCTGCTTTTTGAGGACGGCCGGAAAGGGGAGGTTTGCCCAGCGTTTTCAATCAGCCGAGGGGCGGTTCTCGGCTAACTTGGACAGCAGTGTGAAGGTATCGGACGATGTTACAACGATACCGAAAAATGTTTGAATCGGAAATCCGGGTTTACTCCGCCTTGGGGCTGGCGCGGGCGGCCTCTCGACGGCTCTCGTACTCCGAGGTGAGATAGGTTGCGGCGAACACCAGGAGGCCGCCGGCAACTTGCGGCAGCCGGACATGTTCGCCCAGCGTGATCGCCGAGAGCAGGACGCCGAAGATCGACAGTAGGTAAATCGAAACGGACGCCTGTCCGGCTTGGAGCCGGTTTAGCACCCACATCCAGAGCGCCATCGCAATGCCCCACGTCAGGCTGCCGAGCACCGCGATCGACAACCACACGCTGGCCGGGTAGCCGCGAACCGCATAGAAGGGCCGGTCATCGGCCAACCAGGAGATGACGGCGCAGCTTGCACAGCCGACAACGTACGTGTAGATGAGCACGCGCAGGCCGCCGAAGCGGGGAAGTAGCTTCTTGCTATACGTGTTGTAGAACGCGCTACCCAACCCGGAGAGCAGAATAGCGGCGTTGCCCACCAGCATCCTCGTGTTGACGACATCGCCGCTCAGGTCCGCTCTCGAGGTAAGCAGGGTGCCCGCTAGCGCAGCCGCCAAGCTCGCGGCACGCAATGCCGTCACGCGTTCACCGAGCAGGATGATTGCCAACACAACCATTAGAACGGGTATCGTAAGCTGGATGATGGCCGCGTTCGATGCGGTCGAACGCGCAATGCCCCAGGACAGAAGCAGTGAGGGTGGGAGGATTCCGAGAGTGCCCAGCAGCACCAAGTCGAGCGCGGAACGCGGGTCGAGCCGCGCCTTGACAGAACGATCACGCCGGCCAGAAACAATGGCGAAGGGCAGCAAGAGGATGGTCGAGCAAAGCAGTGTCCAGAAGTTGAGCGCAGCCGCGCTCATGCTGGCCGCGGCAATCTTGTAAGCGGGATACTGAGCCGCCCACAGGAGGTTCACCAGAACCAGCGTCGCGATGTTTGCGTACCGCTTCACATTTCTCGGAGGCGCCCTCTCGTCACTCACCATCCTGAGGCTCATGCCTGCACGCGGATCTTCGCCATGCGCTGCTCCTGACCGCGCACTCCAGGCCGAACGCGATAGAGCGGACCGCCGAAAGGCCCCGAGGAGGCATCATAGCCTGGGGGCATTGCCGGTGTAGGATCGGATTTCGCCGCCGTCGTGATAAACAGTTCGGAAAGGTCCGGCCCGCCAAAGGCGACTGCCGACGTTTGCTTCGCCGGCACCAGGATCGAACGCTCCAGTTTGCCCTCCGGGTCGTAACGCAAAACGCAGCCGCGGTACCACTGCGCCGACCAGACGAACCCCGCGGCGTCGACGGTCAGCCCATCGGGGACGCCCTCTGTAGACGCGACCTGCACAAAGATCTTGCGGCGACGCGCCGAACCGCTGCGGACGTCGTAATCGTAGGCGTAGATCCGTCGTGCAACAGAGTCGCTGAAATACAACGTCCTCTCGTCGGGAGAGAGCCCTATGCCGTTGGCGAGGTGGAATCCTTCGTCGAGAACTGCGGCGGTGCCGTCACAATCAATGCGGACGAGTTTTCCGAGCTCGTACTCGCGGCCGGGGTCGTAGAAGTACGAACCAGTAAGCAGCCGGCCTGCGGAGTCGGCGGTGCAGTCGTTCAGTTGCAGCCGCGCCCCTTCGACCTTGTCGGCGACCAGCACGAGTTCGCCGCGCCCATCCCACAGCCAAACGCCCGCAGTGTTGGTCACCACAAATCCGTCGGGTTGGTTGCGGCGGAAGCCATAGACTTCCACGCCGGTTCTGAGAGTGTCGTACCTGCTCGTGGCCCAGTCGAGACGCCGGAATTTGAGGCCCACACAGTCGGTCCAGTAGAGGCAGTTTCGCGCCGGATCCCAGACGGGACATTCGCCGCAGAGGTCATCCGATGCGGCGGCCAGCCTGATTCCGGGAGAAGAATCGCCGTGGGTATCTGAGCAGCTCATGCGGATCCTACTCTCTTTCTTTGTTATCCATCGCCGTGATTTTCAAGGGTGCGGCCAGCCTGTGCAGATCTTCAAGGTCGAATTCCTTGTAGAGGTCCAGGCAGAACAGATCGGGCGCAGCGGAGTACTCGACGGGCGCCTCCAGCAGATGACGTAGTGATTTCATCCCTTTTCGAACGACCACCTCGGAGATCAGTTCCGGCTCGAGAGCGGCAGCGACCAGCGCCGCTACCTGGCTGCGGATGCCTGTGCTTTCCAATCGGACCTTGCCTACCGCGGCAGATTGCTGAAGCCAGCGGATGATGCCGATCAGTTGCGCGACTGCGAGACCAAGTGGACGATCTCCGACGCCAGAGACCATCTGTGTGTATTCGCTCTCGGCTCGCACGGACGGCCCCGGCTTCAAGGCAGCAGCATCACCTGTGAACAGCAGGTCGACAGCGAGCACTCGATCCCCTCGGTTTAGCCGAGCTGACACCTCAACACAGGCGGCCTGCTTCCCTTCGTCGTGCAAAATGATGGTAACGGGCGCAGAGGATTCCGTTGTGATGGCTTTGAGCCAGATTCCCGTTGCGCTCAGTCCGTTGCTGAATTCGAAGCGATAGGACAGGCTCTCCAGCCCGTTGTTCTTGGTATTGGCCACGGACCAGGGGTGCTGCATGGTTGTTCCGCTGTAGCGGAGTATCCTCTTCAGTCCAGCCCTGCGTTCGATCACCCAAGCGCGTCCACCGCGCTCATCCGATGGCATGGGCCGCCGCACTATCTGATCCGCCAACTGTTTCGCCAGGCTGAGAATCGTCAGGTTGTCTTTCGGCAAACCGACCGTCAGCTCTTCGGCACTTTTGATCTCCGCGTCCACGGGAATCTCCCAATCGCTGGCCGGCAACTGGAAGTGCTTGCTAAAAAAGCGATAGGACTGCTGCCTGTTGTCGAGCTGGTAATTGTGGGTCGAAGGATCTGTGTTCTCGTGCCAGGCGAACGCCTCTTCACTCCCAAACAGTCGAAAAATGGGCTTTACGCGATCAAAAATGTAAGGCTTGATCAACGGCGCACGAAAACAACAGTTATCTTCCGCGTTGTAGATCAACAAGGTCGGCCGCGGCGCTCGCAGAGCCGTCAGATGAGTATAGTCTGCATAAGCGTATAGATCGGTCGCATCTTGCTCAATATCACCGATGCTGTCGGGGCGTTCGATCGCCGACACCAGTGACGCATACCCCGCGACGGGTATGGCTACCGAGACCCGCTCGTCAAGCGCACTCAGGATGATGGTTTGCCAGCCGCCTCCGGAGAGTCCGGTCATACCGATACGGTTGCGATCCACGTTGGGATGCTGGTAGAGGTAATCGAGGCCTTTGCGCATGGCCAGATAGAAGAGGCCAAGAGCGTGCGCGCCTACCACCTCCAAATGAGCTGCCATCCAGTGACGGTTCTCCTTCGAGTAGAGTTCACCGCAATTCAGCCATTCGACATTCAAGCTGAAGACTCCACGCAGGGCCTGATTGATGCACCTCTTTTGCTTGTACTCTATGGCCTTTCCAGAAGCGCCGACGTGACCGTTCACATTGAGGATGGCTGGCATATTCGCCGTCCTCATCTCAGGCTCATAGAGGAGCGCAGGCAACCAAAAACCGGGCACAACCTCGTAGCGCAATTTGCGCAAGTGGTAGCCCTTTCCTGAGGGTATGAGTCCAAGATCCTCGACTTTGAGCGGCGACTCTATCCACCGCTGAGGCCAACCGTGGAATGCCAGATTCTTCAGAAGATCCTGGCGCAAATTCCTGGCCGCCGCGGTCCACTGTTGTGCCGTCGCCGGGACATGCAATTGCGGAACTTTGCCGAGGAGATAGTGCCGCAGTTGGTACGCGACCACCTCCGGCGTCTGAAGTGGTGGTTCGAGTATTCGCCGCACTTGGCTGGGTTCGGTTTGAGCAAAGGCCAGTGCCCCGATCAGAACCGGGATCGAAATCAGTTTAGGAGAGCCTCGCATCGCTAGATTGTGAAGCGGCGCCGCTTCGTGACCGGCCCGTTTTCAGCCCCCTTCCAAACGTCCAAGTTGGCACCGCAGGACATCACCCCTGTCGATCGCGTGGTGCGGCGTGTTGAAGCGTCATGCCGTTCTCCGCCTGGCGACGTTCGGCTCCTTCAGCAACACTCGAATCCTCGGCCCACGCCTGTTCCATCGCAGCTTCCATCAAGGCCTTGGCGGGCTCCTCCTCACCGGCCAGAATCACTTGGAGCAACTGGCGGTGCCGCTCGGCGAGTTGAAGCAGGTGTTCCGGGGACGGATGAACGTGCTGAATGAAACCAAGGGCAAAGACTTTCGGCACCAAGGGCTCAAGAACCTCGGCGAACTTCTGGTTGCCTGTGGCTCGCCAGAGGGCCCTGTGAAAATCGAGGTCCGCCTCGCCAAACCGGGCGACGTCACCGTACCTGGCGAACTCAACCATCTTTTCACATTCCCGTTCGGCATCCACGAGCCGCGTGACCTTCGCCGCAATCAGCAACTCCACAGCCAGCGTTTCCAACCGCTTCCGAATCACGTATATTTCATCGATTTGCCGGCGCCCTAGAGACGTGACGAACGTTTTCCGGACCGCTGACCGTTGAATGAAACCCTGGTGCTCCAATTCGATCAGTGCCTCACGGATCGTAGCCTGCCCGACGCCCAGTCGCTTGGCCAGACCGAGCTCGGTGATCCGCTGCCCGGCGGTCAGTTCCCCCTGGGTGACGGCCGCTCTGATTTGTTCGACTGCGGCTTCTTTCAAGGACCTGCGGCTGAGCGTGGTCAGGCGGGAGGGGGTTTCCAGTGGGTGGGCTGAGGCCAAACTTTCTGGTTGCATAACGATTAACGATAATATATAGTGGCACCATGACGATCGCTTGTCAAGCCGTTGGTTGGTCCAACCCTTCGCCAGGAAGCGTCAAGAACGATTCCTACGGTGAGCGAAGCGGGCTCGTCGGTCCGCCTGAGCGGCCCGCGCGGCGGTTAGCCGCTTGCGTAACGAACAGCGGGAGGCGCAACACCATGGTGCGCGGGAAGCCCTCAATGATTCTGCTGTCAGTGCTGCTCAGCCTAACAGCCACGGCACTCTGGCCCCAGGTCGGCACGGAAGCGGTCGGGCCCGCTCCGAGTTCGATCTACCCGACGGAGTGGCCGGCTGGTCCCCCACGGAGTTCCGTCCCGGAGTGGGCCAAGCCCGGGCGGGTTCGATTCTCGCGTTGGGATGGAGGCCCCATCGAGACCGCCAAGGCAGTCTTGTCAGGCTGGCCCGGGTTCAATCCGCCGATCCCGGATTACCTTCACACGATGACCAACTGGTACGACCCACGGACGGTGCCGCTGCTGCGCGAGGCCGGCATCAATCTCATTTGGGTCACGTTCAGCAATGGTTTCTCCATCCCCACCGAACAACGGCAGCGCGAACAGGTTCGCTTGTACATTGACGAGTGTCACCGCCAAGGGATCCACGTCATGGCCTACCAGTCGTTCGCAAACATGTTTTGGGAGGACATGTACGAGCACGTTCCGGAGTCGCGCTCCTGGGCCAGTATCGGCAAAGACGGCAAGCCCGTTCCCTACTCAGCCGGCGACTACAGCAAGATGGGACGCGTCACCCGATACATGGCCAACATCAGCAATCCGGAATGGCGCGCCTACCTCCGCAAGCGAATTGACCTAGCGATCGATGCCGGGGCGGATGGCGTGATGTACGACAACAACTTCGGCTCCGACTTAGTGAGTGCTTACGGGGATGTCTATCGGCACGCAGCCAGCCGCAAGAAAGACTTCCTGCTGATGGGCAATCTCCATGCGAACACCTTCGTCTTGAACCGGCTCATCAACTGCATGACCACCGAAGACGGAGAAGAACCGGGAGTCTATTCGGCGAACAATGTAAGCAAGACGCGAATCGAACGGGACGGATCCAGCCTGCTGCCGCTTGGAAGCGGATTCCTGATTGACAACATCGGCCTGTTCCGCCTCCATCGTGGCCTTTCCGAGGGCTGGAAGCCCGTGATGATTGAACACTCATTTCGCGAAGTTGGCCAACGCTTCACCACGGCCATTTCGGGTCCGCGACATCAGCTTGCCTTGGCCGAAAGCAAGGCGTTCGGAGTTGCCATGGAGGTGTTTGTCGAAGGAGCCGTCGCACATGGTCTGATGACGAAGGATCCCACCATAATGGCCATGTGGCGGGCGATCGGCGACTACAACCGATTCTTCGCAGACAACGAAGAGTATTATGTCGATGCGCAGTCCCTCGCCTCGCTGGCAGTGGTGCTCGACGACCGCAGCGCTGGTGTCGCCATGTTGAACGGACTGGCGGCGCGGAACGTCATCTACGACGTCCTTTACGAGAACGACCTTAGCAGCGACAAGCTGGAGCCGTATGCAGCCGTTGTCTTGTTGACCGCAGATACCGTGCGTGACAGAGCACTCTCGGCGCTGGAGAGTTACGTCTCCAAGGGGGGCAAGCTGTTTGCCGCAGAGAACGCCGCCACCCTCGACGAGAAAGGGCGCCGGCGACCACGGCCTGCGTTTTTCGGCCAGAAACTCGGCAACGGCGAATGCGTTTACTACGACCGCCTTCCAGCTCTCAATGACCTGGCCAGCGCGCTGCGCGCCGCGGAGCGTCCCAATGCTGTCCGCCTCGAGGCACCGGAAGGAGTGCTCTACAATGCAGTCCTGCAACCAAAGACCGGGCGCGTCCTTGTTCACTTAATGAACTACACGCTGCGACCCACCGGGATCTTCAAAGTAACGGTACCCGGACATTTTGAAAACGTGACGCTTCTTTCACCGGATAGCCCGCGTGCGCCGGTTCGCGTCTTGGAGTCCTCGGCTTCACGCACCGAAGTGGCAATTCCGTCTATCGCTATCTATTCTGTGCTGGTCCTGGAAAGGGCACGCACCAGGTAATGTCTCAATTGCAGCCTCACAAAGGCGGCCTAAGGCGAAACGAACATGAGAGTCAGTGTTACCTATCTATACACGATATTCCGCTATGGTTATCCCCACAGTGTTGAGGATACCTTCACCTCGCTACAAGAACTTCACAAGCTGGGCTTTCACTTCCTCGAAATGGAAGGCCTCGGACCGGGCCATCTGCGGTCCCTTTACAACAGGCGAAACGCCCTAGTGAAGCTGCTCGAAGACTCTGATCTTCACGTTCACAATTTCTGTGTTGTCGATCGGGACCTCGTGAGCCTCGATATTGCGAGGCGTAACCTGGCCCTGGAGCGTTTCAAAATGGGTGCGGACTTGGCGGACACGCTGGGCTGCGACACCTTGCACATAGCCAGCTATCCACCCCCGGTTCGGTACCTGGACGGAACACCGTACCGGCTGGATCGCAAAGCTGGCTATCGGTTCGCCGACCATCCTCGAATTCGCATTCCCGATGGCCTTGACTGGAGCCTGGTGTGGCGCGCCTTGGTCGAGTCTTGTCAGATCTGCGCGGATGTTGCGGCGCAGCACGGCAAGACCCTGCTGATGGAACCTCGCGTGGGCGAAGTCGCTGCCTCAGTCGATTCTCTGTTGCGGCTGATCGAACACGTCGGGCGCCCCAATTTCAAAGCCAACTTCGATACCGCTCATTTCTGCGCGCAGCGGGAGAACGTTTGCCTGGCTCTGGTCAAACTCCGAGGCCGATTTGCAAACATTCACGTTGCCGACAACGACCCCGTGAATACCGAACACGTGCCCATCGGAGAGGGGATTATCGACTGGGACGAGTTCTTTCGTCTGTTGAAGTTAGGGAACTATGACGGGTATCTCGGGCTAGACTTCGGCAAGCGACGATCTCCAGTGCCTGCATATCGGCGGTCTATTGCGTACATGCAGGCGATCGCCTCCAAGCTCAATCTCAGACTCGAGGTCTAGATTCGCCCTGGGGGACCTAACAACGTGACCATTCGTAACCTGCGCTGGTGGATTATCGGGACCTGCTTCCTCGCGACTACGATCAACTACATCGACCGGCAGTGCCTGTCGGTTGCAGCTCCCACCATCTGCAAGGAATTTCACTTTTCCAATGCCGACTACTCCTCGATCGTGACCTCCTTTCTGATCGCCTACACGATTATGCAAGGACTCTCTGGCAAGATCATCGATCGTATTGGAACCCGTCGCGGTATGGCGTGTTCCATCGTGTGGTGGTCTGCTGCTGGCCTGTTGCACGTATGTGCCGGCGGACTGTGGGGGTTTCGCTTTTTCCGTTTCCTGCTCGGCGCGGGCGAAGCAGGCAACTGGCCGGCCGCTACCAAGGTCGTATCAGAGTGGTTTCCGGCACGCGAAAGAAGCCTCGCCGTCGCGATCTTCGACAGCGGGTCTTCGCTCGGCGGAGTAGTGGCTCCTCCACTCGTTGCATGGCTAATTTTGCACTACGGGTGGCGGTCCGCCTTTCTTGTGACAGGGCTCTTGGGATTCTTATGGCTGTACCTCTGGCTGTGGATTTACCGGCAACCGGAGGCGCACCCGGCCATCACGGCGGAGGAGCTCCAGAACATCCTGGCAGATCCGGACAGGAAGGCAACAGGCGAGCACTCGTCAATCCGATGGGCAAGCCTGTTGGGATACTCTCAGGTGTGGGGCGTGATTGTTGGGCGACTGTTTACTGATTGCGTCTGGTGGTTTTATGTCTACTGGCTGCCGAAATACCTGAGCGACGAGCGCGGGTTCACCTTAGAGAAGCTGGCCATGGTGGGCTGGATCCCCTTCCTGGCCGTCGACGCTGGCGATATCGGTGGCGGGTGGCTTTCGGGTTATCTCGTGCGCCGCGGGTGGAGTGTCAACGCCTCGAGGAAGTTCGTGATGGCTGTGGGTTCGGTGGGGATGGCCGCGGGCCTGCCTGCGGGGCTCACGTCGAGTGCGGGGGTGTGTCTGGGGCTGGTCACGGTTGCCACGTTCGCGTGTGCAGTATGGGGGACAATGATGCTCACGCTGCCTTCAGATCTATTCCCGTCATCCGTTGTTGCCTCGGTCTCGGGGTTGTCCGGTACCGGCGCGGGGCTGGGTGGAATCGCGTTTACCTGGCTTACGGGAGTGCTGGTGGATAGGTTCTCCTACAAACCGGTATTCATCATTGCGGGGGTAATGCCGCTGTTAGCATTCATACTCGTCCATGTCCTTATCAGGAACGTCAGAAGAGTGGCGATCGAGAGTGGAGGGGCTAGAGCGTAAGCTCCGGCGGAAGAGCACTTCCGACATTTCGGAGGCCCCTCAGGAGGATGGAAATGAACTGTCTCGCAGGAGTGATGGAAAGCTATGGTGGGGTTTCTGCGACGGTCGTCAGCAGACCGCCACAGCGGAAGGGGCGGTTAGAAGCGAAATCACGACGATGGTTGAACGGGGTTCTGCTGTCACTGTTCTGCGTCGCGCCTTCCCCGGCAGTTGCCCAACTGTCTCCGGCCGCGATCTGGACCCCGCAGGCGGGCAACAATTACCGGATCGAGCCGAATGTGACATACCTGGTTGCAAACAACTACGAGCTAAAGCTGGACATTTATAAGCGAACCGATCCGGCCGGGCCTCAGCCAACACTGATCTTTATCCACGGGGGAGGCTGGGGAGGCGGAAGCAAGGAAGTGGCGGTGATGTCTCTGCTACCGTGGCTCGAGATGGGCTGGGTTGTGGTTAACGTAGAATACCGCGTCGCCCGCGTGTCGCTCGCACCAGCAGCCGTGCAGGACTGCCTGTGCGCCCTGCGCTGGGTGGCGACCAACGCAAGCCAATACAGCATCGACACCCGCCGCCTTGTCGTGACCGGCGAGTCGGCCGGAGGTCACCTGGCGCTTATGACAGGAATGGTTCCCGAGAGCGCCGGCCTCGATCGCCAGTGCCCGGGTGTGAGTCTGCCCAAGGTCGCAGCCATCGTGAACTGGTTCGGAATTACGGATGTCGCAGACCTGCTGGACGGGGCCAACCGCAAGCCCTACGCGGTGGCCTGGTTCGGCAGCATGCCGGATCGGGAAGAGATCGCCCACCGCGTGACACCGCTCAGCTACATTCGTTCCGACCTTCCGCCGATAATAACAATCCACGGCGACGCGGACCCCACAGTGCCTTATCAGCAGGCCCTCCGGCTGCACGAAGGTCTCACCCAGGCGGGCGTGCCCAATCAACTTGTTACGATTCCCGGGGGGAAGCACGGGCATTTCACAAACGAAGAACGAGTGCGAGTATTCCGGGCTATCAGGGAGTTCTTAGCAAAGCAGCAGATCATCGCGGACAACTGAGCGGCGACGGAACCGGGGCGCGACGGCAGCTCTTCGGATGACCGGCTCGGGTCTGTCAGCCCATATCCAGGGATCCCCCCGGCAGAACTCGGGCAATTCCGTCAGTAGAAATGGACTGCAGCCGGCCTGTGGCTTCGAAGAAGACGACTGCCAGCCGAACTTCGAGACTACACCCGGCTGCGAGGCTGGGCGCGGTCCCTCGCTCGATCGCACTGGTGAGCCCCGCAGCGGGAATGCTCGTGAAGGGTTCAACACCCATCACGTAACAGCGTCCGTACCAAGGGTAGCCAAAACTGCCCCGCAGTTCCTGCCAGAGCCAAATGTAGCGAAAAACCTCCTTTGGCCAGGCCAGCCCAACTCCAAACCCCTCAACGGGATTGACCAAGCCATACCAGCCCTCCTTCAGGTCGCGGACATACCCAAATTCAGTCACCCTATCGTCCGCGTCAGGCACCAAGCTCAAATCGACCGGCCGGCCGTTCTTTCCCGACACTTGCGGCCAGGGGCTGGACACGCCCGGCTTAATCCGGCTGGCAGAAACAGTGTCGCCATCGTGGGCCAGAAACGCCTTAGCCGGGATCTCAAGGCGGCACCCCGCAGCCAGGAAAGGGGCTCCGTAGGCGACGTGATGCCCCCACATGAAATGCATTTCCTCATCGCCCTGATTTTGCACAACTTCACGAATGAGTACGCTCGCCAAGTTCTCTTGCACCGTGACAGTCCGTCGCAGAAGAAAAGGGGTCCGGTAGAGCTGCACTGAGAACTCGACCTCGATTTGCGAACCGCTCCTCAGGCGGATCGCATGGTTCCATGGAAGAATCGAAGCCTCGCCGTGAAAAACCTGGGGAGCGCCCCTGTAGACGCAAGCGTCGCCCCCATTCGGAAAGATTTCCTGCCAGCCGCCCTCGTAGTGATCGAGCCAAGTCGCTTCCGTGTTCGCGCCTGGAAGCCGGTCACGCAATCGCCTCAACCCCCACGGCGCCTTCCATAGAACATCAGTGCTCCGCGGCTTGTACACGAGAGAGTAAATATCGGCGCCCTTTTCAGGCAACAAAGTGACGCGAAGAAACTGGTTCTCGAGTGTTATGGCATAATAACCGTGCTCGAGACTGTGTTCGCTAAGATGGCACGTTCCTATTGGCATAGCTGGTCGTAGGACCAGAGAGCCGCTAAAAGAGGGCCCTGGCCCCACGGAACAAGAGCGTTTCGAGGCATCCCGCGGTAATGCTCGATGCGGGTGCTGGGGAAGGTCTCATAAGAAACACCTTGCAGGAGGCCGTCAGCGCGCATACGCGAAAGCAGGAAACGCAGTGCGGCTTCGATGATCGACCCATACGGCTTCTCATCGATCCAGTGCCGGCTCAGGGCTCGCGAAAATGCGTCCACGGCGAAAGCGGCGATCGAAGTCTCGACGTACGAGGTCGGGTCGCTTAACACGGTATGCCAACCACCACTGGCATCCTGCAGTTCCCCGAGACGGGCGGCGACTCTACGAAAGACATCGACAAGGCGAGCCGTAGCCAAACCCGTTTCTCCCAGGTACTCGAGCGTCTGGACCAGACCGAGAATGCCCCAACCGGTCCCACGACCCCAGAACACTCCGTTGCAGTGACGGGCACGCTCCATCCAGAAGTGATGAAACAGGTTGTGTTCGTTATCGAATAGGAGCTCGATTTGCGGCAGGATGTTATCCAACGCAAGCTGCCGATACTTGTCTTCTCCTGTGACCTGGTACATCCTGCCGAAAAAGGGTCCATCGAAATGCACGGAGTCCACGAAAACACAAGGGCCGAGATTGGCGGCTCCGTTCAAGCTGCCATTGGCGGGCGTGGACTCCGGGTGGTCAGCAGGAAGCTCCGGGGGCCGCTCAAACGCAGCGTTTTCGTAACGTACGTACGCTCCTGGGTCGCTACGGCGAAAGCCGCACAGATAGTCGGAGTGCCTGACGGCCGCATCCAGGAGGGCCGGGTCATGAGTTCTCTCGAACACGCGCACGAGTGCCGCGCCGGCTGCCGTGCAGTCAAACTCACTGCGGTGCGACTCACGGGCGATCCACCCCTTCAAGAGGCCGTAAACGTACCCGAGGTACTTCTCATCTCCTGTCAGTTCCGCAGCATCCAGCAGACCCTCCAGTCCAATGGAGTCACCCCAGAACCACAGTTTCCACGGATATGTCATCAGTAGAGTGGCTGCCTTAGAGGCAATGCTTCTCAATCTGTCAACCGGAAGAATGGGCTGCATTCTGGCGTGCAGGAACTCAAGAAGGCGGCTTCTCTCGAAGTCAAGCCTTCTGAAGTCTCTCCTTGCCGTGTTCAGAGGATTGTGTCACCGCAAAAGAGCGGGTCCTCCGGCTCATTTCATCCAACACTGCCTCGGTCGTGTGCCGACTCGCCTCGACATCCTTGGACCTGATCGCTTCGAGCAAGGGCAAATGTAGATATGCGTCTTGAATCAGATCGAGCGTTTCGCCCGTGTGGAGACGGATGGACAGAAAGCCAAACTGAGGCTGAACCAGGCGCGCCAAGGCGGCGGCGAGGAATCTGTTTCCAGCGATCTCCCAGATGTATTGCTTGAAGCCGTAAGCCCTTCGAAGGAAAAGCACGGAATCGCCGCCTCGCGCTGCATCCAGCATGTCGAGATAGAGGCTCTCCAGGGACCGGATTTGCTCCGGCGTTGCCCGGCGGGTGGCCTCTTGCATCGCGTACCCCTCGAGAACCCTGCGAAGCGCGAAGGCTTGCTCGACATCCTCAATGGAATACTGCGTGACGCAACATGAGGAGCTGGGGCTTTTGGCGACAAGGCCCTCGGCCTCCAATTGCACCAGCGCCTCGCGGATCACAGGCACGCTGGCACCGAACTGAATGGCGAGCTTACGCTCTACCAGGCGCTCGCCAGGCTTAGGGGATCCGTGAAGGATGGCTTGGCGAAGTTTGCTGGCAACGTGTTGCCGTAACGAGTGTTTGGGTAACTTAGCAAATAGTATCGGCATTGGCGTAGATGTTAGCGCGGCGCCGGTCTTAACCGGCCCGCTTCCAGGAACTCCCTTTCAAACCGTGCCTGCGGTTTTCCCGCACACGACTTGCCAATGATCTTCTGGCTGTGGCGCACATGACGCCATGGCCTAGGTGCCTCGAGGCCTTGCGCCGGACCTCTCCTGGTCCGCCGTACTCGATTCCAGCCTGTCACCGCCCCTGGCCCGGATAGATCCAGCAGCCGCTCCGGTCTTCCCCTGCTGTCTGTGCCTTCGCCGCGACATGACCGGCTCGTCCCGCTCAGACGCTTTTCGGCTGCGCCTCTATGGTGGCCGCGGCGTTCACTTGTGATGATTGCGGCCTGCTTGTTTGGCCTCCGCTGCACGGACTTCTGACGCCCCGCTCCCACCCAAGGGATCTCTCCCTCCGACTGGGGCCTGCTATGACGCGCCCCCGCGCTTATCCGGACAAGACGCTCACCGCGCTTCCTAGAACGCACCTTAGGCATAGTGTAGCCGATCTAGCACCAGATTATCAATAGGTGATCGATCGTCATGTCGCAGGCGGCGATACGGCCCCTGGTCCTACCTCTGTAAAGCACTATTAACTGCTGTGGTTTCAAGCTGTTAAAGGGCAATCTGCGAGGCTGAAGAAAAGTCTTGAATTCCTGGACTCGCAATGCCATAATAGCCTAAACAACCAGGTGATCGATCATCTGGTACGCTGTCAAGCCCTGGTCGAAAGGCCAACTGAGAGGCTTGAAAGGAGATAAGGGTCATGCTTACAGCAATTTCCAGATTCCAACGGCTCTGGTTCATCCCCATTGCCGTTTTGACCTTGATGACAGTGCGTGCCGCCTCCGCTCAGGAAACGCGCGCAACCATTCTCGGACAAGTCCGCGACAGCTCTGGGGCAGTCGTCCCAACTGCCACGGTGAAAGCAACGAATGTCGCCACGAACGTCAGCATGGAGACCAAAACCAATCCTGAAGGGCAGTACATACTTCCGTTCCTGCTTCCTGGCACCTACAAAATCACTGCCGGCGCCCCCGGCTTCAAAACGTCCCTCAGAGAAAACATTGAGCTTCGCATGAGTGATCGGCTGCAGCTCGATCTCAGCCTGGAGATCGGAGCTCTGAGCGAGCAGGTCGAGGTGAAGGCCCAACAGCCACTGCTGCAGGCGGCGAATGCCAATCTGGGCCAGGTGATGGATACGCGGAGGGTGGCCGAACTGCCGATTGCGCACGGCAGCGCTTTCTCACTCATATACCTGTCCCCGGGCGTCCTGGACACCTACCAGGCCGGAAATATGAGACAAAGCCCCGATGCGCTCCAGGTAATAGCCGGCCAGGGCCTGATGATGGGCGGGTCGCCGGGCAACACTGCCGATTTCACCATGGACGGGGTACCAAACACCCAGACCAATTGGGGCAACTCAATTCTGAACCTCCCACCAATCGATGCGGTCGGCGAATTCAAAGTGGAAACTGGATTTGATGCCAGCCAGGGTCACACAAGCGGAGTGATCATGAACTTCAGTCTGAAAGGTGGCACCAATCAGCCGCACGGGACCGCATATATTTTTCTCAGGGAACCAAGCTGGAACGCAAACGACTTTCTCTCAAACAAGTATGGACTCCCACGGTCTGAATTCACTTACAAACGGTGGGGTGCCAGTTCTTCGGGACCCATTTACATTCCAAAAGTCTACGATGGCAGAAACCGATCGTTCTATTCTTACTCGTTCGAGTACTATGATGCTGGCTCACCGGACGGCTTCCTCGGATCAGTGCCTACCCCAAAAGAGGCAACCGGTGATTTCTCGGCGCTGCTCGCTATCGGCCCACAGTACCAGATTTATGATCCCTCGACGATCACGGCGGCGGCGGGTGGCCGATTCTCGATCAAGCCGTTTACTGGCAACACTATTCCCGCTTCCCGAATCAGCCCGATCGCCACAGCGATCCTCAAGCATTTCCCAGCCCCAAACGCACAAGGACAGCCCGACGGCACCAACAACTTCGCCAACACGAGCTACTTCAGCCCGGAACTGTACTATAATCACATCGCGCGGCTGGATCACAATCTCGGCGACAAGCAGCGGCTCTACGCTCGCGTGTCGCAGAACCAGAACAAGTCAGGCCCATACCGAAAGTGGTGGAATGACATAGCTACCGGTCAAAATTTCATTGGCCTAGGGCCGCAAGTTAGTCTGGACCATGTTTACGTTCTCAGTTCGACCCTTGTGACCAACGTGCGCTATGGGTTGAGTCGCTACGACGCCGGTCATGTCCCCGACCTGCTCGGCTATAACCTCGGCCAGCTCGGCTTCGGCTCGAACTACACGAGTCTGATTGATCCCGCCTGGATGGCCTTTCCGCGCATCAATACCGGGGGGCTTGCTCAGATCGGCAGGGAATTCATCGATTCCTCGAAAGACAATGTGCATTCTCTCTTTGCAAGTGTGCTCAAGCAGCATGCAAGCCACACTCTGAACGTTGGAGCGGACTTGCGCGCCTACCGGAAGAACTTTGCCAGCCCCGGCAGGCAGCAGGGTGTGTTTAACTTCGACACGGACTATACGCGAGGGCCGTTTGACAATTCGCCAGGCGCGCCGGGCGAGATGGGTCAGGGGTTGGCCGCGTTGCTGCTGGGTCAGCCGACGAGTGGGTACATCGATAAGAATGACAGTGAAGCCAGCCAATCCACGTATTGGGCCTTCTACTTCCAGGACAACTGGAGAGTAAACCGAAAGCTGACCCTAAACCTCGGGTTGCGCTGGGAATATGAGGGGCCGACTACCGAGCGCTATAATCGTTCGGTGCGCGGCTTCGATGCCAAGGCGGCCCAACCGATCCAGGCCCAGGCCCAGGCCAATTACGCCTTGCATCCAGACCCTGCCCTCCCGGTGAGTCAGTTCAAAATCCAAGGGGGATTACTTTTCGCTGGTGTAAATGGCCAGCCGCGCACGTTATGGGACCGTTCCTTCACAACGTTTGCGCCGCGTTTTGGGCTCGCCTACCAAGCCGCGCCAAAAGTAGTGGTCCGCGGGGGATTCGGTATCTTTCCGATCGAAATTGGCATCACGGGTTCGAACGCCTACACGAACACCTATGGCAACACAGCGATCCAATCGGGCTTCAGTCAGCAGACATCTTTGGTCCCCACGTTGAACAACGGCCAGACCTTCGTCGGAACTTTGGCCAATCCGTACCCCAACGGACTGCCCCCGTTAGCTGGGGCGAGCCAAGGCGTAAGGACGTTTCTGGGCCAGGGCATTGTGTTCTATGATTCAAATGCGAAGCGGCCCTACGTGATGCGTTGGTCGCTGAACACTCAGGCCTTGCTGCCTGGGCAGTTCTTGCTGGAAGTTGGCTACGTCGGAAGCAAATCGATCAAGCTGCAAGTCCCGCGTGACTACAATGCACTGCCTGACCAATACCTCAGTACCTCACCTTTCCGTGATCAAGCGACTATCGACTATCTAAGTGAAAACGTCACCAATCCGATGGCGGGCTTGTTACCCGGCACGTCCCTCAACGGCAGCACCATTCCGAGAGGCCAGCTGCTAAGGCCGTTTCCGCAATTTACCAGCGTCACCGGGTATGACTACCAAGGCTACTCGTGGTACCACGCGTTGCAGGTTCGTGCAGAGCGACGGTTTGGGCATGGATTCTCCACACAGGTCAATTACACCTTCTCAAAACAGATGGACGCCATGGCGGGATATCAGTATGCCGTGGGTAGCTACATGAACGCCGGTGACCCCTCTCCCTACAGGATCATCTCTTACAATGGACGCCCGCATCAATTTTCCTTCAGCGGCATCTTCGAGTTCCCCGTGGGACGAGGAAAGCCATTGCTGGGCAAAGTAAACAGGGTCGCAAATGGCTTCGTCGGAGGGTGGCAGATCGGACCGATGTGGCAACTCAGAAGCGGATGGCCGATCGGTTTCGGTAATGTGATCTTTACTGGCAACATCAAGAACATTGCACTCCCCTCCAGCCAGCGCAGCGTGACGGACGGCCCGTGGTTCAACACCGCTGGATTCGAGCGCGATCCCGCGAAACAGCTTGCTTCAAATCTTCGGACGTTTCCATGGTGGTTCTCCGGAGTTCGCACTCCCGGGTTCAATCTCTGGGATCTGGGTTTGATCAAGAAGACTCGAATTCACGAGCGGCATGAGATTGATTTTCGTGCCGAGTTTTTCAACCTGTTCAACCACCCTACGGAGTTGGGCAGCCCGGATACGGAGCCGACCAGTAGTACGTTTGGCCAGAACTTCGGTGGATATGGAGCTCTCCCGCGCAACATACAGCTCGGCCTGAAGTACGTGTTCTAGCCGCGTGCGGAGTCGGGAGTACGCCTGGACAGTGTCACAGGCTACGAGTGGCCAGGGCGCATTTGCGTTCCTATGAACGTGCGGAGGAGTTGCGTAGTTGGAGGTGCCTCTGAGCACGAGTGTGGCGGTATGCCGGCGCTGGTGATTCTCCTTGCCAGCGCCGGCTTCGGTCAAGCGGCTAAGTTCAAGATCCAGCCGAGGGTCTTCGTCCTCAAGGCCGTGGAGTCGATGATGCTTATGCGTTTGCGCGGCATCACTAACGACCTGCCGGAACCCGTAGCCGGGCGCGTGAGGGCCTGGATTGGCGAAAGCAGCCTTACCGTCTCCATTACGGCCGCTGAGGGTATGGACTGCGCTTCCCCGGTGTCGGTGCCGGGGCCCGGCTGGCCAGCCGACTTGCGGGTCCCCTTCGAAAAGGCCAAAGGCAGGGGGCTCGGAACCGCGCGCAGTAGCCAGCCCGTGCACAAGTGGGCCTTCTCCCTCACACCCCACACCGTCGTCGATATCGGGTTCACGGATCTCCTGCCGGTGGTCCCTGAGCGGTTGTCTCGCCACATGAACGCCGCGCAGAACTATCGCCTCCGCACTAATGCGAAGGCCTGCCATGAGAGGTACGCCGGGCCCACGCTTGTAGTAGCCAGGAATCGTGAGTCTCTGAATGTGCCGGAAACGCGCCACGGCTCAAGCTGCCCGGCCCTGCCAGAAGTGCCTGACTGTAGCAATTGCAGCATCTTAACAAATGGGCAGCAAACAAGTTACCGATCACGTGTCGAGGAACCGTTCGGTCGAACGGAGAAATCGTTATGACGAGCCGGATCGCAAGACAGCAAATGTGGAAGCCAAGGCGGATGTACAAGTCTGCCAGGGTAATTGTGTTCATGGCTGTTTTCACTGCTCCTGGAGCGGCCATCCTCGGGGCGGAAGAAGTCGCTGCCCGCGCGGACTCCATGCCTCGCCTCTTGCGCAAGATCGAATTTGGAAACTACGGTAGCAGTGTTATCCGATTCGGCGATCTTGACGGCGATGGCATGCCGGACGCGCTGCTGGTCCAGGTTGAAGACACAGGTGTAAGGAGAATCACCTGCCTGACGGCACTGACTCTGGAGGGTAAACTCCTCTGGCAGATCGGGAAGCCGGATATCCATAACATCGATGTGGGCAGTGATGTTCCAATCCAGATCTTCGACATCGACCATGATGGCCATAATGAGGTCATCTACATCCCCGAAGCAGATAATCGAGGCCCGCTCCCGCGTTTCTTTACGTTGACCATTCTGAACGGTAAGACTGGGGCCGTGAAAAAGCAGGTGAAGCTTTCGGCCGGCTGGGATAGCATCCTGTTTGCGGACCTTGCGGGTCGCGGCTATCCGCAGAACCTCGTCATCAAGGACCGGTACGAGAACTTCTGGGTGTTCGACGTGGCAAACAACTTCAAGCTGCTTTGGTCGAAGCTTAAGGTCAACACGGGCCACTACCCGCTGAACTATGACTTCGATGGGGATGGAAAAGAAGAACTCCTGATGGGCTATACGCTCTACAGCCATGACGGAAAGGAGTTGTGGAGCCATCCGGAGTTTCCCGAGCACGACGATGCGGTTTACATCGATGACATGGATGGCGACGGACGTCTGGAGATCGCCATGGCAACCAGCAAAGACGCGGTCCTGCTCGACGCTGCGGGCAAAATCCTTTTTCGCAAAGAAATGAACCACTGCCAGCACGCGTTGATCGGCAAGTTTCGGCAGGACCTGCCAGGCAAACAGGTCTGCTTCATCGACATTCGCCGCAGGATGAAGGAGGGAGACAAATTCGCCCTTGAAGATTCTCAGGTGAGCATCTTCGACAAAGGCGGCCGCCTGTTGGGAAGCAACACCGACAACTGCATGCAGGTGTCTGGCGCGGTTGTGGATAACTGGACGGGGAATCGTAATGAACAGTTTGTGTTAATCGACAACCGCGGGCTAGGTGGGCCGGTGCTCTTAAATGGCCACGCTCGTGAGGTCGCAAGCTTCCCATTTCCCCCGGCGATTGCCGAGCGGGGCGGGGGTCCACAAGGGAAGGATTTGTACAAGTTGTATTGGGCCCAGCACCTGGACTGTTATGGCGACGAACGTGAGGAGATCATGGTGTACGACGAGCACGCCCTCTATATTTATACGAATGCGGCATTGTGGCAGCGGCCTCGGTTGTACAACAATACGTTCTATTCCGGCCGCCGTTAAACCCATGCGGGTAGCCGGCAACGCCACAAAGTCGGTGTCCGGCCGCCGGGGAGATGAGGGAGGCGAAGCCCAGCAGCTTCTGGCAAATATGAAGCGGAAGAGGAACAACCTATGAGGAGCTTCTTGCTGATTGTGTTGCTGGCTGCTGCTTGCCGCGCGCAGCTGATCTCCGAGCAACCTTTCCACTATCGCCAGGATTTCGCCCCGGAGAAGAGTGCCGTGGTCAGGCAGCAGGACTGGGCCATGCAGGACAGATTGGCTTTTGCCGATGTCAGGGAGGAAGGAGCACTAAGCTCCTGGAGGGTGACGAACTGGCGGCTGATCAAAGGCGGCGTTGAGGCGGTGGGCAGTCGCCGCGCGGAATGGCAGCGGCGCGAGGACTTCGTGAAACAGGTGCTGAAAGGGGCAGAGCCATTCGTGAGGATTCGCGGGTACCGGGTTCCGTGGCTTACGCTTTCCATGGGGGACTTGGACTGGAGGGATTACACCGTGAGCACGACCGTAACACCGCGGCCGAACTGTGCTGCGGGCGTCGCCGTGCGCTACCTCAATTCACGGCAGTACTACCTCTTCCTTCTTCAGGACGACAATACAGCGGCCCTTTACCTGCGCACCCAGGACAATGAATCGATGACTCCACTTCACGTGGAGCCCTTTCAGCTACAGCCCGAGAGAGCGTATTCGATCGCTGTCACGGTGGCTGGCCAGCACATTACGTGTTCGGTGGACAAGCGTGTTGTGGCAAGCGTTGCAGACCCGACATTGCCTTTCGGCAAGGTCGCGTTGGTTGCGGATAACCCCGTCCGATTCGGTCCGGTGGCGGTAAAGGGCGTGCTACGCCGGCGAGTTTTGCCGCCGCTGCCGTTTTGTGCTGCCCCCCGCCTGGTTCAGCAGGTGCGGCTACCGGCAATCGAAGGCTCCCGTGACATCATGCTGCTGGACGTTGACACGGACGGGCAGTTGGAGATTGTATCCGCGGAAAGCACAAAGGCCGGCTACGCATACCGGGCTTTCAGGTTCGACGGGACCGAGCTGTGGCGAATTGCCGGGATTCAGCATCCTATCACGGAGGGAGGCGATCACCCGATCGCCGTGTTTGACATCAATGGCGACGGCAAGAACGAGGTGATCCTGGCGCGAGATTTTCGAGTCGAGGTGCGCGACGGCAAGACCGCCAAACTCCTGTACTCCGCCAGCACTCCACCATCGAACCCGTACCTTGAGAACAGCGACTACCCGTATCCAAGGCTGCTCGGCGACGCCCTCTGCCCGGTACAACTGAATCGCACAGACCCGCCAGGCCTGTACCTGAAGGACCGCTACACCAATATATGGATGTACGACCATAACCTTAATCTTCTGTGGCACAAGGCGCTGGGCACCGGCCATTTCCCGCTGCCGGCTGATATCGACGCCGATGGCATTGAAGAGGTCATGGCCTCCTACACCCTTTTGCGGAACGACGGGTCCGAAGCGTGGAAGCTAAAACTCGGCGACCACGCCGATAACATTGCGTACGAATCCCTGGACCCCGGCAGGAAGCCAAAGTGTTTCTATGTGGGTAGCGACATGGGACTTCTGGAGATCGAGCCGCATTCAGGAAGGCTCCAAGCACGGCGTGAATTGGGACACGTCCAGTTCATCAGTTTAGCCGATTATGTCCCCGAGCATCCCGGTCTCGAGCTGCTGGTTGAGACCCAGTGGCGCGAGGATGAAATCCATTACTTGCTGGATGGTGATCTGAAGATCATGGCCACATGGCAGGGCCCGGCGGACGTGATTCAGCCTCTGCCTTGGGGTAAGGACGGCCGGGCGTTGGTGCTGGGCGCGAACGGAGTGCTCGACCCACTGACCGGAAGACTGATTATGAAGATACCCGGCACGGTGCTGCGGGTCGTTGATGACAGTCGGTGGGGCAATTCAGCAGTAATAGTCCGCGACGATGATGTCGTCTCGGTATATGCGCCGGACCAGCGGATTCAGCCACCCAGAATGATCCGACCCTACCAGAGATTCAACTCGGAGTACTTGCCGAAGGTGGCTCTTCGGCCAAAGGAGCAACTATGATCGCACGAAGCATCTGGACAATCGTACTCTTTTTCACCGTGGCGTTCCTGGGTGTCTGGGAGCCAAGCAGGGGCGCTGAAGCCCAGGAACGGCGCTCGAACTCCTCGCCCCGCCTGCTGCGAAAGATCGAATTCGGAGATTACGGCAGCAAGGTGATGCGGTTCGGCGACCTCGACGGCGACGGCGTACCGGACGCGCTGCTGGTCCAGGTTCGGCCGACAGGTGAAAGGAAAATCACCTGTTTGACGGCAATTACCCTGGAGGGTCAAATCCTCTGGCAGGTAGGCAAGCCCGACAGTCGCAACATCGATCTGGAGAGTGACGTTCCGGTCCAGATCTTCGATATCGATCATGATGGTCAAAATGAGGTCATTTACATACCCGAAGAAGATAATCGGGGCCCGCTCCCTCGTTTCTTTACGCTGACCGTTTTAAACGGCAAGACTGGGGCCGTGAAGAAGGAGGTGAAGCTTTCGGCCGGCTGGGACAGCATGCTGTTTGCGGACTTTGCGGGTCGCGGCTACCCGCAAGACCTGGTCATCAAGGACCGGTACGAGAACTTCTGGGTGTTCGACGCCGCAAACAACTTCAGGCTGCAGTGGTCAAAGCTCGCGGTCAACACGGGCCACTATCCCTTCAACTACGACTTCGATGGGGACGGAAGAGATGAACTCTTGATGGGCTATACGCTTTACGGCCATGACGGGAAGGAGCTGTGGAGTCATCCGGAGTTTCCGGAGCACGCGGATGCGATTTATATCGATGACATCAATGGCGACGGACGGCCGGAGATCGCCCTGGCAACTAGCAAAGACGCAGTCCTGCTGGACGCGACGGGCAGAATCCTTTTCCGCAAGGAAATGAACCACTGCCAGCACGCGCTGATCGGCAAGCTCCGTCAGGATGTGCCGGGCAAGCAGATCTGCTTCGTTGACATCCACCGCCGTCTGAAGAAAGGAGAGAAGTTCGCGCTCGAAGATTCCATGGTGAGCATCTTCGACAACGCCGGGCGCCTGTTGGGAACTAACACGGACAACTGTTGGAATGTGTCTGCTGTCCTGGTTGATAACTGGACGGGAGATCCGAACCTACAGGTGGTGCTGCTCGCTAACCGCGGGCTAGGCCCTCCGGTCCTCCTAGATGGCCACGCTCGTGAGGTCGCAAGCTTCCCATTCCCCCCGGCGATTGCGGAGCGGGGCGGCGGGCCACAAGGTAGGGATTTCTACAACGAGTATGCGACCCAGCACCTGAATTGCTATGGCGATGAGCGCGAAGAGATCCTTGTCAACGACGAGCACGCGCTTTACATATACACGAATGCGGCGCTCTGGCAGCGGCCTCGTCTGTACAACAATACGTTCTACTCCGGACGTCGTTAGCGCCATCCCCTTCAGGCCGTCCGGGCAGATGAGAGAGAGGCTCAGTAGAGCGCAGCTTCACACAATTGGAAAGGAAGAACACGCCCGATGAAAAGCGTCCTTGGTGTTTTACTGCTCGCCGTCTGCCAGGCGCAGCCGATCCCCTTCCGGTATCGCCAGGAGTTCGCTCCCAAGGCGGACGCCCTCGTCAGTCAGAAGGAAAGGCTGGTCTTCGCTGATGTCCGGGAGGAAGGCTTCCTGAGCTCCTGGAAAACATCGAACTGGCATCTCATCCAAGGCGGCGTTGAGGCGGTCGGCAGTCGGCGCGCGGAATGGCAGCGTCGCGAGAACTTCGTAAGAGAGGTGCTGGGTGGAGTGGAGCCGTTCGTGATGATTCGCGGCTACCGCGTTCCGTGGCTTACGCTTTCCATGGGCGATCCGGACTGGACAGATTACACCGTCAGCACAAAGGTGACACCGGGCAAAAACTGTTCCGTCGGCGTTGCCGTTCGCTACCTCACTGCGCGGCAATACTACCTGTTTCTTCTGGAGGATAGCAACAGGGCCACTCTTTACCTGCGCGTCCAGGATAGTGAGTCCATGACCGCACTCCGTGTGGCGCCTCTTGAAGTGCGGCCCGACAGAACCTACTCCCTAGCTGTCACGGTGGCCGGCCAACGCATTACCTGCACGGTGGACGGGCGCGTCGTGGCAAGCGTCACCGATCCCACCTTGACGGCCGGCAAGATCGCATTGATTGCGGACAACCCCGCCCGATTCGGTCCAGTGTCCGTAGAGGGTGTACTGCGGCGCCGGGTCTTGCCGCCGCTGCCGGATTGCGCCGCACCCCGCCTCGTTCATCAGGTCCGCCTCCCGCCGGTGGAAGGCACGCGCGACCTGATGCTGTTTGATGTCGACACGGACGGGCAGTTGGAGATTGTTGCCGCGGAAAGCACGAAGGCCGGCTACCCATACCGTGCTTTCAAGTTCGACGGCAGGGAACTGTGGCGGATCGCCGAGATTCGGCATCCGACCACCGAGGAAGGCGACCATCCGATCCAGGTCTTCGACATCAATGGCGACGGCAAGAACGAGGTCGTTCTCGCGCGGGATTTTCGGCTGGAGGTGCGGGAAGGGAGCACCGCCAGGCTTCTGTACTCGGTCAGCACTCCGCAGTCAAACCCATACCTCGAGAGCCGCGGCTATCCCTATCCAAAGCTGCTCGGCGACGCGCTCTGCCCCGTGAGAATCAGTCGCACCGAACCGCCAGGCCTGTACCTTAAGGACCGCTACACCAACCTATGGATGTACGATCATAAACTCAATCTCCTGTGGCACAAGGCGCTGGGCACCGGCCACTTCCCGCTGCCGGTTGATGTCGACAGAGATGGCGTTGAAGAGGTCATGGCCTCCTACACCCTCTTGCGCAGCGACGGGTCCGAAGCGTGGAAGCTAAGAATCGGCGACCATGCCGATAACATCGCGTATGAATCCCTCGACCCAGGCAAGAAACCCAAGTGCTTCTATGTGGTTGGGGAGATGGGACTGCTGGAGATCGATCCCCTTTCGGGAAGTCTTCGAGCGCGACGTGAATTGGGACACGTCCAGACGCTCAGCATAGCGGACTACGCGCCCGACAGTCCCGGTCTCGAGCTGCTCGTTGTGACCTCGTGGCGCGAGGATCAAATCCACTATTTGTTAAACCGCGACCTGAAGATACTCGCAACCTGGCAGGGCCCGGCGGACGAAATCTACCCTGTGCCTTGGGGACGCAGAGGCCGCGTGCTGGCGCTTGGTGCAAACGGCGTGCTGGATCCTATGACCGGAAGGCTGATTAGGAGGTTACCAGGAACGGTGCTAGAGGTCCTCGACGACGACCGTTGGGGCAACGCGGCAGTGATAGTCCGCGAAGGTGACTCCGTCAAGGTATATGCGCCAGACCAGCGGAATCCGCCGCCGCGAATGGTCCGGCCCTACCAGAGAGTCCACTCACTGTATTTGCCCAAGGTGGCTCTGCGGTCGGCTGAGGAGCCTTGATGGCAGTCGCTTCTGCCCGGACCTCCGGCGCGAACAAGGTTCTTTTCACCTCGGTGCGGCGATGAGGGTGAGATTGCGCACCCGCCTTGGCGCTGCTGCCGGAGCCGCTGTGCCTGGACCAACTGAGGCGGCGAGATGGCAAGGGGGTATATGCGAGAGGAACGGACGCTGAGCCGGCGGTGTTGGCCAGCGAGATTGAGTATCGGCACGACACTCCTCTACAGCGTGCATTTCACACTGCGGCCGGAAGGCAGAGTATCTCTCTGCAATCTACCGTGTCGCCGTGGATACGAACGGCGACATTCTGATCAACCCGGCTCCGGCGAGGCTTTCACCGGAACTCAGTCTCAGTGGGTTGGAGATCAGAGGCCACCACCCCGACATCACTGCGGATCGCAGCCGTTACCAGATTGTAGCCGGCAGTCCGACGATGCTATCACGGACAAGCCTGGGCCTGCGGCTGCATGTCTGAGGGTAGGACAGAGGCGTTGAGGATATGGATCAGGGTAGGGGACGATCTGGACAGTCGTTGTTGTCGAGGACGGAGCTCGTATGACAATAGTAAAATTGGAATGTCTTCAGTTGCGCTCTCCGCAGGTGAATCCCGCCGACTGTGACGGCTCGGCGGATACGGCAGTGATTCGTATCACGGCTGACAACGGAATGTCGGGCATCGGCGAAACCGATGCGCCTCCGAACGTTATTGCCGCATTGCTACAAGTACCCTCCACGCATATCTGGAGCTTGAGTATTCGGGACCAGCTTATTGGAAGAGACCCGTTGGAGGTAGAGAGGCTCTGGGATGTGCTGTATCAGGGGACCATTTATCAGGGTCGCCGCGGAGCGGGCATTATGGCTTTAGGGGCAATCGATACCGCGCTGCATGATCTGCGCGGCAAGCTGCTAGGCGTCCCCGCTTTTCAGTTGCTTGGTGGCCCGGCCAGGCCGAAGGTAACCCCTTATCTGACTCTTTTCCCCAGCATGCCTCAAGGGCGCTCTTGGGAGGAAATGAAACGGGTGTGCATCTGCTTGATGGAGAGGGGCATGGCCGCCGGGTTCAAGGCAATCAAAATGGAAATGCTGTTTGAGCACCTGGCAACGGATCGCCAGTTGATCGATTTCATTTACGAGTGCCGAGAGATCGTTGGCGAGGAGCGGGATCTGATGGTAGACGTGGGCTATCGCTGGAACAATTCTGCTCCGGCTCTGTCGGTTCTGCGCTCCATTGAAGCTGCAAAGCTTTTCTTTGTCGAAGCTCCTTTGCACACGGATGACGTGGACGGCCTGGCACGGCTTGCGGACGCGACCACAACACCAGTGGCCGTGGGCGAGCTCCTGCAGACGCGGCACGAATTCCGGGAGATGATGGATCGCGGTCATTGCGATGTCATCCAACCTGACATCGGCAGGGTCGGGGGGCTGACGGAGGCCCTGCGCTGTGCTCGGATGGCGGCCGAACGAGGACTGTACTGTGTGCCACACGCCTGGAAGACTGGCCTCAGCGTCGCGGCCACAAGGCATTTCGGAGCCGCGGTGCCGAACTGTCCGTACACGGAGTTTACCCATCCCGACTTTTTTCCATCGCTGCTGCGGGAGAGACTGGCTGCCCCTGAACCAGAGCTGCACGATGGCTGCTGGGAGTTGCCACAGGCGCCAGGGCTTGGAATCGAGCTATGTGAGGACGTCATCGAGCAGTGTCTTGCAGAGCCGATAACAGTCCTCGAGTGAGAGTTGGATTCTACCCGTAACCGAAACGAAGGTCGCTATGCCGAGGAGCATCGCTTTTCTGGACGACTCAGAGTGGCCCTCTGACTGCTTCAACGTCGAACTCGATATCGATCCAAACAGCACCGGGCTTTTCGTCATCGACATGCAAAACTATTGCATCGAGCCCCAGTATGATCTCGCGCACAGCCTGATGCGAAGCAATAGACGAGTGTTTGATGAGTTTTCGCAACGGCTACCCGGAGTGGTCGGAAGAGCTCAACAGCTGCTGTCGGCATTTCGCACTCAGGGCAGGCGTGTGATCTTCACGCGGAACGCCGTTCTATTACCCGACGGGGAGGATCTGGTCGTGCGCCGGCGAAAGCGCGAGCGGGCTGCCTTGACCGCAACCAAAGGGCAATCGGGCCATCTGCCGGCGCTTGGCAGTCCGGGACATGAAATCATCTCTAACCTTCGCCCGATGCCAGGAGAATTAGTCCTAGACAAGAGTACTTCCAGCGCATTCAATTCGACGGCGATCGAACTGTTCCTCCGCAACCTGGGGCTCCAGACCCTAGTTATGGCCGGCCTCGCATCCGATTTCTGCGTGCAGCTAACAGCGTTGGATGCCGCCGATCGTGGCTTCAACGTGATTATCGCATCTGATGCGTGCACTACTATCGACGCGGGGAGCCATGAGGCCGTGATGCTCCTGTTCCGACGGGCTTACGGATACGTCATGGAAACAGAAGCGATCCTTGATTGGCTGGCAGGCGGGACTACTCCGTATGCGGATTCCGGCGCATGCCGATGAACGTTCTGGCGGGATGCCGATAGCGATTCAAGAAGGCGGCGGCTCCGGAACCGTTTCCGACCGGTTGCCTGGGCTCTGACATTGCTCTGCTAATGTCGTGGAGGAAGGTGAACAGAAGCGACGGCCCCATCGACTCTTTGACACCTCCTCACCTCCAGCCAGCACCCCACCGGGATTTCCACCTTGGCCAAGACTTCCCTTCTTGGCCTTCCGACCCGCATCAGTATACCACTCGCAGCCTATTCTTGGACCGCTAGATCGTAGGGCGCAGGCGCTTGTCCGGCGTCAACTACTTTTCCCGGCAGGGAATTCTAATTGTCGCCGAACAGGCGCTCTCGTTGCCGTGGTCGATCGTATGCGTCAGAGCAACCACACAGTTGACACGGGCGGCAGCCCGGTTTAAGGGTTCTGAGCAGCCCAGGCTGCTGGGGTGAGTTCGCGGAGCCGCTGAATGGAAACGCCGGCCAGCCCGGGCAGGACCGCGCCCAGGTAGTCGCGAACCGGGATCTTCATGCGGCGGCAGGTCTCGACGATC
>Ga0187870_1000965_pt1 | contig 28658 bp, 17 predicted proteins | sample June2016WEW_13_1_3_FD_132974 | JGI IMG/M metagenome (GOLD analysis project Ga0187870, IMG submission 132974) | Peatland microbial communities from SPRUCE experiment site at the Marcell Experimental Forest, Minnesota, USA - June2016WEW_13_150 | ecosystem: Environmental > Terrestrial > Soil >... | reverse complement strand
GTTCGCTCTCGTCAGCGTCATAGGATTCATCGCCTACGCATTCAAAGGGATCGGGAAATTCGCAGCGATCTTCTTCCCGTGGAATCTCTCCCCCGACATGTATGCCATCATTCTCATGTCCATCACCGCTGTGTATGCGGTGAAGGGGGGAATGTTCAGCGTCGTGATCACCGAGTTCCTCCAGTTCATCGTCCTCGCGGTTGCATCGTTGGCCATCGGTATCCTCGCGATTCGTTCTGTATCGCCGGAGCAGCTTGCTGCAGCAGTGCCGCAGGGGTGGATGTCTCCGCTGTTCGGATGGAACCTCAATCTGAACTGGAGCGGATTGATCGATTCCGTTAACACAAAGATTTTGCAGGATGGGCACAGCGTCTTCGGTTTCTTTTTTATGATGGTCTTGTTCCAGGGCATCCTGAAGAGCACGGCCGGACCGGCACCGAACTACGACATGCAACGCGTGCTCGCCACACGTTCGCCGAAGGAAGCGGCGAAGATGAACTGGTTTGTAAATATCGTTCTCTACTTCCCCCGCTATATGATGATCGCAGGCATCACGGTACTTGCGCTCGTGAATTTCTCTCCCCAGTTGAGGGCGATGGGACCCAACATAGATTTCGAAATGATTCTTCCGTACATCATCAAGAACCTCCTCCCCGTCGGGCTTGTCGGTCTGCTGCTTTCAGGACTCATCGCCGCATTTATGTCGAACTATGCCGCCACGATCAATGCTGCTCCTGCATATGTCGTGAACGACATCTATAAGCGCTTTATCAATCCCCACGCTGAACAGAGTGTCTATGTGCGGTTGAGCATCCTGACAACAATCGCATTCGTCATTATAGGATTCGGCTTCGGATTCCTCGTTGATTCGATTGACCAGGTAACCATGTGGATTGTGGGTGCCTTGTATGGAGGATACACGTCATCCAATGTACTGAAATGGTATTGGTGGAGAATGAACGGACATGGATATTTCTGGGGAATGATCAGCGGTATCGCAGCGGCGCTCGTCATGCCGTTCGCGTTTCCGGAAATTCCATCGCTTATGGCATTTCCATACATCCTTGTCATTTCACTGGTCGGCTGCATTGCCGGAAGCCTGCTGTCGGATCCAGAAAGCGATGAAGTGCTGATGCGATTCTACATGCAGGTCCGACCGTGGGGGTTCTGGAAGCCCGTGCTTCAGAAAGTCAGGAAGTTTTATCCAGACTTCCAACCGAATCCCAATTTCAAGCGGGATGCATTCAACGTGGTGACCGGCGTGATATGGCAAACCGCCATCGTCATTACTCCTATCGCCCTGGTGACGCAGCAGTTCAAGATCCTTGCAATTGCCGTCGGTATTGTGGTTGTAACTTCTCTGTCGCTCAAGTTCAATTGGTGGAACAAGCTGGATATGCTGAGTGTGGAGACATTACCGGCAGATTTCGATCTGCGGATGCGAAACGGGCAGAACCAACCAGCTCTTGTTCAGGAAACGGTGCCAGAGCATGACAAAGTCAGAGTTTGACCAGAAGGTCCGTGAACTCTTCGTTCAGTATGAAGCTCTGATCACGCGGAAAAACAAGAAGTGTGAATCGGGAAATGGCATCTTCTCACGCTATATCCACCCTGTCGTCACCGCTGATCATACGCCTGTGTTCTGGCGATACGACCTGAACTACGAGACCAACCCGCATTTGATGGAACGGCTTGGAATCAACGCGACATTTAACGCCGGCGCCATCGAACACGATGGACGCATCGTACAGATGGTGCGAGTCGAGGGGGTTGATCGGAAATCGTTCTTTGCGATCGCAGAATCCGCCAGCGGCGTCGACAATTTTCGCTTCCGCGATCTCCCACTCCTGCTTCCCGAGTCATCCGATCCCGACATCAACGTTTATGACATGCGCCTCGTGAAACACGAAGATGGATGGATCTACGGTCTTTTCTGCACTGAACGAAAGGACCCGAACGTTCCCCGCACGGACACGTCGTCTGCCATCGCTCAATGTGGTATCGTCAGAACGAAAGACCTTGTTGAATGGACGCGGCTTCCTGACCTGGTAACAAAGTCACCACAACAGCGGAATGTTGTTCTTCATCCCGAATTCATACACGGGAACTATGGATTCTATACCCGTCCCCAGGATGGGTTCATCGAGGCAGGATCAGGAGGAGGAATTGGCTGGGGTTCTTGCGAGGACATTGAAAACCCTGTCATCGACAGCGAAATTATCATCGACGATCGCGCCTATCATACGATCAAAGAGGTGAAAAACGGACTTGGCCCGGCGCCGATCAAGACCACACAAGGGTGGCTCCAGCTTGCACATGGCGTCCGGAATACCGCTGCAGGGCTGCGATATGTTCTCTACCTGTTCCTGACCGATCTGAAAGATCCTTCGAAAGTCATCGCCAGACCCTCCGGCTACTTCATGGCTCCCCAAGGGGACGAGCGGGTCGGAGACGTCTCAAACGTTGTCTTCAGCTGCGGGTGGGTGGCCCGGGCGAACGGCGACGTGTTCATCTACTACGGTTCCTCCGACACCAGGATGCATGTGGCAATCTCGACAGTGGACAAGCTTGTTGACTACGTTCTTCACACTCCTGAAGATCGATTTCGCACAGGGGCAAGCGTCGAACAGCGCATTCAGCTCATCAAGAAGAATCTCGATGTGCTGAAGAACAAATGACCCCTCTCACCCCCCTCATCCTTCAAACAGCGAGATAGCGCCGTTGGCTTCGGGTTCCTTCCTCCATTTCACCGTTTGTCTTTTTTTATGTAGATTGCAGTTGCGCTAGTTTTCTTGCTTCGTATCACCATAGCGTTGCTGGTTAAATCAGATACATTTGTGCAATCACCTTGGAAGACGTGAATGATGAAACCTGTCAATCGAGCTTTCCTTCTGATCCCTGCACTTCTTCTCCTGACAAATCTTGGCTCTGCTCAGTTCGCCAACTTCGTCACTGCCAAGGGGGACAAGCTGATGGATGGGGGCAATGAGCTTAGATTCATTTCTGTAAACATTCCAAATCTTCACTACGTGGAAGACTACCTTCCTTTTGCGGGAACGAATCCTTGGCGACTGCCGGATGAATTTGAAATCCGCGATGCACTCACTGCAGTAAAGCAGCTTGGAGGAAAAGTAGCACGGATGTATGTCTTCTCAGTCAGAAGAGGCACAGATTCGTCGTTCGTCGTCCACGTAGAAGGACCGGGGAAGTTCAACGAGGAGGCCTTTCGGACGCTTGACAAGGTCATCCAGATCGCGAACGAGACCGGCGTTCGACTGATCATCCCCTTTGTCGACAACTGGCACTGGTGGGGCGGTGTGGCGGAGTATGCTGCTTTCCGGGGAAAACAACGGGATGAGTTTTGGACCGACCCTCAGTTGAAAGCGGATTTTAAGAAGACGATTGAGTTCGTTGTGAACCGGGTGAACACGTGCACCGGCGTTCCCTACAAAACAGACAAGGCGATACTGGCGTGGGAAACTGGCAACGAACTTCTCGCGCCGTTCTCATGGACGAAAGAAATGGCGGCATCCATCAAGAGCCTCGATACAAACCATCTGGTTCTGGAAGGGACTATTGTGCCGCAATTGACGAGCGATGCGTTGGAAGATCCAAATCTGGACATTCTATCCTCTCATCACTATCGTGACCCAAAGGCCTCCATCAGCTATATCGTAAAGAACCGACAGATGGCAAAAGGGAAAAAACCCTATATCGTTGGGGAATATGGCATTGTTTCCACCGAAGATATACGGGCACTCACCGACACGATCATCAATCAAGGAGTCTCGGGAGGGATGATCTGGAGCCTGCGGTTCCGCAATCGCGAAGGGGGCTTCTACCATCACTACGAATACAACAATGTCGAATCGTACCGATGGCCGGGATTTCCCGGGGGCGACTTCTACGATGAGCGGGTCATTCTCACCATTCTACGCGACAAAGCTCATCAGATTGATGGAACAATCGTAGAGCGACTCCCCATTCCGGCTCCTCCAGTTCTTCTACCGATTGCCGACGTGTCGGCCATTTCATTCCAAGGCTCCGCCGGTGCAGAGACATATGTCGTCGAGCGAAAATCGGACGACGACCCCACATGGAAAGTCCTTGTAGCTGCACTGGATGATTCACGATACCAATACCGTCCGCTGTTCGCCGATGAATCAGCCGTCGTCGGCAAGAAGTATTCCTATCGCGTCAAGGCCCAGAACGGTTCGGGGCAATCAGGTCACTCGAATGTCATTGGACCTGTTGAGGTTACGGCAGACATTGTTGTGGATGAAATGGAGAATTTCGACAAGATCTTCCAGAAAGATGGTAACTTGAAGCTCCTGACAACGCAGGATCTGCGCAAGGCCAAGGAAGACCGGAGCCGACTTGCTGGAGATGCTGGCAGTTACATCATATACAAGATTCACGGCGTTGGGCAGAGCATCAAGATCGAGTACCTAGTGACAGATCCATCGAAGAAGATCCTGGTGTCGGTATCGAAAGACCCGGGTAATTTCACGATGATCCAAATGGACAAGAAGGTGTATTCCTTCGGCAAGAACGATTATGGATTCTTCGACGCCGTATCAACCACTGCTGACATTCCAGCCGGCTCATCGTTTGTCAAGATATCGCTCGAAGAAGGCGTGCAGATAGGCCGAATTGAGCTGCGCTCTCGCTGAGAGCGCCGATGCATGGGTTGCTGCAATACGAGAACGGACACTACCGAAACGTTCCTATGAATCGCTTTTCACTTTCTGCCTGTTTCCTGGTCCTGCTGCTCCCCGCGGCGACTGCGTCTGCCCAGTTTCGATCCTTCGTCACCGTCAAGGCAGACAAACTGATGGACGGGGATCAGGAACTACGTTTTGTCTCCTTCAATATTCCGAATCTCCACTATATCGAGGACAACCAGGAGTTCACAAATCCAAGTCCCTGGCGCCCTGCTGATGAATTCGAGATACGCGATGCGCTGACGGCGATTAAACAACTGGGGGGAAAGGTGGTTCGCCTCTATACACCGTCGGTTCGCAAGGCGAAAGACGATCCGGGCATTCTCAGACACGTCAACGGTCCAGGCGTATTTGACGAAGAAGCATTCAAAGCGTACGACAAGGTTCTCCAAGTGGCCAACGAAGTCGGAGTGCGGGTCATTATCCCGTTCGTGGACAATTGGTGGTGGTGGGGAGGAATTGCCGACTACGCGCGGTTTCGCGGGAAACCGAAAGAGGCGTTTTGGACAGATTCACTCGTCATCGCTGATTTTAAGAAAACGATCGCATTCATGGTCAATCGGGTGAACACGTACACCGGCGTGCCATTCAAGGAGGACAAAGCACTTCTCGGGTGGGAGACTGGAAACGAGCTGGAGGTGGGGACGTTTGCGTGGACGAAGGAGATCGCTTCGTATGTCAAAACACTCGACAGGAATCACCTCCTGATTGAAGGAACACACAGCCAGGTAATCCTCGACGAAGCCATCGCCGATCCGAATATTGACGTTCTGTCGACACACTACTATCGGCCCGCATCGCAGATGATCAAGTTGATGCTTGATGCCCGGGCGAAGACAAAAGGAAAAAAGCCGTATTTCGTGGGGGAATTCGGATTCATGCCGGTGGACAGTATGCGCTCTGTTCTCGACTCGGCAATTGCATCGGGGATGTCGGGTATGCTTCTGTGGAGTATGCGTCAGCACAACCGAGATGGCGGCTTCTATTATCACGGGGCAGCGTACAGGTGGCCAGGATTCGAATCGGGCAAGTTTTGGAGAGAGCTGGATGTAGTACGCCTTTTTAGAGCCAAGGCCTTCCAGATAAGCGGACTGCCTGAACCGCCAGTCCCCGCTCCCTTGCCTCCCAAACTGCTTCGTATAGAGACGCCCTATGAGATCTCATGGCAGGGATCGACAGGTGCGTCATCCTACATCATTGAACGAGGAAGCAGCTGGTTGCTTTTCTTCCGGCGATGGAGCGTTATTGACAGCAACGCGAGCGACGCAAACCTTGGATATCGAGCATTGTTTGCAGATACGACGGCAACCACCGGTGTCAGCTATTTTTATCGGGTGCGTGCAAAGAACGCTTGCGGCATCTCAGAACCGTCAGAGTCCTCCCCTGTTATTCGGGCTCCTTATCGAATTCTCGTCGATGAATTCGAGAACGAAGGCAAAATGGCCGAGCGGACTGCCGGAGTATCATTCATCGTCGGCAAGGATGCCTCGAGGGCAAAAGAAGATTGGAGCCGCTTGGAAGGAAAGACCGGCGACTACCTCCTGTACCGCCTGCCCAAACTCATAACGTCAATCCAGCTTGATGCTTTTTTCACAACAGCCCAGCGCGACAGCAACGTCGTGTTCTACTCCGGCACATCGCCAAGCACTCTGACTCCTCTGACTGTCAAAACAGAGGCGTACGATGTCTATAGCAATGAATACAGGGTATTTTGTCCAGTGCGTTACACAACAAAAGTCATTCTTCCCGAACATCGCTACATCAAGATCGGTCTGCAAAACGGCATTCAATTGGGCCGATTGGAGATTGGATATGACCCCGAGTAGATCTTTCGTCGTCTCCCCGCGCGTTCATCTCCTCGTACAGCTGTTGTTGCTCTTCGCCTCCGGAGAACTCATGTATTCATCAAACCTGGTCCCAGCCAATCATCCGTGCATACAGTACATCGGGCGATGGGATATGTCCGACTCGCTGCATCCAAGGTTTTCATGGCCCGGCGTTCAGGTCTCCGTGGCTTTCAAGGGAACGAGCATTGGAGTACGTCTGGCAGACCATACGAACTACTACAATGTCTATATCGACGGGACTTTGCGAAGCGTCTTTCACGGAACTCTGTCGGGCGAAGGAGACTACGTTCTCGTGAAGGATTTGGAGAACACGCGGCACACGCTCCTTTTCAGCCGCCGGAATATCACGTTTGACGAAGTGTATACGTTTTCTGGATTCATACTTGATCAGGGGTCAGAACCTCTTCCTCCCCCGAGCGGACCATCCAGGAAAATTGAGTTCATCGGTGATTCATTTACCGCTGCGGAAAGCAACGAGGCAACGGAACAAGAGCTCCCCTGGGAGGCGAGGTTTCCTGTCACAAACATAGACAAGGGCTTTGCATCAATCATTGCGCATCATTTCAATGCCGAGTATCACACAACGTGTCGTTCGGCCAGCGGGCTGTACTGTGATTGGCAAGGGAACACGGAGAAGACCATTCCAAAGATTTTTGACCGCACGCTCATGGACTCCCGCGAACCGAAATGGGATTTCGCAAAATGGGTTCCTGATGTGATGGTTGTTTGCCTGGGACTGAACGATCATTCCGGTCTCAGAGACAAAGATGGTAAGATATCCGAAGGAAGGTCCGCCCTTTTCAGAAAGACCTATCACGATTTCTTCACAACGATTCGGAGCGTGTACCCGAATGTCCGGATTGTGGGCGTCGCAGCCTTCCCGGAGTGGATACAGGAGAATGTGAAGCAAGTTGTGGAGGAGGAGAAATCAGTGGGGTGGCGGAATGTATGGTATGCGCACTTCGACGAATTCAAAGGGGGCTATGTGGCGAATGGACACCCGACTGTCGCAACACACCAGAAAATGGCGGATCAGATTATTGAGTCGATGGAGTCATTCAACCTGTTCGAGCCAAACCTCCGTTGAAATTGCGCAACTCCGATCATCAATGGTCACTGGTAACTGTCCACCAGACTCACAATCTTCATCGACTGCTCTAATTCCTTCCCGCTCAACTTGGTCTTTACAATGATCGCTTTCTTTGCACCGGGAAGCAGATCAAAGTAGTTATCCGAGAAGAAGGCATCCTCATCCCCGCATGTCAGCAACACGTTCTTGGCAAGCGTGTTCGCCTCGATAATCAATGTCAATACATTTCCAGTTGCAGAAACCCCGGTCGTAAATGTCGGCTTCTTGAGCTGGAGGTCTTTAGGAGGCTTGAAAAACGTCAGGTTCTCGGCCAGAACTTCCTCCCCTTTGACTAGTCGGGAGCGGAGAACCAAGCGCGATTCATCAGACGTTCCGAGCAGTTGATGCTTTTCCAACTCCAGATACGGTTCTGAACAATTTGGTTTGATACTGACCGGAACCGAGCGCTGAGAAACAACCATTCCATCGATGTCCAGGACTTTGAGATCGAGCACTGCCTCTACATTCTGAATCTTGTCAGAGACGACAACGATGCTCACCTTGTCAACTGCTACTACCGGAGAGATCAAGAATGGCGCGTAGGAGTTCCTCGCCGCATAGTGGAGTGCTTTCCATCGTCCGTAGTAGTCGATGCTTGACCAGGAGGCCACAGGCCAGCAGTCATCGATCTGCCAGTAGAGGCTTCCCATGCAATACGGCATTGCGCGCCGGTGCACTTCCATCCCCATCTTCACGCCTTCCGCCTGAAGCACTTGGCTCACGTACAGATAAGACTCGAAATCCTTGGGAGTCCGATACCATTGGTCCATGTACGTCTGGATCAGCCGGGTTGCCGTATTCTTTGTCGCGTCGTTCGTCTGCCATGCAGCGTTGATGTGAGAGCATCACATCCGAATGTAGCTGGCGGTCTTCGGGACGAGTGTACGTCAGAACCGTCGACAACTCCGGATATGATTGAAATCCATACTCACTGACGAAGCGGGAGACATTTGAAGTGAATTTCTCAAACGGGTCCTTGCCATGCCAGACCCCCCAATAGTGTGTATCCCCTTCGCTGGACGGGACATTGTTGATTTCAGCAATGGGGCTGCTCGGGTGATAGTACCTGGTTGAATCGGCTTCCCGCAAGGCTGATGGGATGACCTCGTAGAACAGTTTCTTCAAATCACGCTCGTAGGTACGTCTTGTCTGCTCGTCGTATTTTTCCTTCCATCCCCACTGGTACCAGGCTGCTTCATTTTCATTGTTCCCGCAATACAGGGCGACAGAACAATGATTGCGGATGCGAATAACATTGTCCACAATTTCCTGGCGAACATTCGCCAGGAACTCCTCGTCGGCCGGATACATAGCACATGCGAAGATCATCTCCTGCCAAACAAGAATTCCGTACTTGTCGCAGAGACTGTAGAACAAATCGTCTTCATAGATTCCTCCCCCCCACACGCGCAGCATGTTCATGTTCGCACCCGCTGCCGAACGAATAATGTGTTCGTACCGTTCTTTCGTCACTCGATCCTGGAAATTGTCCTGGGGGATGTAGTTTGCCCCCTTCATGAACACCGGCACACCATTCAGGCGGATATACATGCTTTTCCCGGAAGCATCCTTCTCGCGAATCATTTCTAGCGAGCGGACTCCGAAATTCTCTGTGATTGCATCGGTTTTTCCCCGATCATTGTTCACGGCTAAAGTGTACTTGTAGAGGTATTGCGATCCGAGTCCGTTTGTCCACCAGAGGGTCGGCGAGGAGAGGTGTCCTTCAAGGATCAGGGTGTTTTTTCCCGCCTTGATCTGAGCCGATTTTTGTGACAGAACAGCGTTATCCATTGTCACCGTCATGCTTACTTGTTGATCGTTGTTCGAGAGAACTTTCACGACAGAGATAATGTCGGCGCCTGCTGCCGAGACGTTTTTTTGCTGTATGTGCACGCTTCTGATTCTGAAATCGCTCCACGCCTCGAGGCATATCGGGCGCCAGATGCCGCATGTGATCAACCGCGGGCCCCAATCCCAACCATAGTGAAACTGTGCTTTCCGCGAGTACATCGAGATCTTTGTTTCGGCCTGATCGTTGTTATCAAATGCCTGCAGTCGAAACGGAGCGCTCTTGTACTTTGGGAGATTCTCTTCAAAGACATTGCGGAATCGGATGCTCAGCGTGTTCCCTTTCTGTCTGAGTAGCCTTTTGCAGTCTATCCTCCACTCGCGGAACATGTTATTTGCAGACAGGATCAATGAGTCATTCAATGTGACAAAGGCGTAGGTATCGAGCCCGAGGAATACGATTTCCACTTTCTCCTCGTTTAGGATTTCCAGCGGCACATCAAACTTGGTCTGGTAAATCCAATCCTTCTCGCCGATCCACTGGAGTTCTTTCTCATTCAGGCCGAAGAATGGATCGGGAATGAGTCCATTTCTTAACAAGTCTGTGTGGACACATCCCGGAACGGAGGCCGGATACGATGGCGGCTTGGTCGCCTCCCGAAACGTCCAGTGAGATGCAAGCGGAAGTCTTCGCATGGTGGAAGAAGAGGATTCAGACGCGCTTACACCTTCGATCAACGATGCGAAGACCAACGCGCCAAGAAGGATTCGGAACATGTCCGAGCTCTCTTTCTATCATCACATGAATCGTGGCGATCGCTCACCATTGGAGCGGTTTGTTCATCGAAGAGAAGGCTTCACCAAGAGCGAATCGACCGTCCCAAGTCGCATCATCTTTGTCGCGTTCTCTCGAATGATGCGCAACGTCGACGTGTCGCTGAGGAAGATGGAATTCCGACCTTGCGGTTCCTGCGGCGGATCGCCAACAAAAGGATCGCCCTTCCGCCACACACCGTCGGGATGCTGCGCAAAACCTTCACCTCCCCAGGCCCAGAGGTTGTAGCCGGCAATCGGAGCTCCAACGCGGGCAGAGTCGTAGAGCGAGCGCAGAATCAAGGTGTAGTACCGGTCCCGGGCAGTGGTTGGCGTGCCTAGCTGAAACACGCCGCCGTCGCGACCAAGTCCGAATTCCTCCATTACGATCGGTTTGTTCAATTGCCGGGCGAGATCAAGGTGCTTGGCTATGTAATCAAGCGCTTTCGTTTCCGTTTGCGGGAGTGTCTCCGGGATTCGCTTTGGGTCAAACCAACCCCAGTTGAGGGGCCACAGATGCATCGTGAGATAGTCAATATTTGGAGTCTTGTGTGATTCAAGGAAATATCCCGCATTCTGAAGTGTGCCCACTGTGCCTTCGCTGCCTGTGGAAACCAGATGGTTCGTGTCAAGAGAGTGAATGAACAGCGCTGTCTGGTCAATCCATCGATTGAACGCTGGCAGGTTTTTCTCAGCCACCGGGCCTCTCCAGCCTGGGCGCGGTTCATTTGCGAGTTGCCACGACATAATCGTCGGATCTTGAATGTAGGGACGGCCGGTAACCGAATTCGTCCTTGTGACGATCCTGCGCACGTACTCGCGGTAGAGGCTATCGGCTTTTTGATTTGCATAGAAGGTGGCAGAGAATTCCATAAAAGCGCCCCACCCTTTGGTTGTGTCGCTGGGGTCAACAGCCTCTTTGCCCGACCAGACATTGTATACGACCATCCCTCCTGACCACTCCCAGTAGTTGTTCAGAAAGAGGACGCCGTGCATGTGTCGCTTCCCCATCTCGGCCAGGAGAAAATCGAGCCCCTGGAGAAGCGATTCATCGATTTCCCCGGGGCTGCGTTGGATAACGGGTTTTACCGATCCCTTGATATATGGTTCTTCTGATGCCGCAAGGATTCTCAGATTGACAATACCGTTCGCCTTTAATGAATCTAACTCTCTGAGGAGTCGCGGTCTGTCGCCGGTTTCTCCAGGCGAGCCAATGTAGCAGCCGTACCATACATTCGTGCCTGCAAAGTAATACGGTTTACCGTTGTGTAGGAACTGAGTTCCACGCACGCGTATGAAATCATCAGGCTCCCGAAAGAGCGAGATCATCGAGCATGACGAGAGAACCAAGGTGGCAAAGAAAAGGAGCGGCAGTCGAGCAGATTTCATGAAATTCTCCGGTCGTACAGTCAAAGGAACGCAGAATCGTCTCCTACCTCTGAATATGTCTTGGCAAGTATAGCAATAATTCTTTCCATTCTCACACCATCTGGCCGCCCCTCTGGCGGTTTTGCTTTTCTTGCGACTGACCGCTACTTTGGTTCATCGAAAGCTAAGACGACCCAGTCACGATGATCAACTCAGCAAACTTGAGATTTTCAGCTGCACTCGGCCTGCTCCTGATTGGCTTTCTCCCCATTCATTGGTCACCGTTTCAACCTGTGGCCACCTACGCCTTCGTATTTATTTCTACATCTCTCGTTTTCCTGTTCTTTTCATGGCAGCTGTTTGCTTCAGAACCTTCTTCCCGGGTTATGTGGACTGCGATCGCGCTTGCTTTCTTGATCCGGCTGAGCTTTATCAGTCTTTCTCCAGTCGGATCAGACGACGTCTATCGCTACATGTGGGATGGGAGGACACAGTCCCATGGAGTGAATCCGTACCTCTACTCTCCGGATGCTCAGCAACTCGATTCCCTTCATACTCAGTTGCTCCCTACGGCGGTCAATCATCCGGACATGAAGACCGTCTATTTTCCCTTCAGTCAATGGGTTTTCTATGGCTGTTACCATCTGAGCGGCGAAAACATCTGGGGATACAAGTTGGTGTTATTGGTTGCTGAACTTGCCACCTTGATAGGATTGCTTCTCCTTCTCAGGCAACTGAAAATCCCAACCAAGTTCGTGCTGCTCTACCTTCTGTGCCCATTGCCAATCGTTCAGTTTGCGGTTGATGCCCACATCGACGCAGTCGGATTGCCTCTTCTCATCTTCGGCCTCTTAGCCTACCTCCGGGGCAACAAGGTCTTGTCGTACATCTTCCTCGCACTCTCCATCTCCGTCAAGCCAGTCGCAGCGTTGATTTTGCCTATCCTGTTTCTTCGCGAAAAAGGAATATGGGATAAGGCCAAGGTTGCCTTAGTTCCTTCAATCGTCGTGGCTGGACAGTTCCTGCCGTACGTCTTCTCTTCCAATCCCTTCGAAGGACTTACCCGCTTCGCGGAGAACTGGACATTCAACGGCGTCATATTTGAATCGCTGTATCTCTATTTCTCTGATAATCAGAAGACCCGACTTATTTGCGCAATTCTGCTTTGTATTTCTCTTCTGCTATTATATATGAGGAAAAAGGAGCCTCTCGATGCTTTCTATTTCTCGGTTCTCCTGCTCCTCATTCTCTCTCCCGTTGTTCATCCCTGGTATGTTTCGTGGCTCGCTGTCCTTCTTCCCTTTGCCCGCCGATGGTCCGGAATCGTGTACGCATCATCTATCAGTTTCACAGTCTACACCATTGTGAGCTACAAACTCCACGGAAATTGGGACCAATCGGCCCTGATCCTGGCACTGGAGTACATACCAGTGCTTATCTTCATGTTCCTGGAGTTGCGAGGTTCAGAGTGGAAACTGCGTAAAAGTGGTGCGTAGAACTGCAGAGAAGAACCTCATTCCCGCGATCCATCAATTAATGTTCTTTGTCTGCAGGAGTGGAGGACTTGGCATTACTATTGAAATGGAGGATAGCGCCCCTCTTCCCTTCCCGATCCGGGTTGGCATAGAATGAAGCACTGACCGCACCCAAAGGCCTGATGGCGAGACCAAGCGTCTTGCCGTCGATCAAGCGTTGCAGCACGGGCCTCGGAATTGTTGCCAGTGTTTTGCTGCCTTTCCGCTCGCTGACATTGACGTCGATGATCATTTGTGAATTGAGGACGTGCGTGAGCGGCTGTCCCTGGCAGAGAGTTGCGTAGCTTACGTCTTTTCGATTCCACATCGGCTTCCCACCGATAATCTCTACGATGCGCACCATCCCGAAATCTTTCTCGTAATCGGCCGAGCGTTGAATTGAATGCGTTATGAGTTCCAGCAGGCCGGAGCCGTTGATTTTCTTACCAACGAACGCGCTGAGATCCCATCGCAGGATGACGAATTGAGTGCCGCCGACAGTGACCAGATCTGTCTTGCCTGACTCGTCTCTGGTGTACCAGTTGCTGAAGGTCATCTGCGGATACTCTACGTCCACCATCCCACTCTGAGCCATTCGAATATGATACGTCATCGCGGCCGGTTTTTGAATTGGCGGATGGTACGGTACTTGAACGCCTTGATCCGTTCCAACAGTATCGAGATTCACAATGTTCACCCTGAAGTAGTCGATACTCACGTGATATCGCTCCAAGCCCCAATCCATAAGGGCAAGTTGACCATAAACGCTGTCTCCAGGAACTGCGTCGAATCGATGCGTTGTCATGCTGATCGTATGCCAGCCCGATGTGTCGGGGATGTCAAACTCCATGAGATGGGAATGAAAGTCGGTCGTGCGTTGCGTATTCAAATGGAGATTGACACGTTTCGGTGCATCGCTGACCTTGATACGGGCTTCAATGCGCAATGCGTACTTCGGGTTACTGAGAAGGCTCAAATCCATGTCCGCAGAAACCCGGCGCCGGATCAACGCCCACCAGATCCCCCTTGTATCCCTCGTTGCGTCGACATTGATGGTAGCATATCCTTGGCCAGAGAGGGAGAAATCCATCACCGCAGATCCATCTCCGGTATAATACGTCCAGCCATGTGCTCCACTTGGATCCCGCTCCATCGTCGAGCCGTTGAAATCGTCCAGAAACTGGGCAGTTGACGGCTGGACAGCGAGTAACCAGAGAAAGAGGAAATGGTGGAAACGCTGCAATCGCAGAGACATCGGTCAGAATGAAGGTTGTTCTTTGTTGCGTCCCGACACATGCTCCCAACCGAACGCACTTCTATGCGCTCATGATAGCCACGATCTCGCAGTTCTGTTGAAGACGATCGAATGGAATGAAATTCCCCTCCAGTGCCTCGCCATTCAGCACGACCATCTTCGTCCCCTTTTGGATCCCTGCTTCCTTCTTGATGGTGATCGCGAGATTCTTGCCCCTGAATCTTCTTGTGATCTTTACTTCCTTCCAGTCAGACGGGAGGCATGGATCTATTCGTAGTCCGCCATATTCCGGCTGGATGCCAAGAATATACTGCGTGGCTGTGTAGTACGCCCATGATGCACTGCCGCTGAGCCAAGGAAGGCGTGATGCGCCATACCGTGGACTGTACCTGCTGTTCGTGAACTGGCAATACACATACGGCTCGATCTCGCGAACCTCGGCGTTCGAGTTGTACGCAGAAGGCATGAACTTCCGATAGTACTCATATGCCAGGTCACCTCTTCCCAGCATCGCTTCGGCTATGACCGCCCATCCCTGGGTATGACAGAAGACAGAGCCATTCTCTTTCATGCCTTTGTTAAACAATCTTGCCTTGATAACCTTCGGATCCGTTTTTTCCACCGGTGGATCACATATCATGAGACCGTAATCCGTTGAGAGGCGATCTCTGACTACATCCATGAGCCTCTCTGCCCAATCACCCGCACTATGCCCGCTATAGACAGCCCACGGTTGCGGTTCCAAAAAGATGGATGCTTCATCGTTCTCCTTCGAGCCAAACTTCAATCCGTCTGCTCTATATGCACGCAGGAACCACTTGCCATCCCAGGCATGCTTATCGAGGGTTGCATCCAGGACGTTCATATGTTCAAGCGCCCATCGTTTCTCTTCGGACCGGCCGAGCAGCTCGCTGATCTCAACATAGACCTTCAGTGCATAGCGCAGTTGGAAGGCGACAAATACTGACTCACCGTCATGTCCCAATTCAAGGCAATCGTTCCAATCGGCAAAAAGTCCACATGGTAAGCCGTGGGTTCCAGATCGATCCAGGCTGAATTGAATGGCTCGTTTCAGATGCCCGAACACCGAGTCTTCGCCCTTGTCGGCATATGGAAGAATCTTGTTGTAGAACGAAATATCTCCTGTCTCCTTGACGTAGGCAGGAACGGTGTTGAAAAGCCACATGCAATCGTCGGATCGATAGTCTTTCTCGGCCGGCGGTTTCTCACTGCCTGGTTTGTGCGCAAAGGGTTTTACAACCGGCATCGCTCCTCCGGTGGATACCTGTCCCGTCAACATAAGCTCGAGCCTTCCTCTTGCCTCGTCGGGTATCAGGTGCATCACGCCGAGCAAATCCTGAACGGTGTCACGATACCCCAGTCCATCGCGTTCGCCGGTATACACGAGGCTGGCAGCGCGAGACCAGGCATAGGTCATCAGACAGTTGTACGGATTCCATGCGTTGAGCATGCTGTTGAATTCTCTATCCGGAGTCTTGGCTGTCATTCCCTCAATTCTGGAGTGCCAGAACTCTCTCAGTTTCCTGAACTCATCCCAAGCCTTCTCCGGATTACCCAGCTCCTTCACCGCGTTCTTTCCCTCGATTCCTGCTGCACCGATGCCCATCAGAACGACAAGCTCTCTTGTCTCGCCGGGCTGCAGATCGATATCGACCTGCAGCGTGCCGCACCCGTTGTCCCCGACCGCGAGCGAATTCCTGCAGCGTCCTTCCTCTACGACAATTGGGTTCGCATATGTCCGATATGGGCCCAGGAACACTTCCCGATCCGTGTCGAATCCTTTGACCTCCGCACCACCTACGGCCAGAAACGTGTGTCGACCCTGTCCGTCATCTTCGAAATGATCCGGCCGGGAGGGCATGAAAACGTTTGTGCCGTGGTCAATAATGTTCTTCACGACATCCATCTTCATGATGAACTGGGAATACTGAAGATTGATCATGTCCTGAGACAGGTTCCAGTTGTTTGCATACTCAACGTATGTGAACAACGAGAGCCGCCTCTTCCTGCTGTCGGTGTTCTTCAGTCTGAACAACCAGCATTCATATGTGCGGCCGAGCGGGACAAAGTAGAGCGTTTCCGTTTTGATCGCCGAGTACTCAGAGGAGATCTTCGTGTACGCGGTGCCATGCCGACACTCAGACTTGTATTCCTTCAATGACTTCCCAACAGGCTGCCAGCTGGCGGACCAGAAGTCCTTCGAATCCCTGTCATGGATGTAGAGATATCGCCCGGGTTGGTCCATCGGTATCACGTTGAACCGAAGCCGCGTGAACCGTCCCTGAGCCGCAGACTTGTAGAAGCTGTATCCTCCCGCATTATTCGTCGTGATGGCGCCGTACTCCGTGGATCCAAGGTAGTTGCTCCACGATCGGGGGGTATCCGGTCGGTCAATCACATACTCCTTCTCGACATCGTCAAAATATCCAAATTGCATTTCTTGAATCTCCGAAAGAGAACCTGTGGCTTCTCCGCTCACTTCAGAGCGGTCTCAGAAGACTTCTGAATTGTTCTGAATATGATCGACGAGTTCATCAACATACGCAAACGCAACGGCCGTGCAGGTGTCGGCCGCGCCATAGTAAATCGCGAGTCTGCCGGTCTTTGTGTCGCAAAGCGTGGCACATGGAAATACTACATTCGGTACAAAACCGGTTGTCTCGTACGACTTTTCCGGCGTCAACAGATAGTCGCGGGTCCTGTACAAAACCCGGCTCGGCTCATCAATATCCAGAAGCGCAGCCCCGAAGCTATACACAAAACCGTTGCACGTGGTGGAAACGCCATGATAGAGGAGCAACCATCCTTTACTCGTCTCGACGGGAATGGGGCCTGCACCAATTTTCGTCCCCTGCCACCAACCTTGTCCCCCTTTGCCCATAACGAATCTGTGATGTCCCCAATAGACGAGATCGGGGCTCTCGCTCAGGAATATGTCCCCGAATGGTGTATGCCCACTGTCGCTCGGCCGACTCAGCAATAAGTATTTGCCGTTGACTTTTCGGGGGAAGAGGACACCATTCCTGTTGAATGGTATCAGGGGATTCGGCATGCGGATAAATGTTTTGAAATCTCTCGTCCTGCCCAGACCAATCGATGCCCCATGCATGTCATCACACCATATCACATAGAATGTGTCATCGATCTTGACGAGCCTTGGGTCGTATGCATAACTCGTCGGATTTGGCTTTCCCTGTTCATCGACCCACTGAAGAGGGTCAGGCCCGATATCCCACTTCAAAGCGTCCCGACTTCTTCCAAAGAAAAGAGTTGCCCGTCCGTTCTTCTGATCGGCTCTGAACACCCCAACAAATCCACCCTCGTGCGGCAGTACCGCGCTGTTGAAGATCCGCGCAGCTTTAGGAATCGGATTCCAATCGAGAATCGGATTGCCGCTGTATCGCCATACAACTTCATTACTCCCCGCTGGTTTTTCCTCCCAGGGAATATTCGGCAACGGACTGCCGATGATCGTGTGCTTCATGCTTTGATCCTTCTCTTTGAGAAATCCTGTCATTCAGAATACTGTGAACAAGAGCTGACTACACCGCTAAGGGTTCGTTGCCGCCCGCCTTCCGACGTTCCTCGAGGTCCGTCTGAATCTGCTTCATCGTCTTCTCATCCAATTTGTAGAAGAGAATGAGGATCACGGAAATCAGTCCGAATGCGGATGGGATGATACTCATTAGCATCGTGAGGAGATGGCTCACCTCAAGCGATTGCGCCTTGTCCGCTATGAATCCGTAGCTTGAAAGAAGCGCACCGGTAAAAAGCGCACCGATTGCCCAACCGACCTTTTGACACGTTGCCGAGGCCGAGAATACCAGGCCTGTAGCTCTTCGTCCACGTTTCCATTCCGAAAAATCCGCCGTGTCGGCGTACATGGCCCAAATGACGGGAGAGAGCGGCCCACCAGACAGCGATCCGGTGATCTGGAAGAGGAAGATAAGTGTCAGGTCTTGAGGGGTGAGGAAGTAAAACACCGCCGTGCTGACTATGGCGATAGCGAACAACAGGAGGAACGAGTTTTTCTTGCCAATCCTGGCCGTGAGGAGCGGAACCAGCAGCGCTCCCAGGATGGCGCATCCCTGCCCGAGTGTGTTGAACACCGTAGCGACTTCTTCGAAACCCCACGTGAAGTTCCACGAGAGGAAACTGTAGTTGATCGTGTTGTGCGTGACTTCCGAGTAGTTCGTAATGTAGTATTTGAAATAGTAGTTGGTGACACCTATTCTCGAAGCAACAAACATGATCATCGAAATCGTGGCAAAGAGGAGAACGATCCACGGTACATTCGTCACCAGATCAGTGAGGTCCCTTTTGACGGATGTCTTTTGCGATTTCGGCGGCCTGACCCGCTCTTTAGTGAGCAAGAAGGTCAGGGCAAAGAAAACAATCGCGACGATCCCGTAGAGCATGATAGTTTTTGTCCAGCCGCCCGGATCTTTCGTGTCGACTCCATTTCCAAAGTGCTTTGCGAGCAGGAGTGAAGTGGCCGAAACCGTCATTCCGCTGATATAGGCAAACGTGAACTTAAAAGAGGAAGCGCTCGTACGCTGAGTCGGATCGGGCGTCAGAACGCCCAGCAGTGATGAGTAGGGAATATTGATGCCTGCGTAGCAGGCCATAAACAGAAAGAGAGTCAGATATGCATAGACGATCTTTCCCGATGGGCCCAGGTCCGGAGTCGAGAATGTCAACACCGCTGAAATCGCCAGCGGCAGCGACATCCAGAGCAGGTACGGCCTGAATTTCCCCCAGCGGGTCTCTGTCCGGTCAGCGGTCATGCCAATGATCGGATCGATGACGGCGTCAAACAGCCTCGATGTCATGATCATGGTTCCCGCAACCACTGCGGCTTTTGTGGTCTCGGCGATTTTGAAGACGTCGGTGTAGAAGAACATCATGTTCATCGTGATGCTCTGCCAGAACAGCACCGAGGCGAAGTCGCCGAAGCCATAACCGATCTTTTCTCGCAAAGGCAGTTTCTGGATTGCTTCGCTCATATAGTTTTCCCTGTTCGTTCAGTTTCTTTTGTCAATGCTCTCATTTCATGGAGACGTGCGCTGTCCGGGAGCCGGATCTTACCGAGCCTGTACGACGGCGATTTCAAAAGGCTTCAGGGTCACCGGAATCTCACTTATCACGGGACCTCCAAAGCGGACGCGTGAAGTGTCTGTCTTGACGAATAGTTCGGTGCTCCGAACCAGTTCCATCCAGCCCGCGGTTTGAACTTTCTTGTCGAACTTCAACGAGAGATTCGCTTCCTGATCGCTCATGTTGTAAAGCACGAACTGGTTTTCTCCAAAAAGATACATGCCGACGCCCCCTTGACCATAGAGCGTGACGCCCAACTGCTTGCTGAATGCAGCTCGAATAATGTTCATCGCTTCGACCGGGAGCCGGAGCAGATCGTAGCTGTTCTCCGGCATATTCAGCACGTAGATTGTTCCCTTGAGGTACTGGATACTCAGAAGGACTCCAAAGTCGGCATCATCTCTTATCACCGCAACATCGCGGACGTATGGCCAGGTCGTCGTCTCGATGTGCGGAAATGTGAATGACCTTTCAGCCTTCACCACCTTCGTGTTGAACCACCCCAGCCGAAGCCGGAACTGGTCCGAACTGACGCTCCCGCTATGTTCCAGGAGACCCAACGTGTTCTTGAACTCTGTATTCTGAAGTTTCTTCCAGAGTGCCCAAGTCATGAAGACATCTTTGCCATTACTCAGGCGTGCGAGCATTTCATCAGCAAGTTTTGGATCTTGGAGCGAGTGGAGTGTGAAGATTGCGTTCTTGGTATCGGTTGGAAATTCTGCGACAGGCGTCAATGGGATCCCGGCCATACCGAGATATCCAAAGATGTTGTATTCCCCTGTCGAACCGTACGGGAGATACACGGGCACCCCCCTTGAATCCCCCCCCAGCATTCCCGCCACCCGGTCAAACTCAGGCAGCAACTTCATGAAATAGGGATAGACATCGCTGTTCGGATTTGTCGGATACAGCTGGCCGGCACACCAAAGAATGATCTCAGGCGTTTGCGCCAAAACAGCCTGCCATACCTGAGCATTATAGTCGTTGAAGTCCCCTTTCATGTCATAGTTGTCAAGCCACGAACCGACCCACTTCTGGGGATCAACGCTCGGCCACCATTTCTGAAAAATGTAGCCGCTATAAATTGGTATGTGCTGATCGTGGACCATGCGGTTGCGCGTTTCAATTCCGACGGCCATTTTATCAAAGAGCCGCGTTTCGCCGTACACATCGTATCCATTGTCCCTGTGACACTCATACCAGTTTGGATACTTGATGATGATCTTGACCTTCGGATTCACTTCTTTAGCCGGGCCGATGATATACTTCTGAGATTGTTCGAGGATCAGCTTCGTGCGATAGTCTGCCCAGCTTTGGTTGCCGCGGTCGGCCACACTCTTGGGGTCTGTCGCTGTCGTGAAGAGCCAATCGTCAAGAATAATCTCGTCAAAAACCTGAGCAAGAGGCCGGATGCGTTTTTCAAGCGCTGCAAGATCCTGAGGGTCGTTGTAGACCGAGGGTCCGCGCCGCCCGACAGGCACCATCGCTCCGGAAACCCTTAGGCCCATCCCATGAAATCGTTCGGACAATTGCCTGAGTAGAGCGACGTTTACGTCGCCGTTGGTTACACCTTCAAGGTATACGTGAACAGGTTTGACAGGAGCGAAGTATTCCATCGTCTTTTTAAACTGGTCCGGGTCAGCCAGAAGCGCGTCGACGTCGTGCGATGTGAAATAGATCGCATACTTCAGATTCGGCCACCCTTTCGCTTTCGATTCCTGCGCCGATGCCTGATCCTGAGAACCGAGCGTCGCAATCAACGCGAACACAAACAAGGCGGCAACAAAACATAGGTGTGACGAGAGTATGGTTTTCATGATCTACTCCAGGTGTTCATGTCAGGCGAGCATGGCGACAAGCCTGCTTGCGGACTACAGCAACTGAATGGATCGGAGTGCAATGACCTTCGATGCGTTGATCGTTCTTTTCAATCGTTGAAATATCGGCTCACTGAACAAAGGAAATGCGGCAGCCTTCTGGTTTCGGGCGCCTCATTCTCCGGATCAAAGCCTCCCCTCCCTACTTCCGCGTTTCGCTTTTGAGCCGGTTGATGCAGTTGATGAGGCTGCGGGAAGTGTGATAGTTGCACTTCCAGATCGATACCTTCGGGACATATTTGTTTCGTGGAACGATATCGATTCCACCCCAATACCATCCACCGTATTCATGGTCGATGAGATATTTCTCGCAGTACTCCCACTGCACACAGAATTTGTCAAAATAGTTGTGCTCATCACGCGGGAAGAGTTCGGACATCAGCAAAAACGAATTCAAAGCCTCCACCTGGCACCACCATTCCTTTGTGTTCCGAACGATGGATGGCTGGCTTTCTCCGCTCGCATAGTACCCTCCGTCATAGATCCCACCCCGCTCCTTGTCCCACCCGTACTTGAGGGCATGGTCCACCATCTTCTTCGCAACGATCAGCGTCACCGTGTCGTTCTTTATCCCTAACACTTCAGAGGCTTCCAGCATGAGGTACGCCGTCTCAACGTCATGACCGAAGGAGACATGGTCAAATTCGTAGTTCCGTTCCCTTACCCCGGCGCTGGCATTCTGGAACGAAACAGGTGTCCAGTCGCTTTTGAAAAACAGAACCATGTATCCTCTGTCGGTTGTAATGGTGTCACGTACCAACCTGAGGAGCATAAGAAGGCGCTCTTTCACGATCGGATCAGGCCAGACCCGGTAAAGCTCGGTGAATGCCTCTAGTAGATGGATCGTAGAGTTTTGATCCTTCGGGGGGACACCTCTGTAGCCATCGGTTAGCGGAATTCCTTCGCGGGAGATGAACTGGAAATAGCCGCCATGCTGCAGATCATAGCTATGCTTCTCGAGCCACTGAAATGTCTCTTGTGCAAGGTGTAGAGCTGCAGTATCGCCGAAAGCGCGATAGTAAGCTGCCAGTCCATAGATCACGAAGGCATTGCCGTATGCCCGTTTTACGATCTTCCCGTCCGCTTCGATCGGGTCCCCCTGCTTCGTGACCAAATCGTAGAAGCCTCCGTATGTCCTGTCCAACATCTTGTTTCGAAGGAACTCGAGGCCGTGAAGTGCAACTTTTCGAAGTGCGTCATGTTTCGGATAGAACAACGACGCGTGAGCAGCCGCCCAGACGTGGCGGGCCTGACTCACGATAAACTTGTTTTGGATTCCGTCCAGCTCCCATTTGTAGTTGATATCGCTGAAGAACCCTCCGTCGACCGTGTCGATCGACAGAGGATACCAGAGCCTGAACTCCTCATCGAGTTCATGCCTCATTTCTCCGGCAATAGTATCTCTGTTTGTTTTCAGCGCTTCCATACTACTTCGGGTTTTCATGCTGTTCGGCGCTTCGCCGAAGGAGAGAAGACCCAAAAGCGGGAAGACAATAAGCAGTTTCCCACTCATGCGGATGAGAGTGTTCATACGGATTCGTCGAAATCGTGGTTATCAATGGATGATTCATCTTACTTCACAGTTTTGTCTGACGGTAAACCGACTTTCTCATACAGTTGTTTTCTTGCTCCCTTGTCTTTTACAAGGATCTCACGGGCAAAGCCTGCTACCCGTTCGGCCGCTTCACGGGGAACAACGATCACTCCGTCAGCGTCGCCAACTACAACGTCACCTGGGCATACAAGGACACCGCCGATGACGACGGGACGATTCACCGATTCCAATTCATTCCTGCCTGGACGAATCCCCCGCCCCTTTTTCCGCAGGTAGAGCGGGACTTTTTCGATGGCGATTTCATCCGTGTCCCGGGAAGAGCCATCGGTCACTACACTGACCGCGCCAAGGCTTTTCCAGAACAGAATGTTGTAAGACCCGATCGACCCGATGTCTTTTTCCTCCACGTCATCGATCACGACGACAGAGCCGGGAACGATGAGTTTCGCAAAGGCCTCATGCGAGTAGGCGTTGTAGAAGTTGCTCTCCCATTCCTGGAATTTCTCTCCCGGCTTTGGCCTGTCGGGCCGCTGCGTGGGAACATATCTCGCTGTGACCGCCAGCCCTCTGAACTGGTGGGACAAATCCTTGTGATCGATCCAGTCGGCGTGGATCGCCGGATCGACCAGGCCGATGCCGGGCAAGCCGGCCATGTCCATGCCGTCCGAGACATCTGCAACACGCAATCCTTCAAAGAGTCTGAGAACGCGAGTATTGTCCGCATCGGAATACACTCGTGTTTCCACGAAATTGAACCCCTTCTCGAGATCCGCTTTGCTCTTCTCCTGCGACAAGAGGGGAAACACCAAGCACGAAAAGGCACAGAACACAAACGCCGGCGAAGTTCTCATGATCGCCTCCAATTATTCAAAACAATTCAATCTCCTTCTTCAAACGAATATCTGAAGAGGACGAACCGATGTGAATGACAAACTTCCCTTTCTCCACAAACCATCCGTTGGTTTGGGGATTCCAGAATGAGAAATCAGCCTTGCGGAGCTTGATTGAAATGGTCTTACTCTCTCCAGGTTTCAACGCCACTTTTCTGAATCCTTTGAGCTCCTTGAGGGGACGGGGGACCGACGATTCCACATCCTGAACGTACAGCTGGACCGTCTCCGACCCCTGCCTCCGGCCAATGTTCTTGACGGTACATGTCACCTTGACTTCATCAGTCTGGTGGAATTTCTCTTTTGATATCCTCAAACCGCTATACTCGAACCCGGTGTAGGACAAACCATGTCCAAAGGGATACAGAGGCGCGATGTTCTTCTTCTCGTACCATCGATATCCTACAAATACTCCTTCGTTGTAGTGAACATCATACACAAGATGAATCTTCTCTTCAGCATCATTCCAGCCGGTATACAGGGATTCGCGTTCCGGGATGTATCCGAACGCCGGAGAGTCCTTGAAATCTTTCTCAATGGTCATTGGAAGCTTGCCGCTGGGGTTCGTTTTGCCCGAAACGACTTCCGCCAGCGCCCTATTACCCGTTTGACCCCCGTAGAGAGCATAGATGATTCCTCGTGCTTTCCCGTTCCAACCTGTCATGTTGATTCCGCTTCCGGTCGTCACGATCACCACGGTATTCGGATTGTTCGCTACACACTCCTGCACCCTTCGCTCCTGAGCTTCGGGCAATTCGAACGGCCTGTCCCATCCCTCGCTGTCGTTTGTTCCAACGTTGCAGAGGACAACAGTCGAAGACCGTATCTGGTCGGGCGTTGGATCCTTCACAAACAGGATCCGTTCACCGAATTCGTTCCTGAGCTCATCAAGCATCAGCCTATTGTTGTACCCCTGAACCGTCGCCGAACCGCCCCCCATCGCCAAGGTTTCAACGTAATCGCCCGTCACGAGGATGGTCCCGCCTTTCTTCTTCAGGGGAAGGATTCCCCCATCGTTTTTCAGGAGGATGATCCCCTCCCGAGCAGTTTCCAGCGCAACTGATTCGTGCTGTTTGAAGCGTTTGAGATACGATGGCTGCCGTTTTCGCCCGTCAAGCTTCATGGCGAAGTACGTTCGCAGGATGCTTTTCGCCATTCTACCAATGTCTTTGACCTTCACTTTCCCATTGCTGATGAGATTCGATGCATCCTTGAGGGCAACTGCGAATGGCATTTCCAGATCCTGTCCCGACTGAGCGAGCTTTTCTCCGTCATGCACAGACCACCAGTCTGTCATGACCAACCACTGAAACCCGAGTTCCTTCCTTAAGATGCCATGAATGACGGTTCCACTCTCCCCGCACCATTCATCGTTTAACTGATTGTAGGAGGTCATGACCGCTTTGGCGCCGGCATCGATTCCAGCTTTGAAAGGAGGAAGGTAGATTTCGTGGAGGGTTCTCTCATCGACAACGGAGTTGCTCTTTCTTCGGAAATACTCCGTGTTGTTCGCCACAAAGTGCTTCAGCGTAGCAACGGTGCCGGTGCTTTGCACTCCTTTCACATATTCTTCAATCATTCGTGATCGGAGATATGGATCTTCCCCGAAATACTCAAAGTTCCGCCCGCACTGAGACTGACGGTAGTTATTCATGCCCGGGCCAAGCAAGATTCCGATGCCCCCAGCCCGGCATTCTTCACCGATGGCTTCGGCATACCGATAGGAGAGATCAGGATTCCATGTTGCGGCAAGCGCGAGCGGACAGGGAAAGGCTGTCGATTTCTCCAGTTGATACTTCGATAGATCCACATCCCTGAATTCCTTCCGGAGGTGGACCCCCTGCGTGGCGTCTGACATATAGACTTCGCCAAGACTGAGCCTGGGAAGCGGTCGTATGAAAAATGTTCTGTCCCCTCCAACCAGGGCGATCTTCTCGTCAAGCGTCATGAGTTTCAGAACCGAGTCGGCCTTTTTGTCGGCCTGAGCGTACGACAGCGGCTGAAAACCTTTCGCTTCGTTCTTGAGTGTCTGACTCATCATAGCAATCTGGACAATGGTCGTAAGTATTGTGAAGAATATCAGTTTCTTGATCACGTGATCTCCCTATCGGCTGGCAATCGACAATGTGCTAGGGCTTCCTTGTCAGGCGGCACGCGCGATCTTTCATAATCGACGCAACCGACAGAGCAAGCTTTCCATCCCCTGGTACTTCGACATCGAACGATGTTCCGGAAAATTGTCCGGTCTGTGGTTCATACCATGCGACGGAATACCATCCCGGCACGAGGCCCGGTATGATCTGCAAGAATTCCCCCGTCTCGTGCAATTTGTCCCCATCGCTGATCATCGCCCACTGATAATCCAGGTTCTTGAACCAGAGTGCGCACTGTTCGCCAAAGTAGATGCACCGGATCAGGCAAGGTGCCTGCTCCTTTCCCTTGTCTTTGAGAAACCCGGCGTCGAGCGTTTTGAATTCAAGATGGTTTCCTATCGCATTGAATGAATTCGCGAATCGGGAGAGGGACGCGTATTCCCACCAGAGATAGTACCGGTCGATATAGGTATCCCACCACCAGCTCATCGGTATGACGGGTGTTTCACTGAACCATCCGGCCCAGATTCCATTGTGTAATCCGACATGCTGTGAATCGGCTTTGAACGTTCGATCGCCACCTCGGAATTCTACGCCGAACTCACCAAGCACGACCGGCTTTTGATAATAGTCAATGGTCGCTTCCTGCAAGTCCGTGAAATGAGGAGCCAGATTCAGCGAGTTGTAATCGTGGAACATCACAAAATCCATCGCGGGCGATTTGAAGGCGTCCACGAGTTTCTCCATGTACTTCCTCGTAGAGCTGCTCGAAACAAGGCGATGATGCACATCGATGGACTTGACGTACTCCGCCATTTCAATGTGCCAGCGGTTGACCTGGCTTGACTTCCCTGCCATGAGATCGGCTTCATTCATGAATTCCCAGGCAGCAATACTTGGACTATGGCCAAAGCGAGAAACGAGATACTTGTATTTTCTCTCGAAGATTTTTTTCGCCTCGAGGCTCGTGAAGAGTTCATCCGCAGTAACGCATGGTCCGCCATTCGCTTTGTTATAGGGATTTGCCAGCCATCGATTCTCTTTAAAGTACCCAAGTCCTTTGGGTCCAATACCGTGATAATCCATGCAAAGAATCACGTAAACGCCATAACGCTCTGCCAGCTTCAAGATGGCGTCCAACCTTCTTGCTGTCTCGAGGCTATAGCGGCCGAGTCCAGTTTCCTTCCATTCAAACGACAGATTCCATGGACACATCCAGATGCGGGTGACGTTAATCCCGGCGTCACGCATCTTCTTGAAATAGTATTCGTAATCCGCCGCCCAGCAGACGTTGAGACCAATCCCCCTGAACAATTTTCCGCTTTCAAATCGAAAAGCCCCCAGATGGTCTGAGAGTCGGAGTCCGCCTTCGCGATCGGGTCCATGTGGCTTGACGACGACATTGAACTGCTCTCGGACTTCCCCTTTGATAATTATCGTGAAGCGATGAAGCCCGGTTTGTACGGGAGCAAATCGCGCTTCCCATCGCTCCGTGCCAGCATCGTTCTGACCATCGTAAAAGAAAGAGAGAACCTGGCTGGAATAATCCGGCAACTGGACGTGCAGCTCTACATGGTTTGTTTCAAAGTCGAATGGATTTTCAAAATGAAGATTCTCAGCAATCTGGAGCGTCAGGGTTTCGTACTGCATTCCCTCCTTCGGCCGCTCGATGACCTGGGCTGCCGAGAGGACAGCACACACCACGCTGAGCAGAAACAGCTCAAGAGAGAAACGTGAATACTTCATGAATTGGTCCCGGGAAGTAAGTACCGACGTGTTCTTTTGTCTTGCATTCGAATGGGAGGTCATGTTGCTGCCGTGACGGCTCAACACCACGTGATTCTAAGCAATAGGTGTGCTAGTGATAGCCGCGGCGTCTTGCTTCTTCGAGGATATCCTGTGTCGCGGTCGCACCAATCCGCGTCACACCGAGCCGCCGGACGCGCAGAAGATCGTCGAGTGTTCGTATGCCTCCAGCTGCCTTGATTCCGACGGAAGGGGAACTGTGTGTCCGCATGAGTTGTAGATGGTGATCTGTTGCGCCGGTGTAGGAATACAAGCCATTTTCCTGCCGGATGAACCCGTAGCCGGTGGAAGTCTTGACGAAGGCAACTTTCTTCTGTGAGCAAATTTCGCACAGCTTGATAATCTGCATATCGTTCAGGAAGTCATTCTCGAAGATCACTTTCAGTGCGGCCCCCTGCCCGGTCACAACTTTGTTCACGGCTCCAATCTCATCGGCAACATACTCCCAGTCACCTCCCATGACCTTCCCGATATTCACGACCATGTCTATTTCAACTGCGCCACTGGAGACCGCCTCCTGGGCTTCGATCACCTTGATTGCAGTCGTGCTATTTCCGTGGGGAAAAGCGACAACTGCACATATGGCAACACTCGATTTCGCGAGCACCCGTTGTGCCGTCCCTATGGCATAAGGTTTCACGCAGACCGCTGCCACGTGGTACTTGTCAGCGAGCATACACCCCCTCGCAATGCTCTCATCGGTCAATGTTGGATGCAGCAGGGAGTGATCGATCATCTTGGCCAGCGTTTGCAGGCCGATAGTCTCTTCCGTGTATGCGCTGTGCGATGGTTGTGTCAACACTTGTGCATCCTTGCGCTGTGAAAAAAAGCAGGGCGGCCAGCATCGCCATGTTGCCCTCCGGCCGCCCTGCCAGAGTTAT
>Ga0187870_1000963_pt1 | contig 28671 bp, 29 predicted proteins | sample June2016WEW_13_1_3_FD_132974 | JGI IMG/M metagenome (GOLD analysis project Ga0187870, IMG submission 132974) | Peatland microbial communities from SPRUCE experiment site at the Marcell Experimental Forest, Minnesota, USA - June2016WEW_13_150 | ecosystem: Environmental > Terrestrial > Soil >... | reverse complement strand
GATGATCGCCTTCGCCTCCTGCGGGTGCTTTTCCAAAAATTCTTTCAGGGACTCATTGATGACCGTCTCCGTTCCCGTCCTTGCCTCGGGGTTGCCGAGCTTTGCCTTCGTCTGACCCTCGAACTGCGGCTCGCGGAGCTTCACGGAGATCACCGCGATAAGCCCTTCGCGCACGTCGTCGCTCGTAAGATTTTCATCTTTCTCCTTAAGGTAACCTTCGGCGCGTGCGTAGGCGTTCAAAGAACGGGTAAGCGCCGAGCGGAAGCCGGTCAGGTGCATGCCGCCGTCCGGCGTGTAAATATTGTTCGCAAAGCTCATTTCCTGGGTCTTTGTGTCGTCAACAAAAAGAAATGCCGCCTCCACCTCCACTTTATTTTGCTCCTTGTCGGTATAAAAAACGTCTTCATGAAGCGCATTCTTTTTTTGCGCCAGGAATTTTACAAACGAGAGCAGTCCTCCTTCAAAACAAAATCCATAGAAGATCGGCACCTTCTCGCGCCGGTCAAATACACTGATGCGCACCCCCTTCGTGAGATACGCCTGCTGGCGCAGGTGGTCCAGAATCGTCTTGTCGTCGAACCCCATTTCGGAAAAAATCTGCGGGTCGGGCGAGAAGGTGGTCTTCGTGCCGTGCCGCTTGGAAGCGCCGATCTTTTTCACTTTATATTTCGGCTTTCCGCGCTCATATTCCTGAACGAACAATCCGCCATCGCGCTCCACTTCAACCTTCAGCCAGTCGGAAAGCGCGTTTACCACGGACACGCCCACGCCGTGCAACCCTCCCGAAACCTTGTACGATTCGCCGCCGAATTTGCCGCCCGCGTGGAGCGTGGTGAGCACGGTTTCGAGCGCCGATTTTTTCGTCTGCTTGTGGATATCCACCGGGATGCCGCGCCCGTCGTCCGTCACGCTCACTTTGTTCCCCGGCAAAAGCTCCACCACAATGTTCTTGGCGTGTCCGGCCATCGCCTCGTCAATGGAATTGTCCACCACCTCCCAGATCAGATGGTGCAGGCCGATCGTTCCCGTGGAACCGATATACATTCCCGGCCGGCGGCGCACGGGCTCAAGCCCTTCAAGGACGTAAATATCCTTCGCGGCGTACGACGCGCTACCTTTATTATTATCCTTTTTGTCCTCTTTTTTCGCTTGTTTTTCGGGCATATTCAGGCCGTTTCAAAAAATAATCCCGCTCGAACGGATATCTTATTTTAGCATATTTTTGCCCAAATTTCCAAGCGTTTATGAACCCCAAAAAATTGCCTGATTTGCTTCAAAATGCCGCCGTCTGCGGGACCCCGAGGCCGGTCACGTAGTCATACCGCGCCCTGGCATTGCAGTAATATTTGCAGGTGCCGTTCGCGCCGCTTGTGATGTCGCGGAAAAATTTGAGCGTGTCGGCGGATGATTTATCAGCATAGAGCTTCAGCAAAGAAACTGAAAGGCTGAGCGCGTGGATCGCTGCCCATTGCGGCGCTCCGGCAGAAGTGCCGCCAACCGTATACCATCCGTTCTTTGACGAACCTGTTGTTCTATACACCGCGTAGCCCGACTGTGGATCGGCGTTATATGCAACGTCGGGAACTGCGCGATGGCCGTTCGCCTTCGGGATGCTGTAGGCCTTCTGATAGTCCGGCTCCGGTTCGTAGGCGCTCACGCCGCCGCCGCTTCCCGACCACGCCGATTCCGAAATAAAAGCGCCGCTTTTAAATAATTCAAGCGACGTGCCACCGACGCCTACCACGTTCGGCGACGATGCCGGCCATTCAACGCCCGCGCCGTCGTCGCCGGATGCCGCAAAAAATACGGCGCCCGACTTGCTCACTAGATGTGAATCAAGCGATGTTTCCTCTGAAAATTCGGCGCCGCCCCAGCTCATGGAAATCGCCACTACGTCTTTCCTTGAGGCCGCGTAGTCGATCGCGGCGAGCAGATTCGCCCCGCTTGCGGTCTTCGCTTCCACAAGCAATATCTTCGCCTGGGGCGCGATCGCATGCGCCCACTCAACATCAAGTGATTCTTCCAATGCCCATCCGCCGTTCGTGGCCGTGGAACTTACCATTGTATGTTTTTCAAAACAACCGTTCTTTGTCGTGCACGCGGGCAACCCATAGGTATCGCTGAATACAGCCAGGTCCTTTTCGACGTTCGGCGCGTCATAGGCATCAATGATCGCAATAGTCCCCTGTCCGCCCTTGGACGGGATATTATATATTCTTTTTACCTCTGCGGGCGTAAGGCCCGCCGGAGCCTTTTGCGCGGAACGGAAAATATGCAACGGCGGCTTGCCCAAAAATCCGGAGAAGTGGTAAGTGGCATCTGCCACGCGCACTGGCCCCAAAACACCCCACGACCCGACCACGAAAACCGCCGCCGCAGTTGCGGCAGAAATAATTTTATTTTTCATCCCCGCATGGTACCACGCAGGGCATTAAAATTCTGTTAAATGTTTTTCAATCGCTTTCTGGTCGCGCGCGAGCCAGGCAGCGTTCCCACGTATTTTTTCCAGGACTTGCGCTATGGTTCGCGCCGCTCCCGGAGCCGGATTCTTTTTAAAAAATCGTTCTATTTCTTTCGCCTTTTTCAATGAAGTGAAACAGCTAGCCAAAGCGAGGAGATGCGCAAGATCGTGCCCCCCGCCGTAACGTTCCAAAAATGTTTTCCAGTTGGCCTTGACGAAAGACCATGCCAAATCCTTCCCCGCAGGATTGACCCACACCCAAGAAATAATGCCCACCGCATCTTGCAGCCGAACATGCCCCGACAATGAAAACGAAAGGGTTTTTTTGAGCAAATTTTTATCATTAAAAGCCGCAAGCGCCCTTCCGATCCTGTTTTTTTCTTCGTGAAGCGCCGCCGACCTATACATTTTCATAAGTTTCGCCTGCTCTTTCCGCCCTCCGTATCTTGCAACAATGGCGTAGACCACCATTCTTACATCAGGATCAAGGGAATTTTTTACGTGCGTCGCACGGGAGAACGTTTTTTTCGCGCGGGCGATCGTTTCTGGATCGCCATGCATACCGAAATGGAGGAGAACGAGGCCGCGCAGGAGTGTTTGCAGATGGTCTTCCCCTCTTTTCTTCTGCCATCCAACTTTTTTTGCGATGCCGGCAAAAATATCCCGGGCAAAGCGGTGATAATTTTCCGCACAGGGTTCATCCGCGATGAGGAGGGCCACGGTATTAAGGTCTGAAGCCAACTCCGTCCAAACGGCATAATCGGTTTCCTTTTTATAGAATGCAGCGAAGTCTAGAGCGTCCGTCGTGGCGATTTTTCCCGCTCCCGCAAGCGCCATCACGTCCCGGATCAAGCCCAAGCGGTCCCGCGCATCAAACCGCCCGGTTCGAAGTGGTTCCTTAAATGCCTTCAAAATGTTTTCGGGATAGCTCGTTCGGAAAACTCCCGCCTCGCCCGCGTTCAATTTAAACCAAGCCCCGCCGTATTTTGGGAGGGATATGTTTTTCTCTTTCATGAGGAATTGTTTCTTCTGTCTTTGCCGATCCGTCATGACACTTACCGGAATGAACCATGGCCCCGCAGCCTTGCTGCGCGATCTCGAAACCGGATTCGCAAAGAATCGCTCTTGGCGCACCGCGAGGCCGTTCTTTCCTTCCGAAACAGTAAGGAGCGGATAGCCGGGCTTTCGTGTCCAGCCACTCATCATCTTCGTAACCGGCTTGCCCGATATTTTTTCGAACGCCTTCCAAAGATGAACAGTGGAAGTGTTCGCGTAACTGTGTTTTTTAAGATAATAGCGAAGGCCGTCACGGAAATCCTTTTTGCCAAGGTAATCTGCAAGCATGTGAATAACGCTTGCCCCCTTTGAATAGCTGATGTCATCAAAGATCTCCCCTATTTCATCCGGATGATGCACGTCTACTTCGATCGGATGCGTGTTCATGAGTGCGTCGAGCATTAGGGCGTCGCCGAGCCTCCCTATGACAAATTGGGTCTGTGTGTCCCATTTGGGGAAAAGACGATCAACGGCAAAGTACTCCATATAGGAAGCGAACCCTTCGTTCAGCCACAGGTGCGTCCACCACTCCATAGTCACCAGATTTCCGAACCATTGGTGCGCCAATTCATGAGCAATAACCATCGCCACCCGCTGCCTGGTAGCCGCCGAAGAATGTTCCGGGTCAACAAGTAGGGCGATTTCCCGATAGGTAACGGCGCCCCAGTTCTCCATCGCAAAGGCGGCAAAATCGGGAATGGCAATGAGGTCAAGAACGGGCAAGGGATAGGGAATATCGAAATATCCGCCGAAAAACGAAAGGGTCCGTACGGCGCAATCAAGCGCGAACGCCGCCTGGTGTTTTTTGCCGGGCGTCGTCCACACACGCACGAGCACTCCTTCCTTTGTTTTCTTTTCTATTGATTCAAAATCACCGACGATGAAAGCCAGAAGATAGGTGGACATCGCGGGCGTCGTGGCGAACTTGACCACCTTATAACCCCCCTCGTGCTCGCTTATCGCGACGGGCAGGGTGTTTGAAATAGCGGTGCTCTCCTCCGGAACAACGAGAGTGACATCAAACTTGGCCTTCAGGGCGGGCTCGTCAAAACAAGGAAAGGCGCGCCGCGCATCGGTTGCCTCAAATTGCGTAGTGGCCAAGTGGCGGGTTTTGCCGCGGACCTCGTACCGGCTCCGGTAAAAACCGCGCATTTTGTCGTTTAATATTCCGCTGAAGATGAGCCGCAATTCAAGATCGCCGCGCGGTATCTTTCTTGGAAAAGCGAATGTGGCGGTCTCCGCTTTTTCGTCATAGCTGATCCGCAACGCGAATTCTTTCGCGGATCCTTTTCCGGCGTCCCTCACGATCTCCGCGGATCGTATATCGAGCTCCTTCGAGTGCAATGTGATCTTCTTGGCCGCTTTTTTTAAAGAAAGATGGATGGTTTCTTTTCCCTCGAAAGTGAACGCTTCAAGATCCGGCTTTAAGGTAATGTCGTACCGCATGGGAACGATATGCGCCGGGAGGCGGACGTTCTTTTTCTTTCGTGATATCATAGGTTAGATTGTAATGGATATTCCGAAAATCAGCACCAAATCGAGCAACGTTCTCGTATGAAAGAAACGAGGGTTATTATGGGCATGCCGGTCACCGTGGAGGTCGTGGACCACTTCGCAACACCGGCCGCAACAGAAGAAATCATCCGCGCAGCCTTCGATTATTTCAAGTATATTGACGAAAAATTCAGCACATACAAACCAACGAGCGAGATCACGGCGATAAACGACGGCCGGCTCAAACCGGATGAGGCAAGCGACGACATGAAAACCATTTTTTCGCTCGCCGAAGAAACAAAGCAACTCGCGGACGGCTATTTTGACATCAGGCGGCCGGATGGCAAATACGATCCGTCGGGGCTCGTGAAGGGGTGGGCGATCTGGAACGCCGCAAAGCAAATGGAAGAGCGCGGCTGCAAAAACTTCTATGTGGATGCCGGCGGGGACATCCAAACGTGCGGCACGAATGCCGACGGGAAAAAATGGGCGGTAGGAATAAAAAATCCGTTCAATGAAAAAGAAAATGTGAAGGTGGTGTATGTGAGCAACGAGGGTGTCGCGACCTCGGGCACCTACATCCGCGGCGAACACATCTATAATCCGAAGACCGGCAGGGCGGTGGATGAAATCGTGAGCCTCACCGTCATCGGCCCGAATATCTATGAGGCAGACCGCCTCGCGACCGCCGCCTTCGCGATGGGGCGAGAAGGGATCCGCTTTATAGAACGATTCAAGGGGACAGAAGGATATATGATAGAAAAAAACAAAGTGGCAATCATGACAAAAGGATTCAAAAAATACACCCGTGATTAATTTCATCGACCAATTTCTCAACCGGATCACGATGTACCGCCTGGTATTTTATTTTTTGGCCGCGCTTCTCGCGATCGCAGTGGTTCTCGGCGCAGCGGGCATTCTCCCTTATAGTCCGACTGCAATTGTGTTCTCCACTGCCGTTCTCGTTCTTGTCTCCTGGACCACGAACCAACTCTTCGCAAAGACCTTCGGCGCGCAGCCGAACGCCGAATCCGTCTATATCACGGCGCTCATCTTGGCGCTCATCATCACGCCCGTGGCGCCGCAGGACCCGACGGGCATTTCCTTCCTTGTCTGGGCCGCGATCTGGGCGATGGCGTGCAAATACCTCCTTGCCATAAAAAAGAAACACCTTTTCAATCCAGCGGCATTCGCGGTGGCCTTGACCGCATTCACCATCAACCAATCCGCAAGCTGGTGGGTCGGCGGCAATTTGCCAATGCTCGCCTTTGTGCTTGTGGGCGGGCTCCTGGTCACGCGGAAGATACGACGATTTGATCTCGTGGCAAGCTTTTTGGCCGTGGGCCTCTTGACCATCGTGTTCACCAACACCGCTTCCGACCCATTTGTCACGCTCCAAAAAGCGTTTCTCCACGCGCCGATCTTCTTTTTCGCGTTCATCATGATCACGGAGCCCTTGACCACGCCGCCGACGCGGACGCTCCGCATCATCTACGGTGCGCTCGTCGGTTTCCTCTTTGCGCCCGCGATCCACGTGGGCTCCGTCTATTCCACGCCGGAACTTGCGCTTATCGCCGGCAATGTCTTTTCCTATCTCGTAAGCCCCAAAGGGAAATATGTCCTTAAGCTAAAACAGAAAGAAAAGATCGGCACGGATATGCTTGATTTCGTATTCGCAAACGAAGAGCCCCCGCACTTCCGCCCGGGCCAATACATGGAGTGGACGCTCGCGCACAAAAAGAGCGACAGCCGCGGCAACCGCCGCTACTTCACCATCGCTTCTTCGCCCACCGAGGCCGATCTCCGGCTCGGCATAAAATTTTACGATCCCCCGAGCAGCTTCAAGAAGAATTTACTTGTGATGAAGCCAGGCGACCTGATCGTGGGCGGGCAGCTCGCCGGGGACTTCACGCTCCCGCGGAACAAGCGGAGGAAACTGGTCTTTGTCGCGGGCGGCATCGGCATAACGCCCTTCCGCAGCATGATCAAGTATCTCACTGACTGCGGCGAACGGCGCGACGTCGTACTTCTCTATTCCAACCGCACCGTGGCCGAGATCGCCTACCGCGAAGTTTTTGACGAGGCGGAGGCGCAACTCGGCATGCGGACGATCTATACCATCACTGATGCGAACGAAACGCTCCCCGACGAACGGTATTACCGCGGCCGCATCAACGCGAAACTTGTCGCGCAGACGATCCCCGACTATCATGAACGCATGTTCTATATTTCCGGCACGCACGCCATGATCACCGCCTTCCACCGAACGCTCCGCACGATGGGCGTTCCCGCGCGCCGCATCAAAACCGATTTTTTCCCGGGATTCGCATAATATGCACTGCTCCGATTGCGGCCCCATCGCGGTACCCCATTGGGTGGAACGCTGGTCGGTGAGGATGGACGTGCTCATTGACCGCCTCGCGAAGCCCTTTGACCTTATCTTGCGCGGCGCAAAACCCGTCCTTGCGCCGTTCCGCTTGGGCCGCATGGCACCGCCCCTTGTGCGCTGTCTTAGGGCGGCACGCCTCGGAACGATCGTCGTGAAACCAGATGAAAAAACGAATTGGCGGGCGCGCGTGCTCTGGGAAGAAGCGGAACGGCGCGGCATCGTCATGAAAGAATTCCGACCGTTCGGCCTCGCACGGGAATTCTTCTTCGCTACCTACAAAGACGATACCATCGCTTTTGACGGCCTTCCCCGGCCGCGCGCGGCCCATAATGCCTCGCTTAATTGGATGGACGACAAAGGGATCATCATCAAACGATTTTCGGAGGCCGGCATCCCCGTACCCCGCGGAAAAACGTGCACGACATACGCCCGTGCGGAAGAAACGTTCGTTTCCATCGGCGGCCCCGTCGTCGTAAAACCGAACCTCGGCTCGCGGAGCCGCCATACCTATCTGCACATCACGGACATTGCAACGCTCCGCCGCGCATTTTTAAAGGCAAAAGAATTGTCTCCTTGGGTGGTTATTGAAGAGGAGCTTCCCGGGTCCGTGTTCCGCGTGACGCTCGTCGGCAGAAAGATCGCGGGCATCATGCGCCGCGAACCGCCCTCCGTCACGGGCGACGGACGCCGCACCGTCCGCGAGCTCGTCCGCGAAGAAAATAAAAATCCGCTCCGGCGCGGACCGATCTTCCACATGGTAGAACTCGGCGAAGAATCGCGCGCGATGCTTAAGGAACAAAATCTTTCGCTTGCTTCGGTCCCCCCAAAAGGCGCTGCGGTCGTGCTTCATCCAAAAGTGAGCCGCGCCTGCGGCGCCTCAACCACGGAGATCGTGAACGCTCATCCCGAAAATAAAAAGCTGTTCGTGAAGATCGCAGAGGTGCTCAACGATCCCCTTGTCGGCGTTGACCTCATGATGGAAGACATGGCGCGCCCGTGGCATAACCAAAAATGCGGCGTCATAGAATGCAACAGCTTGCCGTTCATAGACCTCCATCACTATCCGTTCAGGGGTCCGGCGCGCAACGTCGCCGCCGCGGTGTGGGACCTTATCTTTCCCGCCGAGATTTAGGAACCGCCCAGTCGCCTATAAACCGCAAAAAGTCCTTGCGCCGTTCCTCCCGCCCTATTTCTTTGAGGTGCCATATCGGATGCCCTTCTGGCGTACGTTCATAGTGGCCGCGCACCTCGCCGTCGCCGAAGATGCGCAGATGGTACTGCCATTTAAAATTCACGAGCTTCCGCAAGCTCACAACCTGGCCATCGTCCTCCCATGCGATAAAGTGGTTCGAAAATCCCTGCGTATGAAGATATCTGAGAAAATCCTCAAGCTTGACGCCGGGCGCCATCCTGCCGATCACATAATCCTGCCTGCCCTCGTGATGGATGATGTGAAGCTTGAGCAGCGCATCCCTGCCATACGGGTGGCAGGGCGTAATGATCTTCCAAAGAAAATATTTGATCCGGTCCCAAAAACCTTCAGGGTACGGCAGAACCGAATTCGGAATTACATTCCTTACTATTGCGTTTTCCATAAGAAGACGAAGGTAAAAAAGAAAAAGCTATCCCAACCATTATATCATACCCGAATGCTGGACCGAAAGCCGTTTCGCTTCCGCCCATGAAAGCTCGAATATTTTTTTCAGAGCATCCGCGATTTCGGCGCTTTCTATGATAATGCCGAGCTTTTCACGCCACGAAGCGATCATAATCTTGTTGTCGTACACGTTTATCTCCGGCGAGAAATAAAACTTGTCGAGCGGAATAAGAGCCGTCTCGCGAGCTTCTTCTTTATCGCGTTTCACAAGTTCCAGTCCCATTTCGGTTCGGGGAACAATGGCGCGGATCGAAATGTTGTGCGCGGCACGCCGTTTGTAATACTTTGGGAAATAGCCGGGTAATCCCTTATACATATCTTCAACCGTAGCCCAAGCCCGGATAGGCTCATGGGAAGTTAGCGTGTCCTCGTAAACCTGTTTCAAACCCTCGATACCCTCATAAAAGCGTATTTGCGGCCGTCCCGCGACATTATGGATGGAGGAGAGCTGGGGTATGAGCTTGAGCATTATTTCGGCATTCTTGCTTGCCTCTGCGATTCTGTTTTTTACGATATTCTCGATGCCGGTGGGCGACTCCACCGCGTATTCTTGCTTCGGCTCTTTTCCGGAAATGCGCGCGAGGCCAAGTCCCACAAGTTTATCCAGAATATCATAACCAGTAGTGCGGTTCAGTTTCGCCTTACGTGTAATCTGGGAAACCGTTCCCTTCCCGATGTCAAGAAGCGCCAAATACACCTCGGCCTCTTTAGCGGAGAATCCTATGGAAATCAGAGCATTTCTGAACCTTTCCATTTGCGCATCCATGAAGCCAGTATATGCGGCAAAACAAATTGTGTCAAACTATTTCCACAAAATACTATTTTGCACTGTAAATTAACACAATTTTCAAACATATCTATTGACAAAAATTTTACTACGCCTATATTACTACTAGGAGGACCAGAAAATCGATAAATATCAAGAGAATACGCTGGTTTTGTGGTTATCGTGCGGTGGTCGAACGGGCCTATTCCATTTGGAATATTGGCCTGCCGTGGCGGTATGCATGAGACAATAGCCGGCAATACTGGGAAATTACGTGGCGGGGACGGTATTAGCGCCCCCCGCCATCCCCTTGATATAATAGGTATGTTATAAAACTTGGGTCGAATAATAAAAATCATAAAAAATGAGCACAAAAAATAAGTGGGTTGCGGGAATTATTATCGTGGCAATTGTGATCTGGGCGGGATATTCATTGTTTAGTGGGACTGGAAGCCCAAGCCAGACTTCATCAGGCCCGATTAGAATCGGGTTTATGGGACCGTTGACGGGGGACGAGGCATCGGTCGGAGAAAATGGATTGGCGGCGGTCCAAATAGCGCGGGATGAAATAAATAGCGCCGGCGGTGTAAACGGCCGGCAAGTTGAAGTAATCGCCGAAGACAGCAAATGTGATCCGACTGCTGCGGCGGATGCAGCCAATAAACTTGTGAATGTGGATAAAGTAACCGCTATTATCGGCGGCCTCTGTTCTTCTGAAACGCTTGCGGCGATTCCCATTGCCCAAGCCGCCCATATTCCGATCATCAGTTACGGTTCCACGAACCCAAAGATTACGACAGCAGGAGATTATAAGTATCGTTTTGTCCCCTCTGACAATTTACAGGGGAAATTTGCTGCTGAATATATTGCCAATACGCTCAAAGCAAAAAGGGTGGCAATTCTCTATTGTTTGAGCGACTGGTGCGTTGGACTCCATGATGTTGTGAAACAACGCCTTGGAGAGCTTGGCGTTAGCGTCGTTGACGAGGAGGGCTTCCAGCAGGGCGCACAGGACCTTCGGACGCAAGTTACGAAAATCAAGGCCGCGAATCCGGACGTGGTGTATTTCCCGGCATATACGGGTGAAACCATTATCGGCTTAAAACAGATAAAACAGCTGGGGCTCAAGGTTAAACTTATAGGAGCGGACGGCTGGGATGATCCCAAAATCCCTGCCGAAGCAGGATCGGCTGCGGATGGTGCGATGTACGTGATACCAGCCAACGAGCAATTACCGCAATCATTCATTGATAAGATGGCGAAGCTGGTGGGCGGGCCACAACTCATCGCTTATTCTCCACGTGCCTACGATATTCTGAAAGCGCTAGCTGGGATTATGCAAAGCGTCGGAGCGAATAGCGAGAAAATCAACGCCGCGTTGAAGAACAATTTCACCTACAAAGGCATTGCCGACACGTATACGATAGACCAGAACGGCGACGACGTAACAGCGAAATACATCATTAAGGGATACGAAGGAGGGAAAATAGTGGAGCTTGGGCAATAATCACGTTTTTGCGGTTGTTTTTCGGACCTGTGAAAGTTAGAATAAGGCGCATATGGGCATCCTGAATCAGTTGGTGATGAACGCCATTATCGCGGGGGCGGCGTATGCCATTCTCGCTCTGGGGTTTAACGTGATTTTTGGCATTACAAAATTTCTCAATATGGCGTACGGCGCCGTCGCGGTCGTCGGGGCGTATGGCGTGTTCTTATTTTGCCGACTGAATTCCCTGCCGTTGTGGCTCGGTATACCGCTTGCAATTATAGCGGCCGGCATCGTCTCATACCTTTCTGATGTTCTCGTTTTCAGGAAACTGCGGCGGCGCAAGGCGACAAGCTTGGTACACGTCGTCGCTTCGCTTGGCCTTATGTTTCTTCTGCAGGCGGCGATTGCAATTTTTTTCACCTCGCAGTATCAGAGCTTAGCCGACCAGAATTCCCCCGCGTCGGTATACGCCGTTGCCGGTACTTTTATCACTTCTGTGCAGATAATTACCGTCATTACGGCGTTGGCGGTTCTTTTTGGCCTTACGGTATCGGCAATGTATACGGCGGAGTGCTTGGGGCGTTTCTCCTCGCGTTCGCGGAAAACTTCGGCGTCTGGAAAATAAATACGGTATGGAAACCATCTGTTGGTATTGGGCTCCTCGTCCTTTTTCTCATTTTCCGTCCGCAGGGAATTTTGCGGGGCGTTTCCAAAAAATAAATGCCGTATCTCATCCACATCCTCATTCTCTTTTGCATCTACGCGATCCTTGCGCTTGGACTTAATCTGGTCGTCGGTTACACGGGGCTGGTGTCCATCATGCACGCCGCATTTTTCGGAGTAGGCGCGTATGCGACGGCGATTTTAACGGTTGACTACCACGCAAATTTTTTCCTTTCGGTTTTTGTGGGAATGGTTGTCGCAGGAGCACTTGCATACCTGACGGGAAGAATTTTGCGTGGCTTGAGCTGGGATTACTATGTTCTGGGGACGGTTGGCGTGAATCTCATTCTGTTCGGGATTTTTACAAACTGGGGATCTTTGACGCGGGGCCCCCTAGGAATCCCTGGCATTCCACGCCCCGTGCTTTTTGGGATCCATTTCGCAACCAACGGACAGTTCCTTTTCTTGTGTTTTCTTGTTCTTGTCGCCGTTTATTTTCTCTGCCGTTTCATCGTCCGTTCGTCGTTTGGCAGGGTATTAAAAGCCATTCGTGGAGATGAAAAAGCTATTGCAATCTTCGGCTACCATACGCTCCATTACAAGCTCGCGGTTTTTTCCATCGCCGCCATTTTCGCGGCGGTCGCCGGATCGCTTTTTGCTTCGTATCTTACGTTTATCGCACCCTCCTCATTCGACGTCATGGCGTCCGCCTTCATATTTTCCATTGTCATTTTGGGAGGCGCAGCGAATTTGAATGGCTCTCTTGTCGGTGCGTTGGTTCTGACCATATTGCCCGAGGCGCTTCGCTTTATCGGTTTTTCAGAGGATATTGCGGCGCAGATGCGCCAGCTCGTGTATGGGCTTCTTCTGGTTCTTCTTATGCTTTACCGCCCGCAGGGGTTCATCGGAGAATACAAATTGGGATGACGCCATGAACATCCTGGAAACAAAAAATCTTGCGAAGCACTTTGGGGGGGGTCCACGCAGTGGACGATCTTTCGCTCTCGTTTGAAAAAGGAAAGATTACCAGCATTATAGGCCCGAACGGAAGCGGCAAATCCACGTTTGTTAATGTTTTGACCGGAATTTATCCAATGGATGGCGGATTAATTGTGGTGGGGGGCGAGTTGTTTCGCAAAGTATCCTCGCCCGAACTTGCCGCGCTTGGCATAACACGCACATTCCAAGAAGTCCGGCTTTTCAATCAAATGACGGTCTTGGATAACATCCTTGTGATCTTAACGGAGCGGGGGGTGTTTCCCGCCCTTGCGGCGAAACATACGAAGTTTCATCTTTCGCAGGTGAAAGAAATTCTCAAAAAAGTCGGGTTGTGGGAAAAGCGAAATGAAATTGCCGCTAATTGTTCCTATGGCCAGAGAAAGCTTCTGGAGATTGCGCGAGTGCTCGCAATGAATTCGGAGGTTTTATTATTAGACGAACCCTTTGCGGGGCTTTTCCCGGAAATTGTGAAGCTTGTTGTTTCTCTCCTGGAAGAATTTCGCGCCGCTGGTAAAACAGTTGTTCTTATAGAGCACAACATGGAATTGGTGCGGAAGCTTTCGGATCATGTTTTCGTGATGGACGGCGGGAAACTTCTGGCCGAAGGAAAACCAGAAGAGGTCCTCAGGGCGCGGGAGGTCATCGAGGCGTATCTTGGGGAATAAGCGAAGCCATGAATGAAACTTTATTACAACTTCGAAACATCCACGTCCATTATGGCGGCGTCAAGGCCCTGGACGGAGCGAGTGTGGCGATTGACGAGGGCGAGATGGTGGCGCTTATGGGCCCCAACGGCGCCGGAAAATCCACCGTTTTGAAAACCATTTTTGGCCTCGCGCCGATATCTTCGGGCGAGGTTCTTTTTCACGAACAGCGCATAATGCCCGTATCGCACGAGATGGTGAAACGGGGGGTGGCGTTCGTTCCGCAGGGACGGCGCGTTTTCACAAATCTCACCGTAGAGGAAAATCTGGAAGTCGGCGGATTTATCGTCGGCGACAAAGCGGAACTTAAACGCCGGATAGAAGAGATCATGAAAACATTCCCGGCGTTGAGGGAAAAACGGAAGGCGAGAGGCGGAACGCTCTCGGGCGGCCAGCAACAGATGTTGGCTCTGGCGCGCGGGCTTATGACGGATCCGAAAGTATTGCTCCTGGACGAGCCATCGCTGGGGTTGGCTCCCAAGCTCGTGAGGGAAATTTTTGAGCTCGTGAAGCGCATTAACGAACGGCACAAAACGGCGATATTTATTGTAGAGCATAATATCAAATCGCTTCTTGAAATCGTGAATCGCGGGTACGTGCTTGACAAGGGGAAGGTTGTCGCCGAAGGGAGCCCAACTTCTATTATAAAAAGCGAAATCCTACAAAAGGTTTTTGTCGGAGCGCTGGAATAGGAAGAGTAATGAAACTTTATGGCCCTTGGCATCGTAAATAATAACGTGGTAAAATGATAAAAACAATGAAATTTTCATGGCTCACATGGGCGGCGGGTGCCGCGGCGGTCGGAATGTTCATCGCGGCGGGCGTCGCCTATGCGATGGTTCCTACGCTGAACCAAACAAATGTTACCGTCGGCCTCGGGCAGTCGGCAACGGTTACGTCGGGAAATGGCGTCAGTGTTTATATGGAATTGAATTCCAGTCCCACCCTTGTTTCTGTTTTGGTGAACGGAACACAAATCACGGTCACGGGGCAGGCACTGGGTTCGGCGACCATCACCGTCTGTGCGATCGGCACGTCTTCCGACTGCACAAATCTAGCCGTCACGGTGCAGGCTGGGAGCGTGTCGGGCATCTCCTTCAGCCAAAGCAATCTTTCCTTATTGATAGGCAACAACCAATCGGTGACGGTTTCCGGCGGCAACGGGACCTATACCGTATCGAGTAATTCTAACGCCAGTGTCGCTTCCACGAATCTATCCGGCAATACGCTCGCGGTTTCCGGCTTGGCGGCCGGCGGCGCCACGATCACCGTTTGCGACACGTCAGGAGCCTGTGGCACGCTTTCGGTAACTATTAATTCTTCCGGTTCCTCAAGCACTTCAAGCATCTCGTTCGGTCAGAACAACATTTCCCTGGTAACGGGCGGCAGCCAGATCGTGGCCATTTCCGGCGGGAACGGGACCTATAATGTATCCAACAACTCCAACGCTAGTGCTGTCTCTACGGGCATGTCCGGCAACGGGATCACCGTATATGCCACTGCGGCCGGCAGCGCGACGATAACGGTTTGCGACACGTCGAGCACCAGCGTCTGCGGCACCCTCTCCGTGACCGTTACCGCATCAGCCACGAACCAGGCCGTTATTTTCAGTGTCACCAATCCAACGCTCGCGGTCGGGCAGAACCTGAACGTCGGGCTTTCGGGCAGCGCCTCGAGCTACGTCATTTTATCGAATGCAAATGCGGATATCGTGCAGGCAAACATGGCCAATAGCGTCACGCTCTCGCTCTACGGCGCAAGCGTGGGGACTGATTTGCTCACGATATGCGCCACCGGCGGCGGGTGCAGTTCGCTTTCCGTCACGGTGGCGGGTCTTACAAGCACTACTAATAACACCGCGCAAACGACGACGCTAACCACGCAACAAGGGACAACTGTCGTGAACGCCACGCTTCTCGCCGAAATCCAAACACTGAAAACCGCGGTGGCGCAGGTTTTGACGCAGATCCAGTCTATCCAGACCCAACTCAATCAGCTTGAGGCGCAGGTGAACGCCGGCAACGCGAGCGCGAGCGCCGTCGCAAACACCTCGTCCGGAGCTTCCCGCTTCACAGAGCTTTTGACCGTAGGATCGCAGGATGCGCAGGTAACCGCGCTCCAAGAGCGGCTCGCCGCGCTCGGATTTTACTCCGGCCCTGTCACCGGCTTTTACGGCACGCTTACCGAACAGGCCGTTATGAAATATCAGACCGCGCACGGCATCACCGCAGCCGGATATGTTGGCCCGAGTACGCGGGCGGCGCTGAACGCAGGAAACTGAGCGGCGAAGTCCTATATAATCCTGCGGGAAGCCTGCGACGATGTTCAAACGATTCTAGGGGAGGAGCAATAATGATACAATGACTTCATGGAGGGTTCGCCTAGCACTAGTCGCCCGAAGTCGAGAAGGCTATGGCTTGTTTTGATAATCTTAGGCGTTGTCATAATCTTCATAGCTTTCGTCGATTATCATCACCGATTACCGTGGCAGACTCCACGGAATGTTGCCGAAGCGTGTTCACAAGAACAGAGTGCGCCTATTTGTTTTGTGCAAAAATGCACAAAATTATGGAGCGTGGTTTATTTAGTGGGAACAGGCACGGGATTTGATGGCAATCTTTCGGTCCTCGACGCAGACGGGAACCCGATTACGAATCAACGCCAGCCAGAACTGGCTCCAGCGCCACCACTAGCTTTTGACTTAAGTGGATATAATTGCAAGGAAATTGCGCGCAAACGTTTCGTTTATAGGTGATAATTTCTCAGCTCTAGAGCCGGATTCGCGGAAGGGGCGAGATTCGAACTCGCGGTACTATTTCTAGTACACGATCTTTCCAGGATCGCCAGTTAAACCACTCCTGCACCCTTCCATTCTCTATATAAAGTGCTAATTCTGGGGTTCGCAGAACCGAAGGTACGGAGATACTTTACCACAGAATTCTCGCCATACAAATAGATCCTTCCAGGTAAACTTATCACAACAAAGATTAAAATTATCTAAAAAGAATCTTGACGGTTTTTCGCCGCTTCCTCAACGGGGACGTCGTAGAGACGCGGCTCATGACCTAATTCGCGCATGAGGCGGAGAAAATCCGGCATTGCGACGACAAGCGAAGCGGTATTCACGTTCGGATGGAAATTGATCCGCTCCACGCCGAGAAAATCCCGGTCCAGAACAAAAGCGACTTCATGCGCCGCATCGTTGATCACGCCGAGCGGCGATACCGCTCCAGGAGTAAGGCCGAGTGCCGCAAGGAGCTTTTCAGGCGAGCCGAAATGCAGCTTTTTCTCGTTTAAAAATTCGCTCAAGTGGCGAAGGTTGGCACGCTTACCATAGGTGAGCGTCACGAGATAGCATTTTTCGCTTTTTCCCGATTCAAGAAAAAGATTCTTTGCCGGCGTGCCTGGCACGTGCGATGCGAGCCGATCCGCCTCCTCGCAGGTAAAGACCGCGGGGTGATCGTACTTTTCAAACGGAATATTAAGCTCTTTTAGAACTTCGTAAGGGTCTTTCATCCTTACTGATCACCGTACCATCAAACCGCTTCCCTTCCAAATAACGCTTGAGGTTTGCGAGGTTGCGCCCGTCAATGATGACCGCGGAGAGACGGTGTTCGTCTGAGAATTTCGCCGCAATCGGGTCCACCGGCGCGTGGGCGCCCGGCATCCATTTCTTCGGGATCATCGCGCGGTATTTCTTCCACGAAAGCGCGTGGTGCGGACGCGCATCGCGGTATTCGTCCGGATTTTTGTCGTAAACAAAGGCGGGCTTTCCGGCAACCACATATTCCCCCGCGCCGAAATCATGTGCAAGCACCGCGGCGACGTAGTCGGTTGACCATCCGGGCCGCCATCCTGCAGCGACCGTCACCGGATACATGAGCCGCGGCAGCTTATGCCGCGCATCAATCATTACGGGGTCGGCTACTTTGCGGAAGATCGTGCGAACGAGGTGGCCATTCAAGCGCGTCGCATGGATGCCGATCCAATCTCTGTCATCGGAGGTCACGGGCGCCACTTTCGCCGCCGCGTCCTGAAAACGGCGTGCAAGATTCCCGCCGCCGATCACGAGCACGAATTTTACCCCCCGCCGCAAGAAAGGCGCCGTGAACTTTTTGAATTTTTTGAGAAACGCGGTGTCAATGCCGTCCGGATAAATAATGGAACCGCCGAGCGCAACAACCACGGGGTTTTTAAATGAGTGTTTCATTAAATCCTTATTAAACGGAGAGGGCCCGGAGGGCGGCGATCCGCTCTTCGATCGGCGGATGGGTCATGAATAATTTGTGCCACCAGGAGGTCTGCGAACCCTTGAAAGGATTGTCCAGCCACATATGCGCGGTGGAGTCCTTCGCGGAGCGCATCGGCGTTTCGTCAACCGCGATCTTTTGGAGCGCGGAGATGAGGCCTTCGGGATAGCGCGTAAGGAGCACGCCCGATGCATCCGCCAGGGCCTCGCGGCGGCGGGATATCGCGAATTGGATAAGCATCGTACCGATGGGAGCGAGGATCGAAAGGACTATCGCAAAAATGAAGAATAATTCGCCCGCTTCGCTGTTGTTGCTGCGCCGCCCGCCGCCCATGCCCATGCCGCCCCAGAAAAGCGATCGCAGGAAAATGTCCGCGATAAGCGAAATAATGCCGGCAAGGACCGCGGCCACCGTAGAGACCAAGATATCGCGGTTGCCCACGTGCGAAAGTTCATGCGCAAGCACGCCTTCCAATTCGGTCTTATTCAAACGCTGGAGTGCGCCCTGGGTGACCGCCACCGCCGCATGCTGCGGGTCGCGGCCCGTCGCGAACGCATTGATCTGCATCTCGGGTGTTATATAAATTTTTGGCGTAGGCAGCCCCGCGGCGATGCAAAGATTTTCCACGATGTTGTAGAGCTGCGGACTGTCTTTTTTTTCAATAGGCACGGCGCGCGCGAGCCGCAACGCGATCGCCGCCGAGGAATAATAGCTGATAAACGAATAGACAACGCTGAAGATCAATGCGAAGACGATAAAGCTCGGATCGCCGTAGGCCTGCGAAAAAACATAACCGATGCCGACGACCACCACGAAAAAGACAAAAAAAAGAGCCCACGTTCTGCGTATATTTGCCGATTGATAGGTATATAAATTTGCCATTTAAAACGCCACGCGCACCGGCTGCTTCTCGGCATCCGCAAGGTCGCCAAAGAACTCCATTTGTTTGAAACCGAACGCATTCGCGAACAGGTTCGTCGGGAAGGTCTGGATTTTTATGTTCAGGTCGCGGACCATGCCGTTGTAGAAGCGGCGGGCCGCCTGGATCTTGTCTTCGGTATCGGTAAGCTCATCCTGCAACTTCATGAAGTTCTCGTTCGCCTTGAGCTGCGGATAATTTTCCGCAACGGCGAAGAGCGACTTCAACGTTTGTGAAAGCTGGTTTTCTGCTCCGGCCTTCGCCGCGCCCGAGGCCTGCATCGCCTGCGACCGCGCCTTCGTCACATCCTCAAAAACGGTCTTTTCGTGCGCCGCATATCCCTTCACCGTCTCCACAAGGTTCGGGATGAGGTCGTACCGGCGTTTGAGCTGCACATCAATGTCCGACCACGCCTCCTGTGCACGATTACGCGTCCGAACAAGCCCGTTATAGGCCGCAACGAGCCATAAGACCGTGAGAACGATGATTATAACTACGATCCAAAGAATGGGTGTCATAGGTCTATTGTACCCTCCCGCAGAAACGCCCGCAACTTTCTATTCTCTTTCCGTAAGACCCCTTTCTGCAAGAAGCCTCTCCCGAAGCCTTTTCACCCCGGGCGCGTTGCTAGGATTTATCTCTGCTTCGGTGTTCCACTCACCCACGGAGTTGTCGGCATACCGCTCGCGCCACTGGAGAATATCCCCATTGAGCTCCATCTCGATCCCCGACACTTTTTTCTTTTCTCCTTCTGCTGCGATCATTGGATTGTTGTTGTTTTAAACCGCGACCTTTCGCCCATTATATCACGAATCTATCAGAAAATCAATAGTCCTCTCCTCCCATCCCCGGCATGCCGCCGGACATGGCGGGCGGATTCTTTTTCTCGGGGATGCTCGTGATAGCCGCACCGACAGTAAGATAGTTCGCGGCGACGGAAACCGCGTTCGCGAATGCCGTTCTTGTTACCTTCAAGGGGTCAATGATACCCGCTTCTTTGAGGTCGCCGATTTTATTTGTGACCGCATTGAAGCCCTGCCACAGCTCGCTCCTCTGCTTTTGCAATTCAGTGATCACGCGGTCCGGCGATTCACCGCTGTTTGCGACGATCGCACGGAGCGGCGACTCAAGCGCACGCACGAGGATCCGCACCACTTCGTCCACCTTGCCACCCGCGGTTTTCAGCGCGAGCCCCGCACTTACATTGAAAAGTGCGATGCCGCCGCCCGGGACGATCCCCTCTTCCATCGCAGCGCGCGTCGCGGCCACTGCATCCTCCACGCGTTGCTTTAATTCCTTCTGTGCGGCCTCGGTCGGCGCTCCCACCTTGATGACGGCCACGCCTCCTGCAAGCTTGCCCAGCCGCTCCTGTAATTTCTCTTTGTCAAAATCCGAATCGGTTTTTTTGATCTGCGCCTTGATCTGCGCTATGCGCGCGTCGATGTTCTTCTTCCCGCCCTTGCCACCGACGATCGTCGTCGCATCCTTCCCGGACACCACACGATGCGCATGGCCGAGATCGTCCAGCTCCGTATTTTCCAGTTTCTTGCCGAGCTCTTCGGAAATGAACGTTGCACCGGTCACCGTGGCAATATCCTGCAGCATTTCCTTCTTCCGGTCGCCGAAGCCCGGCGCCTTCACCGCAAGCACATTGAAGATGCCGCGGAGCTTGTTCACAACGAGCGTCGCAAGCGCCTCGCCGTCCACGTCGTCCGCGATGATCAAGAGCTCTTTCTTCCCGCTTTGCACGATCTTCTCCAAAAGCTGCAAGACTTCCTGGATGGAAGATATCTTTTTGTCGGTCACCAAAACATACGGATCTTCCAGCGTCGCTTCCATTTTTTCCTGATTGGTCACCATATATTGCGAAACGTAGCCACGGTCGAATTGCATGCCCTCCACGATCTCAAACGAATTGCCGATGGTATTGGAATCCTCAATGGTCACAACGCCTTCCTTGCCGATCTTCTCCATCACGGTTGCGATGAGGCCGCCGATCTCTTCGTCCTTCGCAGAAAGCGTGGCAACCTCTTTTACCTTTTTGTTGTCGTTAATGAGCTCGCGCTGCCCCTCCAGTGCCGTGACGACGCGCTGGCTCGCCCTCCGCAGCTCCTCCGCAAGCTGGATCACATTGAATCCCTTCTCGCGGATCACCTTCTCGCCCTCGTCTATCATCGCGTGCGCAAGGATAACCGACGTTGTGGTTCCGTCGCCCACGCCGTCATTCGTCTTGTCGGCCGCCTGCTTGATGAATTCCGCGCCGACATTTTCCCATTTGTCTTCCAGTTCAATTTCTTTCGCCACGGAAACGCCGTCAAACGTCACCTGCGGCGCGCCGTAGCCTTTTTCTATCACGACCGCGCGCCCGCGGGGGCCGAGCGTCATCGTGACCGCCTGCGCAAGCTTATCAATGCCCTTTTTGATCGCCGCACGGGCATCTTCGTTGAATTTTATCTGTTTCGCCATGGTTATTTATTTATTCAATAACGGCCAAAATGTCGTCTTCGTCTCCGACCAGATATTTCTTCCCCTCGATCTCTATCTCGTCCGGCCCGTATTTTTTGAAGAGGACAACATCCCCGATCTTGACCGACATCGGCTGAATCTCGCCCTTGTCGTTCCGTTTGCCGGGACCCACGGCGAACACCCTGCCTTTTATCGGTTTCTCTTTCTCCGCAGTGTCGGGAAGCACAATGCCGCCTTTCGTCTTTTTTTCCTCGTCCAGCGGCTCCAAAAACAGATGATTGGATAATGGTTTGAGGTTCATATCAATGAATATTGTATCCACAGGGCAGTTAGTGTCAAGCGACACTTAATCCTAGAGCAAGGGAAAGATACTTCAAAACGAGCCCTTCTTAGTACTCGTTTTGAAGTATCTTTCCCTTGCTCTAAGCTCACTGTTTCTTGATGCGGTCGTAGATATTCAAAACCGCCTTCACGGCGTCGCCGGCGGAGATGTTGTTCTGCCGGTACAAAACATCCGTCACGTCACCCACCGCCCAAATGCCTTCGCATGAAGTTGCTTGGGTCCTCGCATCAACCACGACGTGGCCACGCTCATCCAGCTTCACCAGTTCTTTTACAAAATCAGAATTGGGGAGAAGGCCGATCTCCACGAACACACCGTCCAGGGGAAGTTCTTTTTCTTCGCCGGTCTTTACGTTCTTCAGGTGGACGCCGGCCACAAAATCCTTGCCCCGTATCTGTTCCACCACCGTGCTCAAAAGGATGGTGACTTTTGGATCGTTTTTTACCTTATCTTGCGTGACCGGATCGCCTTTCGAAGCCTCCGAGCGGACCACCAAATAAATTTTCGCGGCGTACGAGAGAAGGTCGATCACCGCCTCAAGCGCGGAATTCCCGCTGCCCACGACCGCGACCGTTTTATCTTTGAACAACGGCGCATCGCAGATGGAACAATACACGACGCCCTTGCCATCGAACTCTTTTTCGCCCGGAACACCCAGCTTTTTTCTCCGGCTGCCGGAGGCCAAAAGCAAATACCGCGCTTCATATGCTTTTCCGTTCCGCGTTGACAAAGAAAAGCCGCCGTCCTTTTTTTGGACGCCGACCGCCAGATCATCGTCAATAACGGTAATATCCTCCTGTGCGCGCAGGTGCTCCTCAAGCGATTTCGCAAGGTCGTATCCCGAGATCGATTTCGTCCCGATCCAATTTTGGATCTCGCCGGAAACCGCCGACTGGCCGCCGAAGCCGTCGGTGATTAAAAGCGTCTTTATTTTTTTCCTCGCGGCGTAAACGCCGGCAGCAACGCCGCCCGGCCCCCCGCCGATAATGATCAAGTCGTACATTGCATTCGTTATTTCTTCGCGGAAAGCAGGAGGTCTTCCAAAACCTTTTTATCAAAACCGACGATGATCTGGCCGTCCACATCGATCACGGGAACGCCCATCTGATGCGATTTCGCGAACATCTCCTCACGCGCTTGTTGGTCCATTGCTACATCATGCTCTTCGTAGGCAATATTGTTCTTCGCAAAAAAATCCTTCGCCATTTTGCAATAGACGCAGGTCGGCGTGCTGTAAATGGTAACTTTTTTCATGATTGATCTTTATTTTTATTTTGTTTTTCCCCGAAAAGCGACCAAACACCCATAAGGACGAGGATGAGCCCGCAAAGGATGCTGCTCCACTTCGCGATCGAGAGGTTCGCATACCCCAAAAGCCACGGCGAGAGCAAAATCCAAAATCCGACGATGCCATAAACCCAATGTTCTATCACAGGTATATTTTAGAAGCGTGCGACGCGCGAGTCAACTGCTCGAACGGAGAAATTATACCCCGGTGGGCAAATGTTATAATAAAGTAACTTCTCTTCCATGCCGTTCACGTCCCCCATCGTTTCTTGGCTTCTTGCGTTCCGTTATCCCATTGCATATCCCCTCGCCATCGTCGAGGGGCCGGTCGTTATGATGCTTTCCGGATTTCTCGTCCGCATAGGCTTCTTCTCGTTCTGGCCTATTTATCTCATCCTCATGGCCGGCGACCTTACGGGGGACGTGTTGTGGTATTTCCTCGGCCGCCACGGCGCCCGGTCGTTCGTAGACAAATACGGACGATTTTTCAGCATCACCGAAGAGAATATCGAAAAGGCGGAGCGGTTCTTTCAGGACCACCCGGTAAAGATCCTTTTTTTCTCCAAAATCACCATGGGGTTCGGCTTTGCCCTCGCGACGCTCATCGCGGCGGGGGCGGCGCGGGTGCCGTTCAAAAAATATTTCATTATCAATTTCTGCGGGCAATTCGTCTGGACGGGAGCGCTCATAGCCGTGGGATACTTCCTGGGGCACCTTTACGTCCTTGTTGATAAAAGCCTTCGCTGGGCGTTTATCGCCGCTTTAATTGTCATCGCCGCTTTCGCAGCCTACGGATTCGGGAAATTCTTACGGAACAAGATGCGAGCATGAAGATATCCGTCATTATACCGACGCTCAACGAGGAGCATACTGTAGAAAAAACACTGCGCCAGATCCGCAGCCATCTTACCGACTTTGACCACGAGATCATTGTAACCGACAGCGGCAGCACCGACCGAACCGTCGCGATCGCAAAACGGTACGGCCAGGTGGTTGTGGACGCAAGCCCCGCCCACACGATCGCAAGCAACAAAAATAACGGCGCGCGCCTCGCGCACGGAGAATATCTGGTCTTTATAGATGCCGACGTGTTCGTGCCTGATCCCAACGCCTTCTTCAAAATTGCATTAAGCAACTTCGGAAAGGACAAAAAACTGGTGGCGATCACAGCGAACCTCATGGTATTCCCGGAAACCGCGACGCGCATGGATAACATCGTCTTCACCCTCGTGAACCTTGACCACTGGTTCAATAACAACGTAACGCACACAGGAAGCGCGTCCGGAGAATTCCAGATGATCAAGCGGACCGCGTTCGAGGCCGTCCATGGATATCAAAAACATCTCGCCGTCGCCGAGGACAACGACATGTTCCGGCGGCTCGCGAAGATCGGCCACACGCGCATAGAACGGCGCCTTACGGTCTACCACACGGGCAGGCGGGCGCACGAGATCGGCTGGGCGCATGTATTGTGGGACTGGGGGATCAACTACTTCTCTGTGCGCCTCTTCAACCGCTCTTATAATAAAGAGTGGAAAGTAATCAGATGAAATTGAGCTTCGTCATCCCGGCCTATAACGAAGAGCATTACCTCGGTGATTGTTTGAAGGCGATCTTCGCACAAAAACAGGGGCTTCCCTACGAGATCGAGATTGTTGTGGTGAACAACGCCTCCACCGACCGGACAAAAGAGGTTGCAAAGTCGTATCCCGGGGTCGTGGTCGTGGATGAAAAAGAAAAAGGGATCGTACGCGCCCGGCTGGCGGGGTTGCTCGTCTCTACCGGTGACCTTATTGCGAACGTGGACGCCGACACGCGGCTCACGCCCGGCTGGATCAAAAAAGCGATGGAGGCATTCGCCAAAGACAAAAAGCTCGTCGCCCTCTCGGGGCCTTTTATTTATTACGACGCACCGCGGAAAGTACAGATATTCACACGCCTGTATTGGTGCCTTGCTTTTCCGGTTTATCTTTTGAATCGCTTCGTGCTCCGCGTGGGATCCATGCTCCAGGGGGGCAACTACGTCGTCCGGCGAAGCGCGATCGAGGCGATCGGCGGCTACAATACGGACATTGATTTCTATGGCGAAGATGTGGATATTGCACGGCGATTGAACAAAATAGGAAAAGTGCGGTTCACGTTCAAATTGCCGATGTATTCTTCCGGCCGGCGGCTCGCGAAGGAAGGTGGCCTCACAATGGCGTTCCGCTATCCGCTTAATTATTTCTGGGTCATCTTCTTCAAAAGGCCGTTCACTAAAACTTCAACAGATATCCGCTTTGAGAGCAAAGAGGCGATAACGTACGAATCAAAAAACGAATTAAGAGAGTGGATGATCGGCGCCGGCGCTCTCCTTGTTCTTCTTGCTATTATAGGAAGTGTCGGCTATCTTATTTATCGTTACGCACACTAGCATGCGAACCATGACCTTACGGCACAGGGCAACGATATTTCTCCTGTTTTTGGGCGACGTTATCGCCCTTTATGCGGCGCTCCTTCTTGCGCTTGCGCTGCGCTATGGCGGCGGATTCTACCGCGAATTCCTTAATGTCCACGCGGCACCTTTCACCATCATTTTCATCCCGTGGCTCCTTGTTCTCTATATCGCCGGGCTCTATGACCTGCGGCGCCTCCGCAACAACCTTGATTTCCTGAAGACGCTCGTGCTCTCGCTCGCCACGAACGCTGTTCTTGCCGCACTTATCTTTTACGCCATTCCCACCTTCGGCATCGCACCGAAAACAAATCTTTTTATCTTCATCGTCATCTTCGCAATCATCGAGATCTATTGGCGGCGGCTTTTTAACCGGCTCACGGAATCCGCCGAAGCGCCGAACAAAGTACTTCTTGTCGGCGACGGCAGGGCAGCGGCGGAGATCGAGAAGGTCGTAGCGGAAAACAACCAATTCGGTTATGTCATACGGGCACGCATAGACGAAAAAACGGCGGAGCAGTCACCGGCCACACTGGAGAACACAATGCGCGGGAGCGATATAAACCTCATTGTGGTGCCGCGCGAATTAAAACAGAAAGACGCCCTTGCTGTCGTCCTCTACTGCCTTTTCGGGAAGGGCACGTCGGTGATGGACCTCGAAGGCTTCTACGAGCTTGTGACGCGCAAGGTACCGCTCGACGAGCTCGGGGAAACGTGGTTCCTGGAGAACATCGAGCACGCAGCGCGCTTCTATGATCCGTTCAAGCGCGCCGTTGAATTCTTCTTCGCCGTGCTCATTGGCGTCGTTCTTCTGCCCCTTGAAATCCTTATTGCGCTCATGGTGAAACTCACCTCGCGCGGCCCCGTGCTCATCCGGCAGCAGCGTACCGGAAAAAACGGCGCGCCGTTCACGTTCTATAAATTCAGAAGCATGGTTGCGCTCTCCGCAGACGGCCAAGCCGAGACCAACGGCGCGCAGTGGGCCGGCAAGAACGATGCGCGCGTCACGCCGTTCGGGAAGTTCATCCGCGCGACCCACCTCGACGAGCTGCCGCAGCTCTGGAATATCATCCGCGGCGATCTTTCCTTCGTGGGCCCGCGGCCGGAGCGCCCGGAATTCGTGGCAAGGCTAAAAACGCAGGTCCCCTTCTACGAGATGCGGCTCTTGGTCACGCCCGGCGTGACCGGCTGGGCGCAGATCCACTACCGCGCCGACCTGACACTGGAAGACGTGAAACAGAAGCTGCAGTACGACATCTATTACCTCAAGAACCGGTCGCCCATTCTTGACCTTGCCATCGTCCTTAAGACCATTAAATCGCTTTTCGTAAATCCGGAATAGGCGGGATATAATAAGGAGCATGAAGATAATTGTAACCGGCGGTGCGGGATTCATCGGCTCGCATGTCGTTGACGCCTATATCCACGCGGGGCACCGCGTCGCCGTCATTGACAATCTTCTTACCGGTTTCCGCAAAAACGTAAATCCAAAAGCGAAATTTTACAAAGCAGACATCCGCGACCGCGCGGAAATGGACCGCATTTTCAAGAAGGAACGACCGGAGATCGTGAATCACCACGCCGCGATCGCGGAGGTGGTGAAATCGCTCCGCGATCCCATCCCCACATTCCAAACGAACGTGCTCGGCATCGCGAACATTCTTTTGGCATTCGGCGAGTACGGCCAGGGCGGCGCGCGGCGCAAATTTATTTTTTCCTCCACGGGCGGCGCCATGTACGGCGCACCGAAACACATTCCCGCAAGCGAATCCGAGGCGGCGGTCACACTCTCTCCCTACGGCCTCTCAAAACAGCTCGGCGAAGAAGTGATCAAATTCTACGCCCGCCTGTATGGTTTCCATTACTGCATTTTCCGCTACGCGAACATCTACGGCCCGCGGCAGAATCCGAAGGGCGAAGCGGGCGTTGTCGCCATTTTCGGCGGCCTTATGAGGGCCGGCAAGCGCCCGACCATCTTCGGCGACGGCACAAAGGCGCGGGATTATGTTTACGTGGAGGATATCGCGCGGGCAAACCTCGTGGCGCTCCGCCGCGGGAAAAACGAGATCATGAACCTCGGCTGGGGAAAACTCATCACCGATCAGATGATCTTTGACACAGTGAAACGCGAGACCGATTTCCCGGGCCGCCCCATCTACGCCCCTTATCGCAAGGGCGAGGTCTATCGCATCTCGCTCGACGGCACCCACGCAAAAAAAACTTTCGGCTGGGAACCGAAAGTCAAACTACGGGAAGGCATCGCACGAGTACTTCGGACGCTTTAGCGCTTCGCCTTTTTTACATATTTCTCAAGCAGCCACGAGCTTGATTGTACTTTTCCGCCGTGGCCGACCTTGAAGACCATTCTGATCCCAAGCTCCTTGCAGGTCGCGATGTCTTTATAAAGCGACGATGCGGGATTCGCCGCGTCCTTTTTGTTCCTATCGCCGCCGTTCGCAAAAATGTCCGGCCGAAGCGCGCGCAATTCGCGGGACACGCTCATGTCGCCCGGATTCGGGCCGTGCTTCGTGAGCACCACGCGGTCCACCGGCCGGAGCGCCTCAAGGATCTCCTTGCGCTCTTCCTGCCGCATGAAAATATGATGCTTCTTTTTCTGAAGCCAATGGTCGTTATTGAGGATCACCACGAGCTCGTTGCCCAGCGCCCGCGCGTGCTCAAACATGCGTACGTGCCCGATGTGGAGCGGGTCGAAGCCGCCGCTCACCGCAACTATGATTTTCTTTTTACGGCTTTCCATTATATCCTTCATTATAACGCACGATGATAAAGAAAATCAGGTCCTTCCTTTTTGAGAACAAGACGGCGAAGCAGACCATCGCCAAAAACACCTTTTGGGCCTCCGTATCCAATTTCGGCGGCCGGGCGCTCAAGGCGATCATTATTATCTACGCAGCCCGCGTCCTCGGCACGAACGGCTACGGGGTATTTTCTTACGCCGTAACGCTTGCCGCCTTCTTCACCCTTTTTGTCGATCCGGGCGTAAACTCCATCCTCATCAGGGAATCGGCAAAGGCGGATGAAAAAGAACGCGAAACGCTTTTTGCGACCACGTTCGTCATGAAGCTGTGCATCGTCGTGCTCATCGCTCTTGTTGTTCTTTTTGTCGCTCCCTTGTTCAGCACGCTCCCTGGCGCAAAGGTCCTTCTCCCGCTCGTTGTCCTCATCTTCACCTTTGACAGCTTGCGCGAATTCTTCTCGTCGCTCATACGCAGCATGGAAAAAATGGAGTGGGAAGCCGCGATCTTCCTTTTCACCAACCTTATGATCACGGTC
>Ga0187870_1000954_pt1 | contig 28860 bp, 30 predicted proteins | sample June2016WEW_13_1_3_FD_132974 | JGI IMG/M metagenome (GOLD analysis project Ga0187870, IMG submission 132974) | Peatland microbial communities from SPRUCE experiment site at the Marcell Experimental Forest, Minnesota, USA - June2016WEW_13_150 | ecosystem: Environmental > Terrestrial > Soil >... | reverse complement strand
GCAGGTGAGCAAGGGAAGCCCGGTTGAGTTGTCGGCGACACAGAGAACGCCACCGTGTTGATGACCCTCGTATCCGGGGAAACATTCGAGGATCAGTCCCGCAAGTTCCAGAACTCGCATGAGTTCCTCTGTATTGATTGTCGGCGGGCCAGCAATCAGTGCCATGGCTGCGCCTCCTTTCAGAACTACTGAAGATAGGATAGCACAAAACTTACTGTAAACACCTGAAGTTGCGATTTGCTGAATCGTAAACTCAGGTGTTTGGGGTGGTGCTACGCATACTGCGTTCCTGCCCCTTGCGCCTACCCGGCATCGTCAGGGTAGGGATTTGAATATTGGTTGTTGCTCACGCGGGGTGATTTATTCCGGCTGGAATTCGAACGAGCAGGACAGCCGGAGGTGTTCCTGATGCGAAAGGTACGTGCCGTTCGGCGTCCCGAAGAGGAGGCCGTCGCCCATCGTCGGCTCGACGCAGAAGTACTCCGGGCTGTCGGACCAGGCCACGGCTTGCCTGTAGCCATGCTCCAACTTCATGACGACTTTCCCTATGCCGTTCAGACGGATGTCGATGACGGGTCCCGTTGTGAGAACCTCCGCCGCCATCGGACGAAATTCGCGCCGTCCATCGGGGAACTCCACGCACCCGCCATTCGGGGTATTGAAGAACGAGTGCAATGCGCAGCACACCGGCATGCGTTTTCCCGGGATGAACGACGTGCACACCAGGTCGGTTTCGTAGCGGAAGCCGTTCGGCAACGCTGCGATCTCGATTGAGCCGTAGAGATTCCATGGGAACGCATTCCTGCTCCCGGGAATCTCGAATCTCATCGAGGCACCACCGTGGGTTTGCCGGTTCGGATTGGGATCTTTGAGCAGGATGCCGGAGCAGAGCGTGTTGCGCAAAGGTCCGTGTTGGGGGAGCCCGTAGCTCGCGACCGTATCAGGCAGGACCCCGAGGTTCGGCAGGCATTGGTGCATCCCGCCGCTGATTCTGAGCTTATTCCCGGCGAGAGCGTTTCCTCGCGGAAAGAAGACCTCCGTGTTGCCGTGCTGCCATCGCTCGACATTGCCTCCCACCGGGGAGACAACAAGCATGGTCTTCTCGTTTTGTAGGAGCAAGTTTGTACCGCCTTTCTGTTTGCGAATGACTCTAAAGATGTTATAGAACAAAAGGCTGTTTGTTTCAAGTTTAGGTCTGATTGAGAAATAAAAAAGGGAACGGGGCGAAACGGAAATCCGCCTCGCCCCGATTTGCCTTAGAGACCGCGCGCGCCGGGCGGTCTCGGGCTGATGGAAAGCCCAATGCCGATGTTCCGTCGATGGCTCGTTCTCTCAGCCGCGGAGGATTGCCCCTAGGATCGTGAGCGCGATTGCGAGCAACCCGCCGAGGGCAAGTTTTCCAGCAGGACTGATCTGCGGGCCACTTAAGTACTGGGGTCGCGGTTGTATCATGTCTTCCCCCTCTGATTAAATCATACCACAGAACGTGCGTTAAATCAACTTTAACTTTTTCTTCGTGAAAAGCGTGTGCCAAACTATTGTTGGCTGGCTGGCTTGAGCGATGTTCGAACGATTTTGAAACTAAAAACACCTGAAATTGCGATTTGCTAGATCGTAAACTCAGGTGTTTGGGGTGGTGCTACGCATACTGCGTTCCTGCCCCTCGCGCCTACCCGGCATCGTCAGGGTAGGGATTCGAATACTTACGCCATCTGCTTCCGGCTGTGCAACCTGTACGCAAGGCCGAGGAGCCCAATGACGAGGAGTGCGGTGTTTGGCTCGGGAATAGTACCGCCGCCGGTCGTTGCTTCGCAACCCGACACGACATTCGTATCCATCGTCACGGCGCCGTTGCGCGCCAGGGCTCTACCGCACGGAATGTTCGCGCCGGTGTTCAACGTGATACTCGTGAGCGCCAGGATATTTCCTGCGAAATTGGTGTGGGTCCCGAGAGTTGCCGAACTACCCACCAGCCAAAAGAGGTTACCGCCCGTGCCACCGTCGGCAAAAAGAACAGACGCGCCACTTGCGGTCGTGAGCGTGCTCCCCATCCGGAAAAGGAAGACCGCATTCGGATCACCCTCGGCGTCGAGCGTGAGCGTTCCAGTCAACTGAGCCGACGACGCAAAGCAATAGACTCCTGGCGTGAGCGTCATGCCGCCAAGGTCTTGACCGGTCAAGGCGCTCGAGCACTCTTCACCTGCGGCAAAATTGTATGCCGAGGTCAGATCGCTCTGGGCCTGCCTCGCGACGTTATCCGCGGAGTGTATCGTTCCTCCGCTCACAATCCCAGGAGGAAATCCTGTGATTGCGGTACCCAGCCATACCCCCAGATTTCCATTGATGCTGGTCGCGCCGGTATTGGTCACTGTTGATCCGCCGAGAACAGCAAAAGAGTCCGCTGTCCCAAGATCGACGTTGATAGCGCCAGCATAAACGCCTGCTGGCAGCAAAAACGAGAGAATCACCAAGCAAATGCCACGCATACTTTCCACCCTCAGCTCCCATCTCAACGTCCCATCCTACTGCGTAAAATACTCGGGGATTTCCGGGGAGCAAACTGATTACGTTTTTTCATAAGCAGTTCTCTCCCCAGAATCTATTCATGATTCAATGTTCCATTTTATTTCTACCATAATTTTTGCAATTTCGTCAAATATCGCTTCGCGAGTTCAAGCTTGAAATGCAACACGGGTTAGTTCACAGAAGAGGCGATGCTGCCGGGCTTGGATTCGAACCAAGATGACATGATTCAGAGTCATGGATCCTACCATTAGATGACCCGGCAATTTAGCGTAGCAGTTACTATTATAGGGATTCTGCGGATTTTATCAATCCTGATAGTGGTATAATAAACGCATATGGCCGACAAATCATTTTTGAAAGCGGAGATTGAAAAGGTTTTGGCGCAGCCAGCGGAAAAGATCTCCGTCGTGCAGCTCGTGGACCTTTTTGTGGAATATGCGTATTTGTTGCGGGCGTCGGACGTGCACATCCAACCCGAGGAAAAAATAGTCCGCATTCGTTTTCGCATTGACGGGGTTTTGCACGACGTTTTTGAAAAGATCGGCATCAATAAGACGGTCCACACTGAAATGATCAGCCGCATTAAAGTTCTCACGGGTCTGCGTACGGATGAGCACCTGACGCCGCAGGACGGGAGGTTCAAGGTGGGGACGAAGGACTTCGGCGATCTAAACGTCCGGGTTTCCATCATCCCCACTTATCATGGCGAGAACGCGATCCTCCGGATCCTTGCGGAAACGCAGCAGTTTACGGTGGAGACGCTCGGATTTGCGCCCGCCGACCTTAAAAAATTGCAGAATGCGATCGGGAAACCGTACGGCATGATCTTAGCGAATGGGCCGACCGGGTCAGGGAAAACGACCACCCTTTATACGATTTTGCGGCAACTGAACGAACCGGGCGTTTCCATTATCACGATTGAGGATCCGATCGAATATGCGCTGGACGGCACGACGCAGATCCAAACAAACATGGACACGGGACTTACCTTTGCGAGCGGACTGCGGTCCATTTTGCGGCAGGACCCGAATATCATCATGGTCGGCGAGATCCGCGACGAAGAAACCGCAGCGATTGCAGTGAACGCGGCACTCACCGGGCACCTCATGCTTTCCACGCTCCACACGAATGACGCCGCCACCACCTTCCCGCGGCTCCTTGATATGGGAGTGCCGCCGTTTCTCGTCGCCTCAACGGTGAATCTTGTGATCGGGCAGCGGCTGATACGGAAGCTGTGCGAACACTGCAAGATCGAGCGGAAACTGACCGCGGATGAATTCAAGGGCCTGAAAGAAATCATCCCCGAAGTTGACGAAAAGATGCACTTCCACGCCGCAAAGGGATGCGATATCTGCCACCAGAGCGGTTACGAAAGCCGGGTTGCGGTGCGCGAGATCATTGAAGTGAAAGATGATATTCGCGAACTCATCACGAACCGGGCGAGCGCCCAGGCGATCAAAGAAGCGGCGATCCGCGGGGGGATGACGACGATGATCCGCCAGGCGCTCATCAAGGCCTCGGAAGGGCAGACGAGTATCGAAGAGATACTCCGCGTCGTCAATGAGTAGCAACAAACCGCCGGGAATTTTTTCCAAGCTTTTTGATCGGATCTCCGTCCAGGACCGGATCAATTTTGCGCGGCACCTTTCGCTTGTCGTCAAAGCCGGGCTGCCGGTATTTGAAGGATTGAAGATCATTGAAGAACAGACTGAGTCGCGGTTCTTGAAGCGCGTCCTTGAGAGTTTGATCCAGGACGTCAACGACGGAAAGTCCCTTGCCGACGGGCTTCAGAAATACGAGCATCTTTTCGGATCTTTTTTTATTAACATCGTGCGGGTGGGGGAGGCCTCCGGAACACTTTCAAAGAATTTGCTGTATCTTGCGGACGAGATGGGCCGCGAGAAGGCGCTGCAGACAAAAGTGCGGTCGGCGATGGTGTATCCGCTTGTCATCCTTACGATGACGATCGGGGTTGCGGGATTCCTTACCTTCTACGTTTTTCCGAAACTGGTCCCGGTCTTCGCCAGCATGAACGTGCAGCTTCCTGCGACGACGCAGGCCCTTTTGACAACACTGAACTTTCTGCGCAGTTACGGCCTTTACACGCTCGGCGGATTGATCGTATTCATCATCATCACGCAGATCATCCTTAAGAAAGTAACGCCCGTGCGCTATTTCTTCAACGAGCTTTTGATCTTTATCCCCGTCGTCGAAGACCTTACCGTGAACGTAAATATGGTGAATTTCACGCGGGTCCTTGCACTACTTCTGAAAAGCGGCACGAAGATCGTGGAAGCGCTCACTATTACGAAAAATACTTTTAGCAATCTTGTTTACGTACGCATCATTGGGAACGCGGCGGACGAGATCAAGAAAGGCGGGCAGCTCGGCGTTTACCTTGCAACGAAAAGGCGTTTTTTTCCGCCGCTTGTTTCGGGAATGGTGCGGATCGGAGAAAGCACGGGAAACCTTGAAGAAAATCTGGAGTATCTTGCCGGTTATTACGACGAGGAAGTGGACACCAAGCTTCACTCGCTCACTTCGCTTATCGAGCCCTTGATGCTCCTTTTCATGGGCTTGCTCGTCGGATTTGTCGCGCTCTCGATCATCACGCCGATCTATTCGATTGGGCAGGGCATCAAATGAAGCACCGCGGGACGAGCTTAATAGATCTTTTGATCAGCATGGCGATCGTCGCGGTGCTCTTCGGCGGCATTTATCTCGTCTATTTTTCCCTTGTTACCGCGATCACGAATATCGGCGTACGGACCGCGGCCGCAAGCGCGGTCCAGGCCGAGATCGAAACGATACGCAATTTGCCGTACGCGAGCGTGGGCACCGTAAACGGCATCCCGCCGGGCATCATCCCGCAATCCCAGACGGTTTCTGAGGGTTCCTATTCGTTCACGCTTACAACCACCATGCGGAACATCGACGATCCTTTTGACGGTTCGGTGACCGGTACAGTGCCGGTGGATACCGCGCCGGCGGACTACAAACTGGTAGAAATAGAGGCGACCTGCCCGCTCTGCAACAATTTTACTTCGGTGAGCGTTACGACGACTGTTGCGCCGAAAAATTTGGAAAGCGCGACGCAAAACGGTTCGCTTTTCGTTTACGCGCTTGATGCGAATGGCAATCCGGTCGCGGACGCCACGGTCCAGGTAACGAATACACTTGTCGCGCCCTCCATTAACCTTATTGATACGACGAACGCGAGCGGCGTATTGCAGCTCGTGGGAGTTCCTACGAGCACGCAGGGATATCAGATCACCGTGACCAAACCCGGCTACTCCACCGACAAGACCTATCCCTACGGCGCGCCCGCGAACCCAAACCCCGTAAAGCCCCACGCGACGGTGGCCGCGCAGACGGTCACCGCCATCACCTTTTCGATCGACGCGTTAAGTTCGTTTACGGTGTCGGCCTCCAATAACCGTTGCGTGCCGATTGGCGGCGAATCGTTCTCCGTCCAAGGTACGAAGCTCGTCGGTACGAACCCGGACGTGCTCAAATTCTCTACGACATCGTTTACCAGCGCGACAGGATCTTTCGCGTTTCCCGCAATTGAATGGGGCACCTACGCGCTTCTTCCGAATGATGTGGCGAGGGACATCGTAGGGACGATTCCTTTGGGCCCATTCATTATCGATCCGAGCTCAACGGCCGGTTTTCGGTTCGTGATGCAGCTGGCGGCGGATCCATCTCTTCTTGTAACTGCGGTCAATAACGCATCCATCACTCTTACAAAGACCGGATTTTCGCAAACGCTTACTGCGGGCCATGCGTTTGTGACGCAAGACGATTGGTCCGCAGGACAATATGCGGCGCAGAGCGGCGGGCTCAACACGGGTCCTCCCGAAAGGATCACGCTGCTCGTGAACGCTTCAGGAACCTACAACACCGGTACGAACGACTGGCTTATTTCAAACACCTTTGACCTGGGCGGTTCGAGCTCAACGTTCTATTCGGTTTCATGGGACCCCGTGTCGCAGCCGCCCGGCACAACCATTGGATTCCAAATTGCGGCGAACAACGACAATGCCACGTGGAACTTTATCGGTCCCGATGGCACCTCGGGTACCACGTTCACAAGCGCTCCCGCATCCCTGCCCGCCTCCCTCGCCGGCAACCGCTACTTCCGCTATAAGGTTTTCCTGAACACGGCCGATGAGAATGTCGCGCCGGAAATTAATGATGTAACCGTTGAATTTTCGGCCAACTGCGTCCCGCCGGCACAGGCGCTTTTCACGAACCTTCCCCAGGGAACTTATCTGGTTGATGCGACCGCGGAGAACTATGTGGAAGCAACGACGGCCGTGTCGGTCGGTCCGGGCGCCCAGGCGGTCCAAATTCCCCTTACACACTTATGAGGAACGGATTCTCGCTCGTTGAAATATTGATCGTCATTGCGATCGCCACATCGCTTGTTCTTGTGGTGAGCAGTTTGAGCGGCAACGTAAACGTGCTGAACAATCTCGTAAGCCAGGAACTTCAATCAAAATCCGACATCAATCAGACATTGCAGATCGTAACGGGCGATATTCGTTCGGCAGGCCCCTCGGCGAACGGCGCATATCCCATTGACGCGGCGGGGACGAGCTCGTTCGCCTTTTACAGCGACTCGGACGCCGACGGCGCCATCGAGCGCGTGCGCTACTTTTTTGCATCATCAAGCATCTATCGCGGCGTGATCCAGCCGACCGGCACGCCTCCGGCCTACCCGACCGCAACCGAGGTCTTAACGGACCTCATAGACAACGTCATCATTCCTACTTCCACGTCCCTCTTCAACTACTACGATGCCTCCTATACCGGCACGCAACCGGCGATGACCTCCACCGCGAACATCGCCACGATCCGGCTCGTCGGCGTTTCGTTCTCTTCCGACGTGCAGCCGAGACAATCGCCCGGACCGCAACATTTTTCGATCCTGGTGGACATAAGAAATTTGCGAAGCAACTGACATGAAGCATTTTGTGAAAAAGGGACAGATTGCCGTTGAACTTCTTTTCCTTTCGGCCGTGGTGGTTGCCATGATCGCGGGTTTTGTCTCGCTCGCGGCATCGCTCCTTCAGGTTTCCGTCCGAAACCAGAACAAACTGCAGGCGTTCACGATCGCCGAGGCGGGCGTTGAGTATTATCGGTGGCATCTCGCGCACGCCTCGCAGGATTTTACCGACGGCACGGGCCATGCAGGGCCCTACGTCCATGCCTATTATGACAAGGATGGCGTGGAGATTGGCCAGTTCTCTTTGGATATCACGCCGCCGCCGCCGGGTTCCACGATCGTTATGATCACGAGCACCGGCAGCGTGCTTGCGGATGCAAGCGTGAAAAAAATCATTCAGGTGCGCATGGGCATCCCGTCTTTCGCGAAATATGCGTGGGTATTGAACGATTTTGTGGCATTCGGGACGGCCGCGCAGGTCTACGGCGCCATTAATTCAAATGCCGGCATCCATTTTGACGGCGTCGCGCACAATCTGGTCGCAAGTGCGCTTGCGACGACGACCGACCCGGATACGAGCAGCACCGAGTGGGCGGTCTTCACGCACGCAGGCGCGGACGATCCGCATCCTCCGACGCCCGTGAATTCCCGTCCGGATGTCTTTATGGCGGGAAGGACAACGGGGGTGCCCGCCATCGATTTCGCCGGCATCACCCAGGATCTTGCGACGATCAAGAACAGGGCGCAGGCAAGCGGCACGTACTTCGCGTCCAGCTCTGTTTTTGGCTATGACCTTGTGCTCGCCACAACCTCCTTTACGGTCTATAAGGTAACCGCCCTTATGGCGCCTCCTGCCAACTGCACAAATACCCAAAATCAACCCGGATGGGGACTCTGGACCATCCAAACCGAGTCATCTACGGCATATGCGACGGGTACGATCCCGCAGAATGGCAACATGTTCTTTGAGGATAACGTTTGGGTGAAGGGCCACGTGAACGGCGCGCGCGTGACGATCGCTTCGGGGCGTTTCCCCGACAATCCCACGACGCGATCCAGCATCATCGTGAACAACAGCTTGACCTACGCGAGCCAGAACGGCTCCGATACGATCGCGCTCATCGCGCAGAACAATATCAATGTGGGATATGCAAGCGACAACAATCTGACGATCGATGCGGCGCTCATCGCGCAGAACGGGTGGATCGGACGGTATTATTACGGTTCCGCATGCGGTTCTTCGTATACCCGCAACCAATTGACGACGCTCGGCATTATGGGAACCAATCTCCGCTCGGCGTTCTATTACGGCTCAAGCGGCTACGATAGCCGCACCTATAATTACGATGTAAATTTATTGTATGCGCCGCCGCCGAGCTTCCCTTTGACCACCGACCAGTATTCGCTCATTTCCTGGCAGGAGCTACAATAAAAGGACGATGCGGAAAGGGATGACCATCATTGAAATTGTGATCGTGATCGCGCTGATGGCGATTTTGACCGGCGTCTATTTTGTCGTGGCGAATCCGGCGGGGCAGCTTGCCTCGTCGCGGAACAGCGAGCGGAAATCTCACCTTCAGACAATCCTCAATGCGGTGAGGCAGAACATGGCCGACAATCGCGGGCAATTCCAGTGCTCCTCCGGGCCCATGCCAACATCGACAAAGCGGATGACCAGTGTCGCAGGGGTGGGGAACTACAATATTGCGCCGTGCCTCCTTGCACCGGGCGGCATTCTTTTTACTATGCCATTTGATCCTTCGGCATCAAGTTCGCGCTATAATTCCGTCACCGATTACGATACTGCTTACACCATCATGATCAATGCTTCCGGCACCGTTACCCTGTTTGCGCCGTACACGGAAACCTCCACGAGGGTGACGAGCACTGTTACTGTTTCGGGATAAATGGCGGAAGGGTCACTGGCCCGTATGTGGCGAGCGTTGTGCTGCCCGCAAGCGCGTTCAATTCGTAATAATATGTTTGTCCGAGGGTATTATCGACGATCTGGATGGAATACGACTCACTTGGGTTTTCCTCTGCGAGGACGGTAGACCAAGAATCGCTCTGGTTTTGCGACCGGAGGACGAGAACACCCGTCGTTTGCGACGGCAAATTCTGCCATCCTATTTCTATTTTTTGATCGATGTGTTGGACCCAAAAACTTCCCGCTTGCGAAGAGCCGTAACCCGAGATCTGCACTTGTGGCGTGTAATAGGGGATGCCCTGCGGCGCCGGAGGGGGAGTTGAGGTCGGGGTGGTAGTGGGCGGCGTTCCCGTCTCGGGAGGGGGGCTATTTCCCGGATTTGGCGGGGAAGAAGACGGCGTGGATGGCGGGGTTTCACCCGGCGGGTTCGACGCAGGAGGCGCAGAAGGAGTCGAAGTAGTGACGACGGGGGTCGTGGAAGATGAGATCCAGAGAATGGTCTCGCCGAGCCCGTTTGTGGGATTTCCGTTGCCGTTCCCCGAGCCGTTATTCACCGCCTCTATATAAAAAGAATAATTGTTGAACGTGGCATTTCCTATATTGAACCCAATGCTTCCACTGCCGAACTCGCCGGCCGCGAGAGGGATCGTTTTCCAAAGCGACCAGTTATTTTTTCCTTTTGTGCTGCGGAAAATATCCAGCGCGGCGGTATTTTCGGGAAGATTTTCCCATTGCACGGTGAGCGTATTCCCGCCCGCCGATTTTTGTATCGTGAGCGTTACGCTTGGTACTTTGGGAACTATGGGGGACGGCGCTGCGGCAGGCACACCGTTCTCTGAAAAAAAGTCGTTGAAGAGCGGTACTTGGCTGCCCCAGCGGAGCATGGCAAAAAATGCGCCGCCGATGAGGATAAAGCATCCGAGAAGAAAAGCCATGAACCGCCTGCTCATCGTGTTTTATGAAAGATTTTCCACAAGCGCGATTTCAAACGGCACTACGGCAAAGGGCGAGTAGCGCATTTCGGTGTAAGCGCGGATGAACGATTTGATGAGCTTTACGAGGAACGCGACGTCGGCTGCGGCGGCCAGTTTTTTTGCGGCAGCGATCTCGTCGCGCGTAAGTTCTTTTTCGAACGTCTTTTCGAGCGACGGATTCACCTTGAGCGAGAGCACTTTGCGGAGATAGTGAATAAGGTCTTTCACGAATTGAACGAGGTTATATCCTTCGTCGTTCAAAAGGGAAAGGTATTCCAAGGCGTTCTTCAGGTCCTTTGCGAGAAGGAGGGCGCTGAGTTCGTGGATCTTTTTGAACCCCGTGCGGCCGGTCAGGCGCTCCGCGATTGCAAGGTCAATGTGCGCCGCAAGCGAGGACATCTGGTCCAGGAGCGATTCGGCGTCGCGGAAGCTGCCCTCGGCGGCGGCGGCAATGAGTTCCAGCGCCGGCTCTTCTATTTTTATTTTCTCCGCTTTCGCGATCGTGGCGAGCTTTCCCATGATGACCGTCTTTGACAGTTTTTTGAAGGTGAATCGTTGTGCGCGCGAGGTGATCGTCGCGGGCAGTTTTTCGTATTCCGTCGTCGCGAGCACGATCACTGCGTGGCGCGGCGGTTCTTCGAGTGTCTTTAAAAGGGCGTTGAACGCGGCGCCGGTCAGCATGTGCGCTTCATCAATGATATACACCTTGTGCGCGGCGGCGGCAGGGGAAGTTTTTATGCTTTCTTTCAGATTGCGGATCTCGTCAATGCCGCGGTTGGAAGCGGCGTCTATCTCGATCACGTCAAAAGAGTTCTGCGCATCTATCTCGCGGCACTCGCGGCATTCGTTGCAGGGCTCGCCGAGTTTTGCGAACTCGGGGTCGCTGCGCCGCTTTTCGCAGTTGAGGAGCTTTGCCAGGAGCCGGGCCGTCGTTGTTTTCCCCGTCCCGCGGGGGCCGTGGAATATATAGGCCTGCCCCAGCCGCCCGGATTTTGCGGCATTTTTCAATATCAGAACATTCGTTTCCTGCCCCAGAACCTCCTCCAGCTTTTTGGGCCGATACTTCCGGTAAAGCGCTTGCGCCATTACGAAAATTATAGGCAATATCGTTGATTTCGGCAATTTTTTCCCGTATGATGGAAATATATGAAGTTCGTCTTCGGCGTCATAGTGGTTGTTCTCGTCTTGGCCGCCGGGACTTTTTTGTTTTCGCGCGAAAATAACGTTGTGATCGTTCCGGCCGGCGGCGCGAGCGCCAGCACGGGTACCACGACAGAAGCCGCGACGAATACTGCTTCGTCCACGCTCCCTGCGGTACCAGAGGCACCATTGCCAACGTCCACCAGCATTTCGATACATAGCACGAACGACTTGCCGCCCCAGCCGCAGCTCGCGAACCCGCCCGCGATCGTAAAAGGGATCTATCTTACTGGTTGGTCTGCGGGATCTGCATCAAAAGTGGCATCTACCATCAATTTGATAAAAAGCACCGAATTGAATTCCGTCGTCGTGGATATCAAGGATTATTCCGGCTACGTGTCGTATGTGATGGATGTGCCGGAGGCGAGGGCGTCCGGTGCGGAGGGCGAGTTGCGCATCGCGCGCCCGAACGCGCTCATCAAGGAGCTGCACGACAACGGCATCTATGTGATCGGCCGCATCACGTGCTTCCAGGATCCGATCCTCGCGAAAGCGCATCCTGAGTGGGCGTTGCAGAATAAGAAAACAGGCGCGGTGTGGACCGACAACAAGGGGCTTGCGTGGATGGATCCCGCCGCGCAGCCAGTGCGGGATTATCTCGCTGCGATTACAAAAGACGCTTTTGCGCGCGGCTTTGATGAAATACAATATGACTATACCCGCTTCGCTTCCGACGGCTCGCTCGGCAACATCTCGTATCCATACTGGGACGGGAAAACGCCGATGGCGACGGTGATCGCAAGCTATTTCAAATTCCTGCGGGAACAATTCCCCACCCAGAAGCTCTCTGCCGATCTCTTTGGTCTTGCCACTATAAATAACGACGACCTGGGCATCGGGCAGGTCATTCAAAGCGCATATGAATATTTTGATTACGTTTCGCCAATGGTGTATCCATCGCACTATGCTACGGGCTTCCTGGGTTATAAAAATCCTGCGAGCTATCCTTATGAAGTAATCGATTATTCGCTCACGCATGCAGTGGCGAAGCTCGTTGCTATGGGGAACAGCAATTCTACGGCGCCTGTGGCGAGCGGCACCGCGAACGCCTCGGGTACCGTCCCTGCCGTGAAGTATTCTCCATTCAATCTCGGCTACATTCCCAATAGCAAGCTCCGCCCGTGGCTCCAGGATTTTGATCTGAACGGCGTGCCCTACACGGCCGCGATGGTGCGCAAGGAAAAACAGGCGGTCTACGATGTTTTAAATACTACGAGTTCAAGCCAATATTACGGTGGCTGGCTCTTATGGGATGCGGCAAATACCTATACCACGGGAGCGCTGGACCCTAAATAAACATGCCCTACGAGATCAAGACCGAACAATTCAGCGGGCCGCTTGAAAAATTGCTTGAGTTGATCGAGGCGGAGAAACTCGGCGTGAACGAGGTGAGCTTGGCGAAGGTCACCGACGGCTTTTTGAAATATTTAGAAAAATTCCGCACGGGCGGGGGAGGGGAGGAAAGGTTCCGCGTGGACATGCGCATTCTCGCGGATTTCATCGCCATCGCAAGCCGCCTTATTTTCTTGAAGTCAAAGCATCTTTTGCCCGGCCTTGCGCTCACAGGCGAAGAGGAAGCGGACATCAAGGACCTTGAAGAACGCCTCGCGCGGTACCAGGCCCTGAAACCGGCGATAAAGCATCTCCGCGCGCTCTGGCGGGAAAATCATCGCTCGTACAGCCGGCCGTACTTTTTGGGGCGCGGCGGGGGGTTCGCGGCAGGGCAGGCAGTATTCTACCCTGGAAAAAATATAGATATTGCGGGCCTTCGGAGCGCATTGGAGAAAATCTTTGAAACCGTGACCGCCTATGCGTTCGAGACCGAGACGATCAAGGAAAAAATCATTTCGCTTGAGGAGAAGATTTCGGAGGTTTTGAACCGCCTCCGGGACGAAGGCAATCTGCAATTCAGGCGCCTCTCCAGCGAGAAGTCGCGCTCAGAGGCCATCGTTGTTTTCCTTGCGATCCTCCATCTTGCCCGCGAGCAGCTTATCCTCTTGGAGCAAATGGAGAATTTTTCTGATATAATGGTCAAGAAAAATGAGCGAAGCTCCGTCTGATAAAAAACTGGCATCCTTTGAGGCACTCCTCTTCATCCACGGGGAGCCATTGTCATACAAAAAAATAGAGTCGGTTTTGGGGTTGAAAAAAGGGGAAGCGGAAGTGCTTGCCGCCGGGTTCAAAAAGCATCTGGAGGAAGCGGGACGCGGCCTGCAGCTCATCTCCGACAAGGAAAAAGTCCAGCTCGCGACGAAGCCGGAATTCAATAAGATCGTGGAGGACTTCGTGAAAGACGAGCTTACGGAGGATCTCTCGCCGGCCTCGCTTGAGGCGCTCGCGATCGTCGCGTACCTCGGTCCCATCTCGCGCGCGAAGCTTGAATATCTCCGCGGCGTGAATTCTATCGTCATTTTGCGGAGCTTGATGATCCGCGGCCTTGTTGAACGGCTTCCCGATCCGGAGCATCCCTCTGGGTTCCTCTATCGGCCGACGTTTGAATTGATGAAGCATTTGGGGCTCGCTACGAAAGAAGACATGCCCGAATACGAAAAATTCCAGGAGCTCCTGAAAGTGTTTGAGGCACAGAACGTGCCGGAGGCGTCTGCCGCGCCGTCTGCGGGGGCGATGCCCGGGACGGCGGACGGAGCGCCTTCCGCAGGGCAAGAAACAACCCAATGAACAATTATTTTCCGAAATTTGCGTTCTTGATAGTGATGATCGGCGCGGTTTTGTTTTCCCGCATGGCCTATCCGGCGGCTGCTCCCACAACGCTTGCTGAAATGAATAGCGCAAAGCCTAGCGCACAAAGCGGAGAAGTGCCGCTGTTCGTCCTGCCGCAAGTTGTGGTCTCTGCGCAAGGCGGTGCAGGGGACGCGAGCAGTGCTGATGCGAATGTTCCCGCGCCGCTCTCCACGCGAATCGCTCCGCCGCCTGCGCTTCAGGATGCCGCAGTTCTTGCCGCGGACCTTAAAACGGGAACTGCGTATGATGCAGTGAATACCGATCGGCGTTGGCCGACCGCCTCGCTCACAAAACTGATGTCGGCCACCATTATTGAAGACAAGCTTGATCCGAGCACAAGGATCACCATTACCGAAAATATGTTCGCCGCCGATCCGCAGGAGCAGACACTCGTCGTGGGAGGGACCTACACCGTTTCCGATCTTTTGCGCTTCATGCTTCTGCCCTCTTCGAACGTCGCTGCGGAGGCGGTTGCCGCATTTTACGGAAGGGATGCATTTCTTGCGGAAATGAACGCGCGTGCTGCGGCATGGGGGATGGAAGATGCTCATTTCGACGATCCTTCCGGCATTTCCGCCGGCGACCAATCCACGGCGAACGATTTTTTGAAGCTCGCGCAAAAAATTTATGCCGATTATCCGCAAATATTCCAAATAAGCCGGACGCCGCAAGTTTCCATCACCGAGGAGAATTCGGGGAAGAAGATCGTAATAAAAAGCATCAACAGTTTCGCGGGCGAACCGGACTTCGTGGGCGGTAAGACCGGCCGTACCGACCAGGCTGGCGGCAACCTTCTCTCCGTGTTCCGCAACGGAAGCAAAACGTTTTTCATAGTGGTTTTGGGCAGCGACGACCGCTTCGGCGACACGCAAAAGCTGCATGATTGGCTTATGGCAAATTTCAAATAAACCAACATGGACCTTCTCGCGCAAACGATACGGGTGATGGTGCTTACGACGATAGCGTTCTTTGTGGCGCTCTTTGTCACACCGCTTTGGTACCGATTTTTAAAAAAGAAACACTTTGATAAGCAGCTTCGCGAAGAATCCGCCGCGCCGGTATTTTATGAACTGCACAAAAAGAAAGTGGGAACCCCGACCGGCGGCGGCGTCATTATCTGGTCCACGGTCATCGGGCTCGCTGCCATTTTCGGCATCTTGAACAGGATCTTTGACGGTCGGGTGTGGCACTACCTCAACTTCATCAATCGCGCGGAGACCTATCTTCCGCTCGCGGCGCTTTTGGGAGCGGCGCTCCTCGGCCTTCTGGATGATTGGCTGGGGGCTTTGAAGGTCGGCGGCGCCCCCGGCGGGGGACTGAAAGTCCGGCAAAAATCCATCCTTTATCTTGCGATCGCCTTTATCGGCGCCTGGTGGTTCTACTTCCGCTTGGGCTGGGACGTGATCAACGTACCGTTTTTCGGCAGTTTTCAGATCGGCTGGTGGTATATCCCCATTTTCATTTTTATTATTTTCGCAAGCGCCTTCTCGGCGAACGAAACGGACGGTTTGGACGGTCTCCTTGGCGGCGTATCGCTCTTTGCGTTCGTCGCCTTGACGACCGTTGCCTTCGTCCTTCATCGTTATGACCTCGCCGTCTTCGGCGGCGCCATGGTCGGGGCACTGCTTGCGTTCCTTTGGAACAATATCTATCCGGCGAAATTTTTCATGGGCGATACCGGCTCAATGTCCCTGGGCATCACGATCGGCATCGTTGCGATGCTCACGAACACCACGCTCCTCCTCCCGTTCTTCGTGATCATCCTCGTCGTTGAATCGCTTTCCGTCATTATCCAGATAGCTTCAAAAAAATTGCGGGGCGGCAAGAAGATCTTCCGTTCCACGCCTATCCACCATCACTTTGAGGCGTTGGGCTGGCCCGAATCGCAGGTCACCATGCGCTTTTGGATCGTTTCCGCCATCTTTTGCACGCTCGGCCTCGTCATCTTTTTCCTCTCGCTCGCGCCGTAGGAGCAGGGTATGCAGCTTGCTCCTTAAGAAATAGTTTGCTATACTGCGTCTCGTATGCCAGAAGAAGCTTTGATGTACCCAACGGAGGCTTCCCGCGAAATGATCGACGCGGGAGTTTTCTATGGCCGGAAAAAGAGCAAGACGAATCCGAAGATGCGGCAGTTCGTTCTCACGAATCGCGGCGGCATTGAGATCATCAATTTGCAAAAGACCGGAGAAGCATTGGAGCAGGCGCTCGGCTTTATCAAAGAAAAAGTGCGGCAGAACGCCCTCGTGCTTCTTGTGGGCACCGAGCCGGCCGCCGAGGCGTCCGTTACGCGGCTCGCAAAAAAGTTCAATGTTCCCTATGTTGTTTCCCGCTGGGTGGGTGGCACGATCACGAATTTCAAGATCATTGCGAAGCGCATAGAGTACCTGAAGAAGCTGCGAAGCGATTTCGCATCGGGCGCGTTGGAAAAGTATACTAAGAAAGAGCGGCTTGAGCTTGAGCGCGAGATGAAACGGCTCACGGAGCTCATGGGCGGCCTTGAAAATTTTTCCCGCGAACCCGATATCGTCATTATGGTAAATCCTACGTTGCATCACACCGCATTGCGCGAAGCACGCCATAAGCATATTCCGATCGTCGCGCTGGGGAATGTGGATGCCGATCCCGACGACATTGATTATCTTGTTCCGGGGAACGATAAGGCGAAGAAAGGCATCGATTGGTTTTTTGAGAAGGTGGAGAAGGCGATCGACGAAGGGATTGCGACGCGCGCGGCAGCGCCAGCGGCACCGGCGGCGGATCAGGAAGGCACAGAGAAGGGGCCGAAAGCGGAGGAGAAGTAATAAGTAAATTAAAAACATGAAAAGCAAAAATGAAGTGACGGCGGAAGCGGTGCAAACGCTGCGCGAGGCGACGGGCGCCGGCGTCATGGATTGCCGGAAGGCGCTTCTTGAGGCGAAGGGCGATTTCGAGGAAGCGAAGAAGATCATCCACGAAAAAGGGCTTTCCAAGGTGGAAAAACGCGCCGGACGCGAAACGGGCGCGGGGCTCGTGCACTCTTACGTGCACAACGAGCGCATCGGGGTTCTCTTGGATCTCCGCGCGGAGACGGATTTTGTGGTCCGTTCGGAACCGTTCCAAAAATTGGCGCACGAGCTCGCCATGCAGATCGCTGCGGCGAATCCCGCGGACGTAACCGCGCTTTTGGCGCAGCCTTACATCAAAGACGAATCCCGCACGGTGAAAGACATCGTAAACGACGTCATCGCGAAAGTGGGGGAGAACATCTCCGTGAACAAGTTTTCGCGAATTGAAGTATAATAGAAGCCATGGCAATGTTCGTTTTCACTACCGTCCTTATGGTTTCGCTTTCGGCGGTGCTTTATCTTATGGTCCGCGCGTTGCCGCGGATCGCCGAGGAACCGCCCGCGGAGGGGCATGGCTTGCTTGATCGCTGGACGCATTCGCAGATCCCCGAAAAAGTGGATACGGTCCTTAATGGATTTCTCTTCAAGTTTTTGCGGAAGCTCAAAGTCCTTGTTCTGAAGATCGACAACGGCTTAAGCAGGCGCTTGGAGAAAGTGAAACCTGCCGGAGAGAACGGCAAAAAGCCCCCCATTGATTTTAAGGAAATGGCGGGGCAGAATAAGGGGAGTGAAAGCGAAGGCGGACAATAAAAAGCGCAGGTGGCGGAGCGGCCAATCGCAACAGACTGTAAATCTGTCGCCCTTTCGGGCTACGCAGGTTCGAATCCTGCCCTGCGCACTTAATTTTATAATCACGAAAAAGCCCCGGAATCGTATGGGGGCCTTTCGGTCCCTACAATTTCGGGGCAATGTTGCAGATTGCTAAACGCGTGTGGGGTTGCTGGATTGTTGTGGCGCCAGGGCTTCCCTGCGAGGCTACTCGTACTCGCCAGGCGAGCGGCGGCGGTGCGAAGAGTGAGGAAGGCGTGCCATCTCCTCCTCGCTCGGGAAGAACGCGCCAATAAAGCTCCAGAACGGTTTCACCTGCGGCCAGAGCAGGATATTGGCCACGGTGAAAAGGATGAGTGCGGTGATGGCCAGCACCTGTGTCGCCGGATCCGGTATGGCCTGTGGTGTGCCAGAGAGTACCCGTCCGGCCTGGAACGGATCCTCGCGGGACCCATCATCCCAGCTCGGCGGGAAAGCGAACATTCCGCAGAATGCCGCAAGGAACAGAAGGGCTGCTAAGCCCCCGCAAATCTTTCGTGCCATGGCGGAAAGTCTCCTGTGAACAATTATAGCATATCTATAACTCCTGTCAAGTCAAACAACGCCATTTCCGCTTAATTGTCAGGATTATTCGAACATCGTCCAGGCCTGTGCACTTTGTAACAAAATCCGGTTTGATTAATAGGAAAGCGCAGCCCTGGGGGGGCTGCGCGATGCTGTTCTTGACGCTGGGCTAGTCGTCAAGAAAATTCTGGTAGAGAGCGATCTGCTGCTCGATATCAAGGGCGATGCCGTGCTGAGCGCAGAGCGCCCACAGCCCGTCGAGGAGGGAAACGTTGTCCTGGGCCGCTTTCTGCACCTTCGCGATCCGCTCCAGCGCGCCGCGGCGCCGCTGGGCTTGGGCGAGAACCCACTCCGTGACGACGTGATTCATCTTGAGCCCGTCGATAACGGAGAAGCCGCGACTTTCAAGCTCTGCCTTTGCTTTGATCGCGCTGATTATACGATCCTCAACATTCTTAATCGTGTGCCGCATCTGATCCTCCAGACGTGATTTCTAAAGAAAGGCTAGCGCAGCGTTCTCTCATTGTCAAAATCGTTCGAACATTGTCCAGGCCTGTGCACACTACCGAGTTAAGTTACAATTAAGAGCGATGATCAAACCCTTGCCGAGAAAGGTGTTTCTCGCAACGTTCAAACATGTTCCGCGCCTTGCGGTCAGTTTGGTCATTGAAAACAAGAGAGGCCACGTATTGCTGACCCGGCGGGCGATTTCTCCCGAGAAAGGACGGTGGCATATGCCCGGGAGCTTCATTTTGAAAGGCGAACCGATTGCGGCATGCATTAAAAGGATCGCGAAACGTGAGCTCGGAATCAAAATTGATCCAAAGAAAGCCCGATTGCGGGGAGCCTTTGATGATCTCGGTGGAGATCCGCGCGGTCACGTTGTCGATCTTGTTTATGGGATCAAAACGAATATTCCAATCAAAGAAACAGACGAAACGAAAGAGGCAAAGTTTTTCAGCGTTCTCCCTCGCAACATCGGATTTAATCACAAAGAAACGCTTCGCAAATTAGGGCATTAGCATGAAGCGGAAGATATTTTTGGGTACTCGGAACGAAGGCAAGATCGAGCGATTTAAAAACCTCATCGCGAGCACCGGTTTGGATGTTGAAATTCATACCCCGAAAGATTTTGACCTTCAAAATATTGAAACTGAAGAAAAGGGGAAAACGCTTGCCGAAAATGCGGAGATAAAAGCGCGGGCGTATTTCGGGAAAGTGGACATGCCCATTCTTGCCAATGACACCGGCTTCTGGGTCCAAGGAGAGGGGTTGGTGGATGCGCCAAAAAGGAAGGCCCTGGGTGAGACCGACGAGAAGAATTTAACAAAGGAAGAGATTGCGAAGACCCTCTTGGAATTTTGGAAGGGCATCGCGAGAAAACACGGAGGAAGCGTTGATGCCGCGTGGGTTGAGGCGTTCGTACTTCTTGATCCTGACGGGCGGATGCACGTCGCCGAATCAAGAAGAGAGGTTGTTTTGAAAGATAAAGAATTCGGAACGGCCCATATCCAAATGCCCGTGCGGGCCCTATATATTTCCAAAGCGACCAATAAGCCGGCGATACAGCACACGAAGGAAGAAGAGCTTTTTGAGTTGAAGCCGATCGTTGATGCGTTATTGAAGGTTTTGTTATACTGATTAACATGACAGAAGAAAAAAAACGGGTAGGCGCGGGATTCGGGGTGATCTTGGAGCGGGACGGGAAGATTTTGCTTGGAATGCGGCACCCCGATCCCGACAAGGCGGACTCGGCTTTCCGGAGTGCCGGCGAGTGGTCCTTGCCGGGAGGGAAGCTTGAATGGGGCGAAACGATCGAAGACGGTGCGATCCGCGAAACAAAAGAAGAGACAGGCATTACGATCAAGAATCCGCAGGTGATCTCCGTGCACAACTGCAAGAACGAGCACGCGCATTTTATGACCGTGGGACTCCTCACGCACGAGTGGACGGGCGAGGCGAGCGTGATGGAACCGGATGAGATCATAAAATGGGAATGGTTCGATCTGAAGGACCTGCCGTACCCGCGCTATTTTCCCAGTTTTGAAGTGATTGAGAACTATATGAAAGGCAAGTTCTATATAAAGCGGCCGTAGTAACGGTATGCAGGAATATGTGACCGATGCGATCGTGCTGGAGAAAGAGCCGCTCCGGGATTTTGACGCCCGCTATTTTTTCTTTACGAAGCGGTTCGGGAAAATGGCAGGAAAGGCGACGAGCGCGCGGAAGATCACGTCAAAGCTTGCGGGACATCTGGAGCCGGGGAGCGTGGCTAAGGTGCGTTTTGTGCATAGGAGCGGCGGGAACGGCAACGGGAATGGGGCGCCGCAGATCGCGGATGCGTTGAAATACGACAAGCTTGCGGCGTCCTCCGTCAGCCTTCACTTTTTAAATACGCTGCTCCCGGGAGGGGAAGTGGACGCCGCGCTTTGGAATGAGCTTATGGGCAAGGAGTTTTCCTGGCTGCGCATTTTGCGGATTCTTGGATGGGATCCGGAAGAAGCGGGTTGCGAGGGATGCGGCAAGAACGAAGTGGCTGCTTTTTACATCCCGAAGCAGGAATTTTTTTGTGCTTCCTGTGCTTTAAAATTGGATCGGAATGAGTTACTATTATTAGGAAATGCCGAAGTATAATCCGAACTCCATCTGGGGGAGTAAGAAAAAACCAATTAATTATCAACCGCCGAGCAAGCAAACGCCGCCGGCGCAACGGGCGCCGTCGCCCGCAGAACTCGCACGGGACGCCGCAGATATGGAGCCGCCCAAAAGTCATGCGCCCCTCTGGTTTTTTATCGTTTTTTTTGTGGTGCTCGCGGGCGGCGGGGCGCTCTACTTTTTTTTCTTGAGGCCGGCTGCCGGCCCGAGCGTAAGCATTGAGTTCGTAAAGCCCGACAATATCCTTGTGGGCGATCCTTTTCCCTTGAGCATTGCCCTTACCAATTATTCGTCCAACATCTTGAAGGGTGCCACGCTTTCTATCATGCTTCCCGACAATATTTCCTTTGTGGGGCAATCTCTGGGCCAGCGGGTGATGGAGCAGGTGATCGGCGACCTCGGGCCAGGCAGTATCTATAAATTCAACGGAGACAGTTCGCCCAACCTTATCGTGACCGGTGATCCGAAAAGCGTTAAGCATATCAATGCGAAGCTTACCTACAGCACGGATGCGGCATCAAAGACACACTTTGAGACCGACGGCGGGGTGGACCTCATGGTGGGCATTCCGGCGATCACCCTGACCATCAATCCTCCCTCCAATATTTTCAGCGGTCAGAATTTTGACGTGGTAGTGACGTATACCAATGGCACGGCGCATAGCTTCCCGAACGTCGAGCTTACCGTGCAGTATCCGCCGGCGTTCTCGTTTGCGAGAAGCAGTATGCCGCCGGACAATACGGGGAAAAATTCATGGAACTTGGGGACCATCCCCGCGGCGGGGAGCGGGAGCTTTACGATTACCGGAAACGTGGTGGGGCCGGACAAGGCGATCTACGTATTCGACGGGAGCCTTGTTGGTGCCGTGAAGGGGAATACCTACACGCTTACCGAGGGGACGGGGAGCCTTGCGATCGGCACCTCGCCGCTTGCGCTTGCGATCACACTGAACAACGCTTCCGATTATGTTGCGGATTTGAGCGACACCCTCAATTACGTGCTGACCTATACCAACAATTCAAATACGACCTTCCAGAATATTTCCCTCAAAGCGGCGCTTATCGGCGATATGTTCAATTTTTCGACGCTGCAGACGCAGGGTTCCTTTAATTCCCTCACGAACACGGTTACCTGGAATGCGGCGAACGTGCTTCAGCTTCTGAATCTTGCCCCAGGGCAGTCCGGCTCTGTGAACCTTCAAGTGAGGACGAAGTCGGCGTATCCGATACGCTCTTTGGGCGATAAAAATTTTACGCTTAAAATGAACGCGCAAATTTCGTCGCCGACGGTGCCGCCCGGGACGCAGGCAAGCTCCACGATTTCGGCGGTAAGCGCGGAGAATAAAGTGGGCGGAAAGATATCTCTTTCGGTGCCGGCTTATTGGCGCGATGCGGCTTCCGGCGTTTTGAATTCCGGTCCGTATCCTCCGAAGGTGAACCAGACGACGCAATATACGATCCACTGGGCGATCACAAACTATTCCACGGACGTAGAGAACGTGACCGTGTCGGCATCCCTCCAATCAGGAACGACGTGCACCGGCATCGTAAAGAGCAATGTTTCGGCGGTGCCCGCCTGTAACGCGGCGACCGGCTTGGTTACGTGGACCATTCCTACCAACATTCCCGCAACGACGGGCATCACGGGGCCTCCTGCCGAAGCGGTCTTCCAGGTGCAAAATACGCCCGCAATAAACCAAACGGGCAATGCCGTGACGCTTTTGGGGCCGACCACGCTCCAGGCGACCGATGTTTTTACCGGCGCCGCATATAAGATATCCGCGGACGCAATAACAACCGATTTACCCAATGACAAAACAATTTCCAACAGCCAGAACCGGCGCGTGACACAATGATCTTTTGAGCACCATGGCACAAAAACAGGAAAACCTTATGGAAAAGATCGTCTCGCTCTGCAAGCGTCGCGGGTTCGTGTTCCCCGGATCGGAGATCTACGGGGGACTTGCGAATTCCTGGGATTACGGCCCGCTCGGTGTTGAGCTGAAGAATAATATCCAGCAACTTTGGTGGGATCGGTTTGTGCACCGGCGCGACGACATGGTGGGCATTGACGCGGCACTTATCATGAACCCGAAAGTGTGGGAGGTGAGCGGGCACCTTAAGAATTTCACGGATCCGCTTGTTGAATGCAAAGAATGCCACGAGAGATTTCGTGCGGACCAGATTGATCTTGCAAAACCATGCGAGGCATGCGGCGCGAAGGCCAATTTCACCCAGGCGCGCCAGTTCAACATGATGTTCAAGACCTTTATCGGTCCCGCAGAAGAACAGGCGAACATCGCCTATCTCCGTCCGGAGATCGCGCAGGCGATGTTCGTTGATTTCAAGAATGTTTTGCAAACTACCCGCAAAACCCTGCCGTTCGGCATTGCGGCGCAGGGCAAAGCGTTTCGCAACGAGATCACGCCAGGGAATTTTATATTCCGGACTCGCGAATTCAACCTTATGGAGTTCGAATATTTCTGTCGGCCGGAAGAGTGGAAAAAACATTTTGAATATTGGCAGGGCGAAATGCGGGCGTGGCTTGAATCGCTCGGCGTGGACTTGAAGCATATTCATGAAGTGGAAATATCCGCCGAGGAGCGAGCGCACTACTCAAGCCGGACGGTGGATTTTGAATACGATTATCCTTTTGGGCAGAAAGAGCTCTACGGTCTGGCGTACCGCGGGGATTTTGACCTGAAGAATCACATGGAAAAGACCAGTGAAGATATTCGTTACGCTGATCCCGTGACTGGGGATAAATTCATTCCGCACGTGATCGAACCGACCTTTGGATTGGACCGGTCAGTGCTCGTGGCATTGCTTGAAGCATATAAAGAGGACGGCGACCGCGTGCTTTTGAAGCTCCCGCCGCGCATCGCACCCTACAAAGCAGCGGTCTTCCCGCTCCTTGCGAACAAGCCGCAGCTTGTAGAGCTTGCGCAAAAGATATGCGACGACCTTCGCAAGAAATTTATGGTCGCATGGGATGACCGCGGAAACATCGGCAAGCGTTACTACGCGCAGGACGAGATCGGGACGCCGTACTGCATCACGGTTGACTTTGACACGCTGGGGGACGGCGAGGATAAGAAGCTCAAAGATACCGTAACGGTGCGCGACCGCGATACCGGGAAGCAGGAACGGATTGCGATCAAAAAACTCGCCGAATACATCGCGGAAAAGTTTTGATCTCCGCGCAAAAATCTCCATGGCCGAAAAATTCGTGATCAAAGGAGGCAAGCCGCTTTTTGGCGAGGCGAGGCTCGCCGGCGCAAAGAACGCAGTATCAAAAATGATGGTTGCGTCGCTTTTGACCGATGAGCCGTGCATTCTGGAGAATGTGCCGGCGATAGGAGATGTCGCGATCGTCGCGGAACTTTTGAAGACCATCGGGGGCGAGGTGGAGATCGTTGGCACGACGGCGAAATTGCAGACGCCCGCGATCAAAAATTGCCGCGTGCTCACGCTTACGCGTCGGAACAGGATCCCCATCCTTGCGATCGGCCCGCTCCTCGCGCGCGCGGGCGAGGCGGAAGTGCCGGTTCTGGGTGGCGACAAGATCGGCGCGCGGCCGGTGGACATTCATCTTGAAGCGCTTTCAAAATTGGGCGTTCAGTTGCAGATCACGAAAGAAAGCTATCACGCCTGGGCGAAGCACGGCTTGCACGGCGCGGAAATTGAATTGAGATTTCCGAGCATCGGCGCCACCGAGAACGCGATCCTCACTGCCGTACTTGCGGAAGGGAAAACGGTCATCAAAAACGCCGCGCTTGAGCCGGAACTTATGGACCTTGTGAAAATGCTCCAAAAAATGGGCGCGATCATAGAGCTTGCGCCGCCGCGGACGATCACGGTGGAGGGAGTGAAGAAATTACACGGCACCACGCATCGTATCCTGCCGGACCGGAACGAGGCGATCTCATTCGCTTGCCTCGCGATCGCAACGAACGGAAGGATCCTTGCAAAGGAGGCGCGACAGGACGACCTCATCACCTTCCTGAATGTTGTGCGGCGGCTCGGTGCGGAATACGAAGTGACAAATGACGGCATCGCATTCTGGCGCCCCAATTCGCTCAGGGCGATCTCGGTAGAGACCGCATCTCACCCCGGGTTCATGACCGATTGGCAGCAACCGCTCTGTGTGCTCCTTACCCAGGCAGACGGAATATCGAATATTCACGAAACGATCTACGAAGAACGCTTTGGGTACACCAACGATTTGAACGAAATGGGAGCGAAAATCCGCGTTTCAACCGACTGCCCAAAAGGGAAAGAATGCCGCTTTGCCGGCAAGGGATTTAGCCACTATGCGACGATTGAGGGGCCGACGCCGCTCCGCAGTATGAAATGTACGGTGCGCGACCTGCGTTCCGGCATGGTGGACATCCTGGCTGCGCTTGTCGCTGACGGCGTTTCCGAGGTGGAAGGCGTGGAGGAAATCGACCGCGGGTACGAATACATAGACGGCCGTCTGCGCCAGCTCGGGGCGGACATCAAACGAGTGTAAGAAGCCAGATTATTTGTCTTTTCGTCTTTTTTCGCCTAAAATACAGCTATGTTTGGCAAGAAGATCGGCATTGATTTGGGCACCGCAAATACGGTGGTTTTCGTGCCGGGAAAGGGTTTTATCATCAACGAGCCGACGATCGTAGCGCTCACGAGGCCGGACAACACCGTGCTTGCCGTAGGACTCGAGGCGAAGGAAATGATCGGCCGCACGCCGGACGAGATCGTTGCCTACCGGCCGCTCAAGGACGGCGTGATCGCCGATTATTACATCACGAAGGCGATGCTCACCTATTTTATTTCCAAAGCGACGGGATGGCTGAACCTGGTGAAGCCCGATGTCGTGATCTCCGTACCGGCGGGCATTACGCAGACCGAGCGCCGCGCGGTGATGAACGCCGCACGCGAGGCGGGAGCGGGGAGTGCGTTCATTGTGCGCGAACCGATCTTGGCGGCCTTGGGCGCGGGGATTCCCATCAACGCCCGTTCGGGGAACATGATCATCAACATTGGCGGCGGGACGTCGGAACAGGCGGTGATCGCCCTCGGGAACATTGTTTCGTGGAACAGCTTGCGCATTGCAGGCAATAAGTTCGACCAGGCGATCATGGATTACGTGAAAAAGAAATACGGGCTTGCAATCGGCGAGCAGACGGCGGAAAACGTGAAGATCGAGATCGGCTCGGCGATACCGACGAAGGAAAAAATGGAATATCAGATCCGCGGGCGTGATCTCACGACCGGCCTGCCAAAGGACATCACGATCAATTCGAACGAGATCGCGGAGGCCCTGAACCCGTACCTTGTCGAGATCGCAAGCGCCATTCAGAGCGTCTTCAACGTAACGCCGCCGGAGCTCGTGGCGGATATCATGGAAAAGGGGATCATCCTTTCGGGTGGCAGCGTGCAGCTCCATCATATGCCGGAATTTTTTGAACGATTTCTCGGCGTGCAGGCCTATGTGGCGGAAGATCCGTTGTTCTGCGTGGCCAAGGGTACCGGCCTCATTTTGAGCCACTTGGATACCTATAAGCGGACGCTTTTGAACAAGCGGTAATTCTTTCCACTTTGGTGATCGGCCACAAAAAGATTATTGAGGATTTTAAGAAGCTCGCCGCCCGGAACGAGCTTTCCCACGGCTATATTTTTTACGGGCCGGCGATGGTGGGGAAGCGGACGACAGCGCTCGCCTTCGCACGGTTTTTGGAAAAAGGCGAGTTTGAGCCGCCGGCAGAAGGCGAGGTGCTCCAGGACGCGAAGCTTATTGACCTTGCGTTTGCGAAGCAATTGGATCCCAACCTGAAGGACTCTATTAGTATTGACGCTGTGCGCGAGATCAAGAATTTTCTCTGGCAAAAACCGAACGTGAGCGTGCGGAGGACGCTCATACTTGATGACGCCGAACTTTTAACGACCGAGGCGCAGAACGCGCTTTTGAAAGTTACCGAGGAGCCGCCCGCTTCGTCACTCCTTCTTGTCATTGCTTCCGACCTTGAAAGCGTGATGGGCACGATCCGGTCGCGCCTGCAGGGTATTTATTTCGGTCCGGTCGCGGAGGCGGAGATCGCGCGGTGGCTTTCAGAGGAGAAGGGGATGACGGCAGCAAAAGTGGCGCCCTTTGCCAAACAGGCACTGGGAAAGCCCGGGCTTGCCTCGCGATTGCTGCACGATAAGAACTTTACAAAGACGCTTGAGCTCGCGGCGAAGTTTTTGAAGACCGCGCCCGCCGCGCGCCGCGATTTCATCAAAAAATTGATCGAACCGGACGAGTTCGTCTTACGAAATTTTCTTAATGCTGTTATAATGACCCTTGCGTGGGAGAAGCCGTCAAAAGCTAAGGCGGCGCTCTGGCACAAGGTGCTCGCGCTGCAGCAAAACGCCACGAATTTCGGCCTGAATCCGCGTCTGCAGCTGGAAGGTTTACTTATGTAAAAAAGTAAAATTCAATGACCACTTCTGAACAATTTATAAAAGACCTTGAAACCGGGCTTTCCGGCGCCGTACAGAAGCTGAAACAGGATTTCGGACAGATCCGCGGCAACCGGCCGTCGGCCGAACTGATACAGGATATTAAAGTGAATCTCTATGACCAGATGCTTTCCGTCCGCGAGCTCGGCTCTTTGAGCGTGTTGCCGCCGCGGACGATCCAGATCTCTGTGTGGGACAAAAATGCCGTAGGTGCCGTTATGAATGCCATCACGAATGCCCATCTCGGGCTTTCTACCAATAACGACGGCAATAATATCCGCGCGACGCTTTCGCCCCTGGGCGACGAACGACGCGAAGAGTTGACGAAGCTCGTCAAGAAGACCGCCGAAGCGGTGCGGATCCAGATCCGCGCCAAGCGCGACGAAACTATGAAGCGCCTGAAGGACGCCGAGACCAAAAAAGAGATCACCGAGGACGAAGCGTTCAAGTCAAAAGAAAAAGTGCAAAAAGCAGTGGACAAGGCGAACGGGGAGGTGGAAACGCTTGTCAGCGTTAAATTACAAGAACTCGGGGAATGATCATCGCAATTCTTGTCATCATCGGGCTTTCGCTTCTTATCCTCGGCCACGAGGCGGGGCATTTTTTTGCAGCGAAAATATTCGGGTTGAAAGTGGACGAATTCGGCTTCGGCTTCCCGCCGCGAATCACGGCGTGGAAAAAAGGGGAGACGGAATACAGCGTGAACTGGCTGCCGTTCGGCGGGTTCGTAAAGATCGGCGGGGAGCGCGGCGAGTTTGAAATGGTAAACCCCAACGATGCAGAAAAAAGCGAAGGGGAAAAGAAGGCGGCAGACAAAACACGGCTACTCTACGCACAGCCGGCGTGGAAAAAAAGCGTGATTATGCTCGCGGGGGTTTTTATGAACTTTCTCTTAGGATGGTTCTTTCTTTCGCTTATCTTGATGATCGGTGCGCCGCAGGCGCTCGTCGTCGGCGGCGTTCAGCCGAACTCGCCTGCGTTGCAGGCGGGGATAATGGCGGGGGATATTGTAAAGGGCTTTACGAGCGCGCAGGGTTTTATTGATTTTGTGAACGTTCACCGCGGTGAGCAGACCGCGATCACTGTTATCCGCAATAACAAGGAAATAAGCTTCACTGTTGTCCCGCGTGTGCATACGGCTCCGAACGAGGGCGCGCTAGGCGTGGGACTTGCGGAAACCGGTACGCCG
>Ga0187870_1000947_pt1 | contig 29031 bp, 19 predicted proteins | sample June2016WEW_13_1_3_FD_132974 | JGI IMG/M metagenome (GOLD analysis project Ga0187870, IMG submission 132974) | Peatland microbial communities from SPRUCE experiment site at the Marcell Experimental Forest, Minnesota, USA - June2016WEW_13_150 | ecosystem: Environmental > Terrestrial > Soil >... | reverse complement strand
CGATAGAGATGGTGGAGGGCAATATCCTTTGTCCCCTCGATCCGGTAGTCGTTCTGCCATTCGTCGGCAGAGCGGTCGGAGCCCGTCTCGGTCAGGCGATGGAGGACGGTGAGGAAGAGGGCCCGCTCTGGGGGAACTGGAACTGGCGCCCGCGAAGAAGGTCCTCGATCACTTCCCGTATGCCGAACTCATCCCACAGACGGCCGAAGACGAGGGGTATGCCGGCCTTCGTGTCCCGTGCGGGCGGTGTCTCCCATTTCTCATAGGCATCGAGAAGGGCGAGCTTCTCGGAGAACCGGACGCCGGAGCGAAGCAAGCTGTCCATAGCCCCGCTTTCTTTGAGGACACCCAGACGACCGATCGTGGCTACCACCTCCTGTTTCACCTTTCCTTCCTCTCTCCGATTGCGGACGATCTGGAGATGCTCCCGGGGTCCCGACCGCTTGGTCCTGAAGAACATATCACTACTATGCCAAATATTATATTCCTGGCTGTCGGGTAAATAATCTCATTACGTGGCGCTACGGCAAAGACGGTTTTTCAGATTTCCGCCCGTAAACCCGCATCACTGCGTGGGTCGATGGGCAAAAATGGGGAAAAGTGTAGAAGATGGGTCAGACTCTGGCGAGTGCTTTGCGTAATTCACGCCGATTCCGGTGAAGACGCTTTCCTCTCTGCCGGACTGCGGGAACGTGAGAAGCTGCTTGACGGCACCCGAAGTGTGATCTTCGTGCCGGCATTTCTATCAGAATCAATTCTTAATGAACCCTTGAGGACTTTCGCTCTTTCTTTCATGAAAGCTAGTCCATACCGTTTAAAAGCAAGGCTGTTTCGCGACGTTCTTTGCACAACAAAACCAGTGCCGTTATCCTCTACCACGGTGACTATTTCCTTGGGGGACGCGCTTATCTTCACTCTTGCATAAGTTGCTTTTGAATGCCTGCCGGCGTTGAAGAGGGCTTCCTGAATGATGCGGAACAACGTCACGCCAGGAAAGCCCTTGATGTTCCCTCCTTTCATTGGCACATCCAGCACAACCGGAAGTTGAAACTCCTTTTCAAAAAACTTTACAAATGACTGAAGGCTGAATAACAAACCTTTTCTCTCGACCCAGAACAAGTTGAAACCGTGGCATACATCTCTCATGTTCTGAGTAGTTGTGTATAGCCACTGTTTAAGCAGGTCGAGTTCCTTTTTCATGCTCGCGCTGTTCTCCTTCGACAGTTCCTCGATGATCTCGAGTTTCAGAGGAACAATTGCCAAAACCTGCAATACTGTGTCATGGATTTCCCTCCAGAAATTCTGGCGTTCTTCTTCCTGCACTTTCATAAGCTTCGAGAGAAGCTGTTGAATCACAATCTGTTGAGATCTGAAACCCAGAACGCTGCTCACCCACAGATCTTCAAAGACAATGTATGTCAACCCATTCATGATGTTAGCGATTGTCTCAGGAAGAACTGAGGAATTTGATGAGTTTACTTCATCCAATACATGTTTTGTTGCTACGTCAACGAATGCACGCGTCTCTTTCACAATTTCGTGAGAGCTCACGTCCCTATCCTTGCCAGGCAGAACAAATCTTGATGCATATTCTAAATCGTTTTCGGTTTCGTCCAAACGATAGTCGCCGTTCTCTCCGCTCAGTGTCTCGATGAACCTGTCTAGAATAAAAGAAAACCTCTTTTTGACGGGGGTGCAGACCTCTTTCAAGAGCTCAGCATCTCTTTTCCTGGCATCTATGCGACTTATGTAGTCGCAATATTGGTCATAATACCCAGAGAGGATAACAGCTCTATTTCTGTCAAGTATTGCTGCAATTCTCTCTTTTAGCTTGGCATCGTCATGAGTGAGCAGATCTGAACCTGTTTCGGCGTACTTCATCATCTTGCCCGTTTTTCTGTGTAGTACAAAAATACTAACAAAAAGGTGCTTTTATCCTATTCACAGATTGTCGCATATCTGCAATAATTTAGCAAGGGAAGGGAGGCCGGTGTACGATGGATTACCAATTTTCAGATGAGGCGAAGGCCATGAGAGAAACGGCCCGAAAGTTTGCTCTCACGCGCCTCGCAGGTATTATCGAAAAAGATTACGAAGAGGGGACAATTCGCCGTGCTCTTATAGAAGAGATGGGGCAACTCGGCTTCTTCGGTTGCCTTGTTCCGGAAAGGTATGGCGGCACGGAAGCAGGTTACTTGTGCGCCGTGCTTGTGGCGGAAGAGATCGCTAAGGTGAGCGCCTCATATGCAGGATACTTTATGTGCCAGGCTGCTGGACCGCCCATGGCAATACACAAGTATGGCAGAGAAGACCAGAAAGAAAAGTATATCCGACGGATAGTCTCTGGGAAATCTTTAGCCCTCTTTGCAGCTACAGAACCAGATGCAGGTTCAGACATCTCTGCAATGCGGGCCACGGCCACGGAGAAAGGAGATTATTTCTCTCTCACTGGCACGAAGACTTGGATCACCAACATCACCATTGCAGACGTAGGGCTCATCTGGGCCTATACGGATAAGGAGAAGCGGCGGGACGGAATCTCCTGCTTTATCGTCGACATGGCGAATACCCGAGGAATTGACAAGAGAAAGATAGATAAGATGGGTCTTAGATGCTCCGAGGTCGGGGAACTTGCCTTACAGGATGCGGAGATACCGAAGGAGAATCTTCTTGGAGAACGGGGAAATGGCTATGAAATCCTGCTGTTCACTCTCAGCAACACGCGCCTATTCGCGGCTGCCAGGGCTCTCGGTGTAGCGGCCATATGCCTCGAAGAAAGCTTGAAATACGCCAGGGAGAGGATCCAATTTGGGCAACCCATTGGCGAATTCCAAATGATCCAGAATCAACTTGCGGAAATGTACATAGAGAATGAAGCCGCAAGGGCCCTTGTGTACCAGGTAGCTCGCGACAAGGACAGAGGGTTGAACAACATAACGGATCTTGCGGTTGCCAAGTATTTCGCGTGTGAAGCAGGAATAAAAGCAGCACTAACAGCCATGAAGGTTTACAGTTCCTACGGTTTTTCCCTCGAATACCCGATTCATCGATATGTGAGGGATGCTATGGCTTTTCCTATAACGGAAGGAACGGCAAATATTCAAAAGGTCATAATCGCAAGATCGATTTTGAAAAAATAGAAACGAGGAGGAGTTCGGCATGGCCTACAGCGATATGAGAGATTGGATAGCGAAACTGGAAGAGCAACACCAGCTGGCAAGGATAAGAACCCAGGTCGATTGGGATCTGGAGATTGGTGGCATAGCACGCGAGAACATGGATAGAGGGGGCCCAGCCCTGCTGTTTGAGAACATAAAGGATCATCAAAACACCATATGCCGGAAGCTTTTTACGTGCTCGCTTTCATCTTTCTCAAGAATTGCCCTTATGCTCGGCATGCCGCGGGACACGCCATACACGGATTTGATCCAGGTCTGGAGAGAGCGGCTAAAAAAACCGATCAAGCCTAGCATTGTCGCAAGCGGACCGTGTAAAGAAAATGTGTTGAAGGGTGACGATGTAGACCTATTTCAATTCCCCACTCCCCACTGGCAAAAACTTGATGGCGGCAGGTATATCGGCACCTTTCACGGAGTAGTAACGAAAGACCCTGATACGGGTTGGATCAACGTGGGCATGTATCGCCAGATGATCCATGATGAGAATACGACGACCATGTCCGTAGCTCAGGGCCAGCACATCTGGTTCCACTGGAAGAAATACCGCGCGAAGGGCAAGAACATGCCGCTTGCGGTCGCAATTGGCTGGGATCCTGTGCTGCCCGCTGTTTCCTCTGCCCCCGTTCCAACAGGAATGGATGAGTACGACGTAATGGGGGCGCTAAGGCAACAGCCTGTTGAACTCGTAAAGTGCGAGACAGCAGACCTTTACGTGCCTGCGACGAGCGAAATTGTTCTTGAAGGTGAGGTCATAACTGATCGCGCCAGCTTTATTCCCTGCGGGCCGTTCGGAGAATTCACCGGTCACTACGGGCCTGAAAATCTGAGACCTCCCTTTAAGGTCAAATGTATAACGTTCAGGAACGATCCGATTCTTCAGGGGACTATGGAAGGGATGCCCATAAATGAGGACCATCGGATGTGTTCGGTAAGCCATAGCGCGCTGATATGGGACCTCCTTGAAGAAAGAATGACGGGTGTTACCGGGGTAAACAGCGACCCAAGCACAGCGTATGCCAACCTCATCGTGCAGATAGACAACAGCTATTACGGCCAAGTTCATCAGGTCGCGGCAAACATATGGAGTTCCCACCTCTCCAACATGATGTGCAAGAACATTATCGTGTGTGACAAGGACGTGAACATATATGACCTGAACAGAGTCTTTTGGGCACTGGGTTACAGGGTTGATCCTTCCAAGGACATTATTCAATTTCCAGGTTGGATTAGCGCTCTCGACCCCATAGTCCATCCAAAAGACAGGTTGGGCCCGGGTGGGAATAAGGGGATAAGGCTGCTTATCGACGCAACAAAATCTATCGACAGACCTCGTACTGACGAATACTGGGGGGAAAGATTCGCAGTTGTTGCTTATCCCGATGATGCGACGATGACAAAAGTCAGGGCTGGGTGGGAAAAGTACGGGACATAGCTTCGAATCCGGACGGGAGGGGGCATATCATGGAGAACATCAGCAATCAATACTTCATTTATACTGACACAGGGGGGACTTTTACGGATTGCGTTGTTGTGGGTCCGGGAGGAGAGGTTATGCTAGGTAAGGCATCAACCACTCCAGAAAACCTGGAAGACTGTTTTTTCAGCAGCATATCGGCTGCTCTCGAGGGTGGTCCAAAAAGCCTATCAGATGTCCTAAAAGATACCAGGGTCATCGGCTACGGGACAACCCAGGGCACAAATGTGATTGTTACTGGTGCGGGTGCTCCAAATCTCGGCTTTATTACTACAAAAGGGCAGGAAGATAGAACGTACATAATGAGGTTCAGAGCGGCAGGCTTGGGCCCTATTGAAGGGATGCATCTAATAAACGCCGACAAACCACGTTTCCTTATCCCGCGCACGTCGGTCAGAGGGGTTGCCGAGAGAGTCGACTGCTTCGGCAAGGTTGTGTGTCGGCTGGACGAGAAAGAAGCAACAAACATGATTAAGGAACTTGTGGAAGATGAGAAGGTGGAAGGCATTGCTGTCGGACTGCTATGGTCATTCCTAAACAACAAACATGAACTGCGGATTAGGGAGATCATAAACGAGATGTATCCTGAACTACCCGTTGCTTTATCTCATGAGGTGAACCCGATAGTGAGGGAAGAGCCTCGATTCAGGACCACGCAAATAGATCTGTATATTGGAAAAGCGTTAAGGGTATTACTCGACAAAATCAGCAAAGGTTTGAAGGAAAAAGGATATAAGTACCCGCTATTGATCTTACAAGCAGCCGGCGGCGTGTCGCGGGCTGACGTAGTGAAACCGGCGAATACCCTACACTCTGGGCCTGTTGGAGGCCTGGATGGAATAGACTTTTGGAAGAAGGCTTACGGAATTGAGAATGTGATGGGTTCGGACGTTGGCGGGACTAGTTTCGATATTACGATATCCAGCAAGCGCGGTCCAGAGTACTTAAGAGAACCAAAAGTAGGACGTTATGAAATCTCTAACCCCATGATGGAAATCATCACCATAGGGGCTGGAGGTGGAACGGTTGCTAACGTAGATGAGGTCATTAAAGCGCTTGTGGTAGGGCCCGAAAGTGCAGGTGCCGACCCAGGACCGGTGTGCTATGGGAAGGGGGGAGTTACGCCCACGGTGACAGATGCGGATGTCGTGCTCAACAGAATAGACCCCAATTATTTTCTCGGCGGAAAGATAAAACTCGATAGAGATATCGCATTCAAGGCAATAGAGGAAAGAATAGCAAAACCTTTAGGTTTGGATGTATATCAGGCAGCACAAGGAATCATCAGCATCATCGACGCCAAAATGGGGAGCACGCTCAGAACAACTTTGGCTGGGCGCGGTTTGGACCCCTCCCAGTTCATCCTCTTCGCTTTCGGAGGGGCGGGGCCAACCCACTGCGCTGGATATGCTAAGGGCATTAACTTCAAAGAAGTCATAGTGCCGAAGACAGCCGCGGTATTCTCTGCGTTTGGGGCTTCAACGGCTGATATCAAACATAGACACGAGGGCTCTCCGTTTGTCATCATCTCGTCAATTCCATACAATCCGGTGACTTCGAGGTTCAGGAAGCAAGACTTAAAGATGGAAATGATCCCCGAGCAAACTCTGGAGAGGTTTAACAGCATGATGGAAGGATTGGAACGAGTTGCCCGAATCGACATGGAGCAAGAAGGGTATAAAGAGGGGTACGATTTGAAATACGAAATGTTGGCAAGGTACGGAGGCCAATTATGGGAAATCAGGATCCAAATACCCGTTTCAAGACTAAGGACTGTTGAGGAGTTCGCGAAGTTGCTCGAGGCTTACGAAGACGAGTATGAAAGGGTCTACACAAAAGGTGCCATGGTTCCAGCAGGAGGAATAGAAATAGTGACGGTGGCGGTTGAGGCGATAAAGGCGATGCCGAAGCCTCAGATCGTAAGCGAGCGGCTAGGAAGAAAAAATCCGGGTAAGGCAAGGAAAGGCACCAGAGACGTGTACTGGGATGGAAAGTTCATGAGCACCGAAGTGTATCAATGGGAATTGCTGGGGCATGGCAATGAGGCGAAAGGTCCTGCAATAGTCGAGTCGGTGAACACTACGCTGGTCGTGCCGCCTGGACAACGGCTCTGGGTAGATGAATACAAGAATGTGCATATGCCTTTGTGACGTATGTGAATGATAGTAATTCCTGAAAGGGGGCAAAAATGGAAACGATAACTGAAAAACTGGACGCTATCCCTTACGAAATATTTTACAACAGGATGAAACAGGTGATGGAGGAAGGGAAGGAGGTCCTGAGATATCTATCCGGTTCTACTATCGCCCGGGAGGCAGGCGAAGTGATGCAGGCCTTTTATTTGCCAACGGGCGAAGCTGTCATGATTGCGTGCGGCATACTCATGCATATCATGAACGTCACAAGGGTTATAAAGTACATGAATAGCAATGACTATCAGGCGGAGGGTATTGGAATATATGACGGGGATCATTTCTTGAATAACGATGCTTATATCGGAGGGATGCATGCGCCGGACACAGGGCTTGTGGCGCCGATTTTTTTTAGAGGAGAACTACTGGGGTACACGGCTTCTATTTCGCACACTGCCGAGACCGGTGGTATTGAACCCGGCGGGATGTGTCCGAGTGCTACCGAAGCGTGGCATGATGGGCTGCACTTGCCGGCAGTGAAGCTGATCGAGAAAGGTCGCATGCAAAGGGATGTGCTGGGTATGATTCTCAGATCCGTCCGGACCCCTCACGCCATGGAGGTCGACATTAAAGCGAGGCTGGCGGCAAACGAAAGGGTTCGCGCAAGAATAACAGAACTTGTCGAAGACGTGGGCATTGATTTCTTCAAAACAGCGTGCAGACAGCTTCTCGAAGATGCGAGGGCACAGGCAAGAGTAAAGCTGAAGGCGCTGAGACCCGGGACGTACGTTGCGCGAGTTTACAACGATACGGTTGGAGTGAGGGGGGATAAATTAGCGATTATTCAATTGGAGGTGGAGATCACAGAGGATGGGGAACTCTATATAAGGGCGTCGATAGTCTCGCCCCAAACACCGAGTTACAACAATGCGTATTTCCCGGCGGTAGAGGCAAGCGCCTTCTATATCTTACTCGTACAGCTTATGTATGACACGAGATGGAATTCCGCTATCTCCGATCTTGTTCATTTTGATATCTTGCCCAGTTCAAGGATAAATGCCGATGCCGATCAAAGTGTCGGATACGCGACCGTGGGGATCGCACAGACTTTTACCAATGCGCTTACAGAATGCTTGAGTCGGGCATTTTATTCATCGGGTCAAAAGGAAGAGACCGTCGCCGCACATAATGCCGTGTGCAATGAAATATGGGGTGGAATCGATCAACACGGACGTCGCTGTGGGAATGTTCTGTCAAATGCCTGGCCAGCTTCGGGCATGGGAGGCAGGTACCTAAGAGATGGCATAGATTCCTCAATCCAGTATTTCAATCCGTGGAGTTACACGGCCGATAGTGAGGGTGAAGAGGCCTTCATGCCGGTTTTACACTGGCTGGTTAAGCACAGGGCAAATTCAGGCGGCTTCGGCAAGTGGCGCGGGGGAAGTGGGGTAAAAGTTTTGGACATAGTCCACGGCTCTAATAACATTACTACTTATGCGATAGGAACAGGGGGAAAAATCCAGTTGAATCAGGGTCTGTTCGGAGGGTATCCTTCGGCCTGCGTGTACACGGATAGGATAGTTGACACCGATTTCGTTGCAAAGGCAGAAAGGGGAGAACGGCTGCCCTACGATTTCCACGAGGCCAGAGAATTACTAAAGGGGACTTATATCCCCGGAACGCCGACCATTCCGGCTCGGCTCTCGAAAGAGGGAGATATTCTGATGCATCCGAGTATCGGAGGTGCGGGGCTCGGTGATCCGATTGAAAGAGATCCAGAACTGATTATCAGAGACATAAGAAACGGACATGCCACCATAGACGTTGCTCAAAAAGTATACCGCGTTTCTATTGATCCAAAAACACTCACCGTCGACTACGAAAAGACGAAAGCTTTACGGGAGAGTAAGCAGAAAGAGAGACTGGAAAAGGGAGTGGCAGGAGGAGAATTCCTCGGGCGGTTGGTGGAAAAAAGGAAAAATAGAGATCTTCCTCAGGTAGCGCAGGATTTTATCAATGAGACCGCTGAGTTTTGTGAGGCGTTTAGGCAAGCTCTTGAGAAAGAAGAGAAAGCAAGTCAGGGCAGCTGGAAACCAGTCGGAAGAAACGGAAAGATTGAAGAAGAATTGTTTGACCTGACCATGTACGTCGGCATAGGTAGGTTGAAGGACGGGAGAATAGTCACGTATTGCAAAGAATGCGGATTTGTATACGGAGATGCTGGAGACAACTTTAAGTATTACTGTCTTGTCTACGAGCGTGATCCTTCAGAAATACTTCCAGGCGCGGAATCAAACGACAGGATGAGCCCGGACAAGGATTGGTGTGTTTTTAGAGAGTTTTACTGCCCCGGCTGTAGAAGACAAATTGAGGTCGAATCGACTCCACCCGGAACGCCTGTTGTTCAAAACTATCTCCTTTCCACAGACCGGCTATGCAAAAAGGTGCAGTAAAACAGATATGTCCCCAAGTTGGGCATTTCACCGAGAACCGGCATTTTTGAGCGCGACCGCAATTATTCTGGGAGGCATTCGCCCATGAGCACTCGGAAGCAACTCCAGGTAAGCGACAGGTGGAAACAATTGGCACTGACCAAGACTTGGTTCAACATTTTCGAAGAGACAGCAGACGCATTTCCCGAAGGAGAAGCACTTGTTTTCCTGGAATCAAATCAACGCTTTACCTATTCTCAATACAAGAAAAAGGTCAAGGAAATAGCGAAAGGTCTGTATGCAATAGGGGTGAGAAAAGGCACCCATGTCGGTATCTGGATGACTAACCGGCCCGAATGGATCTTCACTCGATTAGCCGTATATCAGCTCGGGGCCATAATGGTACCATTTCATACCCGATACAGAATAGAGGAAATGAAATATGTCCTGGGGCAAAGTGATACTGAAGTGCTTGTTATGGAAAGAAGCCTCGTGGGCAAAATAGGCGCGCTCGAGATGCTCACCGAGTTGATACCGGAATTGAGGGGAAAAGAGGAGGAAAAGGAAGACCTGAAGTCCGACGTGTTTCCCGCGCTCAAAAAGGTTGTTCTATTGGATGAGAAAAAACACCCGGGCGTGTACTCCCTCGATGAAGTGGTTGGGCTCGGCAAGAGCTTCGAAGATGAGCAGATAGCGGTGAGACATTTGCCTCAAGATACAATCCACATTATCTACACGTCGGGAACGACTGGTTTCCCCAAGGGCGTTGTCACACCGAATAGCTGTAGCGTATCACACGACGCGATATATGCGGAACTATGCAGCTTGACCCCAAGAAGCCGATTTCTCAACCTCATGCCATTTTTCGGCAACATCGGTCTCGATAACCAAGCCATCCCGCTTTTGGTAGGTGCAACCCTGGTGGTAGGACCGAGCAGGTTTGACGCAGAGCAGACGATGAAGGTGATCCAGGAGGAAAAGGTTACCTACTGTATATTTGTCCCCACCATGCTCCTGGATATCTTGAATCATCCGAGATTTAAGGACTATGACTTGGGGTCGTTTGAGAGGATAACGTGTTCCGGGGCTGTTGTTCCACAAACCCTAATACAAGCAGTAAAAGAAAAAATGGGTATCTACCTGATGAACATTTACGGCTTATCAGAAGCCTCGGGCTTGAGCACCTGGGTGCCCTATGCTGACACCCCTCAACATATCGAAAAATCTGTCGGACTTCCCATGCCCCACTGCGAGCTCGCAATACGTGACCTAAAGACAGGCGAGGTACTACCCTCCGGACTGGAGGGAGAAATCTGCACCAGGGAAGTGTTCCTGGGCAGCCAACACATGAAGGGCTACTACAAGAAGCCTGGACTCACAGCGGAAACGATTAAGGACGGATGGCTTTACAGCGGAGATCTCGGACGAATGGATGAGGATGGTTACGTGTACCTGACGGGGAGGGTGAAGGAGATGTTTACAGTGGGAGGCTTCAATGTGTCCCCTCCTGAAATAGAAAACTACATTTTGAGACATCCCGCGGTGGCAGGCGTCGCCGTGGCCGGAATCCCGGACAAAAGGCTGGGTGAGGTTTGCGGCGCCTTCATAAAATTGAAGAAAGGCGAGACGGCAACAGCAGACGAGATAATAGACTTTTGCAGAGATAAGATTGCAGATATAAAAGTGCCCAGGCATGTGTTCTTTGTGGACGAGTTTCCCATGAATCCCCAGGGGAAGATACAGAAGTTCAAACTCCGCGAAAAAGCCATAACGAATCTGGGGTTAAAAGAGTGAGCCGTTCTGTTCCTGATCAACAAAAAACATAAAGGAGGGAATTATGAAAACTACAAACAGATGGGCGGTCTTAATATTTTGCTGGTTGATATGGGGTCTTCTTTTCGGCGACAGAATGATTCTCATCTTCACGGCTCCGATGCTTCTTGACGAGTTTCGGATCTCACTGACGCAATTTGGCTTCGCAGTATCGTGCCTGACCATTTCGTGGGCGGTGATGGCGGGCATCGCAGGATTCATCTCTGACCGCGTCGGCCGCCGCAAGGTCATACTACCGGCAATGATCCTTTTTTCGGCCACGACCTGGCTAACGGGACTGGTGAGAAGTATACCTCAACTGCTAATCATTCGGGGACTCGTCGGAATTGGAGAGGGATCGTATTGGGGCCCTGGCGTATCTCTCATTAACAGTGTGTGGCCCGCAGAAAGACGCGGCTTCGCCCTTGGCTTTCATCAGACAGGCGCTCCGATCCTCGGGGTTTTCTTGACTGGAGCCCTCACGGGATGGATCGCACTGAAGTGGGGATGGAGAGCGCCCTTTGTCGTTTACGCTATCGCCGGATTTGTTCTATGCGCATTGGTCTGGGCGATCGTTGGGGAACCTAAAGAGAAAGCAGCGGATGCGAGCGATGCGAAGCACGTAAAGGGTAGTTGGAAGATGCTCTTTACGTCCAGAGCCTGGATTTTGAACTTAGTCATCATGGTTTTGGTCATGATAATGTACTGGTCAATAACCGCGTTTCTACCAATCTATCTCACAAAAACAAAGGGGATGAATATTGCCGTTGCCGGAGGCGTAGCAGGTATCACAGGACTGGCCGGCCTTTTCGGCATGTGGATCACAGGTCTTTCCTCGGACTATATTGGTAGAAAGGTAGCGCTAATCATCCCACTCATTCTGATACTAATAGGCATCCCTCTGGTGCTGACCGTTCACTCCCTACCTGCCATGATCGTAGCCTTAGTAATTTTGGGCTACGGAATATATGGAGCGTTCCCAATCACCCTTGCAATCGTTCCTGCCGAAGCATCCCCGCCTGAACTGGTTGCTACAGGAGTAGGATTGACTATGTTTATGAGTGAGGTTGCGGGAATAGTAGGACCGATCGTGGGAGGTCTTTTAAATGATTTTTGGGGAATTACTGCATCGTTCTGGTTAGCTTTCATTGTCACTATTGCTTGTATTGGGTGCGCAGTAGCTATGGGGGAAACGAAATACAAAGCAGGAGTCAGACTAGCGACTGCTGGATAATGAGTAAAGCGAACTGAAAGTGCATGCGAGGACTCTATCCGTCTTTCAAATAGTGGGTAGCACCAGACGAAAGGAGGGTGCGTCTTGACCAAGATGAAACTCATGGTAAGCGAAAGATGGCGGGAACTCTCGCAGAAAGACGGCTGGCCCGAGATTCTCGAATCGACTGCCCACAAATATCCTGACAGAGATGCCCTCGTCTTTTACGGTAAGAGGGTAACCTATAAGGAATATCTTAACCGGATTACGGCGTTGGCTAAAGGCCTCTATTCCATAGGAGTGAGAAAGGGAACTCATGTGGGGCTGTGGATGACCAACCGCCCCGAATGGTGCTATGCGCGTCTCGCGGTTTACAAGATTGGTGCTGTCCTGGTTCCCTTACATACCCGGTATAGAGCGGAAGAGTTGAAATATGTGTTGAGGCAGAGTGACACGGAAGTGTTGCTTATGGAAGACAAGTTCTTAGGAAAAATAGACGCGCTGTCCGTTGTAGAAAAATTGATTCCGGGGCTCAGAACATTCGGCCGAGGCGACATAAAATCGCCTGAATTTCCTCTTTTAAGAAGTGTCGTTCGTTTAGGTGAAACACGCCACGGCCAGTTATCTTCATATGCGGACCTCGTCGAAAGAGGAAAATCCGTGAGCGACGACGAAGTCAGGGCTTCTCACGAACCTCAAGACACCATACACATCATCTATACTTCTGGAACTACCGGGTTCCCCAAAGGGGTAGAAACGCCAAGTTCGTGCAACATCGCCTTTTGCACTATCAGAGCGGAACTTTTCAACCTTGATGATAATAGTAGATTTCTCAACGCCATTCCTTTTTTCGGGAACATCGGGATGTCAAACAATACCCTTCCTTTGCTTGACGGCGGCAGCCTCGTAGTAGCCGGGCCACAGTTCGATGCCAAGGAAGTGCTGGAATTGATCGAGAAGGAGCGGGTTACGCACACGAATTTTGTACCCACCATGCTAATAGACATTTTGAATCATCCTGGCGCAGAGAAATACGATCTGTCCTCTCTAAAGCGGATCGAGTGCTCCGGGGCCCCAGTTCCACAGGAATTGATACGAAAGGTGAAAGAACGACTTGGTATTTCGCTCATGAACGCTTACGGCCTTTCCGAGGCTTCGGGATTAAGTACCTGGGTCCCTTACGGAGATACGCCCGATCATGTGGAAAAGTCGGTGGGCCTTCCCCTACCCCATTGTGAGGCGGCAATTTTGGCCCCGACAACGGACGAGAAGCTCCCGGCTAACGTCGCTGGTGAAATATGTACACGGGAGGTCTTCCCTGGAAGCCAGCATATGAAGGGCTACTATAAGCAGCCTCAACTGACGAGCGAGTGTATCCGAGACGGATGGCTTCACAGCGGAGATCTGGGCTACATGGATGATGACGGCTACGTGTATATAACCGGTAGATTGAAAGACATGTTTACCGTCGGTGGCTTCAATGTCTCGCCTCCTGAGATCGAAAATTTCCTGATGAGCCATCCTGATGTTCAGAATGCCGCTGTAGTCGGCGTTCCTGACGAGAGGCTTGGTGAGGTAGGGGCTGCTTTCGTGAAGCTCAAGGAAGGCTCGAAAAGCAAGGAAAACGATTTGATCAAGTTCTGCAGGGGGCAAATAGCCGACATAAAGGTTCCGCGCTACGTGTTTTTCGTAACAGAGCTTCCCGTAACCCCTCAAGGCAAGGTTCAGAAGTTCAAGTTGCGGGAGAAGGCGGTTGAAGAGATCAACAAAAACCAGGCAAAAGGGGGATAACGGTTATGGCAAACGAAAGCTATATTACGTACATCGACACGGGCGGTACCTTCACCGATTGCATAATCGTAAAAGAAGACGGAAGTTACGTTACTGGAAAATCACCTACTACTCCTGACAAATTGGAGCACTGTTTCTTTGAAGCAATCGAGGCAGCATCTGCGAATCTTGGTAAGTCCATGAACGAAGTTCTGAGGTCGGCTTCCGTCGTTGGATATGGAACTACTCAGGGGACCAATGTAGTGGTAACCGGGCAAGGAGCGCCGAACTTAGGCTTCATAACGACTAGAGGGCACGAGGATAGAACGCTCATTATGCGGCTCAGGGCTGCGGGGCTATCGAGAAAAGACGGGATGCGTATTGCGAGGGCAGACAAGCCTGTGCCGTTAATTCCGAGAAAGAGGATAAGAGGGGTTGTAGAGAGGATCGATTGTAAGGGCAAGGTTGTAATTCCCCTTGATGAGGAGAGTGTGAAGCAAGCTGCAATGGAATTGATAGACGGCGGGGTGCAAGGCATAGCCGTAGGCTTGCTCTGGTCCTTTCTGAACCAGGACCATGAACGGAGGATAAAAGAGATAATTCAAGGTCTGAAACCTGATTTACCCGTTACCGTTTCCTCTGAAATCTCTCCGATAATCAGGGAGTATCCGCGTTTTACCGCCACCATGATCGACCTCTATATCGGGAAAGCGTTGAGGGAGCTCCTGGAAACAATAAAAAGCCGCTTGGCGGAGGCGGGCTATGAGAGACCCTTCCTGATGATGCAGGCCTATGGAGGATTGGCCCGGTCAGAAAGAGTAAAACCGGGCACAACTCTCCATTCGGGGCCAGTAGGAGGAGTTACAGGGGTGGATTTCCTCAAAACGCTGTATGGATTTGAAAACGCAATGGGAAGTGACGTAGGAGGAACGAGTTTCGATATTTGCTTTTCTCCCAAAGGCGAAGTCGCGATGCTTCGCGAACCTATTGTGGGGAGATTTGAAATTAGCAATCCCATGCGAGAGATAATGACAATAGGCGCGGGTGGCGGAACCGTAGCTTTCGTTGATGACATTACTCATACATTACGGGTTGGTCCGGAAAGTGCTGGAGCTGTGCCCGGACCTGCCTGCTACGATAAAGGTGGCATCGTTCCGACCGTAACCGACGCCGACGTAGTACTGAATCGAGTTAATCCGAACTATTTTCTCGGCGGAAGGATGAAATTGAACAGACAAAAATCGTTTGACACAATTAAAGAGCGCATCGCTGAGCCTCTGAAACTAGATGTGATGGAAGCGGCCGAGGCCATGTGCAAAATCATAGACGGCCTTATGCAATCTGCCATTTCCACAACGATGGCAACGAAAGGAATTGACCCCAAGCAATACGCCCTCTTCTGTTATGGTGGAGGAGGTCCCTCTCACTGCGCTGGCTATACTAACGGAATAGAGTTTAGCAAGGTCATTATTCCGTCTTTTGCAGCCGTCTTCTCAGCATTTGGCGCTTCGACTGCCGACGTAAAGCACAGATATGAGGCATCGCCGTACGTCCGGTTCAGGAATCTCCCTTATAATTCTGTTTCGTTGAGATTTGACTTGGACAAACTGAAATCGTTAAGTCAGTTGCCTTCTGAGATGATTGAGAGGTTCAACGCTATATTCGAGATGATTGAGAAAAGCGCTGATGCTGACATGGAGGCGGAACGTTTCCGAAGCGAAGAGATTAGGAAAGATTATGAGGTATCGGCAAGATACGTCGGTCAGTTGTGGGAGTTGAGATGTGCGGTCCGCGTCAACAGGATCTCTTCTATTGACGATTTCAAGAATATTGTGAGGGCGTTCGAGGACAAATATGTTGCCGCATATACCAAGGGAGCCATGGCCCCGAGGGGCGGACTGGAAATAATAGGAATTGCCGTTGAAGCATCAGGCACGACAGTCAAACCTAAATTAGTCGAGCATGGGCTCCAAGGTACGGATGCAAGCCACGCCATCAAGGAAGAGAGAGAGGTATACTTTGACGGAAAGTGGTGGGACTGCAAGATCTATAGACTGGAAGGACTAAGAGCCGGAAATGTAGTGGATGGCCCCGCAATAATAGAGGGCATTGACATGACGGTAGTCGTTCCTCCTACTCGACGAGTATCGTCTGATCAATACCGTAACTTTGTTATGGACTACAGATAGTGAGGAAACCGAGCTTGATGTGCAGTGCTGCTCTTGTCTTTAGGCGGAGCAAAAATGAGGAGGAAAAATGGTGGACATGAACAAAGGAAGACTCAATCCGAAGGCTGATCCGGTAAAATATGAGCTGTTTTACAATAGATTGGACGCAATCTTGAATGAAGCGAAAGAAGTTGTGAGATATCTTTCCGGGTCGGTCATTACGAGGGAATCCGGGGAGGTTCAGCAGGCCTTCTATCTGCCGGACGGTCAAGCAGCTCATATAGCCTGTGGCATCTTGATGCATATAATGAACGTAACACGCGTAATCAATTACATGAATGAAAATAGGTACTACGAAGATGACATAGGGATTCGAGATGGTGATCAGTTCATCAACAATGATGCATTTATCGGTGGGATGCACAACCCTGATACCGCGATTATTGCCCCCATATTTTACAAGGGCAAATTAATGGGACACACGGCGGCTATTTCCCATACGATAGAGGTCGGTGGGATAGAGCCGGGCGGCATGTGTCCCCGTGCTGTCGAAGCAGCTCACGATGGTCTGCATTTGCCTGCAGTCAAGTTAATTGAAAATGGGAAGATGCGCAGGGACATCTACAACATGATCCTTCGGGCTGTCAGAGACCCGGTGGGTGTGGAGCTTGACATAAAGGCGCGGATAGCCGGCAACGAAAGGACACGGCGGAAACTACTCGAACTGATCGAAGATGTGGGACCGGAATACTTTACCTCGGCCTGTGAACAGCTTATTCAAGATGCGGCCGAGTCGGCCCGCGCAAAAATTAAGGCTCTGAGGCCGGGTATATACCGGGTGAGAGCCTATGATGACTCGTTTGGCGAAATTGAGAAACTTGCAGTTATGCAGATTGAAATGAAAGTTACAAAAGACGGTGTGCTTGAGATTGACGTTCCGATTGTGTCCCCACAGGGCAGATGCTTTGACAATGCGTACCTACCTGCCGTTGAAGCCACCGCGTTTTATACATTCTTAGACCTCCTTTTCTATGACATTCGATGGAATACAGGGTTGGCGGAAGCAGTAAAAATAGGACATATCCTCGAGGATTCAAGACTCAACGCGAACGCGGATGCCTCAGTAGGATATGCCACTGTAGGGATAGGAGCAGTGTTTTGCAACGCCCTCACCGAGGGTCTCGGCAGAATTGCTTTTGCTTCCGGCAAACCAGAAGACTTGCTCGGCGGAGCCACCACGATGAACGATACACCCGTTGCAGGCATAAGCCAGTGGGGTACCTTCGCGGCCAATTACTTGACTTCCTCGGCCATGGCGGCAGGAGGGGGAGCGCGGATTGACAAGGACGGGATGGATAGCTCGGTAGATATGTATAACCCCTGGACCTATGTATCAGATACCGAGGGAGAAGAGATGCTGCTTCCGGTGTTGCACGTTACAAAACGACACAGGCCCAATTCGGGGGGATTCGGGCGCTTTAGAGGAGGAAACGGGGTGGAGCACATCACCATGATACACGATTCGCCTTCAGTGAGAGTCCTCCACTTTGGGAGTGGGGGGAAAGTCCCGGTCAATATGGGGCTCTTCGGCGGCTATCCTGGAGTGAGTTCGTATTTTGATTGGTTCCTTAATAGCGACATTTATGACAAGATCAAGAACGGCGCTATCCCTTATGAGCCGGACAAGCTCACGGAGTATCTAAAAGGGGAGTACCTACCGGGTGCGCCTAATGCCCCGGCCCGGGAACTTCGATCGGGCGATATGTGGGTCTCGACAAGCTGCGGAGGCGGCGCGGGAGTTGGCGATCCGTTGGAGCGAGATCCTCGGGCCGTTGTCAGAGACATAGAAAACAAGATGGTAACCTACGATGTCGCAGAGAAGGCCTACTGCGTTGCCATCGACCAGGACACTATGGAGATCGATGAAACGGCAACCAGGAAAAGAAGAGAAGAAAAGATCCAGGAAAGACTGGGGAAAGGGATTCCGGGCAAGCAGTTCCTGAAGAGGCTGGTTGAAAGGAGAGATAAAGGGGAATTGCCAAAGGTAGCACTTGATTTTATGAATGAGACAAGCGGCTTCTGCCCTGCCTATCGCCTTGACCAGGAGAAAGAAAAGGAGATCGCAGAGGCGAAAGACCTGGAGCCGATTGGAAAGACGGACATAAGGCAGAATCTTTTCCGACTGACGTCCTATATCGATGTCGCGGAAGATCGGCAAGGAAGAAGAATCCTGGTCTGTTCAAAGTGCGGCTTCGCCTATTGCGAGGCAAAAGAAAACTTCAAACTGTTCTCCCTCGTATACGAGAGGGATCCGGCGGAAATATATCCGGGCAGGTTGGCCTTCGACAAGGACTGGTGCGTTTACAGAGAGTTCTACTGCCCGGGTTGCGGGACGCAAACTGAGGTTGAAGCGACCGCACCGGGAAGTCCGATTTTGCATAACTACGAATTGGAGGACTGAAAAAATAGAAAGGGAGAGCGGCAGTAGAGAGCAGCGCGAATAGAATCGAGGAGGCATGGCATGGGTTTTTCGGACATTCTGTACGAGATTCGTGATGACGTAGCCTGGATTATCTTTAACCGGCCCGCAAAGCATAACGCTTTCACCACCAATACCTTGAAGGAACTCTGCCAGGGATTGGAAAATGCCGAACTCGACGAAAGCGTCCGTGTGGTGGTATTGAGGGGGGCGGGAGACAAGGCGTTTTGTGTGGGTGGAGACGAAGAGGAATCGAAGGAGGGCGGATACAGCCGGGAAATGAACTACTGGCATACAAAAGCCCACACCAGGATTCGCGGGCTCAGCAAACCCGTGGTAGCGGCAGTGAATGGATGGGCGATTGGTGGCGGCCATATCCTTCACGTCCTCTGCGATATTTCGATAGCTGCAGAAACGGCAAAATTCGGCCAGATGGGTCCAAAAGTAGGGAGCTTCGACGCAGGCTTTGGTGCGGCGTATCTAGCACGGGTTGTGGGAGAAAAAAAGGCCAGAGAGATCTGGTTCCTATGCAGAACGTACACCGCGGCCGAGGCCCTCGAGATGAGGCTCGTTAACAAAGTCGTGCCCATTGCGGATCTCGACGCAGAAGTGACGAAATGGTGCGGCGAGATCAAGGAACTAAGCCCCTATGCATTGAAGTTCCTCAAACACGCGTTCAATGCAGACACGGATCATATGCTTGGGTTCGAAACAATGTCGGAGTCGGCCGTGAGTCTTTACTGGGACACCCAGGAGGCCATTAATATCAAGAACAGATTCAGAGAAAAGAAGAGGCGGGCCAAATAAGAGCCTGCTGCTGGCGGAATCGTGGAACAGAGTTTACAAAACCTTTTAGGGCTCCTTAAGCTGTCGGGGAGACTGCTCATGGTAATGGACGGCCTCTGGTTTCTAGCGGTCGAGAAGGAACTTGGTTATTCGAATGCCGTAAGACTGGACGGGGTTGTATGGCGAAAATATGTTCATTCTCTTGTCAAGACGGTGAAGGGGATGTTTTGCCTGCAACAAGGGATAGAAGGACTGCGGGAGATAATAGAAGTCGATCCTCTCAACCTGAATTTGACCTATGAAATTACGGAGTTTTCAAGTCGACGAATGATTCTTACCGTGACTCAATGCGCGGCGCTTGAAGCAATGGAAAGAATGGGCAGGAAAGAGCTCGTGTGTGGAACAACAACCGGTCTCTATTTTAGAAATTTGGCCAGAGAGGTGGATCCCAGGATTGTCGTCGAGGCGTTGAAACTACCTCCGAGAGACGGGGAAAAGGAGTGCTGCAAATGGAGGTTCCGTATACCGGATCACGCAGATGAATAGGAGGTAGAATCACGGGGGACGGGACGAGGTCACTCGGGGCTTTGCATGCGCTACGAACGGTCATGACCATGAGCCATTGACGAGGAGGAGAGTGTTATGGGCTACACAATCGGCATCGACACTGGAGGGACTTTTACCGACTTGGTCGTCATCGGCGAAAAGGGAGCGGTAACCACGGGAAAGGCTTTGTCGACGCCCCCGACCTTTACCGAGGGCATCATGAATGGGCTGGAGAACACAGCCCGTTCCCTAGGGACGTCGATTGAGGGTTTGCTCAAGGAAACAGACGTCGTTGTCCTGGGCACGACCGTCGCCACAAACACCATAATCAATCGTTCGGGCGCCAAAACCGGCCTCGTTGCCACGGTAGGACACGAACACGTGCATCATATAGCCCGCGGGGGACTTTCAAAATGGACAGGGCTCTCGGAAAGCGAAACCAGGGAAGCCTACAGGACAAAAAAAGTAGATCCCTTGCTTCCGAAGGCCCTGGCAAAGGGCGTCGTTGAACGTACTGATTGGAAAGGGTCCGTTGTCTGCCCCCTTGATGTTGACGACGCAAGGCAGGCAATCAGAAGTCTGGTGGAGCAAGGGGTTGAAAGCATAGCGGTCTGCTTTCTCTGGTCCTTCAGCAACCCAGTGCACGAAAAGGAACTTGCGAAAATCCTGTCGGAGGAATACCCCCACATTTATTCCTCGATCTCTCATGAACTGGCTCCCAGTTTGGGCGAGTACGCGAGGGCCAACACTACTATAATAGACAGCTATATAGGCCCGGCGACAAGGGAATTCCTCACCTCATTGGATAGACTGCTCTCAGGCAAAGGGCTTAAACACCCCATGCTCGTGATGCAGGCGCACGGCGGTTGCGTGGTGGGGCGTGAGGCCAGGCCGTTCACCACGTTCAGCTCGGGGCCTGCTGCAGGCGTGATTGCCTCGAAATATCTGGGAGAGCTGCTCGGCCATGAGAATATCATCACCACGGACGTGGGTGGAACAAGCTTTGACATCAGCTTAATTGTAAAGGGTTTGTTAACATATGCCAGAGAGCCGGTGGTGGCGCGATTCCCTGTCTCCTTCCCCATGGTCGACGTCATTTCAATAGGCGCCGGGGGAGGCAGCATTGCCTGGATCGAGCCATTGACGGGTCTCCTGCGCGTGGGACCCAAGAGTGCAGGCGCCTTTCCGGGACCTGGCTGTTATGGATTCGGCGGGACGGAGGCAACCGTGACCGACGCTGACCTGGTCTTGGGCTACTTGAATCCCGACTATTTCTTGGGCGGCACGATGAAACTCTATCCGGAGAAGGCTCACGAGGCCATCAGGAAGCTCGCAGACCGGCTCGGGTGGGACGTTACCGCGGCTGCAGCCGGTATATACGACATAGTTAATGCTCAGATGGCAGACTTAGTAAGAAGCGCCACAATTGAGCGGGGTTACAACCCAAGCGAATTCGCCCTTTTTGGCTACGGAGGAAACGGGCCCATGCACGCTGCCATATATGCGGGCGAATTGGGGGTGAGCAAAATTGTAATACCTTCGGTCGCCTCAACGTTTTCTGCCTTCGGCTCGGCGACCTCAGATATTCTGCATAGCCATCGCATGTTCCGCTTCAGCCCTATGCCCATGGATGCGAATGGTTTCAATGAGAACTTCAGAACTCTGGAACAAATGGTGAATGAGGAGCTTGAGGGCGATGGAATCAAGGAAGAGGACAGGGTTTTCAACTATGCGGTTGACATGAGGTATGGCGCTCAGTATTACGCGTTGAGAATGCCAGTCGAGAGAAAAAAATATGATGCAGAGGCGATGGAGGGGCTATGCAGACAGTTTGATGCTCTGTACGAATCCCTCTACGGCAAAGGTTCGGAGTACACCCTGCTGTCGGGGAGATTCGTGACCTCATTCATGGTGGACGGCATTGGTAAGATTCTGAAACCCGTGCTCTCGAAGCATGAACTGCGGGGTCCCGATGCCACAAAGGCTGTAAAGGGGAAGAGGGACGTATTTTTCAGGTTGTATAACGAGCATCGGCCGACAGACATCTATGACTATGCAAGGCTGAAAGCTGGAAACATGATTTCCGGTCCTGCTATCATAGAAGCCGTACAGACCACGATAGTAATCCCGCCGGAGCGGAAGGCGACGGTGGACGAATACCTGAACGTAGTGATCAAATAACCGGAGGTGGGGCAGTGGAAAAGAAAAAGTTAGACCCTGTAACCTTTGAAATTCTCTCGCACAGACTGGAGCAAATAATTGCCGAGGCCTACTATACGATAAGTCATGTTTCGGGCAGTGCGGTCGTCATGGAGGTTGGCGACCATCAGGAGGCAATACTTGACAACAAAGGAGATCTCGCCCTTTTTGGGGCAGGATTGGTCCATTGGACGCCGTCACTCTCTCTTGCCGGGAAGTACATAGTTCGGGAATATGAAGAGGATCCGGGTATCTTCGAGGACGATCAGTTTATATGCAATGATCCCTATACCGCTGCCAGTCATGCCCCCGATGTCGCACTGATCGCTCCCATTTTCTTCAAAGAGCAGCGGGTCGGTTTCGCCGCGGCTGATTCCCACCAGATGGATGTCGGCGGCAGAGACCCCGGCGGAATAATGGTCAGACCAGAACAATGTTATGAAGAAGGCTTACAAATTCCTGGTATGAAGATTATCGAGAAAGGAAAGTGGAGGAAAGATGTAGTAAATCTGATACAGAGTTCGGTAAGGACCCCGGTTTTCTCTACAGTGGAGATTGCTTCAAAAGTGGCGGCAAATAATGTGATCAAGGCCAGAGTCGTTAACCTGTGCGAGTGCTATGGTCTGGACACGATTCTAACCCTTTTTGAACAGATACAGGACGTCTCGGAAGAAATGGTCAGGGCAAAGCTTAGGAGGATTCCGGATGGTAGATGGAAAGCCATACACTACAATGAGGGAATAAACCCCGAAAGATTGCCGTCTTACAAGCTGGTGTGCACCATTATCAAGGAAGGTGATACGCTCACCTATGATATGACCGGAACAGACCCCCAGTCTCCACAATGCGAGAATTCGAGCTACGCTGCGACAATTGGTAATCTTCTGGGCTCATACGTGGTGATGCTGTGCCACGATGTCCCCTGGAGTTCGGGAATCCACAGACCGGTCAAGTTCAACATACCGGAGGGTACGATAGCCAATCCAAGAAAACCGGGGGCGTGTTCCTACAGTACTCCTTCGGGGAGCGGCTATGCCATCGAGGGTCTGGGGCAGGAACTCATGTCCAAGATGCTTCAGACCAGCGAGGAAGACAGGAAGGAATGCTGTGGTGTTCCGGGCGGACCGATACACGATGCTCAGCCGGCGGGCATAAACCACGACGGTGTCTACTTCGCTACCATCCTCATGATGGGCATCGCAGGTGGTGCAGGTGGATTGCCCGACAGAGATGGCGACAACGTGGCGGGCAATATGTGGTGTCCCAAGACCAAGATCGCCGACGCGGAGATACATGAGATACTCTATCCGATACTGACGCTGTACCGTAAGGAGTTGCCTGACACCGGCGGTATAGGCAAATTCAGGGGAGGAAACGCGTTGGCGACCGCCTTTATGCCCTGGGATGCGGGAAGCCCATTGACCAACGTGGGGCTTAGCCACGGGTTCGATGCAAGGGTTGGCAACGGTACGTCGGGAGGATATCCTGCCCCCAACATCGCTATGCACATCATAAGGAATTCGGACGTCAGGGAACGGTTCAAACGTGGTGAATTCCCCCGTGATGCAGAAGAGATAAGAGGTACGAGGGATTATCCGTACCCAAAGAGCCTGTGGGAGGTCAATTCCGATGACATAATGGTCTACTTGTGCGGAGGCGGCGGGGGGTATGGGGATCCCCTTGAGCGTGACCCGGAGCTCGTTTTTAGAGATGTGCAGCATGGAGAGGCTACGATTGAATATGCCAAAGAGAGTTACGGAGTTGTGGTAGACCCGCGTTTGCTCGCCGTCGATTCAGAGGCTACCGAGAAGTTGCGAAAGGCTATGAAAGAAGAAAGGTTGCGGGAGGGAGTGATGTAAAGACTTTCTGGCGCGAGGATTCTGGAACACGAGCGCTGAGAAACAGAGGATATGCCTTGAACACGCGTGGAGGAAAAAATGATAAGGGTTCTTGAGTATCTGGAAGTAGCCGGGGATAAAGAAAAGGTGTACAGGTGCCTGAAGTGCGGCCATGTGTTAGGGCCTGCCAAAGAGGACTATAAGAACTTTGCCTTAAAAAGGACTGTTCCTATTTCCAAGGCGCAACCTGCGTACCTAGCGTCTTATGCAGTGAAAAGTAACATTTTTGCCATGAGGGAATATTATTGTCCGGCCTGCGCAGTGATGTTTGAAGTGGACCTGATACAAAAGGATGAGCCGCAGATACAGAGTATTGCGCTGAAGCTTTGAATTGGTCCGGAAAAAAGCCTGGGGCGAGAATAGTCTCATGGTAACGGAATAACAATTTTGTTCCACGAAACTTGTTATGCCGGAGGAGTTGTGAAAACTCGGTTGGAGTCAGACGTCCTCATCATTGGTGCCGGTATGATCGGGGCATCTATAGCTCGTGAACTCTCTCAGTATAAGCTGCAGGTAACGGTGGTGGAAAAGAGCCTTGATACGTTCACCGGTCAAACGAAGAGCGGTCACGGATTTGTTTACTCAGGACGCAGTCTGAACATGGCCCTTTCTTTAGTCTTAAAGAGTATCATGTCTCCCGGAGTCCATCTGTTTGAACCAGATTCTATAAAGATACGATTGGGCGCGGAAGGATATGAGCTGTTCGAGCCGCTGGCGAAAAGGCTCGATGTACCCTATCAGCCCGCGAAAGCCCTGATCATAGCAAGAAGTGATGAGGAATTAAGAGGGCTGAAACAGTTATACGAGATAACAGATTCGATGGGCATCAAAGAAGACGTCCGCTGGATGGATAGAAAAGATGTCCTGGAGATGGAGCCAAAGATAACCAAAGAGGTGCGCGCCGGACTCTATGAGGATAAGTGGATGAAATCGATTTTCCCTCCCGAATATGCGTTGGCGAACGTGGAGAATGCAAAGGAGAACGGGGTTAGCTTCTTATATGGCGCCGAGGTTAAGGGGATAACGGCCCTAAATGAAGCGTTTGTTGTTGAGACGGAAAAGGGTTCCATTAAAAGCAGGTTCGTCGTCAACGCAGCAGGGCTTTATGCCGACAGTGTAGCCGAGATGGCCGGGGCCCGAGACGGATGGAGTTTGACGCATAACAGGACTCAAATGTCGCTTCTGGACAAGCGTCTGGGCAAAGAGCTATTCAGATCCATCAACTCTGTTCAGGCAGTTCCCCGTCCTGGATTCTTTGAAGGAATTCAGATACAGGTTCATGGCAATCCGTATGTACACTGTGGCGGATACAATCCGGCACTACACAAGGAGGCTACAGAAACGAGAAGGGAATGGTTCAAAGAGAACGTTGAATGCGGTCAGCGTCTGGTACCCGCTTTTTCGGGAAGAGACGTCATCACATCTTTCGTCGGCTTGAGATCCTTCAACACCAGGGATCCCGACGACCACATTATCGAATTCTCCAAGAGGCACCCTCAATTTCTTAATGCAGTCATCCGGCTGCCAGGTTTCGCTGTTGCGGCGTCCGTGGCAAGATACGTTGTTAACCTGCTTGGCAACCAAGGTCTCCATCTTGAGGAAAATTCTGACTATAATCCGCACAGGAAAGCCATACCTATATTCAGCGAGCTCTCGGACGATGAACGAAACGCCCTTATCCGACGTGATCCGAAATATGGGCACGTCGTCTGCCGGTGTGAGACGGTGACAGAAGGGGAGATAGCGGAGGCTATCAAGAGAGGGGCCAGGACGGTACAGGGAATTCAGTTCAGGACCAGGGCAGGGATGGGACGGTGCCAGAAGGGTTTCTGTGGCCCTAGGATAATCGAGATCCTGGGACGGGAACTGAATATCCCTCGAACCGAGGTTACTTTCAAAGGCCTTGGTTCTGAGATTCTGAAATATAAGAGCAAAGAGCTCCTGTCCTGAAAGTGAACAGAGGGGGAAATGGCATCACGACTTATGGATGTAGCAATTATTGGCGGCGGCCCCGCGGGCTTGGCAGCGGCCATTAAGGCCAGAGAGTCCGGCGCCAGCGACGTGACCATTATTGAGAGAGCGGAGACACCCGGGGGCCTCCTCGACCAATGTGTGCATAACGGCTTTGGCTTGTTTTATTTCAAGGAAGATTTGACCGGCCCGGAGTTTGCTCAACGGCTGATAGAGAAAGCAAAGGATCTAGACGTCAACCTGGAATTGGAGACCATGGCTCTCAATATGACACAGGATCGGAAGATAACAGCCTGTAATAGCAAGGGGGTATTCACCATTGAAGCAAAAGCCATTATTCTCGCCATGGGCTGTCGGGAAAGAACCAGAGAGGCGATTATGATTCCCGGGACAAGGCCTGCTGGCATTTTCACCGCAGGCACAGCACAACGATATGTAAATGTGGAAGGGTTTGTGCCCGGCAAAGAAATAGTGATCCTAGGTTCTGGAGACGTGGGCATGATTATGGCTCGCCGCCTAACCCTGGAAGGTGCTGAGGTTAAGGCTGTAGTAGAGGTACTGCCGTACGTCGGCGGCCTTATCAGAAACGAAGTGCAATGCCTCATTGACTTTAACATCCCATGTTTGCTGGAGCACACGGTGACGGAGGTTAGAGGGAGGCAGCGTGTCGAAGGCGTGACCATAGCTAAGGTTGATAGAAACTTCGATCCAATCCCTGGCACAGAACAGATGCTGGAGTGCGACACGCTTCTTTTATCCGTTGGCCTGATCCCGGAGAACGAGCTATCAGTGGCAGCAGGGATCGAGTTGGATCCCCTAACGGGTGGCCCTCTGGTCGATGAGGGGAGGCAAACCAACATTCCCGGAATTTTTGCAGCTGGAAACGTTACACACGTTCATGATTTGGTGGACAATGTAGTGTATGAGGGCGAATTAGCCGGCTCCAGCGCCGCCGAGTACGCTTCCGGAGCAGCGTCACCGAGAAAGCGCATAATTCGCACCAGGCCCGGAAAAAACATAAGATATGTTGTACCCCATAGCATTGCTGCTGACAAGGATGCAGTCCTGTATCTGCGTGTCAAAGAACCAGGTGAACGCGTTTCCATCAAAGTTGGGGACGTCCTCACGAAGCCCCTCCGCTTCGTGAAACCGAGCGAGATGATCAAAATAGAGGTCCCGGCAAGGGACCTAAGAAAGATAGATGAGAGGGCCAAAGAGCTGGAAGTGAACTGCGATGTGCGGAGGTCAACAGGATGAGGAAACAAGACATCATATGCATCCAATGTCCTCTTGGTTGCCGGGGAACGGTGATTGTCGATGAGACGGGCGGGAAGGCGACACTTGAAGGTTACGAGTGCAAAGAGGGCAAGAAATACGCCGAAATTGAAGCTCATGAGCCGCTGCGGGTACTCACCGCCACGGTTATAACCGAGAGCAAAAGGAGACCTTTGCTGCCGGTAAAGAGTAGCAAGGCCATTCCCAAAGATAAGCTTAGTGAGTGTGTGAGGGTACTGGCCGGATTAAAGGTGAAGCCCCCTGTCGCTGCAGGCCAAGTGCTGGTACCAGATATCTTTAACACGGGAGCAAACATAGTAAGCACAGCGGAGATCGTCGAATGACGGCACTTGGTTCCAGCCCCACGGGTGGACTATTCATTGAGCGCCCCTTCAGTACCTGCAGATTCTTGATTGACCGGACACGTCAAAGCCGTCCCGACCGACCAGCGACTGCGTCGCATACCACCCCTTTGCACGTCTTCTTCAAATCTACATCGCAGGTGGATGCCTGCCCCCCGCTGTGGAGGAGGGGGCAGCAGGCGGGAGCATATACACGCATACAAGACGCACGCAGACTACTTGCATGAGGAGGGCACGCGATGAGAACAGCAGACCATATCACGTTTACATTCTATTTACCCACAAAAATCGTCCATGGTCCTAATTCTACAGCAGAGACCGGGGGGCAGCTTAAGGCACTTGGAGTCACGAAAGCCCTGGTCGTAACCGATAAGGGGGTGCGGAATGCCGGACTTCTGGAGAGCGTCTTAGATTCCTTACAAAAGAGCGGTATATCCCATGTCGTCTTTGACGAGGTGGAGGAGGATCCCGGAGGCACGACCGTCGGAAAAGGGGCAGAACTGGCCTCAAAGGAAAAATGCGACGGGATCGTTGTCGTAGGGGGCGGCAGTCCGATCTGTGCCGGAAGGGGTATTGGTGTCGTGGTGACAAATGGGGGAAAGATCCGGGACTATGCGGGACTCGGTAAGGCAACCAAACCTCCCCTTCCACTGATTGCGATACCCACAACTGCCGGCTCGGGCGCGGAAGTCTCCCAGTTCATCTTACTTAAAGACGAGGAACTGCACACAAAGATGGTCGCCGGAAGTCCTCTCTATTTTCCAAGGGTGGCCATCCTTGACCCGCTGTTGCTTAAGGGGCTGTCCTTCGGACAATTCGTCGCAAGCGGAGTAGATGCCCTTGGACATGCAATCGAGGGGTACTTGACAACTTTTACCACGCCAATTACCGACGCCCTGGCACTCCAAGCCGTGAGTATGCTATACCAAAACCTGAGGATGGCCGTGACAAGCGATGATCTGGATGCAAAGGAGGCATGCCTCATTGCGAGCACGATGGCAAATATGGCCGGCGGTAATGCTCGCCTGGGTCTTGTTCATTTAATGAATAACCCCTTAGAGGGAATGTTTAAAATACCGCACGGCATTGCTGTCGGCATACTCCTCCCCCATGTGATGGAATTCAACCTGCCCGCGAGCTACAGCAGGTTTGCTTCTCTCGCGAAAGCCATGGGGGAGAATAAAGCCGGGAGGTCAACGGAGGATTTGGCACCACGAGCCATCACCGCTCTAAAAAGGCTGTTTGTCGATCTCGACTTTCCCAGAAAATATTCTGATTCGCAGATTGACCGCAAGGCCATACCTCAGATGGCCGCGATGGCCATGGGAGGTCAGT
>Ga0187870_1000944_pt1 | contig 29074 bp, 22 predicted proteins | sample June2016WEW_13_1_3_FD_132974 | JGI IMG/M metagenome (GOLD analysis project Ga0187870, IMG submission 132974) | Peatland microbial communities from SPRUCE experiment site at the Marcell Experimental Forest, Minnesota, USA - June2016WEW_13_150 | ecosystem: Environmental > Terrestrial > Soil >... | reverse complement strand
TCGAAGCGGTCCCAACTGGCGGTGGTGGCGGCGCTGGTGATGGTGATGCCGCGCTCGCGCTCCTGCTCCATCCAGTCCATGGTGGCGGTGCCTTCGTCCACGGACCCGATCTTGTAGGTCACACCCGTGTAATACAGGATGCGCTCGGTCGATGTGGTCTTGCCGGCATCGATGTGCGCCATGATCCCGATATTGCGGGTATCCTCGAGTTTGAATAAGCGAGTCATGTTCCCGTGAACAGCCCTTTTCTCCCCCGAACGGTTTGCAACAGCTTCAGTCACGCCTAATCCCTTCTAAAGTCCTACCAGCGATAGTGGGCGAAAGCCTTGTTGGCTTCGGCCATGCGGTGAACGTCTTCCTTCTTCTTGATGGCGCCGCCGCGGGAATTGGCCGCGTCGATCAGCTCGTCGGCAAGCTTGTCGACCATGGTCTTTCCGGCGCGTTCGCGCGAATACTGGAGAAGCCAACGGATGGCCAGGGATTGGCGGCGGAAGGGATTCACCTCCACCGGCACCTGATAGTTGGCGCCGCCCACGCGGCGCGTCTTGACCTCGACGAGCGGCTTGAGGTTCTCGATGGCCTTCTTGAAAATCTTCAGAGCGTCGTCGCTGGTCTTCTTGGCGACCTGATCCATGGCGCCGTAGAAGACGCGCTGGGCCGTGCTCTTCTTGCCTGCCCACATCATCGAGCAGATGAACTTCTCGACCAGAGCTTCACCATAGACCGGGTCGGTCGCTTGGACCCGCCGGCTGACTATTCCTTTACGAGGCATCGCTGTTGTCACTCCTCAAGTTCTAAGTTCTCAGTTTTAAGTTCTAAGTAAACTCGCCAACCTTGCGTTCATCACTTGGAACTTGTTGCTCACGATCGCCACACTGGCTTAAGCTTCAAAAAGTACGCCGGGCCTTGCTGCACCATCGCGTTACTTAGCACTTAAAACCTATAACTGACAACTGCCTTACTTCGCCGCAGCGCCGGCCTTGGGCCGCTTGGCGCCGTACTTCGAACGTCCCTGCTTGCGATTCTCCACGCCGGCCGCATCGAGCGTGCCGCGCACGATGTGGTAGCGGACACCGGGAAGATCCTTCACGCGGCCACCGCGCACGAGCACGATGGAGTGCTCCTGGAGGTTGTGGCCGATCCCGGGAATGTACGTGGTGACCTCGATAGCATTGGTCAGGCGCACACGCGCAACCTTGCGGAGGGCGGAGTTCGGCTTCTTTGGCGTCTGGGTGTACACGCGAATGCATACGCCACGCTTTTCCGGGCAGCCCATCAAAGCGGGCGACTTAGTCTTCGAGTGGATTCCTTCTCTACCCATGCGAATCAGTTGCGAAAACGTCGGCACAGTTGTTCCTCGTTTGAAAAGTTCTCAGTCGTCAGTTCTCAGTCATAAGTTCAGAAGAATTGCCTTCTGACTTACGACTTGAGACCAAAGGCTCTCAAGTCTTTCCAGCGCGCGCAGACAAATTTCCGAACTCTCGCGTCGCGCGCAGACTATCCGCGAGAGCACACAAAGATGCTGAAAGGTTTACTGCGAATCCGGAGATACCAGCAAGAGACTCCGCACGCACTCCAAGAGGCGATCGATCAGCTCTTGGTTCCGAATCGGAGAGGCTTACTCGGCTTTTCGGGGCTGGCGCCCCATTCCGGCCGCTCTTCCGTCCCATTCCATCGAACTTGTTCCGGGACCGAAGAATTCCCTTCCAACCAACCATCCCCCAGAAGCAAGATGGCCTACTGCACGGGGAAAATACCCCTGACAAAACATAAAGTATAGAGAAGGCAGGGGGTTCTGTCAAACAAGATTCGCTACAGGAGGCGGGGGAAAACTGTGGAAAAGCGGGGTGTGGCCCGCTGGCTGCTCAGGGCCGGCTGAGCCAACCACCTAGGCAGCATGAATGAGAAGAGGCTAGGGCGCTCTCTTCTTCACATAAGATATTTATAATCAATTAGTTGTGGATGGTGTGACCCCCAAATCACCGAAGGGCCATAGACCGAAGGCTTTCAGGGTATCGTACTCTCCTTTGTCCCGCAGCATTTTGGCGGTTTTCTCGGCGGACCAGGGTGAAGCCAGCCGGTCCGGGCGGTCGGCAATCCAGAAAGCGGTCAAGGCCAGGATGGTAGCGTTTTGCGCCAGTACGTCAGGCTTAACGGCTTCCAGCGCGTCGGCGGCGGAATGATTGGTGTACTTATAGTCCGGAGAGTCCTGATAGAGGTTGATTCCGGGCAGACCGGCGAGGGTGAACGGAGCAGTGTCTGTGCCGATTTCGATCTTGTCGTTGACGTGGATCTCTCGAATGTTGGCAAGGGAGCGGAGGAACGGCACGAACCCCGGGAGCAGGTCGCTGCGGCCGCCGAGTTGGAATTCTTTTATAGGGCCTTGACCAAAGTCGAGCACAATGTCGCCCAAATGATTCTTCATTTCGTTCTGATGTTGCTTGATGTAGGCCAAGGAACCGAGCAGGCCCTGTTCCTCGCCCGTGAAAAGCACGAAGCGGATGGTGCGGCGAGGCCGGACGCCTGACTTGAGGATGGCGTCCGCGGCGGCGAGAACGCTACTTGAGCCGGTGCCGTTGTCGGTGGCGCCCTCGCTCAGGTCCCATGAGTCGAGATGCGCACCGACGACGAAGATTTCTTCAGGGTGTTCGCGGCCGGGAATTTCACCGATGACGTTGGCGCTCTCCACGGGGCCGTTTGTGAAGGTGTTCTGCACATTCATGCGCATGCGCACGGTTTTGCCCGCGTCAAGATAACGCTCCAGCTGGCTTTCGTCTTCGCGGGTCATGTCCACCACGGGGATCGCGAAATCGGCAGCAAAACCGAGGATTCCCGTGTGCGTGAGGTGCATGCCTTCGGCCTTGAAACCGCCCTGGCCGCCAATCACGGCAAGAGCGCCGGCCTGATGTGCAACGCGCAGAAAATCGCTGAACTGGGCAAAGATCGCGTCGAAACCTTTTTTCGGGTTGCCTTTCGGCGACATCAGGACGATTTTCCCGCGGAATTTGCCGACGGTGCGGATTTCTTCGTCGAGGTCGAAAAGATTGGCGGTGATGACTTCGGCTTCGACGCCGTTGGCGGGCGTGGAGCCGGTCCAGCCCATGGCATCAATCGTTAAAGGATGGCGTATCGGCGCGAGCAATTCCGCTTCGGCCTTGCCGCGCGTCCAGCCTTTCCACATGGACCACTTCTCCGTGTGGACATTTTGCAGGCCGATGGCTTTCATCTTGGCAAGGCCCCAGTCGATGGATCTTTGCCCGCTGGGAGTGCCGGTGACGCGGGCGCCGACTTCGTCGCTGAGTTCGGTGAGGTACTCGAAGGCGTGTGAGTCCATGGCGCCTTCACCGGCGATTTTGACGAGGGCGGGCAGGGTGCCATCTCCGTCTGGCCCTTTGGGCTTGGCGACATCGTTGGCCTGTGCCGCGATTGCCGATAGTGTGATCCCGAGAAGCACAGCCATCACATGACTCTTCATTCGGACTCTCCCTAGTATTTCGACGGTGAAACACGTAGGCACGATTTTATCATCCTGTTAGACGCAGCCACTCGGCAGGACGGTTCGTGGTTTTTGCGACGGTAAGGCGGTGAAAGGTCCCGTGACTGAAGGGCAACGGGACGCGAGGCAGCGCTTTACGGGTGGCGCGGCGGCTCCTACACTTTCAGCGTGACACGCATACGCGATCGATTCTGCTTCATCTGGTTGCTGACAACCCTACTGGTAGCACTAGGGCCAGTCTTCGCGCAGGAAGGCGGGCAGAAGCCTGCCGAGCCGACAGAGAAAGCACCCAAGGAAAAAGCGGCCGGGCCGGAGAGAGCCACCAGCAAGCCGGAGCTTCCCTTCCAGATTCAGCTGTTGGAAACACATATACGATTTGAGAGCAACGCGGACTCGCGCAAGGAAGTCCACACCATCGTCAAAATCAACAACATTTTGGGAGCGCGTCAATTTGCGCGGCTGACGTTTGATTACAATCGCGCGTTTCAGCGGGTGGAGATTCCGCTGGTGCGCATCAGCCACGCGAATGGAGGCACGAGCGAACTGCTGCCCAGCGCGGTGACGGACGCGCCGAACCCAGTGGTGGAGAATTACCCAGCATTTCACGAGCTTCACGTGAAATCCGTGCGCATCCTCGGCCTGCAGGAAGGGGACACGATTGAGTATCGGGTAATCACAACGACGACGCGCCATCCGCTCGCGCCGGATTTCTGGGTAGAGCATACGTTTGACCGGTCGGGCCAGGTACTGAAAGAAGATTACGAACTCGATTTGCCGGGCATGGGGACATTTCAGATCCGTAATAATCCGAGTACGCCCGCCAAATCGATTGATACTTCCGGAGAGGGAGCGGCAAAGCGCACGGTCTATCGGTGGCAGGAGTTTGCACCGAAGGAGAGTGAGAATGAATTTACATCGTTGACTTCGCCCGACCTTTCGCTGACCACGTTTGCTTCGTGGGCTGAATTGGCCAAACGACTTGATACTTACAATGGGAAGCCGTCATCCGGCAGCGATCTGGTGAAAGAGAAAGCCAAAGAGGTGGCGGGTTCGACCTCCGACGAAAGACTCCAAATGGCGGCCTACTACCAGTTTGTGGCAACGAAGATCAAGACGGTTGACCTTCCTCTGGAGACCGTGGGATTCCACTCACGGGACGCGGATGAAGTTCTCAGTTCGGGGTACGGAACATTACTCGACAAATTCGCGCTCCTTCACAAGCTGGCTTTCTCGTCTGTCGGTGATCTCCGTCCTGTTTTTGCCGGCGACCACGATGGGCTACCAGACGAACTGCCCTCGCCTTCGCATCTTGTGAACATGGTTGCAGCCGTTTCGATCGCACCCCCAGCGATGCCAGATGACCAGGGAGTCTGCGCCGACTGCGAGGAAGAAGCTTGGCTCGACATTGGGCTGGACGTGGCGCCCTATGGGGTGGTTCGGCCGGATCTGCGCGGGAAGATGGGTTTGCTCATCGGCAGGCTTGCGGGAATCTGGGAAAGAGACGAAAACGGGTGGCGCCGGATTCCCGATCTATTGCCTTTCCCCGAGAAACAAACTGTAGATGTGGCCGCTTCCATAGCAGCGAGTGGCGATCTCTGCGCCAAAGTGAAGTACGCGCTGCGAGGGGACAATGAGTTGCTGCTGCGTGTGGCGTTTCACCAGACGCCGCAGGAGAAATGGAAGGATGTGGCGGGGCTGCTGGCAATATCGGATGGGTTTCGGGGGCAGGTGACCAGCGTGAACGCTTCGGATCCGATGGCGACAAAGGATCCGTTTACTGTTGAATACGAAATTACGCAGCCGAAATTCGTGGACTGGGCGAAGAAGCCGGTGCGCATTCCGGCGCTGCTGCCGCAGATCGCATTGCCTGATCCGCCGGCCAAAGTCCCGCCTGGTAAGGCAGCGCCCAAGATTCATCTGGGCATCCCGTTGGAAGTCGAAACGGATCTTGTGCTGAAGCTTCCCACAGGCACGGTCGTGCAACCCCCGGCAGGCACGACGGTTGCACGCGACTACGCAACCTTCAGGTCGAAGTATTCCGCTGTGCGGAACACCTTCATGGCATCCCGCTCGGTCTACTTCATTAAGAGAGAGCTCCCCGGCGGACAGGCGATGGATTACAGCGCGTTTGTACGCGCCGTCCAGAGCGACCAGGCGCAGATGATCACCTTAGTGCCGGCGGCGGACGAGGGGAAGGCGGCGAGTTCAACTCCAAAGCAATAATGAAGCAGTTTGGAGCGACCAACGATCAGATATCAGTGATCAGGAAGCAGCTCTGCGCCAAGCACTGTTAGCGGGGAAGAATGCGCGAGGCGAAACAAATCACTTCAATGTTTGGAAACGAATGAGATTTAGCCCTGATCCCTCCACTCCGAGCCGCTAGAGACCATCGGCTCTCCGGTCGGGATGACACATTGGCTTGCTGCGCGATCGGGAAGCGGGTCTGCGCTAACCGCCGTGAGCGATGAGAAATGCGCGGCGCGATTGTGTTACAGGTGAGATCCTTCGGGCTGCAAACGGCGCGGCTCTCAGGATGACAGGTTGGTCGTAAGGTGAAGGGATTCAAAAGCGGTGGCAAGCCACCGCACTCCAAAATAAGAAAGCCTCCCCTTATCGAGGAGGCTTTTGCGTAGCTGGATTCTTGGTTCCTGATCGCTGGTCGCTGATATCTGATCGCTGCTGCCCGCCCTACCTGATCTCCATGACCTCTTTCTCCTTGGAGGCAGAGAGCTCTTCGATTTTTTGGGTTTCGGCGTGGGAAACCTTTTCGAGCTCTTCGAGGGCGCGCTTCTGCTCGTCCTGGCTGATCTTCTTGTCTTTTTCGAGCTTGTCGATGGCTTCCTTGATGTCGCGGCGGATGTTGCGGACCGCGGTGCGGTGATTTTCCAGGGCTTTGTGAATGAGCTTGACGAGCTCTTTGCGGCGCTCCTCCGTGGGCGAAGGGATGGGAATGCGCACGACCTTGCCGTCGGTGGCGGGATTGAGGCCGAGGTCGGAGGCGCGAATGGCCTTGTCGATGAGCGGCACGGCGCTGGGATCCCACGGTGTAATCATCAGCATGCTGGCATCGGGAACGGTGACGTTGCCAAGCTGGTTCACGGGCATGAGCGTGCCGTGATAATCCACGCGCACATGATCGAGAATTGCGGCGTTGGCGCGGCCGGTGCGCACGCTGGCCAGCTCCTTGCGAAAATCGTCAACGGCTTTTTCCATGCGCGTTTTTGCAGCGGCGAACGCTTCTTTGGTGCTCGAAATCGTAGTCATTTGTGTCCTCTGTGAAATGCGTACCAGTGGAACCAGGTTATCAGTTATCAGAAATCAGATATCAGTTTCAAGCAAAACCCAGCTCTCGAAGTTTTGAGCTTGTAGTTTTACGTTGTCAATAAGTCAAAAACTGAGCCCGACCACTGGCACTCTGGGCGTCTTACTTACAACTCAAAACTGAGAACTGAAAACAGGTCCTACGCCGCCGACATCACGGTCGAGCCGACGCGCTCGCCGAGAACAACGCGACGGATGTTACCGGGCTTGTGCAGATTGAAGATCTTGATGGGCATGCCATTGTCCATGCAAAGGGAGATGGCCGTCGCATCCATGACCTTCAAATTCTGGTGCAGAACATCGCGATAGCTGATTTCCGCAAAAAACTTGGCGCCGCTGACTTGCTCCGGGTCGGCGTCGTAGATTCCATCCACGCGCGTGGCTTTCAGGATCACGTCGGCCTTGATTTCCATGGCGCGAAGGGCAGCAGCCGTGTCCGTGGAGAAATAAGGATTGCCGGTGCCAGCGGCGAAAATGACGACGCGCCCTTTTTCAAGGTGGCGCGTGGCGCGGCGGCGGATGAAGGGTTCACAGACCTGGTGCATTTCGATGGCGCTCTGGACGCGAGTGTTCACGCCGCTTTTTTCGAGGGCGTCCTGCAGGGCCAGAGCGTTCAGCACGGTGGCGAGCATGCCCATGTAATCGCCGGTGGCACGATCGATCTCAAAGCCTTTTTGACGGGAGCCGCGAAATATATTGCCGCCACCCACCATGATGGCAACCTGCACGCCCAGATTGTGAACCTCGCGGAGTTCATGGGCGATGTTATAGATGGTCTGGCCATCGATGCCAAAACCCTGGGGGCCCTGCATGGATTCGCCGGAGAGTTTCAAAAGAATCCGGTGGTACGCGGGGCGTCTCTTGGGAGATTTTTTTGTCGCGGGCGATTTCCGTGCCATGTGAGTCCGTCCGATCCGAGGGAAACCTTGCCGATTGTAACAAACATCGAGCGCGATGGCGCAGATTTGGGGCCACAAATCCAGGATTGCGAGATGGGAAGACGAGCGGCTCCGGTGTACAAGAAAAACGCCCCGTGGAAGCGGGGCGTTTCGCCATGATTCAGGCTGGCAATGGTGAACCGACGAGTTAGAGAATCAACCCACGGTGACGGGAACAGGTGCTGGCTCGGGCGGGCCGGCCGCGGCATTTCCGCTGCCTTCTCCGACCTTGAAGCGGGCAAACCGGCGGATGGTGATGTTCTCGCCGAGCTTGGAGATGGCCTGAGCAATCATCTCGCCGATGGTCTGAGTTTCGTCCTTGATGTAGTGCTGTTCATAGAGGCAAGTCTCCTCGTAGAACTTTTCCATTTTGCCCTGGACGATCTTCTGGATAACGGGCTCGGGCTTGCCGGTGGCGCGCGCCTGGGCCGTGTAAATCTCCTTTTCGTGCTCGAGCATCTCTTGCGTAACGTCCTCGCGGCGAACGTAGCGGGGATCGACGGCGGCGATGTGCATGGCCACGTCATGGGAAAGAGTCTGGAACGCCTCCGTGCGGGCCACAAAATCGCTTTCGCAGTTGATTTCGACGATCACGCCGATCTTGCCGCCGGCATGAATGTAATGCCCGATGAGGCCCTCGCTGGCTTCGCGCGTGGATTTCTTGGCGGCGGCCGCCTGACCCTTTTTGCGCAGAACATCCACGGCTTTGGGGATGTCGCCATTGGTTTCGACCAGGGCAGCGCGGCAATCGCTGAAGCCGGCATTCGTAAGTTCTCTGAGTTCCTTCACAAGCTTAGCTGGAATATCCATGACAGGTTTCGTTGTACTCATCCTTTTCTCTCAGTGTTAGCGAAAATTTGGGGACGCATGTTAGAAGAATGGCCCGGCGTGAACGATGCGCACAGCGCCGGGCCGTTAAAATTGAATAGCCGCGCGCGGTTCTTAGCTTTTTTCCTCGTCGGGCGGCACGGTGGCTTCGGCAGCAGCTTCGATGAAAGCTTCGGTGCCTTCGACGAAATCACCTTCCTGCTTTTCGTACTGCTCGTAGGCGCTGGTGTCCACGTAATCCACGCCCGCCTCGTGAGACTGGTCGGCAGCGAGCTTCTGATCGGCGACCTGGGACTGCTCGTAGAGCGTGCGGCCTTCGGCGACGGAATCGGCAATCTTGGTGGTGAACAGGCGGATGGCGCGCAACGCGTCATCGTTCCCCGGGATGATCCAATCGACCATGTCCGGGTCGCAGTTCGTGTCCACGACGCTGACTACCGGAATGCCCATACGGCGCGCTTCCTTGACGGCAATTTCCTCGGCGTTGGAATCGACGACGAACATCGCGTCCGGGAGCTGGGCCATGTTCTCAATCCCCTCGAGGTTCTGGAACAGGTGCTTCATCTCGCGGTCCAAACGCGCGCGCTCTTTCTTGGAGAGCTGCTCCATGCGGCCGTCTTCGGTCATGGCCTTCAGGAGCTTTAGGCGCTTGATGGACTTCTGCAGCGTGGACCAATTGGTCAGCGTGCCGCCCAGCCAGCGGTGATTGACGAAGTACGCACCGCAGCGCTTGGCCTCTTCGGCGATGGCTTCCTGGGCCTGGCGCTTGGTGCCGACAAACAAAACGGTTTTACCTTGCCCGGAGATGTCGCTGACGAAGCGGCTGGCTTCGCGAAACATTTTCAAGGTTTTCTGCAGGTCAATGATATGGATGCCGTTGCGCTCCCCGAAAATGTATTCCTTCATTTTGGGGTTCCAACGACGCGTCTGGTGGCCAAAATGAACGCCGGCCTCCAGCAGCTCCTTCATGGTGATTTCTACCGCCACTATTCCTCCTAAGTAGATGGCTGTTTTTCGTGCACGCCTGGCCACCCGAAGGTGGGCTCGACGTGCTCCGCAACAGCCTCTTGCCGGCTTCCTTGCCGGCCGTGATCTTGGGGCCGCGGCTTGCGCCATGGCCCCAGAGCCCGATTGGCAGAGAAATCTCCGCCGAAAACTCTGCCCGCCCAGTTCTTTAACGCTTGGTGAACTGGAAGCGCTTGCGTGCGCCCTTCTGGCCGTACTTCTTGCGTTCCTTCATACGGGAATCGCGGGTCAGAAAGCCGTTCTTGCGAAGAGCCGCGCGCAATTCCGGATTGAAGCGGCTGATGGCGCGGGAGAGTCCCATGCGCACCGCGCCGGCTTGCCCGCCAACGCCGCCGCCCTTCGCTGTGGCCATGACGTCAACCTGCTCCGCGATGCTGCTGAACTTCAGCGGCTCGGTGGCGTCATGACTCCAGGCATGATTCGGAAAATACTTATCGACTTCGCGGCCGTTCACCGTGAATTTGCCGGTGCCGGCCCGCAGAAACACGCGAGCCACGGATTCCTTGCGGCGGCCGGTGCCGAGAAACCAAGTCTTTGTGCCCACAACGGGCGTTTCCACTGTACTCAATGCTCCTCCTCGAAACCCTGTTGGACGAGACTACTCCGCGTAATCCCATCGACTTCACGTCCGGATTGCTCCCTGCTAAGGCACCACTTAGAAAGGAACCCCTACGTGCGGAAAACCAGAATCGGGCCCCGGCCCCGCCGGAACCAAACTCAAAGCGAAATCGGTTGCGGCTTCTGCCCCACGTGCCGCGTCAAACCGGCGGCGTCGCGGTAAACACGCAATTTCTTGGCACGGCGCGCGCGTAACTTGTTCTTCGGCAACATCCCGAGAATGGCTTCTCGAACGATCCATTCCGGCTTGTTCTCGCGGATGCGCTTGGCGGGAACTTCCTTCAATCCGCCGGGATAACCGCTGTGCGAGTAATAAATCTTTTGATCGACCTTGTTGCCGGTCATGCGAATCTTGTCCGCATTAATGATGACCAGGTGATCGCCGGAATCGAGATAGGGAGTAAAGCTGGCCTTATCCTTTCCGATCAAAATGCGCGCCGCTTTCGTGGCCAGGCGGCCCAGCACCTGGTTGGAAGCGTCCAAAACAAACCACTGCGAGCCGGTTTTGAGGGCTTCGGCTTCTGCTCCCTTGGCTACGTACGTCCTCATTGCAATCAGTCACACCTTTCCCTGTAAAGACAAAATCTAAGTTTAAGGGTGGAGTGGGGCTTTGTCAACGAAGCACTTGCGCTTTCGGTTCGGAAAAGGGTCAGTTTCCAATTATGTGACTATACCTCCACTGACAAGCGGCCAAAAGTTGTTTTCCCCAGCGAGGTCGTGAAAATACGGCTAAAATGTGGTTATGCGGAGCGACGCCACAAACAACGCAACGAAGCGGGAGTGGCGCGAACTAGGCTTCTTCTACGACCGCGACGACCAGACCAGGGTTTGGAAGCTGACAGGTTCTCGGGCAGGTTTATTGCGTTTTCGAGACGCGCTCCTTTCATACGCGGCTGATCCACGCAACGCATCTAACTCAGAACACGAGCACTACGGGCCCTATGAGTATCTTGAGATCATGACTTGGCCAGAAGCTGGATTCGATGACCGCGCAATTCGCGGGCCGCTGTCGGAATTGGCCCGACTCGCGAAGCTCATCGAGGTTAAGCTCGCCTCGGCGCGCCCGGGTTCGTCCGTTTTAATCCAAGAGGAGTTCGCGGCCCATAGCCCATATGCTCTCGTTCTTGATTTGCGCGAAGACGGTTTCGACCCAGCGACGGCAGACCCCCTTCTACATGTCGAAGACGCTTCTCATCTGGATGTGTAACGCATAGACCGGATAAGTGGAGTAGTGGGACGCAGATGTCCGGCAATCCGACTGATCAAGAGTAAGCTCACCGATTTTTGATTGCGAGTCGGAGCAATGTTATGGTGTCTCTGCTTATGCAATTCGCCGATCATGGGACGCGCGCCGAATGAGATTACACGCCCGCATCCCTGGGAGGGCGACCTCCCGCTCATCGCGTAGAAATTGTCTCTGGAGGAGTGAATCATCCATGGGGCTCCGCCGCTCATGAACATACTTGACCTGGTTGTCGGCAAGCCCATCAAGACGAGCGACGAACGCGCCGAAAAAATCGGCCCCGCGCAGGGCATCCCCATCTTCGGGCTCGATGGGCTGAGCTCGGCCGCTTACGGCCCGGAAGCGGCTCTCAGCCTTCTGATTCCCCTTGGCCTACTCGGAGTGCGCTACATCGTTCCGGTCAGCGCCGCGATCATCACGTTGCTGGTGATCGTGTACTTCTCCTATCGTCAGACCATCGCCGCGTATCCCTCCGGCGGCGGCTCCTATACCGTGGCGCGTTTCAACCTGGGCACACCGGCCGCGCTGCTTGCCGCAGCGGCGCTGCTGGCTGATTACATCCTGACTGCGGCCGTGGGCATTTCCGCGGGAGTGGGCGCGCTCGTTTCGGCCGCTCCGTCGCTGCTACCGCACACGGTATCCATCTGCGTGGGCATTCTGATCGTCGTCACCATTGTGAATCTCCGCGGCGTGCGCGATGCGGGCCTGGCCTTCGCACTTCCCACGTATCTTTTTGTCGGCACGCTTCTGATTACCATCGTCGCAGGTGTTCTCCGCGTTCTCCTCAGCGGCGGACACCCAACGCCGGCAGCACCCCTTCCGGCTCCGCCGATGACCCAAGCCGTAACCTACTGGCTACTCCTGAAGGTCTTTGCCAGCGGTTGCACAGCATTGACCGGCGTGGAGGCTGTGAGCAACGGGGTGAAGGCCTTTCGCGAGCCCGCCGTGAAAAACGCCCAGCGCAGCCTCACCGTGATTATTTTTGTCCTGGCGGTGCTGCTGGCGGGGATTTCCTATCTCGTGAAGGTTTACGGCATTGCTGCGACTGATCCGGGGCAGCCGGGTTACCAGAGTCTTCTCTCTATGCTCATCGCCGCGGTTTTCGGCAAAGGCTATTTCTACTATCTAACCATCGGCTCGATTCTCTTTGTTCTTTCGCTTTCCGCTAACACGGCTTTCGCGGATTTTCCGCGCCTGTGCCGCGCCATCGCGCAGAACAACTACCTTCCGCACGCTTTCGGGCACCGCGGGCGGCGGCTTGTGTATACCTATGGAATCGTTGTTCTCGCGGTGCTCTGTGGCGGGCTGCTGATCCTTTTTGGTGGGGTTACAGACCGGCTGATCCCACTCTATGCCGTGGGGGCTTTTCTGGCCTTCACGCTCTCGCAATCCGGCATGGTGATGCACTGGCGGAGAGAGCGCGGTCCGCGCTGGCTGAGGAGCGCGCTGGTGAATGGCTTGGGCGCGGTGGTCACCGGAATCACGGTTGTCGTGGTGCTGGTTGCGAAGTTCGCGGAAGGCGCCTGGATTACGCTGCTCTTCATTCCATTGGCGATTGTTCTCTTCACCGTTGTCCGCCGCCACTACCACTCCGTAAAGGTCCTCACGACTTGCATGGTTCCCGTCAATACGGCAAGTCTCAGCCAGCCTCCCATTGCCGTTGTTCCCATCGACCGCTGGAGCAACATTACGCGCCAGGGGATTGAATTTGCCTCCCGGCTTTCCACGGAAGTGATTGCCCTGCACGTCGAGCCCGCGGAGAGCTCCGAATTGCTTCGCGAGGACTGGCAGCGCTACGTTGAAGAGCCCTTCCGCATCGCCGGCAGGGAGACGCCGAAACTTCAAATACTGCCTTCCCCTTACCGTTTCATCATCATTCCCATCATTCAATTCATCCTCGATCTTTCAAAGAAGCATCCCGACCGCAACATCATCGTGGTCATACCCGAGCTCGTGGAAGACAGATGGTATGAATATTTCCTTCACAATCAGCGTGGCCGGCTGCTGGAATGGACGCTGCTGGTGCAAGGAAATGAGCGCATCTTCACGGTGAGTGCGCCGTGGTATGTGGGCGAAAGAGCGTAATTCCGTCCGCAGATATGATTGAGGTTAGAGCCTGAATTCCGAAGTTGCAGGGGGATTCATCGCACAAAGAACGTGCGATGGAAAAACGTACCTCCGCTCCGGGACGGCCAACAACGCCGTCCCCCCGGTCGGAATGACAGTTTTTAGGTGCTGGATGAGGTGGGGGAATCCAACTTGGGCGTAGGCACGCCTTTAAACAACGCTCCGCCGGTCTTCCGAGTGCGCGCCGACGGAACGAAGGGAGACTTGCAACTTTACTGCACGTCGGAAACTTTGCCTTTCAGGAACGTGATCTTCATATCCTTGTAGTAGTAAATCTGCTTGACGCCTAGATTGACAATTTTCTCCGGCTGACCCAGGGCGCCCGTAACTTCATCGGGGGTTTGGCCCAACTGAATCGTCGGGGGAGGCTGCGGCGGTTGCGCCGGCTGCTGCGGGGCCTGCTGCGCCTGTGCATTCTGTCCCTGCGCGTCTTGTCCCTGCTGATCTTGCTGCCCGTTATCTCCCGTGTCGATCTCGAGGGTTTGATTGATGAGGTCAGAGATTTGGCCGCCATCGGCGCCGCTCAAATAGTCTTTCGGAAACTGAAAGACGACCTGGGCTCTTCGCTGGGAGGGATCCTGAACTGAATTACAGGCGTCGCACTCGATAATCGTGAGCGCAACTTTAGAGTCCTTGCGATTGACGTCGATCTTTGACACATAAACCTTTTCCCCGACGGTCAAGAACTTCGTGTCCGTCGACGCTGCGCCCGTCGGGTCCGCCACGCCCTTCCATTTCAGGAATTTACTAACTCCCTGCGCGGCCGTGTTGCTGGCCGCATGAACTTGGCCATCTTTTACGGTGCTCGGCAGGATAACCCCGTTTCCGGAGGGGACGCTGATGATTCCACCTTTCTTTATCACCAGCACCGTGCCGGCTTCGAGCACGGCAAGCCCGGTGGAATCCGTGCCCAATTTTACCAGCTTGTATTTCGCGGCCAGCTGGCTCTCCAGGGAATCAGCCCCGCTATCCTGCGCTGCAGCCAGCATCCAGGGAAGTATCCCCGCGAAGATTACCGCAATTGTCCGGATTGTCCGCGCCGCTTTCCGAGTCATTGAAAGCTCCTCCTCTCGACCGCCAGCACTCCCAGGCCCAAGAAACCGATGCCTCAAATCTATCTTTCCCGGCATAAAGGGGGAGCATCAGCCGAACGCGGCCGACGCTCCCGCTTATGCTTATGCTACCGGTTGTAGTTTCCGGTCTTCCTCCACTAGTCGTCGCTGCTGCTGGATGCGGAGGCGTCCTGGACTTCCTTCTCGGCTTGGCTGGCCTCGTCCTGTTGCGCCTTCAAATCGACCTCTACCGTCAAGTCTGGCTGCGCCTGACCGTTGGGATTGGGTTTGGCACCGGCCGCGGGACCGGCGGGAATGCCATTCTTCCCCTGGTTTTCCGCGAGCTTGCCGAGGCCTTCGCTGATCTTGGCTTGGAAGTCGTTGTGCATGTCCTGCAGATCCTCAACGGCGACGGCAACTTGTGAACCAGAGGCGCAATCATTCCTCTGGCTGCTGGCTACGAGTACTTTGACATTCTGGTCTGCGTCGGGAGTGTCCTGGATGCGCGTCAACACATCGCCGGGGCTCAAGGAACACTCGGTTCCGTCGGGTGTAGATTCACTGAGAACTGCGGACACAATGAACGTACGGTGCGCGGGATCCAGTGCGGCGGGAACTTCATCGGGGCCGTTCTGACCTCCACCCGCCGGGGCGGTACTGGTGACGGGCTCGGCAGGTTCGGGATGCGCGGCCGCTTGTTGTTGCGCTGCGATTTGGGCTCTCACTTCGTCGGCAATCTGCTGCTTAACCTCAGGCGAAAGAGCGACGGCGCCACCGCCGGATGCAGGCTGCTCCTCGGCTTCCGCATCGGCATTCGCCTCGGCCCGTGCTGCCGCACGAGCTTCGTACGCTGCCTGGAGATTGGCCGCCAGCAAATAGTCGGTGATCCAGAAAGCTGGGGAGGCATAAACCGGAAAAGGATTAAAGTAATAACCGTAATACCCATACCACGGAGACCCACCCCAACCCCAGCCAAATGCTACCGGCGCGGCCCAGGGATTGTAGGCCCAGCCATAGAATCCGGGGGCGTAGTACATCGCCGGAACATAGCCGTAGTAGGGGTGCCCGTGCCAGTAATACCCGCGATAGGCATACGCATAACGATGGCCACCATAAAAATAGGTTCGCCGCATATAAGGGTGGCCGCCCCGGTAGTAACCATGTTCGGCATAGCCACGGCCGTGGCCATAGCCGACAACTCTGCCACCGTCGCGCCGCCGGGACTCGAATCGCCGCTCGCCATGAGCGCCGTGGTTGATGGTCATTCCGCTGCGGGTATGAATGGTGCTGACATGGCCGCTGCGACTGAAGTTCGCTCTGGTACCATTTTTAGTCTCAACACTCGTTCTCTTACCACTGGAATTGAAATTGTGGGTGCTGCCATTCGCGCCGGGCTTGGAATTCCCTCCCGGGGGGTGATGTCCCGCCACGTTGGTCGCGCCGCCGTGAGCGGTATTGGTGGCACCATGCGTCCCACCGGTCGTACCTCCGTGCGCAGCATTGGTGGCACCGTGCGTCCCACCGGTCGTGGGGCCGTGTGCGGCATTGGTGGTAGGACCATGCGTCCCGCCGGTCGTGGGGCCGTGGGCGGCATTGGTGGTAGGACCATGCGCCCCGCCGGTCGTGGGGCCGTGGGCGGTATTGGTGGTAGGACCATGCGCCCCGCCGGTCGCGGGGCGGTGCGCGGTATTAGAGGTGGCACCATGCGCCCCGCCGGTCTGGCCGCCGCGTCCAGTATTCGTGTTGGCGCCATGCGTCCCGCCGGTGGCGCCCGAGTGGGCCGCACCACCCGTAGGCGCGTGGGCCGCTGGCTTAGGCGCCGACGGAGCGGGCTTACTGGGTGCGGAATCGGAAGGCTTTTTCTGGGCCACCGCGACTCCCGAGAATGCGAACAAGAGAACTGCGGAACACAACAGACCGCGAACCAAGCTCCTGCTTCCTTCGCTCCAATTCATCTTCGAGCCTCCTCAGATACAACCGGTACTCTGAAATCAAGAACGCGCCACGCTGCTCCCGGCCGTGTCTTCAGCGGAATTCATCATCTGCCGCCAGCGCGTTGCCGGCGAGAATGAGCGGGCTTCACCCAGATATTCATCTCTTTGCGATGGGAATACAAGGGAAACAGCCGGGACCTGTGTTGACCACAGAAGTTGCTTCATGATGAACGTTGCACTGGGCATTCTGTTCCCCAAAAGCGATGGACCGCGAACAGGGCAGGCATCTTACCGGTCTGCGGCTGCAGAGTCAATGCTGGCTTCCGCGATTGCAGCGGCGATTTCATCAGCGGGTATGGCTCGTCGATCCGGGGGACTTTAGAAGCCTTTTGCGGCGCGGAACGATGGTCGTTCACCTGCAGGCGTTTGAAATCGTTGTTGATGTAATAGCCATCCAGGCGGATCATGCGTCATGTCAGCAACACTCAAGAAGGTGCTGCAAGCAGTATTCTGGTTCGTCCTGGGTCATCTTAGCTGCGCGGTGGTGCATCATCTCCACTACTTCACATGGAAATGACCTAGAGGAGTGTGCCGAATTGGCATGGGCGTGATGGCTGGGCGACTCCGCCGGTCCGGTCGTGATGTGGAAACAGCACTTTGAATAGCGCAAGTGTTCAGGCCGGCCAGAGCGACCGAGTCCGTTGTCCGGTTGGCGCGTTCCTTGCGGTCAAGATCCGGAAGAAGCATCGAGGGCCAGATCTTCGCCCGTCAAATGCAGGTAATCCTGAAGAACGGAAACCACCAGCGCATGGTCCTCGCGCTGCGGCAAACCGGAAACGGTGATCGTGCCGACGCACCCTGTTCCCTCAAGAAGAATCGGGAAACATCCGCCGTGCGCCGCATAATCCTTTAGATCGAGACCCTGCTTTTCCTGCAGAGTGGTTTGAGCGCGCTCGTGCTTCAGCCCGATGGCGTAAGAGCTGCGGTGATAGCGCAAAACGACGTTACGCTTGCGACGAATCCAGTCCCAATTGTCCGGCGTGGTTCCCGTCATAGCGTGCGAAAAAAGAGTATGGCCGTTGAGCTGAATATCGATGGCCACGGCGACACGGCGTTTCTCAGCAGCCGCCTTAAGGGCGGTTCCGACAGCCCAGGCCACTTGTGAATCAAAGTGTTTGAATTGCAGCCGCTTTTCCTGCCGCGCAATTTTTTCAAGATCTTGATCAATGTTCATAAACTTGTCCTCTACGAAACGCGTGAAATAAACCTACAGCAAACTTCTTTGTGACTACGTCACGATCGGTGCATGAGCGACGCCGGCGAGGCCAAACACACGCTCATAGCGCTGGACCTCTTCGCGGGGCCCCAGCGCTTTTTCAAAGTTGTCGGAGAGCTTCACTGCCGGCCTGCCATTGGCATCGTTGAGCTTACACACCAGGCTTACGGGATCGAAGTCGCTGCTGCCTTGAGCATTACAGTTGCGAAAATCATTGGTAAGCAATGTGCCCCATCCCGCGCTGAAGCGGATGCGGCGCTCGGGAATCCACTTCCGTTCATCGAGAAAGTCGTTCGCTTGCCGAAAATCCGCGGGAGAAGCGCCATTGCGAATCGTGCCGGAAAAATAGGCGTGCAATCCCAAAATCGCGTCCACATCCAGGGCGTCGGAAGCAATGAATAGTTTTTGCCGCGGATCGCGCCCTCTCTGCTCGAGCCAGGAAATATACTCGTCGCCCGCCACGAAAGGATCTTTGCTGTCGGCGCGCTGCCCCGTCCAGTCCGCCACCCAATCCGGAGCGTTGCCGAGAAATTGGGTGGTGCCAAAGGTGTCTGGAAGCAGAATGCGCAACTCGCCGTGATAGGTCTGCTGCCAGAGCTCCAGCAAGCGGTATTGCGCTGTCTTCAGTTCGTTGTCATCTTTGGCCATCGCCGCCACTGCCATGGGCAATTCATGGGCATTCGTGCCGATCGCTTCCAAGTCGTGTTTATAGGCCAGATAGGTATTCGAGGTGCCGGTAAAGCTGCTGCCGAGGACGTCGCGTATGGCTTTTACCACATACTCCTGCCACAAGAAGCTGTGGCGGCGGCGCGTTCCAAAGTCGCTCACTTTCAGACCCGGGACGCCGCGCAAGCGCCCCATTTTTTCCCAGAGTTTCGTTTTGGCCCGGGCATAAAGAATATCCAGCTCGAGTTCGCTCAGACGCTTGAGGCTGGCGCGCGTCTTCAACTCGCTGATTGCCGAAAGCGCATAAATCTCCCACATGGTCGTCTCTGTCCAGAGGCCGTGAAAGGAGAGGGAGAATTGCCCATCTCGAATCGACAGCTCGTAATCAGAGAGCCGGAAGTCGCGATCGAGCCACTCCAGAAAAGCTGGTTGAAAGATACCGCGGCGTCCGTAAAAGGTATTGCCGGCGAGCCAGATCAGCTCGGACTTTTGAAAGCGCAGCTTCCTGGTCTGCGCCAGCTGTTCCCGAAGCTCATCGGCATCAATCAAATCGCCAAGGCGTACGTGGACGGAACGATTGATGAGCGAAAAAGAGGCGGTTGTCTTTGGGAAGCGCTTCCAGATGAACTGCAACATCAGCAGTTTGTAAATATCGGTATCGAGCAGAGACCGCGTAATGGGGTCCACTTCCCAGTTATGGTCGTGCGCGCGCCGCGCGAAGTTGATGATCACAATGCCACCACTTTACCTCACTCGGGGCGCTCGGCGGCAAGCGTACAGAAGGGGCATTGGGGTCGGAGCGGACGCGGAGTCGCCGTACGGAAGCTTGGGCACCGGAACCCACATCTCCGGTAAGCGCGCGCGCTAATCAGGGGTAGAGACAAGAAAAAGATCAGATTTGTAAGTCAACTCTTGGAAGTGGTCTCTCTCTTCTCCGCACCCAGACTCGCTCTGAACACGCGCCATGCCAACCAGAAGATGGTTGCGAGTGTGAAGCCAATTATGCCGAGGACGGCTCCCACGCCGCGAAGGACAAAGAATGTTCGGTGAGTGAGGAAGGCAAGGGCAGCACCACTAAATCCCCATGTAAAGATGAACAACCAGCCGAATATGAAAAGTTTGTCGACAGCTTTCAGGGATGTGAGGCGTTTCCAGAAAAGGAGGAGCACGCCAATACCTGTTAAAGGTAAAATAGCGACGACAAAAAGGATGATTACGTCCCAACGGATCATCGAATCAATCTCCTCAGCTGGGATTCTGTGGCCTGTATCGGATTATCCTACGAGTTACACACGGTGTGTACTGGCTGAATGGGCTGAGTCCAAGTCCGTCTTAGCTCCTCTGACCGGTAACCTGGGTGCCGGGGCCAACATCTCCGGTGAGAGCCTTTGTCGGGGATTGAGCCGACCTTGGCTTGGGAAATCAGTCGGTTTCAACGACACGGGCCGGAAAGTTCCGTCCGTCCTTCTCGTTGACTTCAGCAATGGCGAATCATAGAACGGACTGATGTAGACTCTTCGTGATGTGCCAACCGCTTTGCCGTGATTTCTTCGAGGGGCGGGCCAGGACCGCCCACTCGCATCCCACTCTCTGCCGGAAGGCCGCTGTAGGACCGTGACACATGTCCATTCCCGATAACCTTCCCAGCCTCACGCCAAAGGACTTCGAGGAGCGCTTCGGAGATCGTCACCTCCTTCATGGCATCGTGGAGAAGTGGGCACTGGAGAAGCCTTCCGCCATCGCCCTCATTGACGCGGATCGCAAACAGGAAGTCTCCTGGGCTGCCTTCGATCGTATGGCGACCGGCCTCGCCATGCGCTTGCTGGAATGCGGATTCCGCAAGGGTGAGTGCTTCGCCACGCTTCTGCCGCTCCTCAGCGAGCATGTTTTTCTCGAGTACGCCTGTTTCAAAATCGGCGTCATCTTCGTGCCGCTCGATCTACGCCTGCTCACCGCGGAAGTGTTGCGCAGCCTCGCTCTTGTGAACGCGAAAGGCTTCGCCTTCACCAAAGTTCCGGGTGGCATTGACCCAGCAACTCTCGCGAACGAGATCCGTTCGCGCGCGCCACTCAGAACGCTCTTACAGTTTTCTCCCGGCGAAGAATGCGTGGAGGGTGCCACGCCGGCCGCTTCCCTGCTCCAGGACGCCATGCGACTATGCGATCCAGTTTCCACCGGCGCTCAAGGGAAGGACTTCGCCGCAAAATACAACGCAGCCAGGCAATCCGTCAGCGAGAATGATGGAGCACTGGTCATCTTCACCACGGGTTCCACGGGCTCGCCCAAGCCCGCCTTGCTTTCCCACCGCAATATTTCCTGCCAGGCCATGTGCATCAGCCAAGCGCTCCTCCGCAGCGACAAAGGCCTCGTCACACTGGTCAACCTGCCAGCCAGCCATGTCGGCTGCCAGACGGAGCTGCTCGCAGGAACGCTCTTCGAAGGCGGTACGGCAGTGCTTCTGCCCGTCTTCGATCCTTTGCGCTCCCTGCAGGCGGTCGAAGAATACAAAGTCACCGTTGTGGGCCAAATCCCGGCCATGTTCCAGTTCGAGTGGAGGCTCAAGGACTACGATTCCTTCGACCTCTCCAGCCTGGAATTCGTCGCATACGGAGGACAACAGGTTTCGGCGGCGTTCATCGAAAAGATGGCCACCATGGCGCCATCGGTCGGAACCGGTCTGGGTCTCACCGAAACCGCGGGTTTCTGCACCTACATCCGCCGCGAGCGAGCGCGCGCTGGGGAGTGCGTCTCCAGCCTCGGCTGGGCCATGCCTGTTTATCCCACGACCATCCGCCATCCCATGCGCGCCGACGGCTCTGCCGGAGACGAACTGCCCGACGGCGAACCCGGCCACGTATGCTTCTCCGGCCCTCAGACCTTCCTTGGCTACATCAACGATCCGGCTTCCATGGCTGCCACCCTTTCTAAGGATGGCTATCTCTACACTGGAGACATCGGCTTCCGCGATCCTGGCGGCTTGCATCTCGCCGGCCGCGCCAAGTGGGTCATCAAGCCCGGTGGATACCAGGTGTTCCCGGGAGACGTCGAAAACCACTTCTGCGCGCTGGAGCAAGTCGCCTCGTGCGCGGCGGTCGGCGTGGAGCACGCCATCATCTCTGAGGCGATCGTCGCCTTCGTGGAGAAGAAACCCGGCGCCGAACTCACCATGCAAATGCTCGAGAAGCACGCGCGCGGCCTGGCTTCCTACATGCGGCCGCGCCACTACGTCTTGCTGGACGCTGGCAAGATGCCTTTGAACCGCGCGTCTAAGGCTAACTATTTGGTTCTACAAGACCTTGCCAAACGCGAAGTCGAAGCGCTCAGGTCCACTGGGCTCTGGGACCGCAGCGACGAATGAATTAAGGGCGTCACCTTGCCGGACAGGTTCGCGCCGGAACCCGCGTCTCGCTCAGATGATATGAGGCACCAGCGCCGGCACGCGTCGCGAGTAGGCTTCATAGGACTCGCCGAATTGGGTGCGCAACCAGCGATTGCCAGCAGAAGCCCTGTATAAATGGGGTGGCGAACAAGGGCGTAGGGCCCAGCTGTAATGAGTTCATGACCTGCCTTCACGGTGACAGCTTGGGTCCAGTTTTTTCCGAGGTGGCGCCGCGGCTATTCGAGGACGTGGATGTTCTTTTTGGCGCAGATCTCCTTGAGGATCTGGGGCCACACGCTTACGGTGACTTCGCCGAGATGCGCTTTCCTCAGCAGGAGCATGAGGGTGCGGGATTGGCCGATGCCGCCGCCGATGCTCAGCGGGATTTCATTCTTCACAATGGCCTGGTGATAGGGGAATTTGAGGAAGTCCAACTGATGGGACAGCTCCAGTTGCTTCTTCAAGCTTTCCGCATTCACGCGGATGCCCATGGAGCTGAGTTCGTGGCGGCGCCGCGTGACATGGTTCCAGACCAGGATGTCGCCATTCAAACCGTGCAGGGGCCGGCCATCAGGGCCTTTGGTTTCGGTGACCCAGTCGTCGTAATCCGCGGCACGCATTTCGTGCGGATAGCCGTCCTCGAGGGGATAGCCGATGCCAACGATGAAGAGCGCGGGGTACTGCTGGAGAATAGCCGTTTCGCGCTGCTTCCTGGGAAGATGGGGATACATTCGGAGGAGTTCTTCGGCATGGAGGAAGGTAAGTTTCTCCGGCAGGTTGGGATACTTTTCATTCTTGAGTTCGGGAAAGAGATCCTGGGCGTAACGTTCGGCTTCGACGAGCACTTTCCAGATTTTGCTGACGATGTCATTCAGGAAATCGAGGTCGCGCTGCTCGGAGGTGATGGCGCGTTCCCAATCCCACTGGTCCACGTAGACGCTATGGTCATGGTCGAGGAAATAGTCCTTGCGGACGGCGCGCATGTCCGTGCAAAGGCCTTCGCCGGGACGCATGCCGAATTCCTTCAGGGCCACCCTCTTCCACTTGGTGGCAGCCTGAACGATCTGGGCATCCACGGGGTGCTTGTCGTAGTCGTTGCGGATATGGAATTGGATGGGGGTGCGGGAGCCGTCGCGGTCCAGCATATCGTTGACACCGCTTTCGATGTCCACGATCAGGGGAACTGTTACCATCAAAAGATTCAATTCCTTACAGAGGTTGTCCTCAATGAAGCGCTTGACGGCGAAGATTGCCTTCTGTGTTTCCCTGCGGTTCAGCGCACTGGAATAGCCCAGGGGAAGAATCTTCTCTAAATCCTCATAGTTGCCAATACCGGGTCCTGCCAAATCCGCTGCTTTGCTGGACATAGGTCACACCTCCGCTAAGGGCACAGTCGCGCCAAAGGTGGAAAGGAGCCAGTACGGGACACACGGAGTGGTGTGATATATGTCACAGCTTTTAGTGCCCATAAGCAAGTTTAATAGTAGTGCTCTCCGGCCAGCCTCAGTTGCCGGCCCCCGACGGCTGCACTCATGACATTTCTGTACCAAAATTCAATTAGGAGGACACACTCATGGGCATTACCCTTACCGCTGCGACTACCAAAGGAACAGCGGACTATGTAAATAACGTTTTGACCAGCGTACGAGCCAAGAATCCCGCCGAACCCGAATTTCATCAGGCCGTGCAGGAAGTACTCGAATCCTTAGGTCCCGCCCTCTCGAAACACCCTGAATACCAAAAAGCGCGCATCCTAGAGCGCATGGTCGAGCCGGAACGCGTGATCATGTTTCGCGTCCCATGGACCGACGATCAGGGCAACGTCCAGGTCAATCGCGGATTCCGCATTGAGATGAGCAGCGCCATCGGCCCGTATAAGGGCGGACTCCGCTTCCATCCTTCGGTGAACCTGGGCATCTTGAAATTCCTGGCCTTCGAGCAGGTGTTGAAAAATTCCCTGACGACGCTGCCGATGGGCGGCGGCAAGGGAGGCTCAGACTTTGATCCCAAGGGCAAGAGCGACAACGAGGTGATGAGGTTCTGCCAAAGCTTCATGACCGAGCTGTGCCGCCATATCGGCCCGGACACAGACGTTCCGGCAGGCGATATCGGAGTCGGCGGGCGCGAAATTGGCTTCCTGTTTGGACAGTACAAGCGGCTGAGGAACGAGTTCACCGGCGTGCTGACAGGCAAGGGGCTGAACTGGGGCGGCTCGCTGATTCGCCCGGAAGCCACGGGCTACGGCTGCGTGTACTTTGCGTCAGAAATGCTGAAGACGCGGAAGGAAAAACTGGAAGGCAAGCTGTGCCTGGTCTCCGGAAGCGGCAACGTGTCGCAATACACCATAGAAAAGCTGCTGGACCTCGGAGCCAAGGTCATCGCCATGTCTGATTCCAATGGCGTGATTCATGATCCCGAGGGCATCAACCGGGAAAAGCTGGCGTGGGTTCTGGAACTGAAGAATGTGCGCCGCGGCCGCATCAAGGAGTATGCGGACCACTTCAAGACCGCCAAGTATATGCCTGTGGACCCGTCGAAGGACTTCAACCCGCTCTGGGCCATCAAGGCGGACTGCGCCTTCCCGAGCGCCACACAGAATGAAATCAATGCCAAGGATGCGGCAACGCTGGTGATGAACGGGTGCAAGGTTGTGGCGGAAGGCGCCAACATGCCGAGCACGCTGGACGCCACGAAGCTGTTCCTCGAGGCGAAGATCCTCTACGGGCCAGCCAAGGCCGCCAACGCGGGTGGCGTGGCGACATCGGGCCTGGAGATGAGCCAGAACAGCATGCGGCTCTCCTGGACGAGGGCGGAAGTGGACGAGCGGCTGCACAACATCATGATCGCAATCCACAAGAACTCGTTTGAGACGGCGGAAAAGTACGGCATGCCGGGCAACCTGGTCTTCGGCGCGAATATCGCCGGATTCCTGAAGGTGGCCGATTCGATGCTGGATCAGGGTCTGGTCTAAGACCCGTTCAGCGGTTACTATGCGGCGGGGTGAACTTTTCACCCCGCCGTTTTACTATTCAGACGGAAACATTCATGAACCGAGACCAGACTCCCAGGCCATTGCCGGACGCAGAGATGCTCCTGGAGGGCTTCGACAACCTGATGCCCTTCCGCGTGCAGGAGATATTGCTGGTGTCGAGCCTGTACGATTCGTTCATCTTGCGGGAAGACGGGCGGCTGAACGAATTGCTGGTGGGCGAGTCGCTGGACTTGCACCTGCAACAGATCCCGCGGATCACGCACGTTGCAAGCTGCTCGGAAGCGCTGGCGCTGGCGCGCTCCGACCGGCGCATCAATCTTATCGTGACGAACCTGGCGGTGGGAGAGATGAATGCGGCGCAACTGGCGCACGAAATCAAGGCCGCAGGGTTGAATGTGCCGGTGGTGGTGCTGGCGTACGATTACCGCGAAATCAAGAATTTCATCGCGCGCAATCCGGTGACGGACATCGAGCGGATTTTCCTGTGGCAGGGCAGCGCGCGCGTGCTGATTGCCATTGTGAAGTACGTCGAGGACCGGCGAAACGTCGAGCACGACACCTCCACGATGGGCGTGCCGGTGGTGCTGCTGGTGGAAGACAACATCCGCTACTACTCGGCGTTTTTGCCGGTGATTTATACGGAGCTGATTTCGCAGACGCGGCGCGTCATTCAGGAAGGGTTGAATTTGGCGCACAAGCTGGTGCGCATGCGGGCGCGGCCAAAGATTCTGCTTTCCTCGAATTTCGAGGAGGCGTACGAACTGGCGCTGCGCTACCAGGATCACCTGCTGGGGATTGTGTCCGACGTCGAGTTTCCGCATGGCGGTGTGCTAAGCGCGGACGCGGGATTCGAGCTGGCGCGGCGGGTGCGCGCCGTCGTTCCCGATTTGGCGGTGGTGCTGCAATCGAGCCGGACGAAATTCCGGAAGCGGGCTCATGCGGAAGGGTTTTCCTTCCTGCGCAAGCGCTCGCCGACCTTTTTGCGGGATTTGCGGAGGCTGTTGATCCAACAATTCGCGTTTGGCGATTTCGTGTTCCGCACATCGGACCGCAGCGAAGTGGCGCGGGCCACGGATCTGAACTCGCTGGAAGCGCTGTTGCACACGGTGCCGGTGGACAGCATCGCGTATCACGGACAGCGGAATCACTTTTCGCACTGGCTGATGGCGCGGACGGAGTTCGCGCTGTCGCAAAAACTGAGGCCGCGCAAGGTTTCCGACTTTGAGACAGTCGAGGGATTGCGGCAAAACTTGATCGATTCGATCGGGGAGTACCGCAGAGAACAGAGCGAGATCCTAATCGGTGACTTCAAGCCCACGGCGTTCAAGGCCGGTGGGTCGTATTTCCTGCGCATGGGCGCGGGTTCGCTTGGCGGCAAGGCGCGCGGGCTGGCGTTTATCCGGCACATGCTGCACAAACGGAGAGTCGCGCGGCGGTTTCCTGAGGTGCGCGTGGGGGTGCCACCGGCCGCGGTGCTGGCGACGGATGCGTTTGACCGCTTTCTTGCGGAGAACAACCTGCTCGATTTTGCCGTCCACGCGGCCGACGATTCGGAAATTCAGCAGAGATTCCTGGACGCGCCTCTTCCCGCGGCAGTCACCGAGGACTTGCGGGCATTTCTTGCGGAAGCGCGCTACCCCTTGGCGGTGCGCTCTTCGAGTTTGCTGGAAGATTCGCAGTACCAGCCGTTCACGGGTGTGTACGAAACGTTCATGCTGGGCAACCAGCAGGCCGACGATGCCCTGCGGCTGCAGCATCTGATGGAAGCGGTGAAGCTGGTCTACGCATCCACGTTCAGTCGCCATGCGAAGTCGTACGTGCGGGCAACGCCGTTCCGCCTGGAAGAAGAAAAGATGGCGGTAATCCTGCAGCAAGTGGTGGGAGCGTTTCACGGCCGGCGGTTTTATCCGGACTTTTCCGGAGTAGCGCGTTCGCGGAATTTTTATCCGGTTCCGCCGATGCATTTTGAGGATGGCATCGCAGCGGTGGCGCTGGGGCTGGGGCGCGCGGTGGTGGACGGCGGGAAGTGCCTCTCGTTCTGCCCACGGTATCCGGCGAATCTAGTGCAGTTCTCAACGGTGGAGGACATTCTTTCCGAGTCCCAAGAGGATTTTTGGGCACTTTCGCTGGATCACGTGGAGCAGGAGACGGCGCCGCCGGGGCTTCGCGAAGTGCGTTTCACGCTGGATGTGGCGGAGGCGGACGGCACGCTACACGCGGTGGGTTCAACCTATTCGCAGGACAATGACCGGATCAACGACGGATTGAACCGGCCAGGGATGCGCGTGGTGACCTTCGCACCGGTCCTCAAGTACGGGCTTTTTCCGCTGGCGCCGATTTTGGAGCAACTCCTGAAGGATGGCGAAGACGCGTTTGGGCAGCCTGTGGAGATTGAATTTGCTGTGCGCTTGCCCCGGCAAACGGGCGAGCTTGCGGAGTTTGGATTTTTGCAGATCCGCCCGCTGGTGCTTTCGCGGGAGAGCGAAGAACTGCGCATGGAGAATGTGGATACCTCGCGGGTGATCGCGCGCACCACAAAGGTGCTGGGTAACGGGCGCATCGAGAATTTGCGGGATATCGTGGTGGTTGATTCGCAGCGGTTTGAGCGCGGGCAGAGCCAGGAAGTGGCGCGGCTCGTATCGTACTTCAATGCGAAGTTAAACGAGGAGAACCGGCCGTACCTGCTGGTGGGGGTGGGGCGGTGGGGTTCAAACGAGCCGTGGCTGGGGATTCCGGTGGAGTGGGACGAAATTTCGGGCGCGCGCGTGATCGTCGAGGCAGGATTCCGGGATTTCCGGGTGACGCCATCGCAGGGCAGCCACTTTTTCCAGAATTTGACGGCATTTCAGGTGGGCTATTTCACGGTGAATCCCGACCTTGGAGAAGGAACGGTGGATTGGGCGTGGCTGGCAGCCCAACCGGCAATGGAAGAGCGCGGCTGCGTGCGGCACTTGCGGTTCACGGAACCCCTGCTGGTCTTGATGAACGGGCGCACAAGCCAGGGCATGATTTTCAAGCCGGAGTGAACTGGTGCGCGCGCGGGCGCTGGGGAGATGGCGCAGGGAGCGTGGGTGGAATTCCCCTGGGGGTGGCTGGAGCGCCTAGAGGGCTGGCGGTGCCGCACAGCGTAAGTCTTTTCCTTTCTAGGATTGCGGGTGAAGGGAGAACGACTGGCCCATTTGGACCCGGTAATGCTCTTTCAGTGTACGGGGTTCCTGGCTTGTTTGCGATGGACAGGCCGGGAGGAGGAGGCGGGCATGGTTTTATCCAACCTGATTCTTGCGATGATCGTCGTGCTGGCGGTCGGCGCGGTGGTCTTCGGATTGACCGTAGCGCTGCGCACCTACTTGAAGTATCGCGGGGAGCGCGTGATCACCTGCCCGGAAACACACCAGGCGGCCGCAGTGCACGTGAATGCGAAGAATGCGGCGCGCAAGGCCCTGTTCGGCAAGTCGCACATCCGGCTGGACCAATGCTCGCGCTGGCCGGAGCGTCAGAATTGCGGGCAGGAGTGCCTCTCCCAAGTGAACGCGGACCCGGCGCTGTGCCTGGTCTGGAACATCGTGGACCAGTGGTACAAGGGCAAGGCGTGCGCGTACTGCCAGAAGCCCTTCACCGAAATTCACTGGCATGACCGGCACCCCGCGTTGATGGCCCCGGACCACACCTGCGTGCAGTGGAATGAAGTGGCGCCGGAAAAATTGCCGGAGATTTTCGAGTCGTATCTGCCGGTGTGCTGGAATTGCTACATCGCGGAGACATTCCGGCGGCAGAATCCCGAAAAGGTTTTGGACCGGACGTGGGAGCGCGGGGCAGGCGGAGAGTACATTCCCAAAGAAGATTCGGCGCCCCCGGCGAAAGATATAGGGCGAGCGAGCTGAGTCTAGTGGGGTGTAAAGGCTCGCCGCCCGGAGATGCGGCAGCAAGCGAGTCCTCTCTGGTTAATCCCTTGTACGACCAAGCGACATTGGTTTACCGGACGCCATTGTCTCGGAACGGGAGGGGCCCGCAAGTTTTCACTTCTCCACTAAGCACTAGCGTGAATCAGGACTTGGTCTACTGAGTATTGCATAATATAGTGACATTCGTAGATTCTTGTGCTATGTTCAGAGCATGGGAAACCCAAAAGGTGTTCGGCGGGACTTCGAGAAACTGGAAGAGCGGCGCTTGCTCGCCGC
>Ga0187870_1000938_pt1 | contig 29167 bp, 24 predicted proteins | sample June2016WEW_13_1_3_FD_132974 | JGI IMG/M metagenome (GOLD analysis project Ga0187870, IMG submission 132974) | Peatland microbial communities from SPRUCE experiment site at the Marcell Experimental Forest, Minnesota, USA - June2016WEW_13_150 | ecosystem: Environmental > Terrestrial > Soil >... | reverse complement strand
GCAACCGTGTACTTGGACAAGGTAACGGGTTGGTCTTTCTGCTCATGGGGAACACGGCTGAGATCATGATTTCCCAGAACGACAAAATAAGGGACTTTCAGTTGATCCAGTATCTTTCTTAGCTCATCGATATTCCATGGCTCTGCATCCTGGGTGAGATCCCCCGCTAGGAGAACGAATTTTAAGTTAGGGATTTTATTGATTTCTGCAACTGTATTTTCCGCAAGCATCTGGGTTTTCAAACCGAGCTTAAATCCATCGACCACACCTTTTTGCTGTGGAATAGAAATGTGAGGGTCAGAAATAACCGCAAATTTGATCTTTTCGAACGCAATACTTAAATTAAAAGTCAAAAGGATCAAAAGAACAATTCCAACAATACTTAACATGCTCGACCTTCTCATGATTAACCCCCTCCTTTTTGGGCTTTTTCTATAGAATTCATTTCATTCTATCTTTCTGCTTCATTTTCACCCTTCTTTTTTATCACCACCCCCTTTTTTAATTTATAAATTTTGCAATTATCATATTAATGAACTGAAATGGTGTCAATCCAAAAATTACAGAAGAATGATCAACAGTTTTCAACCCAGGAAGACTAAAAAGCGATTACGAGAAAGTAGCTCAGGATTCGGAGGGAAATAAATTATATAATTTGTCCTATCAACGATTACTGCTTGGTCTTACCCCGATTTAGCGGACACACCGAAGAATTAGAGGTATAGACAAAAGGGATGAAAGATTGCATAAACGAACTCGCTTCAAGGTTGAGGACTTCAGGAAGGAGTCTCTATTTGCGAGGAGCTCTCTTTTTGGGCTTCTTCCCCGCGACATGGGCTTGGCCTTCTGGTATAGTCTCCTCTGAAGTTCCCGGACTTCTCTGGAGTTCCCAGCCTCAACGGGTTAGTTAAACGTTTATCCAATTTCGATAAAGGAATTCTCTCATCAGGCGTTCCTTTGGGGTCGGTTGACCGGACGGATGGTTGAGATAATGTTTTTCATAAAGCACGATCCATTAATGGAGGTGAAATTCCTAATGACTCACCAAGGACCGCCAACTCTTTTATCGTGGCCGGGACCAGAGGAATCCCATCTTTCAGCCGTTCTGTCTCGGTTCTCAATTCCGGTTCTCCAGGTATCAGAATCTCTACAGCGTTCTGCGCTTTCGCACTTTCTTTAATGCTTTTGATGTAACGGTCCATCTCTTTCTTAAAGTTTTCCCTTCCGATGAAGCAGTCTGGGTCGATGGCCATGAAAGAATGACAAGTGCCCTGAATACCCGTTTTATTCTCTTCATAGAGGCTTTTGATCTCCTTGGTCAATTTGCCACCCGTGAGCACGGCGGTGAGCATTTCATGAACCAGCACCATTCCATAACCTTTATGGCCCCCCACCGGCATCAGGGATCCTCCTCCTTCATACCCTTCATAGGGGTCGTCAGTCGGCAAGCCGTCTTTGTTAACGGCCCACCACAGGGGAATTTTCTCCCCTTTTTTCCGGGCTAGGATGAGTTTCCCAGACGATACAACACTCAATGAAAAATCCAGAACTACAGGAGGGTATTGATCGGCGGGAATGGCATAAGCCAGGGGATTATTGCCTATAATTCTCTCCCCTCCACCCCATGGGGCCATCATCGGAGCGGAGTTGGAAACGGTGTAACCGATGAAGTCCTTCTTCAGCGCCATCATGGAGAAGAGGCCGGCCACGCCGAAGTGACCGCTGTCTTTCACCGAGACCCAACCGATGCCATACTCTTCCGCCTTGGCGATCGCCTTCTCCATGCCCCGGTAGGCGGCGATATGTCCCATCGACCCGTGAGCTTCCAGGAAAACGGTGGGGCCTTTTTCCTTGACGGCCGTCAGTTTGCACTGTTTACGTACATACCCTTTCTGCAGCCTCAGGATATAAATAGGCAGGCGGGTGACGCCATGGGTTTCGATGCCCCTTAGGTCCGACCTTACCAGTAGGTCGGCTACAATCTCTGCCTCGGTAGCGGGCACCCCTGCCTTCATGTAGGCCTGACAGCAGAAATCCTTAAGGTCGGCGTAGAAAACCCGCCGGACACTATTTTTCTCCATAACACGCCTCCTTGGAAGAAAGTGTCATTTGCAGTGTTAGGTGTCTTGGTCTTTCGCACTCGCACGGAGAGCAAGATTGCCGCGCCTTATCCCCCGGCTACGGGGACGAAAATGAATACTTCGTCCCCATCCGCCAGCCGGGTGAAGAAATTCGCCTGGTGCCCGTTCACCAGGACCACCCTTTCCACCTCCGAGGGAAATTGGATCTTGGCCAAAAGCTCACTGATGGTGGCCTCGGAGTCCAACTCCAGTCGGAAGGTCTCCTTTCCCGTAGGGGAATACCTGGCTATATAACCAAAGAGATGTACATCAACCCAAATCATCTCTTCCCCAGGCGGATTATCTCAATCCCAACTCTTTGAGCTTGGCGTCTGTAGGAATGCCTTCCCGACTCCATCCGCGCTCCTCATAATACTCCTCCAGCATCTCCTCGAGGTGAACGACTTTCCCCTTGGCCGGTCCTTCTGAAAAAGGCTCATGGATCAGCCGGTGAGGCAGGGAGTCATCCTTACGGGAGAACCCGGCTTTGACCAGAAACATTCTTTCGGCGTTCAAGGTCCTTTCACCGGCCTTAACCAGTTCATCCATGTTATAACCAGCGCCGGTCACGGCATTCAAATATTCCAATATACCTTCGGGAAAGATCTCTATTTCCGGTTGCAGAAGGTTACGGATCGTGAAAAATATACAGAGCCCGGCCGAGTCAATGACCGCAAATACATCCTGCCAGAGCTTTACGATCCGGGCCTTGCCTTTCCATTCATGGGGATCAATGGGCTTGGGAATTCCCACCATTTCGCAGTAGGCCATATGAGCCCGACAGTGGGAGCCGCCGATGGGCGAAGTAGCGTAATTCAGTCCCGTACCCTGAAGGCCCCTGGGATCATACCCAGGTAGCTCGAGCCGCTTGGACACCATGGCCAGTTCCGGATGGCCGTAGCGTTCTGCTAACCGGTAACTGCCTTCAGCCAATTCATTTCCAAAACCTTCTCGATAGCCGGTCAGCTTTACCAATTCGATCAATTTCTGGGCATCGCCCCACTTAATTGGCCCCCCCGCTTGTTTTTCTGTTAAATAACCACGATCAAAAAGCTCCATGGCGCAGGCGATGGTTCCTCCCATGGTCATGGTGTCCAGGCCTAAATCGTTGCATATATAATTAGCCTTGGTGATAGCCGCGAGGTTATCAACCATACAAAGCGCGCCCAAAGCAAAGCCGGTTTCAAACTCGGGCCCTTCCCCTTCTCCTTCGAACCCTGGTTCCTCGACTCTGGTAAATCGGCCACAGGCAATTGGGCAGGCCCAACAGGCCACTGTTTTTTGCAGATATTTTTGAGTCAAGGTCTGGCCAGTGATCGCTTCCCACCCACTAAAAGTACCTTGTAAAAAGTTTTTGGTCGGGAGAACCCCGCATTTCTGGGTCAGCGGCATCATCACTCCGATTGTCCCGTGTTGGCTAAGCGGAGAGGGGGCAGCTTTGGCCGCATTCCTGAATTTGGTCAAGACGCGCTCCTGGATCTCGTTGAAACGTTCCTTGTCAGCAAGAGGAACTGATCCTTCACCCAGGACCACCACCGCCTTGAGGTTTTTTGACCCCATCACTGCTCCCACGCCCGAGCGACCGGCCGCACGGTATTTATCGTTCATGATTGCGGCAAACAAGACCAGCTTTTCTCCAGCCGGACCGATGCAGGCGATTCGGGCTCTGGGGTCAGTCTCGCTAGACAGGGCGTTTGCCGTGTCGGGAACGGTCTTTCCCCAAAGATGGCCTGCCGGCCTGAGTTCGGTCTTATCTTTATTGACCCAAAGATAAACTGGTTTGGATGCTCGGCCCGTGAATATCAGGACATCGAAACTGGCCAGCTTCAATTCCTTGGGAAAATGGCCACCGGAGTTCGAGCAGGTAACTGCTCCGGTCAGGGGACCTTTGGTCATGACCATATACCTGGCAGCGGTCGGAGCGGAGGTCCCGGTCAACGGTCCGGCAGCCATGATCAACATGTTTTCCGGAGACAAAGGATCACACTTGGGATTGGCCTCTTTATTCAGGTAATAAATTCCGAGGCCACGGCCGCCGATGTAATCTTTGGCCACTTGCGGGTCTAAATTCTCTTCCTTACACTCACCTCTCGCCAGGTCAACCCGCAGTATCCTTCCCCGCCATCCGTACATATCTATTCTCCTTTGCTTACAATTCAATTCATGCATCCCTGCATCCAGATGCTCAAAACTCAGTTAAACCATACAGCATTCGCTTTTAAGTGCCATTTAACCACTTCAGGCATTTCTTTATCCCCCGGCTAGGAGTCTAAAAAAAGTAATGTGGTCTCCATCTTCTATTTTTTGTTGGGGGATTTCATCCCTTGAAATAAACTTTGTGTTGATCCGTATTTGAATCGTCGGATCCAGTTCCTTGGTCCCTGGGACCAAGAGAGATTCCTGAACCAGGCTCCCCTTCTGGGAAATAAGCTCATCAACCAGTTGGACTACGGTTTCTCCTGCTAAGGTATAGGGATGAGCACCATCCTGGAAAAGGTCGTAGATGAGCGGAAACCCTATGAACTCAATTCTTATCTTCATCGGTTTCCAAACCCTCGAGTCGATCTGTTAAATCTGAAGCCTTTTGAGGGTTTCCTCCGTGGGAATACCCTCTTTGCTCCAGCCTCGCCTTTCGTAATAATCCGCAAGCATGATATTGAACGGGGGGAGGTGATTACCCGCTCCGCCGTCGTTCACCCGGTGGGTAAGGACGCGAAGGGGCAGGGTATCATTTTTCCGGCTGATCCCCCAGCCTACATTCAGCTTGCGCTTAAGGTTGAAGCATCTTTCCCCGACTTCAATCAAGCCCTGGATGGAAAGTTCCCAACCGCAGATGTCTCTCAGCCAACTGCTGATGTGCTGCAGTTGCACTCCGCCGATAACGGTAAACTTGCAGAGGGCCAGGTTCTCCCACAGGTTCATCACGTTCTGAACCTTGACCATCATCTCGGCCTTTCCTTCGGACTGGAACCGGTCCATCACTTTCTCAATCCCGATTTCGGGGAAGGTCGATCCTCTTTCAAACCAGAAGCTGAAACTGTCCGTATGGGCAGGCCCGTGGTCCGAAGTGGAATAACCGAGAGCGAGGCTGGCATAGGCCCTCGGGTCGTGGGCCGGCAAAGCCATGTTGTTTGCCTGAATAGCATATTCCATGGCCATGCCGCCGATCTTCTCCGCGGTAACTTTTAATCCTTCAGCCAAAAGATCTCCAAAACCTTCCCGAGCAGCGATCATTCGGATAAGCTTTTCCGCTCCCTCCGCGTTCCCCCATTCCAGCGAGGGAAAACCAAGTTCTTTGCGTCCGATCAATCCTTTTTCAAAAAGCTCCATGGTAAAGGCCACCACTGCTCCGGTCTCGATTGTATCGATCCCGAGCCGGTTGGTCAGTTCATTTAACCGCATTATGGCCGGCAGGTTATCGATGAGGCAGTTGGATCCCAGCATGGCCAGGGTTTCGTACTCGGGCCCTCCAATCTCTTCCAGGATGGGATCGATTGTTCCTCCCACCGTCCGGCCGCAACCGACAGGGCATCCGGAGCAGAAAAACTGCTTCTTCAAAAACTTCTCATTCATCTCCTGACCAGATATTTTCTTGGCCTCCTCGGTCCACTTCCCTCTACTCCAGTTTTTCACTGGAAGATCCCCTATGGCCTCACAAGGAACAACTAGCCCCGGGGTTCCAAACATACTCATTCCTTTCAGCTTGCCGGTGAGGGGCTCCACCAGGTCCTTCAAACTGGCCCGCAAAGAGTCGAGATTTTCAATGGGGATCTCCTCCTTCCCCTGAATCACGACTGCTTTCACGTTCTTCGACCCCATCAAAGCCCCAAGTCCACAACGGGCAGCCACTCGGGCATGGGGCCCGTCCGTAAACACCCCAGCGAATTTTACCAACTTCTCCCCAGCCGGTCCTATAGAACAAACTTGGACCTTCTCCCCCCAATCCTTCTTCAACAGGGAATCGGCTTCAAAACAATCCTTCCCCCAGAGATGGGTAGCATCCCGAAACCCCAGCTTTCCATCTATGACAGAAAGGTAAATCGGTTTGCTGGATTTTCCAATTAGAATCATCCCGTCATAACCGGTCCGCCTGAACTCCCGGCCCCAATGCCCACCTACGGAGGCCTCCCCCCAGAATCCTGTGAGCGGCGATCTTCCGGCAACTCCATGCCTTCCAGAGAGGGCAACCGATGTCCCGGTCAGGGGGCCGGTCATGATGAAAAACGGACTGGCTGGATTCAGGGCGGGAATATCCCCCTTTACGAACTGGCCGTAAAGATAAGCTGACAACCCTGGACCACCGATGAATTTTTTCAGCACTCCCGGATCAATCTCCATCGCTTGGGAGGTTTGATCTCCTAAATTGACGATCAAAACCCTCCCGTATTTTCTACTCATAATTCCCTCCCCTTCTGATTTCTACTTCACCCCACCCTCACCCTCGAGGGAGAAGGTGGGGTGAAAGGGAACTGGTTATCCTTTTAAAGCCGCGATGATCTCGCGCAAGAAAGCGGGCAGGTCATCGGGCAGACGAGAGGTGATCAGATTGCCATCCCGCACGACTTCCTGGTCCACATACTTGGCGCCGGCATTGATCACGTCATCTTTAATGGAGAAAAGGCAAGTGATCGTTTTCCCTTTTAAAACACCGGCCGAAGCAAGCACCCACCCCGCATGACAAATGGTGGCGACAATTTTCCCCTGATCGAAGCAGTCGCGCACCAGCTTGAGAACAGCCTGACTGCGGCGCAGATAGTCTGGCGCGAAACCACCGGGGACGATGATCGCATCAAAATCAGCAGCACTCACGGCATCTGCATTCACCAAGTCATTCACGCTCTTGAAAACCAGGCCGCCGGGAGCCGGCAGGCCATTGAGGCTGGGATATTCCTTGGCCCCAGTACCGATAATCGAAACCTTGGCCCCGGCTTCCTTCATCCGGAAGTAGGGATACCAGAACTCAAACTCCTGATACATTTTTTCCACAAAGATGCCTACGCGTTTTCCTGTTAGTTCCATTTTTGACCTCCTTTTCTTGTGATAAATACCCAGCGAATCAATCCGGTATAACCGGAGCTAAACGGTTGAACTCAAAAGGTTCTAAATAGCCAGGTACTCTCTTTGAATCTCCTCGTTGTTCTTGATCTCCTTGGGAGAGCCTTCAAATTTGATTACCCCTTCATCCATCAGGTAGCAGCGACTTGAAATTTCCAGGGCCATGTCCGTATTCTGTTCCACAAGAAGAATGGTCGTACCCTTCTTTTGGATCTCCTTCAGCACATCGGCAATTTTCTCCACCATGATCGGACTCAGCCCCTCGGAAGGCTCATCGATGAGCATTAAGACTGGATCGGATACCAGAGCCCGGGCAATGGCCAGCATCTGCTGCTCCCCTCCGCTCAGACTGGTTCCTTCCTGGTTCCATCGTTCCTTGAGCCGGGGAAAGATTTGGGCAATCTGCTCGAAGAGCACTTCCATTTTGGCCTTATCTTTATTCTTCAGAGTCGCCAGCTTCAGATTTTCATAAACGGTTAACCCCGGGATGATCCTTCGCCCTTCCGGAACCAAACTGATCCCTTTCTGGGAAACGAGATGGACAGGAATACCAGTAATTCTTTCTCCCATAAAAGTGATTTCGCCTGATTTGGGGGGTATCAGGCCGATGATGCTCCGGATGGTTGTAGTCTTCCCGGCGCCATTGCGGCCTGAAAGAAGGACTATTTCCCCTTTATCTACACGCAGTGAAACGCCCTGCAAGATATGACTCTGTCCATAATAGGTATGGATATTCTGGACATCCAGCATTATTCTTTGACGCCCCCCAGGTATACCCTTCGTACGGTTTCATTGGCCCGGATCTCCTGCGGGTTTCCCCTGGCAATCACCTCGCCTTCATGGAGAACCGTAATTCTATCGGAAAGATCCATGACCACTTTCATTTTGTGTTCGACCAAAATGACGGAGAGACCCTTGGCGATTTCTTTGATCAGTTCAACGGTCCCTCGGGTCTCTATGGGACTTAATCCGGAAGTAGGCTCATCCATCAGGAGAAGGAGCGGGTCTGTCCCCAGGGCTACCCCGATTTCCAGGTGTCTCTGATCTCCATAGGAGAGGTTCGCGGCCAGGTTATCCCTTTTTTCCCACAGACCAATTTTCTTCAAAATTTCTTCCGTCTTCTCATTGATTGTCTCATGCAGTTCAGCTTTGGACCATAAATTATAAGAGGTCTTTCTGGACTGGACCGCCAGGCGCACATTTTCAAAGGTCGTCAGCTTCGGGAATATATTGGTAATCTGATAGGAGGTGGCAATTCCATTGTGGGAGATGATGTGCTGTTCCAGGCCTGTAATATCCTCGCCGTTAAACCAGATTCGGCCGTGGGTAGGCTTCAATTCCCCGTTTATCAGCTTGAACAGGGTACTTTTCCCAGCCCCGTTCGGACCGATGATGGATTGGATCTCATTTTTCTCGAGATGAAAATCGACATTGGAAACGGCGGTCAGGCCGCCAAATTTTTTGGTCAGGTTTTCAGTTTTCAGAATTTCCAATTCCCTTACCCCCTTTTCATGCCTGCCTCTTTGTACTGATCAGCCCAATGGCGAATCGTTCCCCAGATTCCCTGAGGAAAAAACAAAACACATAGAACAAAAATGGGGCCCAGAACGATCATCCAGTACTGGGTAAAACCGCTGATAATGTCTTCGAGATAAAGAAAAGCCCCGGCGCCGATAAAAGGACCGAAAAAGGTCCCTGGTCCCCCCAATAAGGTCATCAACAGGATTTTCCCCGAAGTTTCCCAGTAGAGTTGTTCCAGGCCTACAAAATGTATGTAAAGCGTGTGCAGGGCTCCGGCGAGTCCAGAGAATGTCCCGGATAAAATAAAGGAGAGCCATTTAATCTGGTTCGTGTTGTACCCCAAAGCTTTGGCTCTTTTTTCATTTTCCCTTATTCCTTGGAGCACTTTTCCAAAAGGAGATTCGAGGATCCGGTTTAAAAGCAGAAGGGAAACCACGACGCAGGCCCAAACGAAGAAATAAAAGCGAAGCGGCGTGTAAATATTGAGGGAAAACAACCCCGGAATTTCCAGGGGCGGGTGGGGAATATTCCTCAACCCCGGCTCCCCGCCGGTTAGGGATTCCCAGATGCTGGCCGTAAAATAAAGCATCTGGGCAAAGGCCATAGTAAGGAGGGCAAAGTAGATTCCCCGCCGTCGCAGGCAAAAAAAACCAATAACGGTTGCACCGATGCAAGAAACGAGTACTCCCGCACCAATACTTGCCAGGAGAGAACAATGCGTCCGAATTAAAACGATCCCGGTGGTGTAGGCGCCCAAACCGAAATAAGCCGCATGGCCGAAGGAAAGTAACCCAGTGTAGCCGTATAAGATATTATACCCTAAGGCCAGAAGTCCCCAAATAATCATCTGAGTCGCCAAAGCTTCGTAAGGCAAAAGGAAAGGGATAATTGCTAAAACGATGATGATCATCAAAGCTGAATGATCGGAAACCCATTGGAAAAAGGTTTTCAATCGAGATTCTATGAACATGAATGAATTTCCTTGTTCACTATTCCAATAGCCCGGATATTCCAAACAAGCCACTGGGCTTGATTAATAGGACTACTGCCATGGCAATAAAGATAACGATATTGGACATCTCCGGCCTGAATAACGAAGTTAAACTGACGACCTGGCCCAGGAGCAACCCGCTGATCACCGCGCCTTTTAAACTCCCCATCCCGCCAATGACGGTCACCACAAAACACTCTACGAGCATGGCAACTCCCATTTCCGGGTAAACCCCACGCATGGGGGCAGCCAGAATTCCGGCCAGACCCGCTAGACCGGTTCCGATTCCAAACACCATGAGCCAAATCTTGGAAATATCAATTCCCAAAACCCGCACCATTTCACTATCCCGAGTTCCTCCACGGATGATCAACCCCACATTGGTTTTTTCCAAAAATAGCCATAAAGAAAAAATTATGACGGCCGTTACGAGGATTACAAAAATTCGATAAAGGGGGAAAGAAAATAGATTAAAAAAGTTTACGCTTTGCTGAAGGAACACCGGGGCATTAAATGGATACCCAGTCGTCCCAAATAGAATCCGAATTGCTTCGATCATGGTCAAAGATATACCGAAAGTGAGCAATAGAGGGTAGTCTGGATTTAAGCCATAAAGGCGACGAACCAATAAATACTCGATGGCCATGCCGACGGCTCCGGTAACCAAGGGGACTATCATTAAGCCCACCCAGAAGTTCCCGAAATATCCCATACATAAGAGAGCTACGTAAGCTCCCCACATATAAAAGGCGCCATGCGCAAAATTGATGACAGTCAACAAACCAAAGATCAAAGAGAGTCCGATGGCCAATAAAATAAAGATCATCCCCAAGACTAGGCCGGTAAAAATTTGAAATATCAGCATATTAACGGGTATCCCGAACATCAGTATCCACTCTCTTATTTTTAGATTTTCAGGGTTGGGGAAAATTCCCATCTTCCCCAACCCATCCCTCTCCATCGTGGTCGGGGGAGGGATGGATGAGGAAGAATTGTAACGAATCAATGACTCAGGCCATTTAAGGGTTATTTAAGCTGTCGGCTGAGAGGAATACCCTCCTGCAAGCCAAGTTCCTGGGCAGAACGTTCCATCCCATCAGAAGCTTTCACGGTATCTATAACCTTGAAAACATCCCATTCTTCAGTCTTCTCCTTACCAGTTTTAGATTGGAGGACAAACATGTCCTGGATCGACCGGTGATCCCAGGCTCTCATCCACTGTTTGCCCTTATAATGGTCGTAGGTATACCCTTCGAGGGCGAGAATGACTTTCTTCGTATCCATGCCACCCGCCTTCTCTACTGCGGTAAGCAGCCCTCTTACTCCACTATAAGCATACCCCGACATATCCGTGGGCGGTCTTCCCCATCGTTTTCTATAATTGGTCACAAACGTTTTCGCTGTGGGAATCGTCTTCTCCAATCCCCAATAGAAGGTTGCTCCCCCAATCATGCCTTCATAAGGTTCATCCCCGGCTGCTATTCTTGAGGTAATTACGATAAGGGGGGCAACGACTTTCATTTTCTTCTTCAGGCCAAATTCATGGACCTGCTTTACCGAATTAAGTTGGTCTTTTCCAAAATTGCAAAGGAGCAGCACTTCAGGTTCGGCAGCCAAAATCTTGGGGAAATAAGTGGTATAATCCGTGGCTCCTGTGGGATGATTGATTAAACCGACCTCGGTACATCCCATCTCCTTGCCGATTCGTCTGAAGCCTTCGGTAGTCTGCCATCCGAATCCATAATTGGCTGCCAGAATGAACCATTTCTTCCCCAGGTTTTGGGCCGTCCAACGGCCTACGGCTTGCGTAATGATGTGTAGGTTAGTCGCCTCGGAGAAGGTATAAGGACTGACATCTTTAGCCATAGTGATTTCGTTCGAGGCGCTGGTTGACATAAAAATGGTTTGAACTATTTTGCATTGCTCATTCATGGCCAATTGGGTATGCGCCCCGATAGACCCGGCCATCATGTGAATCTTGTCCCTCTCTAAAAGTTCCTTCGCTCGCCGAGCGCTTTCTTCGGGCTGCAATTTATCGTCCCGGACCAGGAGTTCAATCTTTCTTCCTAAAACCCCACCCCGAGCATCGAACTCTTCCACAGCCAGGGTCGCTCCGGCCTCCTGATCCCTCGCTTCTGTTCCAAACGGTCCGGTCAATGGCTGGATAAAACCGATTTTAATTGGCTCTTTCGTTTGGCCCCAGGAAACTTGCGAGTTGGAAAGGCCTCCCAAAGCCGCCGCGCCGCCCATAGCTCCCATAGTTTTTAAGAAACCCCTACGCGTGATTTTTTTGCTGGATATCATACCTATCACCTCCTGTTTTTAGTCCAAACCGCTCTATAAAACCCCCCTTATCTATCTCGCATCACCCCCCCTCTTTAGGGAATAAACACGGATCAAAAAACAACATGGGAATCGCTATTCATCACTTCCCCGGCATTCGAACAGACACCGATCTCACCAAGGTCAACGACCTGATAAATCCTTAAGGAGAAGAATTGGTTCTGGTAGATTCCTCAAGAAAAGAGGGAGGTAGGCCCCAACTTTATCCATTTATTTTTCTTGGTTTACATCTATTCATGCTATAGTTACACAAAAAAATTCCGCAAGACATTCGGATGTGCTGAAAAACCTTTACAGCGGAACCTTTGAACGCTCCCCTGCTGAGTCTCTAGACACTTTTCAAAGGTCACACCTGGTGGCATGGAACGTTATCCATAACGCATCAAGAAGAACCACTTTGTAAAGGTTTGGAAGCATACCTGACTGCCTATTCAATGCAACATTAAAGTTAACTATCTATCTGCAAATTCTCAAAATCGAATATTGCTCGGAGCATATAGACTTTCCCACATCCATAATGGGGAAATTTTTTTGCCCGAATTGTCACCCCCCTGCCCCCCATTATTTAAAAGGAATGTCACGAAAAGAATAATTTTACCTCTGAACACGTGGGGCCAAGGTGTTTAAATATCCCATTTCCATTTTTATTTTGTCTCTCGCTTCTTTCAATCGATCGATGGACTTTTGGATGGATTCCTCATCGGGTATATCAATGACCGTTCCTGCCGCACTCAGTGCCGCCTCGATTTTTCCGCTCTCGTTGAAAATGGGAACCGCAAGGCAACGAATATTTTTTTCATGTTCCGCATTGTCGATGGCATAGCCGCGGACTCGCACCGCTTCAAGCTCGGCCATTAAACCCTCAGTGGTACAAATCGTATGGGGGGTATATCTTTGCAGGCCATGAGCATCGATCACCTTTTGAACGGTTTCCTTCGAGGAGAAGGCGCGAAGCGTCTTCCCCTGCGAAGTGCAATGAGCCGGAAGAGACCCGCCGACCTGGCAGGACATTTTAATTAATCGGTTGGGCTCGCTTTTTTGGATAACAATTACGTTGGTGCCATCCAGGATTCCTAAATGGGCGGTTAACCCGAAGTTCTGGGAAAGATCTTTCATAAAGGGGGTTGCTACATTGATCAGTTGATATTCTTTGGAGATGCGATGACCCAGAATGAATATATTTAATCCTAACTCATACCGTCCTCTTTCATCCTTCTTCAAATACCCATTGTCGTGAAGAGTGGAAAGAACCCGGTACAGAGTCGCTTTGTTGAATCCTAAGGTTTTCTGGATCTCGGTCAAGGATAAACTGGGCTGATCCTTGAAAAGGTTCAAAATATCCAGGGCCCTCTGAATCGTTGAGGAATGATACTCTACCTTCATTTTTTTACCGGATTACAAAATTGAATGAAAAAGCTAAATTATGTTTCAATAGATGAAACAGAGATTTATTTTTTAAATAATTTCCTGTTTAAATTGAATTTTTTTGTCAAAAATTTCAAATAATGAAATCGTGTTTTAGAAATAATAGAAATTTTCGCCTTTTTTGTCAATAGAAAATATGATTTCTCGATGAAGGCCCTCAATTTGACAGACCTTCTACCCTGTCTATCATTCAATTCCAGCCAGACGTTTAGCACATCTCTTTTTATACTCGATATCTGACTCCCTGAAGATTGTGACCCTGTGGGCTGCTGGTGAACCTCCTCCATGAATATCTGAAATCGTATCCGCACTCTCCATGGTTATCTTTTCGATCAAACGAAGCATCTTGATCCTTTTCTCCACCGGCACTCCGGTAGCACCCTTCAAATATTTTTTTAGCAATTCTCCAATCTCGGAGTTTTCGAAATCCCTATCCGAAGGCAGATCGGCCACAAACCCACCTGTCACATCGATGAGAAGGCGGGTGACTTCAGCCATCTCTTTCCCTTCGTGAATCTTGGAGGCATTGGCCAAGATTGGATCGATGAAATAGGTCCCCGAAGGCTCTTTCTTCCCCTCATAAGAGGCTGCCAGGCTACAACCGTAAAGGGTCTCCGCCATATGAATCATGTTGATAACCTTTTCCCTGTGTTGGCCCGCTTTTGTAGTTCCGTTATACTCCATCATCAGCAGGGCTGCGCCAGTCATGACATCGATTTTTCCCGATTTACAGCCGCCGTGGGATTGACGATGAAAGGCAGAAAAGCGGCTCACCATCTCTCCCGTAAATTCAACTTCTCTGAACATGAAGACTCGGTCCCATGGCACCAACACCTCGTCAAAGATGAGTGTAGGACAGTACTTGCTATATCGGATATTACCGCAATCCACTCCTTCGATCTCACGAGTGTCCATGGAATTTCTTCCCACCACGTGGATGAGCCCTTCCGTATCCGAGGGAATGGCAAACGCTATGGCATAATCCTCATCCCCTTTCTGCATCGCCCTTGTGGGAAGTACAATAATTTCATGAGCACTCAAGGACCCTGTCTGGTGAATCTTTGCTCCCCTTACGATGACTCCTTCCTTGGTTTGTTCGACCACGCGGAGGTACATATCTTTATCAGGCTGTTCATGAGGGCTCAGATTACGATCTCCTTTTACATCGGTCACGCTGGCATTTCCTGTTAGATCATTTTTCTGCATGTATTTCAGGAATTCCATGAACCGATCATAGTAATGGGTTCCGTATTTTTTATCGATGTCATAGGTCACAATCGAAAGGGTACAGAGACAGTCCAAACCCGTGCATCTCTGGTGGCATGTTCCCACATAGCCTCCCAAGATACGGTTGATCTTCACACGCATCACAAGATCTTCAATGGACTGTGGGGGCAGGGTAAATCGATTGATATGCTCTCCTGTTAAAGGAGAAATGGTGGTGATGAGATCCTTATATTTTTCGTGATTCGCCAACTCATAAGTTGCACCTGTGGCATTAATCCCTGCGCGAATACGGGGATTATCCACCACATTCTCTATCTTCTCGCCAAACATGTAGGCCGTAGGTTTCAATCTTCTCAAACTCGCCAGGTACTGTTCGAATGTCTTTATGGCCATCTTTCTCCTCCTTTAATGCATTTAAACCGGAAGTTCCAAACCTCTTCGAAAAGCATTGAGATTCAGGGCTGTCACCATCTTCGGAACGCTAACCTCAATGGCCTTCTCCATCGATTCCACAGAGAGAAGACCTGTCTTTTTAATTAGGGCCCCTAAGATGATCAAGTTAGCCACAATGATATTCCCCATCTCCTTATCTGCAATGCTCGTTGCGGGAACGGAGAGGATTTCATAATCCCCCGGTTTCGCTCCCTTCACCAGATCGGAATCGATCACCAATAACCCTTTGGGTTTAACCTTATCGATATATTTGGGGAGCGCTTCCTCAGCCAGGGCGATCAGGATATCCGGCCTTCTTACCTGGGGATCGGAGACAGGTTCTTCAGAAATAATCACCTCTGCCCTTGCGGAGCCACCCCTTAGCTCTGAGCTGTAGGATTGGGTCTGAACAGCCTTCTTGTCTTCAAACAGAGTGGCTGCCGTGCCCAGCAGAATCCCTGATAAGACAACTCCTTGGCCACCCACTCCTCCAATGAGTATCTCTGTTCGACTCATTCGACTCCTCCTCGGGCTTTATTCTTCATCTTCTTAACCTCCTCCAACATTTCTGGTTTCTCCATGTCGACCAACTCTCCGACCACGATCCTGTCCTTCAACTCCTCGTCTGAGAGTTTGGCTGCTTCCTTAGGTGAGATGGACCTCTGTTTATAATCCTCAAGCATCTGAACAGCACTCCCCATCCCTGTCTTTCTTCCAAACTGGATTGGGCATTGGGAAAAAACCTCAATGAAGGCAAACCCCTTCTTCTTGATGGCCTTCTTGATCGAGTTGGTTAACTGCCTCGGATGGGCCGCTGTCCAACAGGCGACGAAGGAGGCCCCTGCAGCCATGACGAGCTTCGAAATGTTAAATGTGTTTTCCACAGTACCGTAGGGTGTGGTCGTCGTCTTTATACCCATGGGCGTGGTCGGAGCAGCCTGACCCCCAGTCATTCCGTAAATCCCGTTATTAATGCAGAGGACAACCATCTCAACATTTCTTCGGGCATTCTGTATTAAGTGATTCCCACCAATGGCCACCAAATCCCCATCCCCACTAACCACCATCACCTTCTTCTCAGGAAGGCCCATTTTAATTCCAAAGGCAAAAGCGATCGGTCTGCCGTGGGTGGTGTGAAGCACGTCTGCATTAAAAAGCGGACTGGGGATCCATGCCGCGCAACCAATTCCTGAGACAAAGACAAAATCGTCCAGTTCCATATCGAGTCCGTCGATGGCACGAAGAATCGCCTGAACAACGATTCCGTCTCCACAGCCCGGACAGAAGGTTGTGTAGGTGACCGAAGGTCTTATAAACCGGTGTAGGGGGTGTACAAGCTCACTCATTTTGCAACCTCCCGTATCATTTTTAAAATATCCTCTGGATCTTGGATCTGCCCGACCAGCCTTGGGGGAAGAAAGGAGACTTCGGCAAAATGAGCCGCCTCTGCCTTGATGTATGGGTAGACTTGACCGAGATTGTTTTCCAGAACGATGACATGTTTTGCCTTTCTGGCCATCTTTCTGATCTCTTCCCCTGGAAAAGGCCAAACCGTAATCAGTCGGAGCGTCCCGACAGGGATCCCATCGTCCCTTGCCTGAAAAACAGCTGCCGCTGCTGCGCGGGCCACAGCCCCATAAGAGACCAAGACAATCTCCGCTCCCTCATAGTCGCGTTCAACCAGGGTAATCTCTTCCTTGTGCTTGAGGATTTTATTACTGAGCTTCCGGATGAAATTGTCCAGCACAGAGATATCAATCAAGTTTCGCTTTCCAAATTCATCATGGCATGAACTGGTGACGTGGGCTTTAAATCCCCTTCCAAAGATCGGCATGGGAGCTACATCTTCATCGAGAAAACCTTTAATCTTCTGGATATCGGTCCCCGGTTCAGGAATCTTTCGATACTCCGTCTGGATTTTTTCAGATTCTGGGATGATCACTTCTTCTCTCATATGCCCAACGAAAGCGTCGGAGAGGATAAAGACCGGAGTCCGGTACCTCTCGGCATAATTGAAGGCAATAACCGTGTAATCGAACATCTCCTGGGGAGAGGAAGGGCAAAGGGCAATAATCTCATAATCTCCATGGGAGCCCCTTTTTGCTTGAACCATATCTCCTTGAACTCCGACAGTAGGCATCCCTGTCGATGGAGCCCCCCTCTGAACATTTACGATGACACACGGTGTCTCCACACCTATGGCAAACCCGATGTTTTCCAGCATCAGGCTGATCCCTGGACCAGAGGTGACGGTCATCGACTTCTTGCCGGCCCAAGAGGCACCAATGACCGCTGCAATCGAACTGATTTCATCCTCCATCTGGAAAAAATCACCTCCAACCTGTGGCAACCGTTCTGCTAATCTGTTGGCCACTTCAGTGGCCGGAGTAATCGGGTAGCCTGCCGTAAACTCACATCCAGCGGCTATGGCACCCTCAGCACAGGCTACATTGCCCATCATGAAATATCTTCCAGTAAGCACCCGCTTCCCATTCATTTTTTTGATCTCCTTCGCGGCTTTTCCCCCGATACAACAATGGCTAAATCAGGACAGAAGATCATGCAGTTTTCGCATGCGGTACATTGATCATCCCTCACCACCGCAGGTGGTCTGTAACCCCTCTGGTTCAACGTTTCGGAGGGCTCAAAGACCTCTTTCTGACAGACATAGAGGCATATCTTGCAATCCTCCACACCCTTGCATAGCTCGCGATAGATCCGCAATGCGGCCATCTTTTTCTCCTTTCAGTCTCTTCAGAAGAGGAGGCGAAGAAAATCTCGGCTTTTTCACTGGGAAGGCCTTTCCCCGCCTCGTGCATATCTTCATAGAGCAAGACCCTAAATTCTTTAATTTATCCTATACCCCGCGTCACATAACAGCCATCCCTTTTAATTGGGACATATAACTATTTTAAAAAAGGTAAGATGCTTGACAATGACTTTCTCAAATTGGGATAGATTCCTCTCTTCGATGGCCTTTATCATTTCCTCATGCTCAACGTAAATTCTTTGACTCGGTGTGGTAATGACCAGGCATTAAATCCAACGAGATGGGCTTTTGTACAAAGGAAGTCAATCATTAATTAAAGGTATGTATTTCGACAGGCTTTAAAGATCATTCAGTGGAATTCAGAATCTTTTTCAATCATCTCGTGCGTCTTTTCACGAAGATGGCCTGAAAGAATGGCCTCTTCGATCTCCTTGGTGATCCTTATTGAATTAACATTTGACATATTATTTGAACTCAGCTATATTGGGACAAATTTTATTCGATTATGTATGCAATTTTTAATAAACCCTGTCAAGCTTTTATTTCTCACAAGTATTTGTCATCGACACACAATGGTAAATTCACTATACTCCCTCTTACAAGGGAAAGTTCTTGTCGGCTATTGCCAAAATGTGCTAGACCTCGCTCAGTGGTTTCTCCCTAATGGGCCTTCTTGGGATCAGTTCAATCATGGGCTCTTTGTTCAGGAATACCGGAAGCCTCAATAAAAGAAGGTGACGATGACTCACCAGGAGGAAGTTTCAGAAACTCACAATGAAAGGAGGGGACTATGATTTCTCTTCATGTCAATGGCAAGGTCTATCAGGTGGATGTTTCCAATGACACGCCCTTGCTTTGGGTTCTCAGGGATCACTTGAACCTCAAGGGCACCAAGTACAGTTGCGGTATTGGAGAATGCGGGTCCTGCACGGTCCATGTCGACGGAAAGGCTGTGAGGTCCTGCACGATTACCGTCGACGACGTCCAGCGGAAGAAGATCACCACGATCGAGGGGCTACCGGAAAATCATCCCGTGAAAAAGGCCTGGATCAAGGAACAGGTTGTCCAGTGCGGCTATTGCCAGCCTGGGGTGATCATGCAGGTGGCAGCTCTCCTCTCCCAGAGGCCCGCTCTCGATGCAGATCAAATCATAACCAAGATGGATGATGTGATCTGCCGGTGCGGAACCTATCCGCGGATCAAGCGGGGCATCAAGACTGCCATTCAGATGACGAAAAAGGAGGTGAAGAAATCATGAAAACATCCATGACGAGACGTGCTTTTCTAAAAGGCTCCTTGGCAGCCGCCGGCTTAACCATCGGAGTGTCTGTCACCCCTTTTGGCCATCGGCTTCTCAATGCGTCTGAGATAGACAGTTTCAGCCCGAATGCATTCTTTAAAATCACACCCGACAACAAGGTGGCCATATTCATCGGCAATTCCGAGATGGGACAGGGTGTCCTGACTGCCCTTTCCATGATCATCGCGGATGAACTTGAAGCGGACTGGAGTCGAGTACGCGTTAAGCAGGCGCCGGCCGCCGATCCATTCAAGAACCCTATCATAGGCGGCCAGGTGACCGTGGCAAGTGCGAGCGTGAGGGGATTCTATGAAGCATTGCGAAAAGCGGGCGCCGCCGGTCGGGCGATGCTCATCAAAGCGGCAGCGGAGACCTGGAAGGTTCCCGAAGACGAATGCAAGGCCCTCATGGGTACGGTGAAACACGCGAAGAGCGGCCGCACTCTCACTTACGGCCAGCTCTGCTTGAAAGCAGCCAAACTCCAGGTGCCGGAAAACCCGCCCCTCAAGAGTGAAAACGAGTTCAGGTACATAGGCAAACCCATGCCCCGTGTGGACGTACCGGAGAAAGTTGCTGGTACAGCCGTTTATGGTCTTGATGTTACGCTCAAGGATTTACATTATGCTGTCATTGCGCGGCCCCCTGCTTATGGAGCAAAGCCCCTTTCATACGATGAGAAGGGCGCAGAGCAGATCAAAGGGGTACAAAAAGTTGTTCCGGTTCCCATGGGCATTGCTGTGTGCGCGAAATCGATCGATGCGGCCCTAAAAGGACGGGATGTCCTCAAGGTGAAATGGGACAAGGGAGTCCTTCCGGACATGAATAATGATTATATCGAGAAGTCCATGATTGAGGACCTGAACAAACCGATGGCCTCTGTAGTGAACACGGGCGACGCGAAAAAAGCCATCAGTGAGGCAGCTAAGAAGGTTGAAGCAAATTATTTTGTTTCTTTTGTGGCCCATACGACCATGGAGCCGATGAACTGTACGGCCTATGTGGGCGATGACCGGTGCGATGTGTGGGCGCCTACCCAAGCCCAGACAGGCGCACAGATTCTTGCATCGAAAGCGTCAGGACTTCCAAAGGAGAAGGTCTATGTGCAAACCACCTTTATGGGATGCGGTCTGGGCAGAAGGGCCAAGCCGGATTTTGTGGTTGAAGCAGTCACGATTTCAAAGGCGGTTGGGAAACCGGTCAAGGTCATGTGGACAAGAGAAGAAGACATCAAGTACGATTATTTCCGTGCTGCCGGATCTCACCGGATTGAGGCGGGCCTTGACGCTCAGGGCCAGTTGATTGGATGGTCTCATAAGCTCGTCAGCCCCTCCATTGCGAAAGAGATGAACCCGGGGCAATTAAAAGATGGGGTCGATTGGTTTTGCATGTGGGGTCTTGCAGATCGTCCAGAGTCTTATGGTTGGAACAACAGGATTCAGTATGAGATACCGAACCTCTCTATAGAGTTCTTAATGTCCTCTCTGCCTATCCCTTGTGGTGTCTGGCGTTCGGTCCAGAATGGTCCCAATGCCTTTGTCATTGAATGCTTCATCGACGAATTGGCCCGTGCGGCAGGGAAGGATCCCCTCGAATTTCGCCTGCAGAACTTAAAGAACAATATGCGGGCTCGCCGGGTGCTGGAGACAGTGGCTGAAAAGGCTGGCTGGGGCAAAGCCATTTCAAAAGGTGAAGGCCGGGGCATTGCTCAGCATGCGTGCTTTGGAAGCTACGTCGCCCAGGTGGCGGAAATATCGGTGAACAAGAAAGACGGCACGATCAAGGTGCATCGGGTTGTGGCGGCTGTGGATTGCGGACCTGTTGTGAACCCAGATCCCTTGGTAGCTCAAATAGAAGGGGGAATCATCAATTCTCTGAGTACGGCACTCAAGGAGGAGGTCAAGTTCGCCAATGGTGGCGTCAAATCAGCCAATTTTGATGATTATAATGTCATGCGGATGAGCGAAGTGCCTGAAATCGAAGTCCACATTGTCAAAAGCAAGGAAAAGATTGGTGGCATTGGAGAGGTAGGTGTTCCTCCAGCAGCGCCTGCCGTTGCAAATGCATTTTTCGATGCGACGGGCGTTCGCATAAGACGCATTCCTTTAACTCCGAAGATTGTGATGGACGCCTTGAAGAAAGTATGAGATGATGAACGGAAGTGAGTGTGACGGGATGCCACCGAGCTTTTGGCCGGCGACATCCCGTTTCTTTTCTGACTATTGACATTGGCCAAAAACGAATCGCCGATAGCGAATGGCCCATGGCCCTATTGAAATGCTGAAAAAGGTACGGTGAGGCAAGCGATTCAGTCTTTTATTCTATTCAAGAGAGAAATAGCAAAAATTTTAACGATAGATCAGGAGAGATTAAGCCTCTCCACTAGCCTCCCGCCAATCCTCGGTATACAAAACAGTACGTTCAGTTCACCTTCCTGTAAATAGCGTTACTTAAAAACCTGCTACACATTCCTCAAAAACTTTCTCCCGTTCTCACCTAACATCCCATCAATCTGTTTTTCAGAGAGAGGTAGCTCTTTGATCTGCTCGATGAATTTCTTTATAGGCTCCCCGCCTCGCATCTCCTGGGGATAATCAGTACCAAAAAGAAGATTCTCGGGCGGGATCTCAACCAGGGCGCACTTGACAGGGTTGATGTTGCCAAAACATCCGCCCATGTCAAAATACAGTTTATTCAGGTAATTCCTGAAGGGTTCCCGCGGCAATTTTCCATGCCTTGGATGTTCTGCCGTCCACCAGAAGACCTTGTCCTGATAGGGCTCGATCCGGCCCATGAGGGCCGAAATCCCACCTCCCAGATGGGAGATAATAAAGTCCAAACCGGGAAACTCATCCAGAACACCCCCGTTGATCAGCCGTATGACCGCGAGCACCAGCTGAAACTCCCTGCCGACGCTCCGCCCCAGATCATAATCCAGATAATTCCCTGGTGAACTCAGGGCCGGATGAACGAAGATGAACAGACCCAACTCCTCCGCCCTATGGAAAAAAGCCCTTAATTCCGGCGCATCAAGCTCTGTCTCTCCAATGAGCGAAGGAATGGCAACGCCTTTGTACCCCAGTTCAAAGACCGCCCTTTCCAGTTCACGAAAGGATGCCTCTCCCCCCAGAGGGGGAACATGGGCCATGCCTTGAAACCTACCTGGGAAACGTTCTTCAACCCATTTTAACTTGTCATTCACCATACGGCACTGATTCACATCATTGACCAAGCCGGCCGGTGAAGACAGGATCGCTACATCGACACCCGCCTGATCCAGAGAGGAAATATGGTTTTCCAAAGCGAATAATTGCCGTTGAGGCATCTGAGTAGGCACCCCATTTACAAAAATGGTCCGTGGCGTACCCCCTGGCCCCAACTTATCCCGGACCAGTTCTTCCGGCGAATAATGAATGTGAAAATCAATAATCATGACCATCCCCTCTAGGTCTGTCTATAATCGTGCCCTTTTTGAATTTGAGTTAAGTACCTACCCCTTCTGCCGAGGTTTTTTTTGTCACTTCCTCATCCTCAATCCTTTGAAATCTAGGAACAAATATGGTTGAGGTTATGATGTACTGGATTTTGCCATATACAATAGAGGGCAAAGCCGTAAGCGGGCTGAAGTGTCTCACTGCGACGAGCATGGCCATTGCTGCATTTTCTACACCGACTTCAAAGCATAGGGCCTTGCGTTGTTTATAAGTGAACCCAAACAATTTTGGCAGAAAATATCCTAACAAAAGCCCCGACATCGCTTGTAGAACACAAACTACAACAAGATACAAAAGGATATACAATTGCTTAATCAGAGTACTGGTCCCTTTAGACATGGTGCCCATTATTATAAAAGTTAGGCATATGACCGATATAGAGCCGAGGCTGAACTTAATTTTACTTACGAATTTCGGGAAAATAGAACCTAAAATACTACCCGCAACGACAGGCACAACGACCATCCGTAATAGATCTTGAAAAATTGCACTTGCATTTAGATTGGTTATGCTTCCGGCCAGCCATAAAATTAAGATTGGCTGTATAAAAGGTGCAATTATAGTATTGATGGATGTAACCGAAACTGAAAGCGCCAAATCACCCCGACTAATCATGGTTAATGCGTTTGATCCTCCTCCTGTCGGTGTTGTACCTAAGATGATCAAACCAACAGCTAAAGTCTTTCCAGTAGGTCCAGGAAAAAGCTGAATCAAAACTAAGGAAAGAAGAAAGGCAACTAAAGGCATGCATAACCATCTCATCAAAACACCAATCCCAACCACTTTAGGGCGTTGCGCCATCCTCTTCCAATCCTGAAAATTAATAGCCAGCCCCATGGAAAACATGATAAGCATTAAAAGATACGGGCCGAGATTCGGTACTATGCTTTTCTCAACGGAAGGATAGAATAAATAACCGAATAGAACCCCAATCATAAGAAAAAATGAGGGGTCCGACGCTATGTAATTACTTATGTTTACTGGCAATGGAAGTGTAGGGGGAGGTTTTTTTATGTCAATATAGGCAAAATAACCCAATAGTAACCCAACAATCCATAATACGATATTGGCCGCACTCACTATTGGCATTGCCCCAAGTGGCATACCAACGAATTTTGAGGCTACAAAAGGAATGAAAAAACCTAAAACAAGGCAGGCGTTGGAAAGATATTTTAGTTTTTTTGATCCCATGGCAACCCCTCCCCTAAATTAGTTTAAACCCCACAGTCTCTCAGTTTGTCCACTCTTTGCTCAAGGTTAACATACTGTTTCTTCAAATTACATACATAATTGGATGAAAATTTAGCCCAATATAGCTAAATTCAAATAACATCAAATTTGCTATTTTTTCTTAATTTGGTAGAGTATATTCGACACCCTTGGGGGTCCCTCCCAACGAAACTCCTATACGCCAGTGTAAATTATCAATGGATTGATTTTGGAACCAAGTAGGGGGAGGAAGTGTATCAAAAGAACCATTAAAATCCTCATTCACCCGACCGTTGAAGAAGCTCACTGCCATCTTCACGGCAACCATAGGAGAAATTTCCTTTTCCCCTGCTAACCTCAATATGACCTGGTGCTCGGTGTAGTCAGGATATTTGTTGTGATCGAAAACTTCTATGGATCCTACAGAAATGAGGTCTTTAAACAAGAAGTCATTTTTATTTTGGAGAAAGCTATAGTAGATCCCACCAGCGATCCTGGTTCCTTTGGCAAGTTCCTTATCTATACCACTACCCACCTCCAACTTAAAATTCCTCTCCCTGTTTTTTGTAATCAAAACTATCACATCAAGAACTTCCCCGTCCCGTACTTCCATGCACAGTTATGAGTGACGAGCAGCTTTGGGTAACAGCTCGAAAGGAATTAACCCCATACAAGCGGGCACGCCCATGGAACTCTGCCCTTTGGGTCGATTAGAAATCTACTTACTTTAAATCTACGAATATCCTGTCGCTGCCGTTCGCTTGCGGCGGAGCGAACACAGCAAAAATCTTGAACTCGCCATCACCCGCCGGATGAATGCCGTGGATGTATCCTCGCGAACAGAAATGAATCTCGCCAGGATATACTTTTACCCATTCTCCATTGATATACAGTTCGCCTACACCTTTATAGATGTAAATAGTTTCATCTGCCGAGCCATGATAGTGAACCCCGAGGCTGGGCCTCTGGGCGATCATTAGTTGGCTGCGCAGCGTTCCCATAGCCGCGTCGATCCGCATGGTTTTGCCGGGCTCGAATGGATGAGCGGCGTACCATTCGTCCAAGTTAAAATTATAGCCTTTCTTATACTGGGTATCCAGTAATGACCAGTCGCCCACAACAGCACCAACCTTGGCGGTGGTTATTTCGCTGTTGAGGAACACCCGGTCATTGGCAGGTGGAGATGGAGTGAAGATAGTAAGTTCCAGTAATGGCTTGTCGCCCACAACCCGGGTAGCGTGGATGACTCCCCGGGGATTGTAGTGCACGTCACCGGGATTCATCAAAACCCATTTGCCGTCAACATACTTTTCGCACTGGCCTTTAATCACAAACGAAAGTTCATCGGCAAAGTTATGGTAATGGAGATCGATAAGTTGACCTTTGTTGGCCGTCGCCATTACCGTGACCCGGGGTGTCTGAAATATCGGTTCCATCTTAATCATTTTCCCCGGTTCCACGGGATGGGCCGCAAACCACTTCTCAAGATTCACGTTAAAGGGGCCTGCGTACTTGGTATCGATCGAACGGGCATCGCCGATCACTTTGCTGTCGGGACCGGCCAGTGCCCCCGTGCTCAGCACGAACAAACCCGCAAAAACTAGGATTAAAATGCGTTTCATGTTCGTCCTCCTTTCATTTCAATTTGGTATATTATTCCGTATACCACTATGGAAAATCTTGTCAAGCATTTTTTGCACTATTTCTTGCTCCAACGGTGGGGGAGACACTAAACGAGTAAGTTATCCAAATTCTTTCCCGTCATGAGTGAAGTCAATTTGGGAACGGGCACTGGAGTGTCTAACCAGTTACACCTTTTTTTATGCTCTTCGCCCCTTTTTGCTGTAATCTATACATAGGATCACTTTTACTGTTATCGAGACGCGGAGCACGAGCAATTATCGAGGAGATACGATTCATGAGATCGCAGGAAAATTCAACTATGAAAACGGCGGCACTTACACACATTTACGAGATTTAGGGCTTAAAATATGCCGGTCCCTTTACGAGTAAACTCGCCATAATGCTATGGATGGAGGGATGGGACCAGGATGTTCAGCGGAATTACTATCTCTGGGCCATCAAAGGAAAAAATGAAATAATCGTCCTCGATGCCGACACCCGTGTCACTCTTGCACCGGAGAGGAAACTGCATAACTTTGTGAATCCCCTCAAGGTATTAGAACGGATAGGGGCAAAAAATGGCAATGTAATAGGGCAGGCGTCCGGTTTCCACCATACAAGGAGTTCTATTTCAAAATTCCTTTTTCTTGAAATGATTTTAGACCCATGATACTAACAAAAAGAATGGTATGAAAGTAAGCCTGGTCTTAGGAAACCTAATCGCAGAAAGGACTAAAAATGGCAACTTGTTCCGAAATCGTCGCAGACACACTGAAGGAGAGAGGGGTAAGAAGAATCTTTGGCATTCCTGGGGGCGAGATTCTTGAACTCATCGAAGCCTGCAGAAAAGTGGGCATTGAGTTTGTTCTGACAAGGCATGAATCTGCAGCGGCCTTCATGGCGGATGTCTCCGGGCAAGTTACTGGAATTCCTGGAGTCTGTCTTTCTACGGTGGGACCAGGAGCCACTAACCTGACCAATGGGGTTGCAAATGCCTATCTCGACCGGTCCCCTGTCCTTGTGTTTTCCGCTCAGCTTTCCACTTCCTCCCAGCCTTATGCAACCCATCAGTTTATCCAGCTTGATAAGCTTTTTGGACCGGTTACGAAGAAAGTGTTTGCCTTGACAGGGAAGAAAACGGCGAGCCTTATACAGGAAGGTTTTCGGATTGCCACAACAGGTCCCAAAGGACCCGTTTACTTTTGCCTTCCAAGCGATACTGCAAAAATCGAAGAGGGGCCTGTCTATGATCAAATTACTCCCCCAATGGATGAGAGTTTATCAGGTTCTATCGATCGTATGCAGATTGCCAGAATCGCTGAAGAAATATGTAAGGCCCAAAGGCCTCTTGTACTGCTTGGAATTGGTATCGATCCAAAAAGAGAAACCGAAATTGTCCGGCAGTTCATTAAGAAAAACAGATTTCCGGTCATGGCAACACCTAAGGCCAAAGGGATATTTCCGGATGGAGACTCTCTTTTTCTCGGAACAGCCTCAGGCATGATGGCAGACGGTTTGATTGTAGGGATGATCAAGGAAGCAGACCTCGTGATCGGGATTGGGTATGATCCTGTCGAGTCAGACCAGACCTGGCACAAGGATATCCGCCTTCTCTCCATCAACGGTTATCCAATCACCTACCAAAGCTACCTTCCTTATATGGATGTGGTCGGAGAAATCAAAACCATCCTCGGTTCGTTGATGGTTGAAGATTTCTCAAGTCACGAATGGAGGGAGGATGATTTAAGAATCTTTAAAGAGAATCTCAGAAAAAAATTGATACCTACCCAAAAACCAAGGCAGGGGACCTTCTCTCCCTACACGGTTGTCCAAAAAACAAGGGAGATTCTACCTGAGGGGGCCGTTGTCACCACCGATGTGGGGGCCCATAAATGCCTCATGGGACAGGCCTGGAAGACTTATCATCCCCTGACCTTTTTCATGTCGAATGGGCTTTCCTCAATGGGATATGGTCTTCCTGCTGCGATCGCGGCAAAACTCTGTCTGCCTCAAGCGCAGGTGGTCTGCGTTACGGGAGATGGTGGATTCACGATGATGCTTCAGGATCTTGAAACCGCTGTAAGATTAAACCTTCCTATCGTCATTCTTGTCTTTTGCGATGGGAGTCTTGGCCTGATCGAGATGGTTCAGAAACGACTGGGTTATCCCCAATACGGAGTCAATTTTAACAAGGTCAAATTTGCCTCTGTGGCAACAGGCTTTGGGGCCCGAGGCATCAAACTCCGTTCCCTCAGCGAGCTTTCCAAAGCCCTTTTAGGCGGATTCGACTCAGATCGACCCACTGTGGTCGAAATCCCCATCGACGGTTCAGAATATCTTGGACAGCTGTAACCCTGTGACGGAGCCCCTAACTTGGTTCGACATCCCTAATAGCAGGCCAAAAACAGCACCTCATCAATAAAAAGTACATAAAAAAATCTTGTGACCGGTCCTGTCCGTAGAGGACTTGCAGCACTATACCTACCAGATTGCGGTCATGCACTACGTGCCATGCCTGGCACACCACAAAATGCGGGTTAGAAGCAATTCTTATGTCTTCTAACCCCTTAATATTATTGATAGTTGGACTAGATTTGAACTAGCAACCTTCAGGGGTTATGAGCCGAAGACTTGAAGTAATATTGAAGTAATCCTGATGCAAAAAAGAGTAAGAAATGATGAAGGAAAGTGATTGCCAAAATATTATAAGTTATTGATGTATATCGGATTCTCTTTTATTATTCCCATCTTGCCGGTTCGTCTGGCTTAAACTCATATCCGCAGTATCCAGGGGTGAGCTGCATTGTGGCAAACAAAAGGGTTCTGCTCTGAACGTTGAAGTACATACTCTACTATTGAATCATAAAGACCGACATCTAATTGATGGGAGGAAATGAATTGGTAAACGGAGGAACACAGATTCTGATCTATAGGAAAACATTACAGGCTGGTGATGGTATCGGTCATCCAAAATTTGTTACGTACAGCTTGCCAATACCTTCACTTGTCCAAACCTGAAGATATCTGATTGAAATCTGCATCGAAAAGGGAAAAGGGCTCTTTATTGATTACAGGAAGAAACTTTTGGAAAGATGGTCTGCAAAGTCTACCTTCTACTCCTAAAGCATAAGCCTGCCCTCTTTTCTTTATCTTAAGATCAAAAAATGTTTTGAAATTAAGAGGGTTATGTAAGATAATGAGTCGAGGTTTCAATCATGCCTAATACTTTAAAGATGAAAGACGCATTTATCGCGATTCATGGTCATTTTTATCAGCCTCCCCGTGAGAACCCTTGGTTTGAATTCATTGAAACGGAGGAAAGCGCCCATCCCTTTCATGACTGGAATGAACGGATCGCCCTGGAGTGCTATCGGCCCAATGCTCATGCCCGGATCCTTGATGAAAAAGGGAAGATCTTAGAGATCATCAATAATTACTCCTCCATCAGCTTTAATTTCGCTCCCACGCTCCTCCCCTGGTTGGAAAAGAATTTTCCTTCTGTCTATCAGAAGATCCTCGAGGCGGATCGGGAAGGCCTGAGAAGATTTGGCTATGGAAATGCCATTGGACAGGTTTACAACCATATCATCATGCCTTTGGCCAACGAGAGGGATAAAGAGACAGAGGTCCTCTGGGGAATGGCTGACTTTGAAAAACGGT
>Ga0187870_1000937_pt1 | contig 29194 bp, 25 predicted proteins | sample June2016WEW_13_1_3_FD_132974 | JGI IMG/M metagenome (GOLD analysis project Ga0187870, IMG submission 132974) | Peatland microbial communities from SPRUCE experiment site at the Marcell Experimental Forest, Minnesota, USA - June2016WEW_13_150 | ecosystem: Environmental > Terrestrial > Soil >... | reverse complement strand
GCTGGTCTCCACCCAGAAGGAAGTCTGCTTCTGCCTACGCTTGCCAAGCGCCATACCCAATTATCGGTCCAAAACATTTCCACATCAATATGTTTTGGCGACTTTATCCACGGGCTGCTAGCCTCCGCAGAGCGTGACCGCGAAGATGACCAGCCAAGCTGTCGGCGGAGGCGGCGAGTCGCTCCTCGGCACGGCTCAGGCCGCGTTTGTGCACCGCCGCAACCCGGTCGGCGATCTGCAGCATAGCGGTGCGGCGGGGGACCAGTTCGTTGTAGAAGAAGGAATAGCGCAGCCGGTTGCGCTCGCCGGGCGACCATGCCATCGTGCCGTCGAGAACCCGCCAGTAGGCCTCGATCTCCGACCGCAGAGCCAGAAACGGCTCCTTTTCTTGGGCCTCGAGCGAGCGCGAATAGGCTGTGAGCGCGCCGCGGGTTTCGATCTCCAGGGCAGCCAGGCGGGAAGCCTCCGTCATCGCGGCGGCCGAGTCCGGCGCGAGCAGGAAATCCCGCCCCCGCCAGCGGCGCCGACGGCCGTAGCGAGCGCTCCCAAACCCGCCCCGGCGCCTGTGTGCGCTGCCGTAGCGCCGCCAGCGGCAACGCCTGCTCCGCGGTATCCGAATGCCGCCACCCGCCTCCGCATTGACGAACTCCTGGCGAAGATTGAGGATGCCTATTTCGACTACGACAAGGCCACCATCCGCCCCGATGCCCTGAAGGCCCTGGAAGCCGATTCGACCGAGCTTCGGGACATCCTGGCGAACTACCCTGACTACAAGCTCACCGTTCAGGGACACTGCGACGAGCGGGGTTCGACTGAGTACAACCTGGCGCTGGGCGACAGAAGGGCCGCGGCCGCTAAGGATTTCCTCGTCCAAATGGGAATCCCCGCCGGTCAGCTCTCGTTGATCAGCTATAGCAAGGAGCGCCCGGTATGCACGGAACACGATGAGGCCTGCTGGCAAAGGAACCGGCGCATCCACATCGTGGCTATGGCGCAAAAGCCGCAGTCCTGAAGAACTCCCTGGCGGCATTCGCAGATCGTGGGTCGGCAAAGTTTGCATTTCAGGTGCAGCTCTTGCGTCTCGGCTCCGGTGCATCTCCGCTAATCCCAGGCTGGCTCAGCGGCCGGCAGCCTCCGAATAGCGGGGGTTCTGTTTTGGACCATCTCGTGCAGGGAACGATAGGTGGGCCGTAGGGGCGAGGGGAATGGCCTTGAAGATAGCACATACCGACCTGGGCGGATTCCAAGAGATCGTTGAACGAAAAGAGGCTTCAATTCAACCGCGACGCGGATGCCATTTCAGCTCGCGGCTGACCCGCCGCGTGTGCGGGTCCGCAGTACCGATCAGACAGAGGAGAAATCGATGAGCGGCCGATCAGAGAAGTCTATCCCATCGCCGGAGGGGGCCGCAGCGGTACTTGCGGTCAGTCCCTTGTCCGATGATCGCGTTCGACTTCGAGAGATCCTCTCCCAGGGCAACTGGGAACTGCATGAGGCTTCAGACTGCCGCGGAGCCTTGGCGTTGTTGCGCGACCAAAGTGTTCCGGTGATCCTGTGCGAGCGTGACCACGCCGACGGCGACTGGGAAGATCTTTTGAAGGCCACGGCGAGACTGCCGGCTGCGCCCAACCTCATTGTGTTCTCTCGTCTGGCCGACGAGTCCCTCTGGGCGGAAGTGTTGAATCTGGGTGGTTTCGACGTGTTGATGAAGCCTTTCGAGCCGGAGGAGGTCTTGCGAGTCACCTTCGCTGCCTGGAGCCGCTGGGAATGCGACTTTGTTGAGAGCGCCGCTAAAGAAGCGGAGGCTGCGGACCGCACAGTTGTATTCGCCGGAACATGTTGTCACGCCGCCCGGCCGGGACCTTAACCTGAGCAACCCAGTGCGGACTGGCCCCTAGGAGGGTGCCCGCATTTCGGACCAAGGGGGTAGAACAATGATCGAGAAACCAACACACGGCGAGCAGCCAAGGCCGCCCGCAGGCGAAAAGGGTAGAGCTGCTGGAACTTATTGCATCTTCCGGCGATGGCGTACGCTGAAGCTTTTCATTGTTGGAGCGGTCGTACTCATCGCTCTCCTGGCCGTCATCTCCGGCTTGGTACAGAAGGGGCTGTGGATGCAGCAGCTCGGCTATTCCGGCGTCTTCTGGACACTCCTGTCCCTGCGGTGGGAACTGTTTTGCGTGGCTTTCGTTGTCGCACTTCTGTACCTCTGGATCAATCTTCGCCTTGCGGCGAGAAACGGCGCCACTGTCCGTGCAGGCCGCTTGACAAGCGAGTCTACCGTTGCCGCGAAGCTCGACATCCGGATCTCTCCCACGGTTTTGAAGCTGGCCATGGCCGAGATCGCCGCTGCCGCCGCTCTGATCTTTGCGCTGATCTTCTATGCGCAATGGGATACGTATCTCCGCTTTCGTTACGGCGGATCCTTTGGATTATCCGATCCTCTGTTCAAGGTCGATCTCGGGTTCTATCTGTTCCGTCTCCCCTTTTATGAGCTTTTGCAGAGCAGCCTGACCGCATTGACGCTGATCACGCTCGTGGCCGTCCTCGGCTTGTACGCGTACTTCGGGTACCTGCGGTTCGGCCGCAGCGGCCAGACGGAGGGCCGGAGCGCGAAGGCCGCTCCGCATCTGTCCATGCTGTTCCTCGTCCTGGTCGCCAGTTGGGGATGGGGGTTCTACCTGGATCGCTACGAACTCCTTTACTCCACCCAGGGAGTAGTTTACGGAGCCGGCTACACGGCGGATCATGTGACGCGGATCGCCCTCTGGATCATGGTCGGCGCCGCGGCGGCGCTGTGCGCGCTGCTGGCGCTCAACATCTTTCGGCCGCGAGTCAGAGCGGTAGTGATTGGATTCGGGGCCTACGTGGCCTTGTACGTCATCGCCGTTCTGCTGGTACCGGCCCTCTTTCAGAGGTTCATGGTACAGCCGAACGAACTGGCCCGCGAGACTCCGTATCTCACGAACAACATAGCGTTCACCCGGAAGGCCTACAGCCTCGACGCGATCCAGGAAACATCCTACCCGGCGCTGTCGGATCTGACATCCGAGGTGATTGCGCGAAACCAAGACACGATCCAGAACATCCGTCTCTGGGACTATCGCCCGTTGCTTCAGATGTACCAACAAGCCCAGGAGATACGGCTCTACTACCAGTTTTACGGGGTTGATGTGGACCGTTACCACCTGCCAGATGGTTATCACCAGGTGATGCTTTCCGCCCGCGAGCTCTCCGCGGAGCTTCCTGCTGAAGCCCAAACCTGGGTCAACCAGAAGTTGCAGTTCACCCATGGCTACGGCGTGGTGATGAGCTTCGTCTCGACGACTATCGGGGGCGGTTTTCCGCAGTACGTTCTTGAGAATATCCCGCCCGAGTCTTCCTACAGCCTAACTGTAAACCAGCCTTCCATCTACTACGGCGAGTCGATGCCTGGATATCGGATCGTCGCGACGGGCGCGAACGAGTTCGACTACCCCAAAGGGAATCAGAACGTCTACACGAGTTACGCCGGTACAGGAGGGATCCTGCTCGACAGTTTGTGGAAGCGTCTCCTGTTCACCTGGACTCAGGCCGATGTCAACATACTGTTCACCTCCTATCTTCGGCCGGAAAGCAGGATTCAGATCTGGAGGCGCGTTCAGGAGCGCGTGCAGCAGATCGCTCCGTTCTTAGGCCTCGACCAGGATCCCTACGCCGTGGTGAGCGAGGGCAAACTGTACTGGATCCAGGATGCGTACACCGTCTCGGATCACTTTCCCTACTCCACCCCTCACGGGGCGGCCTTTGAGCAAGGGCTGAACTACATTCGCAACTCCGTCAAGGTGGTTGTGGACATGTACGACGGAACCGTCCGGTTTTATGTCATGGATCCGAACGACCCGGTTCTGGCGGTTTACCGGCGTGCGTTTCCCGGCGTTTTCAAAGACCTGAGCGAGCTCTCGGCGGATCTGAAAGCGCATCTGCGGTATCCGGAGGATCTCTTCTCCATCCAGGCCGACCAGTACACAACATTCCACATGACGGTTCCGCAGGTGTTCTATAACCGGGAGGACCTCTGGGTGCTCCCCAACGAGACGTACGCGGGCAAGGTCGCGCCCATGGAGTCCTATTACATCCTGATGAAGCTCCCCGGAAGCGACCAGCTCGAGTACCTCCTCATGACTCCGTTCACTCCTCAGAAACGGAACAACATGATCTCCTGGATGGCCGCCCGGTGCGATTTCCCCGAATACGGGAAGATGCTCTTTTACCAACTCCCCAAGGAGAAGCTGATCTACGGTCCGATGCAAATCGAGGCCATGATCGATCAGAACACTATGATCGCTCAGCAACTGACCCTCTGGGACCAAAAAGGGTCGAGAGTCATTCGTGGAAACCTGATCGCGGTACCGGTTGAGAACGCCTTCCTCTATGTGGTGCCGCTGTACCTCACGGCCGCAGGCACGGACTTCCCCCAACTCAAGCGGGTAATCGTGATCTCGGGGGACAAAGTGGCGATGGAGCCTACACTCGATGAGGCAATCCAATCCGTTTTCGGGACGCAGCAACCGCAGAATCCTGCGCAGGCGCCACGCCCGGGACCGGAATTGGGCCAAGCGAGGGTGCAGTTCGATCAGGCCCAGAAGGCGATGCAGCAGGGGGACTGGGATCGGTTTGGCAAGGCGATGGAGGCGCTCAAGCGCTTGCTGGCCAGGCCCGCACAGTAGGGGGTCCAAGCCAGCATCTTTACGCGAACTTTAGCCGGAGGAGGAATATGTCGAAAACTGCAGTAGGGTTGTTTGAGAGTCAAAGCGTGGCGGATCAAGTCGTCCACGATCTCGATGCCAGTGCTTTCCCTCGGGACAAGATCCGCACTCTAGGAGAGCCGCGGGACATGGCAGTCACCGGGATCATGAGTACCCCACGCAGCGACTTCGAGGTGGGTTTGGACCGGGAGCTCAAGGCAGTCGGGGCGAGCGACCGGGAGGCGAGCGCTTACGTCCAAGGGGTGCGGCGTGGAGGAGTCCTCGTCTTCGCGACAGGTTCGGACGAAGAGGTGGACAAGGCGGCCGAGATCATGAACCGCCACGGTGCGATCGAGGTTGAGGAGCTCATCGGCCGCGAACCGAATCCTGGCAGCGTGATTGGCGAGAGCATGTCTCCCGCAAATGATGGGTCCTCCCAAACCGGGCGGACCCGCCAAACGGGCGGCGGCGCCCGCTTGTTTGTGTGGTAGCTCGTCAAGGCGCATCCAGCGAACACAATCGGCGGCGAAACCTGGCTTAGGCGTCAGGAGGGAATCGCAGATCTACAGTGCGCTGGAGGGGCGCAACGTGAAGTGCGCGGACCGCAGCCCGGCCATCGAATGACAGTCTGGTGCGGGACAGCGCCTCACACGGAAGTGCAACGAAGTCGATCTGGAAAGAAAGGAACGTAAGTCATGTCTGAAACGAACTCGGTTGTAGCCATTTACGAAACCCACTCCCAAGCAGAGGAGGCGGTGAAGGAACTGCAGCGGTCTGGGTTTGACATGAAGAAGATGTCCATAATCGGCAAGGATTACCACACCGAGGAGCACGTCGTCGGATACTATAACACCGGCGACCGCATGAAGTACTGGGGCAAGCTGGGCGCCTTCTGGGGTGGTATCTGGGGATTGTTCTTCGGAGCCGCGTTCTTCGCCATTCCAGGCATCGGGCCGGTATTGGTAGCCGGTCCGTTGGTCGCTTGGATCATCGGCGCACTTGAAGGCGCCGTTATCGTGGGCGGCTTGAGCGCGCTCGGCGCGGGGCTGTTCAGCATTGGCATCCCCAAGGACAGCGTCGTCAAATACGAGGCGGCGCTCAAGTCCGACAAGTTCCTCCTTCTGGCGCATGGCACAGCGGACGAGGTGGCCAGGGCTAGGAACATCATGCAAACGACGCACCCAGTGGAGATTGCAGTACACGCGGCGGAACGCGTGCAACTCGCCGGGGGCAGATAGTCCTGCTATCGGCAGGTGAAGCGGTTGGGTGTCAGGTCGTGGAGACCTTGATAACCAGGGCCTTCACCTGCCCTTGGGAAACGGCGAAATGCGTTGCCATCGAACTTGCCAAGTACGCCGCACGGCGTTGAGATCGGCGGACCGCCAGTGAAAGCCGCTTGCGGCCGCCGGCTTCGCGATGAGCGAGCGCCGCCGTTACTGGGGAAGAACAATGCCTGATTCGCGGACAGTGCTGGCAGCGACGCCGAAACGCATCGGCGTCGCTGCCGATCATGGAGGATTTGAGTCCAAGGAGTATCTGGCCGGGATGTTGCGCGAGGCGGGGGATGAAGTGGTCGACTTTGGCGACAGCCAGCCGAAGCCGGATGACGACTATCCGGATTTTGTTGTGCCCTTGGCCCGTGCAGTCGCTCGCGGGGAGGTGGATCGCGGCGTGGCCATCTGCGGCAGTGGCGTGGGTGCGTGCATTGCCGCCAACAAGGTGCCGGGCGTGCGGGCGTGCCTGATCCATGAGAGTTTTTCAGCGCACCAGGGGGTCGAGGACGACGACATGAATGTGATCTGCCTGGGCGGCCGCGTGGTCTCGAATACGCTTGCTTGGGAGTTGGTCACAGCGTTTCTCCAAGCGCGATTTAGTGGCGCCGAGCGTCACCGGCGCCGTCTGGCTAAAGTCGCGAGGCTGGAAAGCAGGGAGGCAGAATCATGAGCAGCAACCCTTTGAAACAACTGGGAACGCTCGGCCAATCCATCTGGCTGGACTACATCCGGCGCGACCTGATCGCCGGCGGAGAGCTCCGGTGTCTGATCCAGGAGGATGGACTGCGGGGGATGACCTCGAACCCATCCATTTTTGAGAAGGCGATTGCGGACAGCCACGATTACGACGCGGACATTCGGGCCATGGCGCTTAAGGGAAAAGGCGCTGAGGCAATCTACGAAAGCCTTACCCAGCGCGACGTCGAGAGCGCCGCCGACGAGTTCCGGGCTCTCTACGACAGGACTGACGGCAAAGATGGATATGTCAGCCTGGAGGTCAATCCCCACCTGGCGCACGACACCAACGGGACGACGGTGGAAGCCCGCCGGTTGTGGGCCGCGCTCAACCGGCCCAATGTCTTCATCAAGGTCCCGGCAACCACCAATGGGCTGCCCGCCATCCAGCAACTTATAAGCGAGGGCATCAGCGTCAACGTGACACTGCTCTTTGGATTGCCTCGTTATCGGCAAGTGGTGGAAGCATATATCGCGGGCATCGAAGCGCGCGCCGCCCAAGGGAAGCCCGTGAAGCATGTGGCCTCGGTGGCCAGCTTTTTTGTGAGCCGCATCGATGCGCTGGTGGATCCGCTGCTGGAAAAGCTCATTGCGCAAGGCGGCAAGGAGGCGGACCTCGCGAAACAGGTGCACGGGCAAGTTGCCATCTCCAGCGCGAAGATGGCCTACCAAATATACAAAGAGATCTTCGGCGGCGAGCGGTTTAGGAAGCTGGCCGCTCAGGGCGCTCGTACCCAGCGGCTGCTCTGGGCCAGCACCGGCACCAAGAACCCGGACTACAGTGACGTGAAATACGTCGAGGCCCTCATCGGAGCGGACACGGTCAACACGGTGCCGATGGAAACCCTGGATGCCTACCGCCTCCATGGAGAGCCGAAAGCCCGGCTCGAAGAAGATGTCCAGGAAGCCCGCCTGGTGTTGGAGCGACTGACGGAACTGGGCATCAGTATCGACAATGTGACGCGGCAACTCGAGGACGAAGGAGTCGAGAAATTCAACGAGCCGTTCGACAAGCTGATGGAGACCTTGGCGCAGAGGTCACCACAGCATTTGACGAGAGGGTCATGAAAGTAAGTCCATTTGCGGGAAAGCTGGCCGAACCATCGATGCTGGCGAACGTACCCAGGCTCTCACCATCACCCACAATACGGACGTGCCTGGGCGGGGATAACGTGCCGGAATGGAATCCGAAACCACTTTAGTTTTGCTCTTCGTTGTGGCCACAGCCGTGGCGATCGCGGTGCAACGTCTGGCTGTTCCGTACACCGTGGCACTGGTCCTCACCGGCATCGCGTTGGGGCTGCTGCATGTCTTCGAAGCGCCCCACTTGACTAAGGCGCTGCTGTTCAGCGTCTTCCTGCCAGGGCTGCTCTTCGAGGCCGCGTTTTACATCGAGTTCAAACAATTCTGGCGAAACCGCCTCACAATCCATTCGCTGGCCCTACCCGGTGTGGTGGCGGCAATCGCGCTGACCGCCGTGATTTTGACGCCGGTCGCCAATAGACTTCTCGTGCAGGGTTTCACCTGGAAGCACGCCCTGGTCTTTGGCGCGATCATCTCCGCCACCGACCCTATCGCCGTCGTCGCGATCTTCAAGAGCCTGGGTGTCCCGAAACGTCTGTCTGTGCTGCTCGAAGGTGAGAGCCTGCTCAACGACGGCACTGCCATTGTCTTCTTTACGCTCAGCGTTGCGCTCGTCACAGGGACGGTGGTGACCGCCGGTGGACTGGCTATCGATTTCGTCAAGATCGTCGGCATTGGCGCGCTGATTGGGACGGCGATTGGTATGGCCGTTTCGCAGGTCATCAGACAAGTGGATGATCCGATGATTGAGATCACGCTGACGACGATCGCCGCGTATGGTTCTTTCCTGACTGCCGAGCACTTCCATTACTCCGGAGTGATTGCGACCGTATCGGCAGGTATGCTCTGCGGAAACTATGGTGCCCGTGTCGGCATGTCACCATCGGCCCGGATCGCGGTGGAGACGTTTTGGGAATACATAGCATTCGCTCTCAACTCGATCATCTTCCTTCTAATTGGCCTTGAAGTGAACTTCCAGACATTGCTGGCCGCCTGGCAGGCGATTCTGGTCGCCTATCTCGTGGTCACAGGAGGCAGGGCGCTAATCATCTTCGGTGCGTCGTCGCTGCTGCGCAGGACGCGAGAACGAATTCCCTGGGCGTGGAGCGTAATCCTGACCTGGGGCGGATTACGCGGCGCGTTGCCCATGGTGCTGGTGCTTAGTCTCCCAAAGGCCTTTCCGCATCGGGAATTGTTGGTCTCGATGACCTTCGGGGTCGTCATTCTTTCGATCCTTGTTCACGGATTGACGATGTCGCCCCTGCTGAGATGGCTGGGCATTGTACGCGGACACCAGGAACACGTGGCGTACGAATTGACGCGCCGCAAGTTGCAGGCAGCCCATGCCGCGTTGGACGAGATCGACAGAATGTCGCGCGTCCATTTCACCAATCCAGAGGTGCTCGCCAGTCTCCGCCGCGAATATGAGCAAAAGGTTGAGCGCGATAGTGCAGCGCTGGATGAGTTGCCTCTCGACAAACAGCACATCCATGCCGAGGAGGCACAATGGGCCCGGCGGCACCTGCTGCTGGTCCAAAAAGGCGTGGTGACCGACGCCTTTCACCACGGGGGCCTCAGCCAGGATGTCCAGGAGAAACTGCTCGCGGACATCGACGCGCAGTTGCTGCATCTTGAATCGGGGGAAGCCAATAAGTTCACAGACTGCGTTGATGGGGATAACTCGGCGGAAGAGTTGGGAGGGAAAGTGAACTATGAATCAAGATAGCATCGCGACGACATCTGCGGCGCATCCTGGAGGAAGCACAGGCGATGTCAACGATACTTTGGCAGCAACGCCGGATCGGAGCGACAAATCATGAGCAAACAAGCCCGTGCCGGCCACCCGGTATACAACCTTCTACCCACAGAAATCGAGGGCTTCGATTCCCTGGCGGAGCTCGCCTTGGATATGCATTGGTCCTGGAACCATGCCACCGACGAAGTGTGGCGGCAGCTTGATCCCGAACTGTGGGAGATCACGCATAACCCCTGGGTCGTCCTGCAGACGGTCTCGCGGGACCAGATCGAGAGGCTGTTGGCCGATCCCGTTTTCCGGAAGAACGTGGATGGCTTGGTCGAAGCCAGCCGGCAGGCGGCGGAAGCGCCCGCGTGGTTTCAGCGGAATCATTCGCAGGCTCCACTCACCTGCGCCGCGTATTTCAGCATGGAGTTCATGCTTAGCGAGGCTCTGCCCATCTACTCGGGCGGGCTTGGTAATGTGGCCGGTGACCAACTCAAAGCCGCCAGCGATCTGGGCGTCCCGGTGGTCGGCATCGGACTACTCTACCAGCAGGGCTATTTTCGCCAGGTGATCGACAAGAACGGAGAGCAACAGGCCCTCTACCCGTATAACGATCCCGGACAGTTGCCGATCACGCCGTTGCGCCAAACAAACGGGGAGTGGTTGCGGTTGGAAATCGCGTTGCCTGGATACTCGGTCTGGCTGCGCGCCTGGCAGGTTCAGGTCGGCAGGGTGAAGCTGTACCTGCTGGACAGCAATGACGCGGCGAACTTCCCCGCTCATCGGGGGATTACCAGCGAGCTTTATGGGGGCGGGCCGGAACTGCGCCTCAAGCAGGAACTGCTGCTCGGGATCGGCGGGTGGCGGCTGCTCCGCGCGCTCGGGCTCCAACCGGAGGTCTGTCACCTGAATGAAGGGCACGCGGCGTTCGCCGTCCTGGAACGTGCCCGCAACTTCATGGATGAGACTGGGCAACCGTTCGAAGTCGCACTGGCCGTCACACGAGCGGGCAATCTCTTCACCACCCACACGGCAGTGGCCGCCGGCTTCGACCGTTTCGCTCCGGCCCTCATCGAGCAATACCTCGGCGGTTACGCCGAACAGAAGCTCGGCATTGCACTTGACGATCTGCTGGCCCTGGGCCGCCAGAACCCGAACGACTCGTCGGAAAGCTTCAACATGGCATATCTGGCGGTCCGCGGGAGCGGGGCGGCGAATGGGGTGAGCCGCTTGCACGGGAAAGTGAGCCGGCGCCTCTTTCTGCCTCTGTTTCCGCGCTGGCCGGAGGACGAAATCCCGATCGGGCACGTGACCAACGGAGTCCACATGCCGACCTGGGACTCGGCCCCTGCCGACGATCTTTGGACGGAAGCCTGTGGAAAGGACCGCTGGCTGGGGACGACGGAGACCCTGGAACAGGACATTCGCCGGGTCTCCGACGCCGGGCTATGGCAATTTCGGACCGCCGCCAGCAAGTCTCTCGTGGAATACGCTCGCGAACGATTGTCCCTGGACCTGGCCGCTGCAGGCGCGCCGCCCGAAGCGGTCGAAGCCGCGAAGCACCTTTTTGATCCCAACGCCCTAACGCTGGGCTTTGCACGCCGCTTTGCGACCTACAAGAGACCGAACTTGCTGCTGCACGACCCTCAGCGGCTACTCCGCTTGTTGACCAATCCTCAGCGCCCGGTGCAGCTCATCATCGCGGGCAAGGCGCATCCGGCGGACCAGGCCGGGCAGGCGCTGATTCGGGATTGGATGCATTTCATCCGGCAACCCGAGACGCGCCCGCATGCGATCTTTCTCAGTGACTACGACATGCTCCTAACCGAGCACCTGGTGCAAGGTGTAGACGTCTGGATCAACACGCCACGCCGGCCTTGGGAAGCTTGCGGGACCAGCGGCATGAAGGTGCTGGTCAATGGGGGCCTCAATCTGTCGGAGCTGGACGGCTGGTGGGCGGAGGCCTACACGCCTGAAGTCGGGTGGGCGTTGGGGGACGGCCAGGAACACGGCGACATTCCCGCTTGGGACGCTCTCGAGGCCGACGCGCTCTACAACCTGCTCGAGCGGGAGGTGATCCCCGAGTTTTATGCCCGCGACGGGCAGGGCATTCCCGCCGCATGGCTCAAGCGGATGCGGGAAAGCATGGCGCTGTTGACACCGCGCTTCTCCGCCGACCGCGCGGTGTGCGAATACACCGAGCAACACTATATCCCGGCTGCGACCGCCTACCATTTGCGCGTTGCCAATAAAGGCGCAAGCGGCAGGCAGATGGTCGATTGGCATCACGCCCTGGAAAGGGAGTGGCCCGCGCTGCGCTTTGGTGAAGTGACGGTCGAGACCGACGGGGAGCAGCACGTGTTTGAGGTTCAGGTCTATCTCAGTGAGCTCGACCCGAATGCGGCGCGAGTAGAGCTGTATGCCAACGGCGTTAACGGCGAGGGTCCAGTACGGCAAGAGATGAAGCGCGTTCGCCAATTGGCGGGCACGGCCAGCGGCTACGCTTATGGCGGACGGGTGCCCGCGACACGCCCGGCTACCGACTACACGGCGCGCGTGATACCGGACTGTGCCGACGTTGCCGTTCCCCTGGAAGCCGCTCAAATCTTGTGGCAGCGATGACGCGATCTCGGACAGAGGACGATGGAGAAGAGTCATGACTCGCCATAACGTGCCGTTGGGCAGAATCATGGGAATCCCAATTGGATTGGATTACTCCTGGTTTCTGGTCTTTACACTGCTCACCTGGATGCTGGCAAGTAGTTACTATCCCACTGAGTTTAAGAACTGGCCGCCGGCGCTCTACTGGTTCATGGGCGCTGCTACGGCAATTATGCTGTTCGTGAGTGTCCTGCTTCACGAACTGGGGCATTCGGTGATCGCTCTGCGGTTTAAGATCCCGGTCCGCAGCATCACGTTGTTCATCTTTGGTGGCGTGGCTCAGATTGGCTCGGAACCGCCGAGCGCCAAGGCGGAATTCCTAGTCGCCATCGCCGGACCAATCGTGAGCCTGGCGCTGGCGGTGTTGTTTACCGTGGTGAAGCCTGCAGTTGCCGCCGTCGAGCCCTTGTGGGGGTTGGTCAAGTACCTGGCCTATATCAACTTCTCGTTGGTGCTCTTCAATTTGGTTCCCGGCTTCCCGCTGGATGGCGGCCGTGTGTTCCGTGCCGCCGTTTGGGCCTACACGAAGAACATGCAACGCGCCACGCTCCTCGCCGCCAACACCGGGCGGTTCTTCGGTTTCCTGTTCATCTTCCTCGGCGTCTGGCAGATGCTCGGAGGGAACTTCGGCAACGGGCTTTGGATCGCCTTCATCGGCTGGTTTCTCGACAATGCCGCTTCGGCGCAGGTCCATCAAGTCGTGTTTCAGGGTCTGTTGGCGGGTCACACGGTTTCGCAGGCCATGAGCAGGCAGTGTGCCTCCGTCGCGGCAGACCTGACGTTGCAGCAGCTCGTGGATGAGCACATTCTCGGCAGCGGCCGCCGCTGCTTCCTCGTCCAGCGCGGAGCGAGTACCGTCGGGCTGATGACCTTGCACCGAATCAAGGAAGTACCACGGCCCGAATGGGCAACGACAAGCGCGGCCCAGGTCATGCTTCCCCTGGAGCAGTTGAAGCACACCGACCCTGGCAGCGGACTCTGGACTGCCCTCCAACAGATGGACCGCGACGGGGTCAACCAACTCCCGGTTATGACCGACAGCCAGGTGGTCGGCATGCTGAGTCGGGAGGACGTCATCACTTTCCTGCGCACGATGCAGGAACTGGGGACCTAATGCCGATCACCGCATTGTTTCTGGATATCGGCGGTGTCCTGCTCACCAACGGGTGGGATCATCGTGCCCGCAGACGGGCCGCGACGAACTTCAATCTGGATTTGGCCGAGATGGAGGATCGCCATCACCTGACCTTCGACACCTACGAGGAGGGAAAGCTCACGCTGGAAGAGTATTTGGGTCGCGTGGTCTTCTACGAAAAGCGACCGTTCACCCGGGCCCAGTTTCAGCGCTTCATGTTCGCACAATCGAAGCCTTACCCCGAAATGATCGAGCTGATCGCTCAGCTCAAGGTCCGGCACGGGCTGAAGATCGCCGTGGTCAGCAACGAAGCGCGCGAACTGAATGCGTATCGGATTCGAAGGTTCAAGCTGGACAAGTTCGTGGATTCTTTCATTTCCTCCTGCTTCGTCCACGTCCGCAAGCCCGACGCGGATATCTTCCGGCTTGCGCTGGACATCGTCGAAGTGCCAGCCCGGCAGGTAGTCTACATCGAGAACACGCCGATGTTCGTCCAGATTGCGGAAGGTCTGGGGATCCGAAGCATTCTTCACACGGATTACAAGTCCACTTGTGCCAAGCTGGCTTCGTTCGGATTGCAGAATGACCACTAACCCACGCATCCTGACGATCAATGGCGGCTCGTCGAGCATCAAGTTCGCGGTGTTCGAGGCCGGCGACTCGCTCCGACGGATTCTGGAAGGCGGGATTGAACGGATTGGACTGCCGGAGGCCGCCTTGCGGGTGAAAGGCTTGGACCAGGCGGACAACTTTTCGCGATTGGTGACGGCGCCCGATCACACGGTGGCGGTGGGCTGTGTGATGGATTGGATCAAGGAACGTGTCGGGTGCGATGGATTGACCGCGGTAGGGCATCGTGTGGTGCATGGCGGGCCGAAGTACAGCAAGCCGCAGCGAATCACCGCGGAGATGGTTGAGGAGCTGCAGCGGCTGACTCCATTCGATCCGGAGCATCTGCCGGAGGAGATCCTGTTGACCGGGGCGTTCCATCGCCGGTTTCCCAGCCTGCCCCAGGTGGCGTGTTTCGACACGGCTTTTCACCATGATCTGCCGCGCGTGGCCCGGATGTTAGCGATCCCGCGCCGCTACGAAGCGCAGGGGGTGCGGCGGTACGGGTTCCACGGGTTGTCGTATGAGTTTCTAATGGGAGAACTGGCCCGCCTGGCCGGACCGGAAGCGGCCCAAGGCCGGGTCGTCCTCGCCCACCTCGGCAGTGGCGCGAGCCTGGCGGCGGTGCGTGATGGCAAGTCCGTGGACACAAGCATGAGTTTCACCCCGGCAGCCGGCGTGCCGATGAGCACCCGCTCAGGCGATCTCGATCCCGGGCTGGTTTGGTATCTGGCGCGCGCCGACGGCCTCGATGCGAAGCAATTCAATCAGATGGTCAATTTCTGGTCCGGGCTGCTCGGCGTGTCGGAGACCAGTTCCGACATGCGTGACCTGCTCGACCGTGAAACGCAGGACGTGCGGGCCGCTGAAGCGGTCGCGCTGTTTTGCTACCAGGTCAAGAAGTGGATCGGCGCATTCGCGGCGGCGTTGGGCGGACTCGACACGCTGGTGTTCGCTGGCGGCATCGGCGAGAATGCGCCCGCGGTCCGGGCCCGGATTTGCGACGGGCTGGGATTCCTTGGAATCGAACTCGAAGCGAAGCGGAACGCGGCGACTGAGGGCGTGATCTCCACGGCTGCCAGCCGCGTTCCGGTCCGCGTCATTCGCACGGACGAAGAACTGATGATCGCCAAGACGGTTTGCCGCGTTCTCGGCCTTCGCGGGTGCCAGGAGAACTGAACCATGAAGACACACGCTCTTCCCAGAAGCGGCGCTCAAGACGGACAAGTTCTTGCTGATGCTGTACGGCATGGCCGCGGAAGGCGAAACAGCGAAAGACATTATCGAAAGCACGCGGCCGGTCAATGTGACGTCGCACTCGGCCGAACTAGTAGGGGCGGACGTCCGATTGCGGCCCTGATGTGCGGGTCGGTGATATCGCAAACGCAGTCAACAAATGCCCGGGAGGGCATAAACAGTGCTAACGAATATTGCGCATTTGAAAGGTCTTGTGATCCGAGCTACAGACGGCGAGCTTGGAACTGTAGATCAACTCTATTTCGACGATGAGACATGGGCCATCCGCTACCTCACGGTAGACACCGCGGGATGGCTTGGCGGCCGGCGAGTGCTGATCTCGCCAATCTCCGTAGTCGCCACGGATTGGCCAGCCAAGCGTCTGGATGTGGCGCTGACGAAACAGCAAGTCGAGAACAGCCCCGACATCAATACGCATCTGCCCGTTTCCCGGCAGCACGAGGCAGCATACTTCGGGTATTACGGGTATCCCTATTATTGGGGTGGCCCCTATCTGTGGGGCCCGGCACTCTACCCGGCGGCCTTGGTTATTCCGACAATCGCTCCTGCCGGTGCGAAGGCGGACAGGATCGAGACAGAGTCGACGGACTCGCATCTGCGCAGTACCGAAGCCGTCACTGGCTATCACATTGAGGCGGCTGATGGTGAAATCGGCCATGTGGACGGGTTTGTGATGGACGATGAGGCTTGGGCTATCCGCTACATCGAGGCGGCAACGCGGAATTGGTGGCCGGGCAAGAAGGTGCTGGTTTCACCTGCGTGGATTGAACGGGTGAGCTGGACGGATTCTAAAGTCTACGTCGGCCTCTCCCGGGAAGCCATCAGGAACGGCCCGGAGTACGTCGAGTCCATGCCGGTCACTCGAGAGTATGAGAACCGGCTCTACTTTCACTACGGCCGGCCGCCATATTGGCTACACCAAGCCGAACACAGGGCGTCTTTTTCCCGGAGCGGCGTTTAAGCTAGGGCGCAGGCGCATTCATCTTTAGCGCCGTGGTGTCGTCGGCAACGCCCTGCATTTGTGGAAAGTAAGGTTGTGACTTTAGGTGCGAAACATGAAAACAACGACAAAGACCCTCACTCCGGAACTGCTTCACAAAATGAATGCCTACTGGCGCGCCGCCAACTATCTGTCGGTCGGCCAGATCTATCTTTACGACAACCCGCTGCTGAAGGAGCCGCTGAAGCTGTCGCACGTGAAGCCCCTGGTGGTCGGGCACTGGGGCACCACGCCCGGCCAGAACTTCATCTACGTGCATTTGAACCGGGTCATTAAGAAGTATGACCTGGATATGTTCTACATCGCCGGTCCCGGGCACGGCGGCCCGGCGATTGTAGGCAACGTTTACCTCGAAGGGACCTGGAGCGAGATTTATCCGAACGTCAGCCAGGACGAGGCCGGGCTCAAGAAGCTGTTCAAGCAATTCTCGTTTCCCGGGGGGATCTCCAGCCATGTTGCGCCGACGACGCCGGGGTCGATTCACGAAGGCGGCGAGCTGGGGTACTCGCTCAGCCATGCCTTCGGGGCTGTGTTCGACAATCCCGATCTGATCGTCGCCTGCGTCGTCGGCGACGGTGAAGCGGAAACGGGCCCCTTGGCGACCTCATGGCAGTCCAACAAGTTTCTCGATCCAGTTACCGACGGAGCCGTGCTGCCGATCCTGCACCTCAATGGCTACAAGATCAGCAACCCGACCGTGCTGGCTCGCATCGAGCATGAGGAATTGGAGCAGTTTCTACGAGGCTGCGGCTGGACGCCCTACTTTGTGGAAGGCGACGATCCGGAGAAGATGCATGAACTCATGGCCACCACTTTGGACAAGGCCATCGAGGACATCCGGCAAATCCAAAGCAACGCGCGGAAGAAGAAGGACGCCACTCGGGCGCGCTGGCCGATGATCGTCCTCAAGTCACCCAAGGGTTGGACGGGGCCGAAAGTAGTCGATGGTCTGCAGGTCGAGGGCACCTTCCGAGCGCACCAAGTGCCGCTCCTGGTGGATGCCGGGCATCCGGATCATGTCAAGCAGCTTGAAAGCTGGATGAAGAGCTACAAGGCCGAGGAGCTGTTCGATGAAAACGGCCGGCTCATGCCGGAATTGGCCGAGCTGGCGCCGAAGGGAGACCGGCGGATGGGCGCCAATCCCCACGCCAACGGCGGCATTCTGCTGCGCGACCTGCGCATGCCGGACTTCCACGTCCACGCCGTCAATGTGCCTTCGCCCGGCGCCGTTGATGGCCAGGATACGCTGGTGCTGGGTAAGTTCCTGCGTGACGTGGCCAAGCTGAATCAGGATCAGCGCAATTTCCGTGTCTTCGGTCCCGATGAGACGCTCTCGAATCTCCTGGGCGCGGTGTTCGAAGTCACCAACCGTCAGTGGGACGCCCGGGAAGTAAAGAACGATGAATTTCTCGCGCCCGCCGGACGCGTGCTGGACTCCATGCTCAGCGAGCACCAGTGCGAGGGTTGGTTGGAAGGGTATCTGCTGACCGGGCGGCACGGGTTGTTCAATAGCTATGAGGCCTTCATTCGCATCGTCGACTCGATGTTCAGCCAGCACGCCAAGTGGCTGAAAGTAACGCTGGAGCTGCCCTGGCGCCGGAAGATCGCATCGCTCAACTATCTGCTCGCCTCCCACGTCTGGCAGCAGGATCACAACGGCTTCACGCACCAGGACCCAGGCTTCCTCGACCACGTGATCAACAAGAAGGCCGATATCGTGCGCGTTTACCTGCCGCCCGACGCTAACTGCCTGCTGTCGGTCTTTGATCATTGCCTGCGCACCCGGCACTATGTCAACGTGGTGGTTGCAGGCAAACACGCCCTCCCGCAATGGCTGACCATGGACGCCGCAGTCGTGCATTGCACGGAAGGAATCGGTATCTGGCAATGGGCCAGTAACGACCAGGGCGCCGAGCCGGACGTGGTAATGGCTTGTTGCGGAGACACGCCCACGTTGGAGATTCTCGCCGCCGTTTCGATCCTTCGCGAGCATCTGCCCGATCTGAACATCCGGGTGATCAATGTCGTCGATCTGATGAAGTTGCAGTCGAGCAGCGAGCACCCGCACGGGCTAAGCGAAACAGATTACGATTCGCTATTCACCAAAGACAAACACATCATCTTTGGCTTTCATGGATACCCATGGCTGGTCCACCGGCTGACCTATCGCCGGACCAACCGGAACCTGCACGTCCGGGGCTACATAGAAGAGGGCACGATCACGACGGCCTTTGACATGAGGGTACAGAACGACCTGGACCGGTTCCACCTGGTGCAGGACGTGATTGATCGGTTACCGCACTTGGGATCCAAAGGGGCGTACCTGAAGCAGACGATGCAGGACAAGCTCATCGAGCACAAGCATTACATCGACAAGCACGGCCAGGACTTGCCGGAAATCCGGAACTGGAAGTGGGGTAATCCCAAATGAATGCGCAAGAGCTTATAGACACCGGGAGGACGCTCGTCGCCGGCGACAAGGGCTTGCTGGCGATGGATGAGAGTAATCCAACCTGCAACAAACGATTTGCACAGTTAGGGATTCCCCAAACCGAGGAGACTCGACGCACGTATCGGGAGTTGATTGTGACCACGCCCGGTCTTGGAGACTCCATTAGTGGCGCGATCCTCTACGACGAGACGATCCGTCAGCAGAAGCGGGACGGCACTTCCTTTGTCAAAGCCCTCACCGATGCGGGAATCATTCCCGGCATCAAAGTCGACACCGGCGCAAAGGACATGGCGGGTCATCCCGGAGAGAGAATAACCGAAGGTCTGGACGGATTGCGCGACCGCCTGGCTGAGTACTCTCAAATGGGTGCGCGCTTTGCCAAGTGGCGCGCGGTGATTGCCGTGGGCGATGGCATTCCCAGCCGGGCTTGCATCGAGGCCAATGCGCAGGCGTTGGCCCGCTATGCCGCGTTGTGCCAGGAGGCCGGACTGGTCCCCGTCGTCGAGCCGAAAGTGCTCATGGACGGCGCGCATACCCTGGAGCGCTGCAGCGAGGCAACGGAGGAAGTCCTGCGAACGGTTTTCGACCAGCTTTACATGCAGCAGGTGACGCTGGAGGGCATGATCCTGAAGCCCAACATGGTGCTGCCGGGCTTGACCTGCCCCAAGCAAGAAACGGTGGACGAAGTAGCCGACGCCACGGTGAGGTGTCTCTTGCGTGCCGTCCCCGGCGCCGTTCCGGGGATTGCGTTCTTGTCGGGCGGCCAACCCGGTGAACTGGCCTCGGCCCGTTTGAATGCCATGAATGTCAGGTTCAAGGCGCGAGCGCCCTGGGCGTTGGCGTTTTCGTTCGCCCGCGCCATCCAGCAGCCGGCTCTGGAGATTTGGCGAGGTCAGGAGTCCCACGTGTCGGCGGCGCAGCAAGCTCTCTATCATCGAGCCAGGTGCAACCGGGCTGCGCGCCGTGGCGAATACAATGCCGCGATGGAAGCTGCGGCATAGAAGAGATGAACCCGATGAATGAGCATAAGCACAGCTCCCACCAACACGGAAAGCCGGCTCGCGACAGTATTCATCACGACCAACCCCCTTACTGGAAACGCGCCCATCACGATTGGCGTTTCTGGGTCGGGTTGGTGTTTATGTTAGCTGCCATTACTATCTATGTCTTGAGTGATGACCTGGCGTTGCTGCCTCGCGGCCAGCCGCAACAGCAGCGGTCGGGCGCCGTCGGAAACTAGCGGACCCATAAACTATGAGTCAAAGCGCTCTGTATCCCCTGCGATTCGCGCCCGTCTATCAGTACCGGCTCTGGGGCGGCCGGCGTTTGGCCGGCCTGCTCACCGCACCCCTGCCGGGCGACGGCCCTATCGGCGAAGCGTGGGTATTGAGCGGCCGCGACGACCATCCGAGCCGCGTTGCCGATGCCGGGCGTTTCCGGCGGTTCCCGCTGCTGCTGAAGTTGCGGGAGGCACGTGAGATGCTCTCGGTCCAAGTGCATCCCTCGGATGCGCACACGGATCTGCTGTCGCATCGAGCGACGAAAACCTATTTGACGCGTTTGGATTACGAAACAGGAGGCAGGAAATGACACAGAACGGGGATTTACTCAGCATCGAATCACTGGTGGAGTTGGCATCGGCTCATCAGCCGCCGTGTCTCTCGCTTTACCAGCCGACCCATCGGCACCGTCCCGAGAATCAGCAGGACCCCATCCGGTTTCGGAATCTTGTGAAGGAGTTGGAGGCATCGGTACGGCAGAAGTATCCAACTGTCGAGACCCGGCTCGTTCTGGAACGATTTGAGAGCCTCGCTCACGATCATGCCTTCTGGAACCATACGCTGGATGGATTGGCCGTGCTGGGCGGGCCGGCCCTGTTTCGAGTGTTCCGGCTTCAGCGGCCGGTCGCCGAATTGGCGGTAGTGGCCGACAGCTTTCACACCAAGCCCTTGCGACGCTTTCTGCAAACGGCGGGCCGCTATCAGGTTCTCGGACTGAGCCTCCAGAAGATCCAGCTCTTCGAGGGGAACCGCGACGCGCTTGACGAGATCGATCCGGCGCCGGGAGTCCTGCGGACGATCACCGAGGCGCTGGGCGATGAGTTGACCGAGTCGCATCAGACCGTCGCCTCCTATGGCGGCGTCGGTCAGGGAACCGCGCCCATGCGCCACGGCGACGGCGGGAAACAGGACGCGGTGCAAACCGACGCGAAGCGGTTTTTTCGTGCCGTCGACCGTGCGGTGCTCGAGCACCATTCCCGGCCGTCAGGCCTGCCATTAATCCTGGCGGCGTTGCCGGAGCATCATCATCTTTTCCACCGGGTCAGCCATAACCCGTTTCTGATGGCGGAGGGACTCACCCTCAATCCCGATGTCCTGCCGATCGATGAACTTCGAGAACGCGCATGGCAGGTCGTCGAGCCGCAGTACCAGGCACGGCTGGCTACGCTGGCCGACGAGTTCGCCGCGGCGAAGTCCAATGGGCTTGGCAGTGACGACCTGGCGCAGGTTGCTCAGGCGGCCACCGCCGGGCGCGTCGCGACACTGCTGATCGAGTCCGACCGCCTGATTGGCGGCCGGCTCGACGGCGCGACGGGCCGGGTCGAAGTTGCCGAGCTGAGCGATCCGCAGGTCGATGACCTGCTCGACGATCTGGGCGAGCTGGTCGGGAAGATGGGCGGCCGGGTCCTGGTCATTCCGGTCGAACGCATGCCGTCGCGCACGGGACTGGCTGCAACCTTCCGGTATTGAGCCAATCGAAATTGCAAAAGGAGAATATTATGCAGGTCCAAATCAATACAGACCATAATATCGAAGGTCACGAGGCGCTGGCTGCTCAGGTCAGTGACATAGTTGAGAGTGCCCTGAGCCGGGTCAGCGATCACATCACGCGAGTGGAGGTACACCTGAGCGATGAGAGCAGCGATAAGAGCGGCCAGAACCACAAACGCTGCATGATGGAAGCCCGCATGGAAGGCCGCCAACCCATCGCGGTCACTCACAAGGCAGCGGCATTGGACCAAGCAGTCGACGGCGCTGCAGACAAGTTGGCCAGATTGATCGAGAGCACGCTCGGGCGGAGGCGCGATCAAGAGAGTCGCAGGACTGCCCCGGCTCCGCATCGACAAAAACGTACAGAAAAGTCATGAGCGGCGCCGCTGCGAGTCAACCAATTCTGTATCCCCTGCGATTCGCACCCATCTATCAGTATCGGCTCTGGGGCGGCCGGCGTTTGGCCGGCCTGCTCACCGCACCGCTGCCGGGCGACGGCCCTATCGGCGAAGCGTGGGTGCTCAGCGACCGCGATGACCATCCGAGCCACGTCGCCAGTGGACCCCTCAAAGGGCGGACCATCGCTCAATTGTTGGAGCAGTTTCCAGAGCAATTGCTGGGAAAGCTCGCCGGGCGATTCCGCCGATTCCCATTGCTGCTGAAGTTCCTCGACGCACGTGAGATGCTCTCGGTGCAGGTGCATCCCGGGGATTCGCACACGGACCTGCTGCCACGGGGCGAGACCGGAAAGACCGAAGCATGGGTCGTGCTGGAGGCGGGAACACAGAGCCGCATCTATGCGGGCCTGAAGCCAGGTACCACGGAAGCCGATCTGCGGCAGGCGCTCGCGGACGGACGGGTGGCGGACCACCTCGCATCCTTCACTCCGAAGCCCGGCGACGGCGTCTTCCTGCCGGCTGGGACGGTTCACACTCTGGGCGGCGGCGTCGTGGTGTTCGAGGTTCAGCAGAACAGCGACGTGACGTTTCGCCTGTACGACTGGAACCACGTCGACGCCAAGACAGGCAACCCACGCGCGCTGCAGGTCGACCAGGCGCTCGCCTGCATTGACTTTGGCGAGTGTGCGGGCGGTCTGGTGGCGCCCGTGGTTGAGGCGACGGGGCCCGTGGAACGCGAGCTACTCTTTCACTGTGAGCAGTTCTGTTTGTCGCGCCTGCACGGAGACCTGCCGTTTGGCGTTGGCGCGCCAAGTGTGCCGACGGTGCTGGTATGCATCGAGGGGATGGGCCAGGTCGAGCACGGTGGCGCCACCTATGCCGTCACAAAAGGCGACGTATTGCTGTTGCCCGCGGGTCTCAGAGCCTGTACGTTCCGGCCGCAAGGCGCAGTGAAGGTGCTGGAAGTCGGGATACCCGGATGAAAAAACTCATTGTATTCGATCTTGACGGCACTCTTGCCGAGAGCAAAGCGTCTCTTGACGCCGACATGTCGCGTCTGCTGCATGACCTTCTCGGCATTGTCAAAGTGGCCGTGATTTCGGGAGCCGGTTGGCCGCAGTTTGAGAAACAGGTGCTTTCCCATCTTCCGCAAGACGAAAGCCTGGCGAACCTGTCGATTCTTCCCACGTGTGGAACGGAGTTTTTCCGCTACGCAGGGGACTGGAAGAAGCTTTACTCGGAAGACTTCACTCCGGACGAGAAGGCGAAGATCGTCGCCGCGCTGACGAAGGCGGTTGCAGAGGCGGGCTTTAAGGCCGAAAAGGTCTGGGGCGAGGTGATTGAAGACCGGGGAAGCCAGATCACGTTCTCCGCGCTAGGTCAGCAGGCGCCCTTAGAAGAAAAGAAGACCTGGGATCCCGATTTTGCCAAGCGGAAGAAGATCAAGGCGATTCTCGATCTTCTGATCCCTGGCTTTTCCGTCCGCATGGGCGGCGCGACGTCCGTCGATGTCACCAAGCCGGGCATAGACAAAGCCTACGGAGTGAGAAAACTGAGAGACGTTCTCGGCATTTCACTGAAGGAGATGATCTTCATAGGCGATGCCCTGTTCGCAGGAGGCAACGACTATCCGGCTGAACAGGCAGGTGTTGTGTCTATTCCGGTTCAGGGTCCCAACGAGACTAAGCGGGTTGTCGAGGCGATCATCGCTTGTTTGTCGGATCGCGGTCAGGAAGCCTTATGAGTGGATTCAAGCTGCAACGCCTCGGAATGATGATGGAGCCGGAACCGGGCAATCCCCAGGAGGCCGAAGGCGTCCTGAATCCGGCTGCCGTTCGCGGTCCCGATGGCGATCTTTACCTCTTCCCGCGGCTGGTTGCGAAGGGGAACTACTCGCGCATCGGAATTGCACGAGTGCGGTTCAACGAATCCGGGGATCCGGCAGGCGTCGAGCGGCTCGGCATTGCGCTCGAGCCGGAAGCCGACTATGAGCGGCGGCCCGGCGGCGGCGGCTGCGAAGATCCTCGGATCACGTTTGTGGAACCGCTCCGGCGTTACCTGATGACTTACACCGCATTTTCCGCCCAAGGTCCGCGGATCGCTCTGGCAGTATCGGAAGACCTCTTACACTGGAGGCGCCTCGGGCTGGCAACTTTTGGTCCGTATCAAGGCATCGAACTCGGCGGCGTGGATGACAAAGATGCCAGCCTTTTCCCCGTCGCCATTCCGAATCCATCCGGGAAACCGGAACTGGCCATCCTCCATCGGCCGCTCTTTCCCGGCACTCGTCCGGAGGAAACCGCCTGCCACCCCGCGTCCCGCGAGGTGGATCTCGATCGGGAGAGCATCTGGATTTCCTACTGCCCGCCGGCCTTGGAGGGCCGCGAGCCTTCTCACCTCGGCCGGTTTACATCTCATCATCGGCTCGCGACTCCTGTGTCACCCTGGGAGCGGCTCAAGATCGGCGGCGGTACTCCGCCCATCTTGACTCGCCACGGTTGGCTGATCGTTTACCACGGCGTCAGCGAAGTGGCGGAACCGGGCAACGACGGACACCAGTTGTGTTACTCGGCCGGGGTGATGGTGCTCTCGAAGGAGCATCCGCGCGTGGTCCGCTATCGTTCGGTGGAGCCGGTGTTGACGCCGGTGCTGCCGCAAGAACGCGATGGGACCGTCGCCAACGTCGTGTTCCCCACCGGCGTCGACCGGCGCGACGATCTTGGCTCACCGCACCGCTTCGACGTCTATTACGGGATGGCCGATAACCGGATTGGCGTGGCACGTCTTGACGTGCCAGAGTTCCTGCCGCCCGAAGGAGTCGCCGACGCGCAGGGAGCAAAGGTGTAAAGCGTCCGAGCCCCACGCGACTCGGTGGAAGTGGCAAGAACAGGAGATAGTCATCGTGAAACCGAATGCGGATAAGCCTGAGTCCAAGGACGATCTGAAATCCCTTCCCATGCCGGACCTACAGGCAAAGTTGGGGTCGTCGCCGGACGGCCTCAGTCAAGCCGAGGCCGAGAAGCGACTGACCCAATATGGGCCGAACGAGATTGAAGAAAAGAAGACCAATCCGTTCCTGAAGTTTCTAACCTATTTCTGGGGACCCATCCCGTGGATGATCGAAGTGGCGGTGATTCTGTCGGGCGTGGTCCGGCACTGGCCGGATTTCTTCATCATCCTCCTTCTGCTGGTTTCCAACGCCGTGGTCGGATTCTGGGAAGAACGCCAGGCGGGCAACGCCATCGCTGCTCTGAAGGCCAAGCTGGCGGTCAAAGCTAGGGTGAAGCGCGATGGGAAGTGGACCGAGCCTGCGGCGCGTGAGGTGGTGCCGGGCGACGTCATCCGGCTGCGATTGGGTGACATTGTGCCGGCGGATGCGCGCTTGCTTGCGGGCGACCCGGTGGAGGTGGATCAGTCCGCGCTGACGGGCGAATCCCTGCCCGCCGAGCGCAAACCCGGCGAGGCGGTGTTTTCGGGGTCGATTATGCGCCGGGGCGAAATCGAAGCGATGGTGTACGCCACCGGTGCGAACACCTATTTCGGCAAGACCGCGCAACTGGTGCAGGAGGCGCACACCGTCAGCCATTTCCAGCGTGCCGTGCTGAAGATTGGCGACTACCTGATCATTCTCGCGGTGGCTCTGGTGGCGGTGATTATCACCGTCGCGCTCTTCCGCGGCGATCCGATCCTCTCCACGTTGCAGTTCGCCTTGGTGCTGACCGTGGCCGCGATTCCCGTGGCGATGCCCACGGTGCTGTCAGTGACAATGGCGGTCGGCGCGCGTCTGCTGGCGAAAAAGGAAGCGATTGTGACCCGGCTGGCGGCGATCGAGGAATTGGCGGGCGTGGACGTGCTGTGCTCGGACAAGACCGGCACTCTGACCCAGAACAAGCTGACTCTGGGCGATCCGTTCAGCGTCAACGGTATCCCTGCCGACCAGGTCATCCTCTGCGCCGCACTGGCTTCCCGTGCGGAGGACAAGGACACCATCGATCTCGCCGTCATCGGCGGCCTGAAGAGCGCCGACGCGTTGCACGGTTATGAGGTGGTCCATTTCCAGCCCTTCGACCCGGTGCATAAGCGCACCGAAGCCACGGTCAACGCCCCGGACGGAAAACAGTTCAAGGTGGCGAAGGGAGCGCCTCAGGTGATTCTGGAGATGTCGGCCAACGCCGGTGAGGTAAAGCCAGCCGTCGAGAACGCCGTCAATGAATTTGCGGCCCGCGGCTTCCGTTCCTTGGGCGTGGCTCGGGCAGATCAGGAAGGCCAATGGCAGTTTGTCGGTGTGTTGCCATTGTTCGATCCGCCGCGCGAGCAGGCCAAAGCAACCATCGCGAGCGCCCGGCAAATGGGCGTGAACGTCAAGATGGTTACGGGCGATCAAGTCGCTATCGCTCGAGAAACCGCCCGGCAACTGGGGATGGGCACGAACATCCTGGATGCCAGCGGATTGGGCGACACGAAGCATCACGAGACGGCGCAGTCGGCGGAGTCCATCGAGAAAGCAGACGGTTTCGCCCAGGTATTCCCCGAACATAAGTTCCACATTGTGGATGTCCTGCAGCAGCGCGGCCACATTGTCGGTATGACCGGCGACGGGGTGAACGACGCCCCCGCGCTGAAGAAAGCAGACTGCGGCATCGCCGTTTCCGGCGCGACGGACGCGGCGCGCGCGGCGGCGTCCATCGTGCTACTGGCATCCGGCCTGTCGGTGATTATCGACGCGATCAAGGAGAGCCGGAAGATCTTCCAGCGGATGAACAGCTACGCGATCTACCGCATCGCCGAGACGCTGCGCGTTTTGTTCTTCATGACGCTGGCCATCCTGATTTTCAACTTCTATCCACTGACGGCGGTGATGATCGTGATGCTGGCGTTGCTCAACGACGGAGCAATCCTCTCCATTGCCTATGACAACGTTCATTACAAGGATAAGCCCGAGGTCTGGAACATGCGACTGGTGCTGGGGATTTCCACGGTGCTGGGCATCATCGGGGTCGTCGCCGCGTTTGGCCTGTTCTATCTTGGCGAGCGCGTCTTTCATCTCGACCGCGCACACATCCAGACGCTGATGTATCTGAAGCTGTCCGTGGCCGGACATCTGACGATTTTCCTGACGCGCACGCGCGGCCCGTTCTGGTCTATACGCCCCGCTCGGATTCTCTGGGCAGCGGTGCTCGGCACGCAAACGCTGGCGACTCTGATTGCGGTTTATGGGCTGCTTATGACGCCCCTCGGCTGGGGCTGGGCAGCGTTCGTTTGGGGCTACGCTCTGGCTTGGTTCCTTGTGAATGACCGCGTGAAACTTCTCGCCTATCGGGTTTTTGACCCTACCAAAGCTCCATTGTTGGCCAAGAAGGCGCTCGATCTCACACCGCGGATCGCCACGCGGGCCTATGAGCTCTACGAGCGGCGAGGCCGCCGCGATGGCCTGGCAGATCAAGACTGGCTTGAGGCGGAGCGCGAGGTTCGGAAAGATTAGGCGAGGGACGAAGATGAAAATCAATTCAAAAGAGTTCCGTGTGCCGCCTGGCGAAAAGGTCCAATTCAGCCGGCGGCCAACGATTGTGAAGCCCCTTTTCAAGTCGAAGAAGAAGTACCACGAACTTCTGGATGAACACGTCAAGGCGTTGAGCTCCCTGCAACGCCTTCACTACGCGTCCAACCGCTATGCACTGCTGTTTATTTTTCAAGGGATGGACGCCGCTGGCAAGGACGGCGCCATCCGGCACGTCATGTCCGGGGTCAATCCGCAAGGCTGCCAGGTTTCGAGTTTCAAACAGCCGAGCGCCGAGGAGCTGGGACATGATTTTCTCTGGCGCACGACGTGCCGGCTTCCCGAACGCGGTCACATGGGCATCTTCAATCGATCCTATTACGAGGAAGTGCTGGTCGTTCGGGTGCATCCGGAAATCCTCCGTAGCCAGGGGCTTTCGGAGGAGTTGCGCGACGAGAAAACCATCTGGGAAGAGCGATATCGCTCCATCGTGGACCTGGAGGAGCATCTCCACCGCAACGGCACCCGGATCGTCAAGATCTTCCTCCACCTGTCCAAGGACGAACAGCGCAAGCGCTTCCTCGAGCGCATTGATGAGCCGAACAAGAACTGGAAATTCAGTCTCGCGGACATTCACGAGCGGAGGTACTGGAAGCAGTACATGCGGGCTTATGAGGCCTGCCTGACCGCAACAAGCACCCATCACGCGCCCTGGTACGTCGTTCCCGCCGATGATAAGGACAATGCGCGGTTGATTGTCTCCCAAATTGTCCTTGATGCGCTCAAGGGACTTGAGATGGCATACCCCAAGACCACCGCGAAGCGCCGGCGGGAATTGAAATTGATCCGCAAACGGCTCTGAAGGCAGACTTTTGCCTATCGGGAGGTTCCGGCGGCATGCAGCCTTTGTTCTCGGAATCGGCGCTGTGGCGGGTTCGAACGGACTGCTCGCAAGACGACTCTGAAACGCACGCTTCTCCCGCTGCCGATGTTGCAGCCAAGCGCGCGTGGACGACGAATCGTTTCGGCGTCGAGCCAACAAAATAGAACGGGTACCGGGATCTCTGGACGTGGCTGAATCACTTGTTCCAAGGGCCTCCGCCGGTTGAGGTCGCCCAACTGTCCTTGGGTCTGACCTCCGGCTGCTGACCGGGAGTTCATTGGGACAGCAGCCAACAGCCCGAGCCGACGAACCCCAAGCAAAAGGAGGCGGAGCCAATCGTTAATCTGGACAGCAGGCGCGAGACCACACAGGCCAACCTCAACCGGCGGACCGCCGAAGCAGGTTTGGTTTGTCCAATAGAATCAATGCGCAGATTTCGGGCTTGGCGCTAATTTGGACAGCAGTGACTGTTAGTCCTATTCCTCGAGTTGCCGCCGAACACCATGGAGGTCTCATATGGTGCGGCGTGAGGCTCCGCTGGGCATGTGTTCTGGCTCCTTGATGAGGCAATGCGTCCGTCGCGCTAGGTTGCGACCGTGAGTCAACTCGCTCACGCTCCCGGGCGTCCGCGCCAGCCACGTGGTGCGGACGCAGGCGCCAGTTCTCGACCACGCCGAAGTAGCGATGCTCCTGGCTGTCCTCCTTCCGCCGGTGCATTTTCAGATGCATCGCTGTGGGCAGAGCGCTGGAGGTTGCGCTGGTTGAAAGGAGAGTAGCGCTGCCCCACACGCGGTTGCGACGCACCGCCCTTGAAGCGCCAAGGCCAGCTTCGTTCGTCTCGCCGGCGCCGTCCTGAATCGCGACTTACTGCTTCTTCTCTCGATCCCCCCGGTCGCTTTCGGTAGTGACCGCCTTCTTGACGCCTTGCCCAACCTTCTCGCCCGCGCGGCCCATTCCCTTCCCAAACTCCT
>Ga0187870_1000930_pt1 | contig 29314 bp, 21 predicted proteins | sample June2016WEW_13_1_3_FD_132974 | JGI IMG/M metagenome (GOLD analysis project Ga0187870, IMG submission 132974) | Peatland microbial communities from SPRUCE experiment site at the Marcell Experimental Forest, Minnesota, USA - June2016WEW_13_150 | ecosystem: Environmental > Terrestrial > Soil >... | reverse complement strand
TCCGGTCCTCGAACTTTTTGGCCGCCCGCCGAGAGACACATCCTATGAATCGGAGAGAAGCGCGGAAGTCTCCATGCGCCAGGAACTCTACCTGATCAACTCGAGCGAAATCCAAGCGAAGGTGGCCAACAGCCCGTGGCTTGAGCGATTGCTGGGCTCGGGCACGAATGATTTGGCGATGATCGAGGAACTCTATTTCGCTGCTTTGTCTCGCCCGCCGGCAGCGGATGAGCGAGACAAGCTGCTGGAATATGTGACCGGGAAAACCAAGGCCGCTCTGGAGCAGGCAGAGGCCGGAAAGAGAGCCGCCGAGGAGGTCGTGGCGAAGAGGCGAGGGGAATTTGAGAAAGCCAAGGCCGAAGGCGATTCGGCCGAGAAAACGGCTCAAGATTTTGAAAAGATGATCGCCAATGCGAAGGCTGTGGTGGCGCAGGCCGCGGCCGCGCTGGCCGAGGCCAACAAGACCGCGGAGCCCAGGCGCCAGGAGGCGGCGGAAGCAAAGCAGGTGGAGGGGTTGGCTGGGAATCAGATGAAACCGGTCGAGGCCAGGCTCGCCCCATTGACTCAGGCAGTGACCGACGCGACCGCCGCGAAGGCCGCCCTGGACAAGGCGCTGGCTGAGGCGCGCGGGGCCACGACCCAAGCGCAGCAAGTATACGATGCCGCCGAGAAGGCGGCTCAGGAGGCCGCGGCCAAATCGAAGCAGCTTGCCGAGGCTCCCAACAAGTCCGCGGATGAGCAGAAACAGGCCGCCGCCGACGCCGAGGGCAAGCGCAAAGCTGCCGATGGGGCCAAGGCCGCCTTGACCCAGGCGCAGCAGCGACAGCAGCAGGCGCAGGCTCAAGCCGACGGCGCCTCCCAGAAGCTGGCCGCGGCGACGGCGCTGAGGAAGCCGGCCGAGGAGGGGTTGGCGAAGGTCAAGAACCTGGTGGCCGCCGCCGCGGAAGTTTTCCAAATGGCTGATAAAGGAAGGGCGGAAGCGGAGACAGTCGTGGCCGGCGCGAAGGGGGAAGCGGACAAGGCGGCGGCGGCCCTCAAGGCGGCAGAGCAGGCCGCCGCGGAGAAGCGGAAGCTGGCCGACCAAGCGAAGGCCTCGCGCGACAAGCTGGCGGGCGAGGAACAGGCTGCGGCCGCGAAGTTGGCCGGGGCCGCCCAGGAGCTCGAGGCAGTCAAAGCGCCACCGACCCCGGCACAAAGACAGCAGGCGTTTCGGGACCTTTTGTGGGCGCTGCTGAATACCAAGGAGTTTCTCTTGAACCACTAGAGTTCTTAACCGGCAAAACTCGTTGTAATCAGGTCAAGTTTCGCTGCGATTGCAATCCCGATTCGGAATCGGGACTTTTAGGTGAATTGAAAATTGAGCATTGAAAAACGATCATTGGTTATTGAAGAATGCCCGCGGATGACGCCAAATGAACTTTCGGACCGGCTGTGGTGTTTCGCGGCGCGAATTGGCAAGGTCGTGGACGCCCTGCCCGACACGCGCCTGGGCCGGCCTGTCCCGACCTGTCGGGAGTTGGTGCGCAGGGCCGGCGCGCCGGCCCTCCGCCCAATGATGACGAGGCCCGGGTCGGGGAAAGCCGATGACCAATAAGCAATACTCAATGCTCAATGAATCCCGATTCCGAACCGGGACTCGATTCCAGAGGCGGTCTGAGGCGCAGCCTCGCTAACCGTCTGATAGGAAAGCATGGACAATTTATGAACCGGAAAACTCAAACGGCGCCCCGTGATGCCGCAGGCGTAGCCCGCCGGGATTTTCTCCGCGCGGGCGCGCTCGGCCTGCTGGGCTTTACCCTCCAGGACTGGCTTACCATGAAGGCGCACGGCCAGGCGCCAGAGCCAAAAGCAAAATCGGTCATCCAGCTTTGGATGGCTGGCGGGCCAACTCACCTGGACACGTTCGACCCGAAGCCGGAAGCCGGTGAGGCGTATTGCGGTCCGCTGAAGAATCCGATCGCGACCAATGTGGCGGGCATCAGAATCGGCGAGCTCCTGCCTTTGCTGGCCAAGCAGGCGGACAAATACTCTATCATTCGCAGCTTCACCCATTCCCACGGCGGTCACGAGACCGCCACCTACGTCGTCCAGACGGGCAGGAATCCATCGGTCGAACTTTCCTATCCTGCCATCGGCGCCGTGGTCGCTCTCAAGAAGGGGCAGCAGTGCAAGCTGCCTCCTTATATCACGCTCACCTCGCCCATCGGCCGGTTCTCCGAGGCAGGGTTTCTGGGCAGCAATTACAAGAGCTTTGTTACCGGTGGAGACCCCAACGCGGCCCAATTCAACGTTCAGGGCATCGTCCCTCCGCCGGACATGACCGCGGCACGGCTGCAGCAGCGGCGCGGGCTGCTCCAGACGGTGGATGCCCTGGACCGGGACATGGGCGGAGAGAAGCTCGTCCAGTCGGTGAATTCATTCCGGGAGCAGAGCTATGCGCTGGTGATTGGGGATGCCAAGACCGCCTTCGACCTGTCCCAGGAGAAAAAGGAACTGCGAGACCGTTACGGCCGCCATCACTTTGGGCAATGCTGCCTCCTGGCTCGCCGGCTGGTTGAAAACGAGGTCCCGTTCATCACCATCAACCACGGCGGCTGGGATACCGAGGTGAAGCACTTCGATGCCATGAAACAGTTGCTGCCCGTGCTCGACCAGGCCTTCTCGGCCTTGCTGGAGGACCTGGCCCAGCGGGGACTTCTTTCGAGCACCATGGTGGTGTGGTATGGCGAGTTTGGGAGAACGCCCAAGGTTTACTGGGAGGCCCCGTGGTATGGCGGGCGCCATCACTGGCCGTACTGTTATTCGTGCGTCGTGGCCGGCGGAGGATTCAAAGGCGGCGTGGTCGTCGGCCAGAGTGACGACAAGGGCGAACAGGTCAAGGCGCGACCCGTTTATCCCTGGGACCTGGCGGCCAGCATGTATAAGTTGCTGGGCATTGATCCCGCGGGCAGGCTGCCTCATCCGCAAGGCTGCGGTGTGGCCTATGTCACTCCCCAGGCGGCCGGCCAGATCGAGAGCGGAGGACTGCTGACGGAGATCATGTAGGTCGTCCGCCCGCCCAATTGAAATGGGATCGCTACGAACAAAGCTGCGGCAGGCCGTGGGCATGATGTGCCTTGTGTCTCTCTGGCTTTTCCCGCTCGGTCACGCTGGCGGCCAGGAGATCGTCCCCCGCAAACACTCGCTGACGATTCCCTTCCCCATGGCCTCTGGGTCTAACCGCTCCGTCGAGTGCGTGGTCACGTTAGGCCCTTCCAGTCCGGTGGCGGCGCTCGCCTTCAGCCCGGACGGAAAGAAGCTGGCCGCAGGAGGCTATCAGGAAGTCCTGGTCTGGGATTTGGCGAAGGCGACGCTCTGGAAGCGAATCGGAGCCGGCCAGTTGAGCGGTTCGGTCCAGAGTCTCGTCTTCGGCAAAGATGGCCGGCTGCTGGCGGTCGCCGAAGGGACGCCTCGGTGTTCGGGCGCGGTCAGGATATTCGAGGTTGAAAGCGGTCAAGCCACCGCAGGCTTTCAAGAACCAAAAGATGTGGTCTGTTGTCTGGCCTTAAGCCCCGACGGAAAACTCCTGGCCGCCGGGGCGGCGGATGCCTTGACCTACTTGTGGAGCATAGACGAGAAGAAGCTGGTCGCCACCTTGGGCGAGCATGGCGAGCGAGTGCTCGGCGTTGCCTTCAGCGCCGATGGCAAGTTCCTGGCCACTGGCGGCGCCGACCGGACGGCGCGCGTTTGGGAAGCGGGGACTTGGAAGGCAGTCGTCAAAATGGAACAAGTCGAGACCGTGCAGGGCTTGGCCTTCAGCCCGGACGGACAATTCCTCGCCTTGGCCGTGGGCGGCCCCAGCGAGCGGGCAATCCGGATTCGGCGACGGGACAACGCGCAACTGGCACGGACAATCGAGACTGGCGCCGCCATGCCCTTGGATGTGGTCTGGGGCGCGCAAGGCAACCGGCTCCAGGTCCCCTGCAGCGACAAGCAAGTCCGGGTCTTCGATGCCGGCAATGGCAACCTGCTGGCAACCTTGAGCGGACACGGCGGCTGGGTCCATTGCGTGGCGGCCAGTGCGGATGGGACGACCGTCGCCTCGGGAAGCGCCGACGGGACGGTCAAGCTCTGGAGCGTCGCCGACTGGAGACTCCTGGCCACCTTGGTCCAGCTTTCGCCACGCAGCGATGAGTGGCTGCTCGTCACGACCGCCGGCTACCTGGCGACTTCTTCTCCGGGTGCGCTGGCGTGGAAAACGGCCAACTTAAAGACTCCGCCCGATAAGCTCACGAGCCTCTTCCAGAATCCCGAGCTGGTCCGGCAGGCGCTCTCGGGAAACAAGATTCCTCCGCCGACGGTGGAATGAAACAATTCAATGCGTGATCAACCTGGTTCCTCAACGAGTCTAGCGGGCAAGGGCAGGGGACAGAAAAACCACGGACAGAAAAACCGGAGCACAATTCCGCGCCCTGAGTTTTTCTGCCCGCCGTTTTTCTGCCCGCCGGCCGCTTGGCCGCAGATCGCGGCGCTCGTGGCCATGCTTGTCCTAATCAGCTTCACTGCCTGCGCCCAGCAACCTCAACCTCGCCTCAACTTCATCTTTCCCGCGGGCGGTCAGCGGGGAACCACCGTGCAAGCGACCATCAGCGGCGCGGACCTTCAAAACGCCAGCCTCGTTCGCATCCTGGGCGGCGGAGCCACCGGCAGCGTGGTGAAAGTCGAGAACCCGACCACCGTGCGCGTTGCGATCGCACTGGCTCCGGATGCGCCGCTGGAAGAGCGGGACCTCCGGCTGGTGACGCCTGGTGGCGCCTCCAATCGCCTCCGGTTCTTCGTCGGCAGTCTGCCCGAACTGAACGAGGTCGAACCGAACTCCCAGCTCAGCCAGGCGCAACGCCTGGCGGCGCTGCCGATCTTGATCAACGGCCAGATACTGCCCGCCGACCGGGACATCTATCGTTTCGCCGCCCGGGCGGGGCAGAGCCTCGTCTGTGCAGTCGAGGCGCGAAAGATCATTCCTTGCATCGCCGATGCGGTGCCGGGCTGGCTCGATGCTTGCCTCACGCTCTACGATGCCCAGGGCAAGGAACTGGCCTATGCCGATGATTTCCGCTTCAATCCCGATCCGGTGTTGGTCTATAACGTCCCAGTTGACGGCGAATATCTGCTGGAAGTAAAAGACATCGTCAGTCGCGGCCGGCCGGATTTCATTTACCGACTCAGCATCGGCGCTTTCCCATACGTCACCCACATATTCCCTCTCGGCGGGCAGCGCGGCGGCAATGCGCACGTGGAACTGCACGGCGTTAACCTGCCCGCCGCCGCCCTGGACTTCAAAATTCCGGCCGACTCACCGGCCTTGCGCTCGTTAAGCGCCACCACTACGAACGGCCTGCCCGGCAACACGCTCCCGTTCGCGGTGGGCGATGCGAAAGAGGTGTTCGAGAGCGAGCCGAACGATTCGCTCCAGCAGGCGAATCGGGTCGAAGTGCCCGTGACGATCAACGGCCGCATTCAGAAACGCGGCGATGTGGATCACTTCATCTTTGCCGCGCAAAAGGGGCAGACGCTGGTCCTGGAAGTCCTGGCCCGGCGGCTGGACTCCCCGCTCGACGCGATCATCACGCTGCTCAACGCGAAAGGGGAAGAGTTGGGCGAGGTGGATGACACGGACACGGGCGAGCCTCTCATCACGCACTTTGCCGACCCGCGCCTGGAGTTCAACTTCCCCGCCGCGGGCGATTACATTCTGCGCCTCCGAGATGTGCAGGCAAACGGCGGCGAAGAATACGCCTACAGGCTGAGCATCGCTCCGCCGCGCCCCGATTTTGCGCTGCGCGTCATGCCGGACACCGCCCGGATTGGACCAGGCGATACCAGTGTGATCACCGTGACGGCTCTGCGCAAAGACGGTTTCCAGGGCGAGATCAACCTCTCGGTGGAGGGTTTGCCGCCGGGATTCGCCGCCAGCGGCGCCGTGCTGCCTGCCGGCCAGAACGAAGCCCGCCTGACGATCACCGCGCCCCGCGACGCCGCCATGAGCCTCTTCGCTCCGGTGATCGTGGGCAAGGCCAGGATCGGCGATGCCGAGACCGTCCGAATCGCGGACCCTACGGAAGAGGCGACCCAAGCCTTCAACTACAAGCACTTCATTCCAACCAAAGAATATCCCGTGACACTGTCGGAAGCGCCTTCCTTCACACTCTCCATCAACCTGCCGTCTAAGGAACCGCTCAACCTCCGTCCGGAAGGCGAAGTTCAAGTCCCCGTGAAGGCCTTCCGCAAAGCAGGCATTCAGGGCGAGATCAGCCTGGCGCTCAACGGCGCCGCCGCCGGCATCACCGTCAAACCCGCCGTCATCCCCGCCGACAAGGACGAAGTCGCCCTCGCGATTGGCGCGGCCAAGGATGCTGCCGTTGGTCTCCGACAGAACCTCATCCTCACCGGCACGCTGAAAACCGCCAAGGAAACGACCACCGGCTACGCGCCGGCCATCCCCATCCAGATCGTCGCCAAGCAGCCCTGAGCGGCCCGCCGCACCTCGCCTGGTGGGATGGACAATCCTCTGGACGAATGGCGCGCCGGCCCCTACCGTCTGCTCCTCGACCTCCGCATCCGATAACGGCTGCCGGAGCTGAGGCCGGGAATCTTCCGAGCATGAAACGAACGATTATCCTGATTCTGGTTCTGGCGGCGGGCGCCGCGGCGCTGGTCTTTGCCTACCGGCAGATGAGCAAGGAACGGAAGCTGGCAGCAGCACGCGAGCAGCCGGTGGCGGCCACAGCGCGCGTCAAGCCCGGCCCCAACGGCGAAGGCCTGCTCACGCTGGATGAGGCGACACAGAAGCGAATCGCCCTCAAGGTCGAACGGGTCGCCTCCGCCAAAATGACTCCGGAGCTGCAAGGCTACGGCCGCGTGCTTGACCCCGCTCCGCTGGCGGGCTTAGCGGCTGAACTCGCGGCGGCGCAAGCCGCGGCGGCCGCGTCGCAGAAGGAATTCGACCGATTGAAGCTGCTGAACGAACAGCAGAATGCTTCCGCACGGGCGCTTCAAGCCGCGGAAGCCGCCGCGCGCCGCGACCAAATCCTGGTCGAGTCTCTGCGCACGCGGCTGATGTCCGGGTGGGGCGCAGCCCTTGCCGAACGGCCGGACCTTGCCGTTTTGGTCCGCTCGCTGGCCGCTCGGGAAAGCGCGCTGCTGCGCCTTGACTTGCCGGCGGGCCAGGTGCTGGATGCGCCTCCTGCCGGCGCGCGCATTGTGGTGGCGTCCTCCGGGAATACTTCGGTTTCAGCGCAGTTGCTGGGGCCGGCTCCGAACGCGGACCCGCAGATGCAAGGCCAGGGGTTTCTGTTTTTGGTGAAGACCAGTTCCCTGGGGCTGGTCCCCGGAATGGCGGTGGGCGGCTACCTGCAACTTCAACGCGAACCTCTGAACGGTTTCACTATCCCTGACTCCGCCGTGGTGCGGCACACCGGCCACGGCTGGGTTTACGTGCAAACCGGAGCGGACACTTTCGCGCGCCGGGAAATCGCTCTGGACCATCATACGGAGGACGGCTGGTTCGTGAGTGCCGGGGTGGCGGCCAACGAGCGTGTCGTGGTGCAGGGCGCGCAGGCCCTCCTGTCGGAGGAGCAAAAATACCGGATCAAGATGTTCGAGTAGCGGCCATGCTCAAACGGATCGTTCAGTTCTCCTTGCGCTATCGCGGCGTGGTGCTCGTGCTGGCGTGTGTCGCGGCGGCCTACGGCCTTTACGTGGCTGCGCACACCAAGCTGGATGTTTTCCCCGAGTTTGCGCCGCCACAAGTGGTCATCCAAACCGAAGCGCCGGGATTATCGCCCGAGGAAGTGGAAGCACTGGTGACCCGGCCGCTGGAGAACGGCCTCAACGGCGCGCCCGACCTGGTCGCCCTGCGCTCGCAATCGATTCAAGGGCTCTCGGCCATTACCGCCGTATTCAGTGACCGCGCGGATATTTACCGCGTCCGCCAGATGGTGAGCGAGCGGTTGACGCAAGTGGCCGGCTCACTGCCTCAGCGGGTGAAGTCGCCGAAAATGGGGCCGCTGATTTCCTCCACCAGCAAGGTGCTGGCTCTCGGACTGACTTCCACCAACCTCACGCCGATGGCACTGCGAACGTTTGCGGATTGGACGGCCAGGCCACGACTACTGGCAGTGCCGGGGGTCGCGAAGGTGGAGATTTTCGGAGGTGAAGTGCGGCAAATTCAGATTCAGGTAAGACCAGACCGTCTCCTGGCTTACGGCCTGGCTTTGCAGGATGTGCTGGCGGTCGCCCGGCAGTCCACGGCGGTCCGCGGCGCCGGGTTTGTGGATAACGGGAACCAACGAATCGTCCTGCGCACGGAAGGCCAATCGCTGACGGCGGCGCAACTCGGTGAAGTGGCACTCGCCCACCATAACGGCGTGAGCGTGCGTTTGAAGGACGTGGCCAAGGTCATCGAGGGGCCGGAGCCAAAATTCGGCGATGCCCAAATCATGGGCGAACGCGGTGTCGTGGTTGGGGTTTACAGCCAATATGGCGCGAACACGATGGAAGTGACGCGCGCCGTGGAAAGCGCGCTGGCGGAGCTGGCGCCGGCGTTTGCCTCCGAAAGCATCACCGTGCAAGGGCGGTTGTTTCGGGCCGCCAACTTCATCGAGACCTCGATTGAGAATGTGAACCAATCGCTGATGCTCGGCGGCCTCCTGGTGGCGGTGGTGTTGTTCCTTTTTCTGCTGGACTGGCGGACGGCGTTCATTTCCTTCACGTCGATTCCGCTGTCCTTGCTGGCCGCCGTCGTGGTGCTCGATCGCTGCGGGGTTTCTTTAAACACGCTGACGCTGGGCGGCTTTGCCATTGCCATTGGCGTCGTGGTCGATGACGCCATCATCGACGTGGAAAACATTCTTCGGCGTGCCCGGCAGAACCTGAGCCGCGCGCAGCCACGCCCGCTCTTTCAAGTGGTGCTGGAGGCGTCGCTCGAGGTCCGCAGCGCCGTGGTGTATGCCACGTTCATCGTCGCGCTGGTGTTTTTTCCGATCCTGACGCTGACGGGCATCCAGGGAAAGCTATTCATGCCTCTGGCGAGCGCGTTTATTCTGGCCATTCTCGCTTCTTTGGCGGTGGCGTTGACCGTCACACCGGCGCTGTGCCTGGCGATGCTCTCGCGCACCAGGCCGCAGGCAGAGCCACGGTACGTCCGCTGGATGAAAGCACAGCATTGCCGCTGGCTTGGCTCGCTGAGCCAGCGGCCGCGCACCGTCATCAGTGTGGCTTTGGTGATGTTTCTGGCGGCGGCCGCCACGCTGCCGTTCTTTGGCGGTGAGTTTTTGCCGGAATTTCGGGAAGGGCATTTCATTGTGCACATGGCCGCGCTGCCGGGCACCTCGCTGGAGGCCTCCTTGCGCCTGGGCCGGCAAGTTACGCAAGGGCTATTAAAGAATCCGCACATCCGCTCGGTTTCGCAGCAGGCCGGACGGGCGGAGAATGGGGAAGACACCTGGGGCACGCACTACAGCGAATTGGACGTGGATTTGCAGCCCTTAAGCGGCGAGGCGGCGGAAGGCGCCCTGGGTGAAATTCGCCAGGCACTGGAAAAGTTTCCTGGTTTGACGTTTCGCGTGATGCCCTTCCTGGCTGAGCGCATGGAAGAAACCCTTTCGGGAACCACGGCGCAGGTCGTGGTCAACATTTTCGGTGATGACCTCGAGGTGCTCGACCAAAAGGCCGGCGAGGTGCGCCAGGCGCTGGCGGAGATCAGCGGCGCCACCGACGTACAAATCGAGTCGCAGCCCGGCTCGCCCCAGGTGGTCATGCGGTTGCGAGCCGAGCGGCTGACGCAGTTTGGCTTTCTGCCCGTTGACGTGCTGGATGCGGTTCAAACCGCCTATCAGGGGACCGAGGTCGCTCAAACTTACGAAGGCAACCGTGTGTTCGATGTGACCGTGATCCTGGACGAGGCAAGCCGCCAGGCGCCGGAGGAAATCGGCGCGCTTTTGTTGCGCAACTCCGAGGGCCAACTGATGCCCTTGCGGGAGCTGGCCGAGATTTATCCGGCCACGGGACGCTACCTGGTTGCCCATGAAGGCGCGCGGCGCCGACAACAGGTGACCGCCAACGTGGCGGGGCGCGATCTGGCTTCGTTCGTCGAGGAAATGAAGCAGCAGATTGCGGCCAGACTTTCATTTCCCGCAGGAGTGTATCCGACGTTTGGCGGCTCCGGGTTGGCACAGGCGGCGGCGAAGCGTGAGCTGTTGTTGCACTCGGCCATCGCCGGGGTCGGCATCATTTTGCTGCTCAGTATCGTATTCCGCAACCCGCGGAATTTGCTCCTGGTGCTGGTCAACATGCCGTTCGCCCTCATCGGCGGCGTGCTGGCGGTGTTCGCGACCGGCGGGTCGCTTTCCCTTGGCTCGCTGGTCGGCTTCGTGACGCTCTTTGGCATCACCACCCGCAACTCGATCATGATGATTTCGCACTTCGAGCACCTGGTGCAGGAGGAAGGCCTGACGTGGGGACTCGACGCCGCGATCCGTGGCGCTTCTGAACGATTGCTGCCCATCCTCATGACCGCGCTGGTCACCGCGCTCGGGTTGCTGCCCCTGGCCCTGGGCGCAGGTGAAGCCGGGCGCGAGATTGAGGGTCCCATGGCGATGGTGATTCTCGGCGGGCTGCTGACTTCCACCGCCCTGAATCTGCTGGTACTCCCGACTCTGGCGCTGAGGCATGGACGCTTTGAGAGGAAAGCAGCGGACGGAGAGCCGCGCGGTTGAGCCATGTAGTTCTTGATTTCTGCGGCCAATTCAAATTGAGTGTTGGCTCGTATGAGTCACCGTCTGAGCATCATCCTGTTGTGCCTTCTGGCTGGCTGCGTCCGGTTCGAGCACCAGCCGATCTCGCCGGCGGAAACGGGGGCGAGGTTGGAGCGCCGTTCGCTCGACAGCCCTGTCCTCAAGTCGTTTTTGGAAAAGAATCTCCACCGCGAACTGACCGCATGGCCCGCGCCTTCGTGGGATTTCGAGTCGCTCACGCTGGCGGCCTTCTTCTATCACCCGAGCCTCGACCTGGCCCGCGCCCAGTGGGCCGTGGCGCAGGCTGGAAAAGTCACTGCCGGGGAGCGGCCCAATCCCACGGTGAACGTCACGCCTGGTTACAACTTCACCACCCTGGCACCCTCTCCTTGGATACCGCTGGGGACGCTGGACATTCCGATTGAGACGGCCGGCAAGCGCGGCTATCGCATCGCCCAGGCGGTTCGGCTTTCGGAAGCCGCGCGGTTGAGAGTCGCCTCCGCCGCCTGGCAGGTGCGCAGCGGGGTAAGACGGAGTCTGGTGGAACTCAACGCGGCGCGGGAAACCGAGGCGATCCTGCGGGAGCAGCAGGCGCTCCAGGCCGAGAATCTTCGGTTGCTGGAAGGCCAGCACGCGGCGGGCGCGGTTTCGGCTTTTGAAGTCGCTCAGGCGGGCATCGCGGCGGACGGCACGCGGCTCGCCTTGCGGGACGCGGAGCGGCAAAGCGCCGAGGCCCGGGTTCAATTGGCCGAGGCTGTTGGCGTCCCGGCCAGCGCGCTGGAGGGCGTGAAGTTTTCGTTCGATGGCCTGGGCCGGTTGCCGGACGAAGTGGCGGTGGCCGACGCTCGCCGGCAGGCCTTGCTCAATCGCTCGGATATTCTGAGCGCGCTGGCCAACTACGCCGCCAGCCAGTCGGCGCTGCAACTGGAAATTGCCAGGCAATACCCTGACCTTCACCTCAGTCCGGGCTACCAGTTCGATCAAGGTGACAGCAAATGGTCGCTTGGACTCACGGTGACGCTGCCGGTGCTCAACCAAAACCAAGGCCCGATCGCCGAAGCCAAGGCCAAGCGGGCCGAGTCCGCCGCCCAATTCAACGCCCTCCAAGCCCGTGTGCTCTCCGAGATTGACCAGGCGCTGGCGGGGTATGGCGCGGCCTTGCGGAAGCGGGCGGCCGCCGATGAACTGCTGGCGAGATTGCAGCAGCAGGAGCAAAGGTCGCGCGCGATGTTCGACGCGGGAGAGCTTTCCAAGGGCGAATTGGCGGCGTTGCGCCTGCAACTGAGCGCTTCCGCGCTGGCTCGTCTCGACGCGCTGGTGAAGTCGCAGCAGGCGCTGGTGCGGTTGGAAGACGCGCTGCAAGGTCCGCTGGGTCTGCCTGTCTCCGTTTGGCAGACCTCCCCGCGAGCCTCGGAATCCAACCCAGTAAACACCCACCCATGAAAAAGATTGTCTTCATCAGCGTCCTCCTGGCGGCCGTTGCGGGCCTCGCCTGGCTCGTCTGGTTCAAGCCGGCCAAACCAGAGGAGGCAGAGCAGAAGCCCGACACGGAAGTTCCAGTCCGCGTCGGCAAAATCGCGCGGGCCACCTTGCGCGGCTATGTCATCGCCTACGGCACGGTCGAGGCGGAGCCGGCGGGCGAGCGCCCCGCCGCCAGCGCGCGCGTTGGGCCATCTGTTCCCGGCGTGGTGGCGGAGGTCAAGTGCGTCGAAGGCCAGCGCGTGGACAAAGGCGCCGTGTTGTTCCAACTCGACAGCCGCGCGGCCGATGTGGCCGTGACCTTCGCCGAAAAGACCTTGGAACGACAGAAGAAACTTGTTCAGGTGGACGGCACCTCGCAAAAGGCCCTGCAGGAAGCTGAGCAACAACTGGCCGCCGCCCGCGCCCAGCAGGCCCTCCTGCGCGTCCAATCGCCCCTGGCCGGCACGCTCCTGCGCCTCAACGTCAAGCCCGGCGAAGCCGTGGACCTGACGAGCGTTCTGGCCGAAGTAATCGATCTGGACCGTCTGGTCGTCAGCGCCAACGTGCCCAGCAGTGAACTGGCTGCGCTCAAGGCGGGTCAACCGGCCGAGGTCCTCGCGGACCAGCCCGCGCCTCCTCTCAAGGGCGCGGTGGCTTACATCAGCTCGGGGCTGGACGCAAAAACCGGTACGGCGCTCGTGCGGGCCAGCATTCCCCCCAACTCCGGTCTGCGGCCCGGCCAGTTTGTGACGCTTCGCATTGTCAGCGCAGAGCACAAGGACCGTCTGGCCGTGCCGGTGGCGAGCGTGGTGAAAGATGCTGCGGGCGCAACCGTCATCGCGCTGGTCCAAGATGACAAGGCCGTGCAAAAGCCGGTAAAGGCCGGCCTACGGGACGGCAACCTGGTCGAAGTTGAAGCGGACGGCTTGCAGGCGGACATGACGGTGGTGACGGAGGGCGCTTACGGGTTGCCCAAGGAGACGAAGATTCGCGTGCTGGGCAAGTGACCTTGGATGAACCCCTCGCCATGAGTAAATCTACCGTCCTCGGCCAATTCGCCATCCGCCACAGACTCGCCATCGCGTTCATCAGCGTCGCATTGTGTCTGGCGGGGGTTTACTCGGCCCTCCGCATGTCGTCGTCGGTCTTCCCCCAAACGAATTTCCCGCGCGTCGTCATCCTCGTGGACAACGGCGTGATGCCGGCGGACGAGATGATGGCCACCGTCACGCGGCCCATCGAAGAGGCGATGAAAGACATTCCCGGCTCGGTCACCATCCGCTCAATCACGGGGCGCGGCTCGGCCGAAATCAGCGTCTTCTTCAACTGGCAGGTGAACATGATCCAGTCGGAGCTTTACGTGAACAGCCGGCTCTCCCAGATTCGTTCCACGCTGCCCGCCACGGCCAGCTCCACCGTCTGGAGGCTCACGTTCTCCGCGTTCCCCATCATTGGCGTGAGCCTCACAAGCCCCCGACGCAGCATCACCGAGCTGTGGGAGACGGCCCGCTACGAACTCAAGCCGCGCTTCCTGCGCATCCCCGGGGTGGCGCGCGTGGACCTGGTGGGCGGACGCACGCCGGAATATCACGTCATCGTGGACCCGCGCCGTTTGCAGGCGGCGGGGCTGGGCCTGGCGCAAGTCGCCGACGCGCTGGCCAAAAACAATCTCATCGCGCCCACCGGGATGCACGAGGAGAACTACACGCTCTATCTCGCCGTCGTGGACGGACGCGTGCATTCCATCGCGGACCTCGAGGACCTCACCGTGGCCGTCGTGAACTCGCATCCGGTTCGCATCAAGGACTTCGCCCGCGTCGAGCGCGGGCCGGAACCCGTCTTCAACGTCGTCACCGCCGAAGGGGTGAACGCCGTGCTGCTCAACATCCGCAGCCAACCCGACGGCAGCACGCTGGACATCGCCAACGGCCTCCAGGAGGTGCTTCGCGATTTGAAAAAGGACCTGCCGCCGGACATGAAGACCGCCTATTACTACGACCAATCACTGTTCGTTCGCGCCTCGGTTCGCAGTGTCTGGGACGCGATTGGCTTCGGCCTGATCCTGTCGGTGTTCATCCTCTATTTCTTCCTGAAAAACTGGGGCATCACGCTCACCGCCGTCCTGGTCATTCCCGTGACGGTGCTCATCACCCTGGTGGCGATGCAGGCCGCCGGGCTGAGCTTTAATCTCATGACGCTGGGCGGCATTGCCGCGGCGATCGGGCTGGTCATTGACAACGCCATCGTGGTGGTGGAAGCCATCTACGTCAAAATCGCCGGCGGCCTTGCGCGCCGCGAGGCCATTCAGGCCGGCCTCGGCGAGATTCTGGTGCCGCTGGTCGGTTCCACCCTCACGCCGGTGGTCGTTTTCATTCCGCTGGCGTTCCTGGAGGGCATTGCCGGCGTGTTCTTCCGCGCGCTGGCCCTCACCATGGTGGTGGCACTGCTGACCTCGCTGGTGCTCGCGCTCACCCTGACGCCGTCGCTCGCCGCCTGGTTGACACGCGACCGTGGGCATCTGGAACATGGCCATGCGCCCAGGAGCGACGAAGGCGGATTCCTGTTGCAGCAAGTCATCCGCGCTTACGAAGTCGCCGTGCGTGCCGCGCTCCGCCATCGCTGGCTGACCCTCGGCGCGTGTGGCGCGGTGCTGCTGCTGGGCAGCGGGATCTATCAACGCCTGGAAAGCGAATTCCTGCCCCCGATGGACGAAGGCGCCTTCGTCATCGACTACATCGCGCCGCCGGGCACCAGCCTCACAGAAACTCATCGCCAACTCTTGCTCGCCGAACAAATCCTCCTGGCCATGCCCGACGTGGAAAGCTTCTCCCGCCGCACGGGCGCCCGCCTCGCGCTCTCCATCGCCGAACCGAACACGGGCGATTTTCTGGTCAAGCTCAAGCCCGAGCGCAAACGCAACACCGAGGAAGTCATCCGCGCATTGCGCGCCAGGTTCAACTCCACCCTGCCCGGCATCGAGTGGGAGTTCCCCGGGGTCCTCAGCGACCTCATCGGCGACCTCACCTGGTCGCCCCAGCCGATCGAGGTAAAGTTGTTTTCCACCGACCTCGAGTTCCTGAAAAGGAAGGCCCCGCAAGTCGAGGAACAATTGAAGCAGGTTAGAGGCGTCGTGGACACCAAAGATGGCCTGATCTACGCCGGCCCGACCATCAGCCTCCGGGTGCGCTCCACCGAAGCCCAGCGGTTCGGTCTTACCGCCGATGATGTCGCCACCGCCGTCAACACCGCCATGCTGGGCCGCGAAGCTTCGACCGTGCTGGAAGGCGACCGTGTGGTGAACATCCGCGTCCTCGTGGACCGAGCACGCATCGACCGCATGGCCACGCTGCGCGAATTGCCGTTGCGCACCCCCGACGGCGCGCTCGTCAAACTCTCCCAGGTCGCCGACGTCATCGAGCAGCCCGGCCAGCTCGAACTGCGCCGCGAAGACTTGCGCCAGAACGTAGCCGTGACTGCGCGCCTCGAAGGCCGCGACCTCGGCAGCGCGATGGCGGAAATCGAAGCCAAACTCAGCCAGGACAAGACCATCCCGCCCGGCACCATCGAGTTTGGCGGCCTCTACCAGCAGCAACGAGAATCCTTCCGAAACCTCATGCTGGTGCTCGCGATGGCGATCTTCCTGGTTTTTACCGTGTTGCTGATTGAGTTCCGGTCGTTCTACGAAGCGGTGGCCATCGTCTTCGGCGCGGTGCTGGCGCTGTTCGGCACCGTGCTCGCCTTGTGGATCACCGGCACGTCCCTCAACGTCGTCTCCTTCCTCGGCGCCATCATCGGCGTCGGCATCGTGGCCAAGAACGGCATCCTGATGCTCGACTTCGTGGAGCACTTGCGGGCCGAGGGTGTGAGCCTGGAGGATGCGCTGGTCCGCTCCGGCCATCGCCGCTTGCGGCCGGTGCTCATGACCTCGCTGGCGGCGGCGTTCGGCATGTTGCCGCTGGCCTATGGCATCGGCAGGGGGGCGGACATGCTTAAGCCACTCGCCATCGCTGTCATCGGCGCGCTGTGCATCTCGGTGTTGCTGTCCCTGGTGGCGACGCCGACGGCCTACTTTTTAATGCTGAGCCGGCGCGCGAGACCGACACCCCAAACCGCAGCCGCGCCTGAAACCTGAGTGACTCCGCTCGCCGGCATCTTGCTGGCCGTGCCGGCAGCGGGCTTTCCCTCTTGCGTTTGACAAGGTTCTGTCGCTTGTCTTGATCCTTTCTCCGGCCAGGGAGTTTGCCTTCCCTCCTGGGGTCCGCCTCACCTCACAGACCGGCGGTTTGGCGGCATGTGGCTTACAAATCTGTAATTCTCCAGACAGGTTCTGGTCATGGTGGGAGCTTCTAAGCTTACAGAGACAGAGACAATTATGAAAACGACGTACCATCAATTACAAAAACGGCTGCCCGTCCTGGTTCTGGCCAGTGCCGTCGCGTTGGCGGCTACAGCGCTGGCTTTTACCGACATGTCAGCAGCGAAAATCAAATCTGGCCCTGTGGCCGTGAATGTGCCGGTGGACGAGACCTCCGTGCCGCGGGATGGCCTGCCGCGCGGAAGCTTCGCGCCCATTGTGAAAAGGGTCGCGCCGGGTGTGGTTAAGATCGAGACGACCACCACGATCAAAAACCTCTCGGGCCAGCAGGGGCCCGGTTTCAACGACCCGTTCTGGAGACGGTTTTTCGGCGATCAATTCGGCCAGATGTTCCCCCCGCGCCAGCTCGGCCCGCAACGCGAGCATGGTCTGGGGTCGGGCGTGATCGTCACCAAGGACGGCTACATCCTGACCAACAATCACGTGGTGGACGGCGCCAACGCGGTGAAAGTCACTTTGCAGGACGGTCGTGAGTTCACCGCCACGGTAATTGGCCGCGACCCGAAGTCGGACGTCGCGGTGGTCAAAATTGACGCGCAGGACTTGCCGGTGGTCCCAATGGCCGATAGCGACAAAGTGCAGGTGGGCGACGTGGTGCTGGCCATCGGCAACCCGTTCGGCGTCGGCCAGACGGTCACCCAGGGCATTGTGAGCGCGACCGGCCGAGGGAACATGGGCATTGAGGACTATGAGGACTTCATCCAGACGGATGCGGCGATCAATCCAGGCAACTCCGGCGGCGCCTTGGTGGACGTTGAGGGCCGGCTCATTGGCATCAACACCGCGATCCTGAGCCGTTCCGGCGGCAGCCAGGGCGTCAGCTTTGCAGTCCCGTCGGACCTCGCCCGCAATGTGATGGGCAGTCTGGTCAAATACGGCCACGTCACGCGCGGTTATCTCGGGGTCTGGCTCCAGGATGTCACCCCGGCGCTGGCCAAGGAGTTCAAACTCAAGGAGCCGACCGGCGCGCTCGTGGGCGAGGTGGCGCCGAACGGCCCGGCCGACAAAGCCGGATTCAAGGAGGGCGACGTGGTGCTGGAGTATAACGGCAAAAACATTGCCGACAGCCGGCACATGAAACTCGCCGTGGGGGAGACCAAGCCCGGCGCAACGGTGCCGGTCAAAATCTGGCGCGATGGCTCGACCAGGACGCTGGAAGCAACCATTAAGCCGTTGCCCGGAACCGAGCAACTCGCCCAGGGCAACACGCACAACAACAAAGACACCGGCACACTCAACGGCGTGGCCGTGAGCGACCCGGACCGGCAGACCCGCCATGAATTCAACCTGCCGGAGACGCTCAAGGGCGCGGTCGTTACGGAAGTGAAGCCGGATTCCGCCGCCGCTGAGGCGGGCCTCAAGCCGGGCGACGTGATCCAGGAAATCAATCGGCAGCCGGTGAAAAGCGCCGATGACGCGGTGCGGCTGACCGAAAACGCCAAGGACAAGCACACGCTCCTTCGGGTCTGGGAGCACGGCAGCAGCCACTACGTCGTCGTGGACGAAAGCAACCAAACGGGCTAATCCGGGCTAATCCGCACGCCGGACAGCAAGCCCTCCCGCGCGAAAGCCCGCGCGGAGGGCTTCTTGTTTTGTGCGCTTGCGCGCACGGCAGCTTGCTGGCATACCATTCCCATGAGAAAGTCCCGCCAGAGAGAGTTCAGCGTAATTGTCGAGCGCGACGCGGAGGGGTACTGCGTGGCCAGCGTCCCGGAGTTGCGTGGTTGTCATACGCAGGCAGGCTCGCTCGATAAGCTCAGGGAACGAATTCGCGAGGCCATCGCTTTGTGCCTGGAAGTCGTTGGGTGAAATCGCGTGAGAAAGACAGGCGGCGGTCTCGGGCACGCTACGTCAAGACTGCGACCGGAGCCGAATGCGGCGCGGGCCACCGAGACCCGGTGGGGCATGCGACGGCAATAGGTTACTCGGAGGAAGAACTAGAGACCGTGCCTGTGGACGCGGTGATGAGCCTCGGCTGTGGGAACCCGGTCGCACAAGCCGGGCTGCGCCAAGGGGAGATCGTTTTGGACCTGGGTTGCGGGGGCGGCCTGGACGCGTTTCTCGCGGCGCAGCGGGTCGGCCCAACCGGCCGGGCGATCGGCGTGGACGTGACGCTCCAGATGGTGAAGAGAGCCAAGGAGAACGCCAGGAAAGCGAATCTTGGGAACGTCGAGTTCAAGCACGCACCGATCGAGCGGCTGCCGCTCGACGACTGTTCGGTGGACGTGGCTATCAGCAATTGCGTAATGAACCACTGCCCCGACAAGGTGCGTGCTTTCAAGGAAGTGTACCGCGTGCTGAAAGTCGGCGGCAGGATGTGCGTATCAGATCTAGTCACCTCGGGCGGTTTTTCTGAAGCCGCCCTGCAGGATGAGGTCTGGGGAGAGTGGCTCAAGGCTGCTCAGTCGAAAAGCGACTATCTGCAGGCCATTGCGCAGGCCGGCTTTGAGGGGATCACCGTGGAAGCGGAGGCGGCTTTCCCGATGGCGGAGAATGATCAAAGGCTCAAGGGCAGGATTGTCAGCATCCGGTTGACCGCCCGGAAGTTGTAAGGGCAGGGGGGCGCCAGGTTGCCCGGGGACAGACGGAAGCTGCGCCGAACAGCCGCCAGCAGGGGGCGCGGACAAGCGGCGCTGCAGATGCTGCGGGGATTGGTCTATCCCATCATCCTCGGGCTGGATCGCTTGGAGACGGCCTCGTTTTTGCGCGGCAACGGCGCCCTCCAGCATCTACCAGCCTGAGGACCGCGACCGAATCCGGAGGCATGTCTATACCGGCGGCGGCCGGCTCGATTCCTGTTTCCGAAGCCAACAACGTCTCCTGGCTCGCGGGCGGGAGCGGGACGCGTTGAGGCCGGTCGGCGAGATTGCAGGCCACGCGGATTGGGCCGCGCTCTACCACCAGCCAGCGGGCTGCCTCATCAAACTGAACGCAAAGGCGGCCCAGGCAACCGTCCGCCAGCACTGGCTCGGAGCGGCGCAAACGAATCAAGCGCTGGTGCCATTCGAACAATCCGGCATGAAGGCTCTGGGAAAGTTCAGACCAGTTGAGCTTTGAGCGCCTGAAGGTTTCCCGGGCCTGGGGATCGGGAACCTCTTCCGGCTTCCAGCCGAAAGCGGCGAACTCGCGGCGCCGTCCCTCCCGCGCCGCCTTGGCCAGTTCGGGCTCCGGGTGGTCGGTGAAGTATTGGAAGGGCGTCGAGGCGCCCCACTCCTCGCCTTGAAAGAGCATCGGCACGAACGGAGAGGTGAGCACCAGCGCCGCGCCGATCTTCAACCGGCCGACGCTCACCAGTTGGCTCATGCGCCTGCCCAGGGCGCGGTTGCCGATCTGATCGTGATTCTGCAGGTAAGCGAGGAAGCGATGACCGTCCAGTCCGACCGGCGGGCGACCATGGGTGCGCTGCCGGTGCGTTGAGTAGCGGCCGTCATAAACGTAGGCCTGGCGCAAGGCCTTGGCCAGGTCGGCCAGCGAGCCGAAGTCGGCGTAATAGCCCTCGCGCTCGCCGGTCAGCACCGCATGCAGCGCGTGGTGGAAGTCGTCGTTCCACTGCGCATCCAGGCCAAGGCCGCCGCACGCGCGGGACCGGAGCAGGCGCGGGTCGTTCAGGTCGCTTTCAGGAATCAGCACCAGGCGGCGGCCCAGTTGAGCTGCAAGCTGTTTGACCTCGGTTGCCAGTTGCTCCAGGAACGGCTCCGCCGAGGTGTCCAACATCGCCTGCACCGCGTCCAGGCGAAGCCCATCAAAATGATAGTCGCGCAGCCACATCCGGGCGTTGTCGCAGAAGAACCGGCGCATTTCGTCGCTGTGCGGGCCGTCGAAGTTGAGCGCTGGGCCCCAAGGGGTGGAGTAACGCCTGGCGAAGTACGGCCCGAACCGGCTCAGATAGTTGCCGACAGGGCCGAGGTGATTATAGACCACGTCCAGCAGCGCGGCCAGGCCCCGCGCGTGGCAGACAGCGACCAGTCGCTTCAAGGCCTCAGGTCCGCCATAGGCGTGGTGGGGCGCAAACAGGTCCGCGCCATCGTACCCCCAGCCGCGCGAACCCGGGAACTCACCCACCGGCATCAGCTCGACATGGGTCACGCCCAGTCTCGCGAGATGGTCGAGTTTGTGGATGGCGGCGGCGAAAGTGCCCTCCGGGGTGAAGGTGCCGACGTGCAGTTCATAGACCACCGCCGCCGAAAGCGGCCGGGCTTGCCAGCCGGTGTCGGTCCAGTCAAAGGCCGCCTGGTCGAGCACGCGCGACAGCTCCTGCACCCCCCTGGGCTGCCAGGCCGAGCGCGGATCGGGAAAGGGTCCTTCGTCATCGACCACGAAGCCGTAAGCGCTGCCCGGCTTGGCTGCGGAGACCTCAGTTCCCCACCAACCGCCCGGGCCGGCGCGCATCGCGTAGCGGCGCCCGTCAACCTGGACTTCAACCTCTTTACATAATGGGGCCCAGACTCGGAATGTGTGCATCAGCCTTCCTCCCTTCGCAACAGCAACGCTCCGGGAAACCTTTTCAGCAATTCACCCCGCAGCAAGCCTGACCTTTCGTTGAAGCAAATCTGCCAAGCCCAACCAGATGCGAGTCATTTCTTTGCCCCGGCAAGCTGGTTGGCCTGTTTCCTTTCTTGGCGGGCGCCGAGGCGCCAGGGCTGCAGGCTCAAGGTCAACCACCAGCCGAGGAAACCGACGATCATGCAGGCGGCGGCCACCGTCTTGATTCGGAACCGGACCACCGCTCCATGCGATAAGGGTATGAAGGCCGCCTGGCTGACACCCCAAATCAAGGTCGTGGTCACCAGTGCAAACAACGCTCCGCCCAGGGCCCACGGGACCCAGTTACGTCCAGCCCTACGGGCCATGATCCCGAACCAAATTGCGGTTGCCAGTGAAAATGACCACGGGAGCATTTGCATGATTTGTCTCAGTTTGGCCCGACTTCGTGACGACCCGCATTATCTGGAGCGAGAACGGGTGCCTGGAAGGCTATCCCGACCCCTGATGGGATGGCCGCCATCACTTTCCGCTTGCCCGGGTGGCGGTGTCCTGCCAGCGATGAGGCAGTTGGCTGGCCGCCAGTTCGCAGTATTCTTTGGCTGCGCCCGCCGTTACCGCAGAAACTTGCCGACAAAGGGCGAAGTCTCGCCGCGCCGCAAGAAATGGCCGGAAGGGCCCTCGCCCAGGAATTCGGAGAACCACGATTCGTGCTCGATTTCTTCGTTGAGAATTGCTTGGGCCAGGTCGTAGGTGCGATGATCCTTGCCGGCCGTGAGGTTGCAGATGTGGGTGTATCCCCGCACCGCGCATCGCTCGGCTTCCACCAGGACCTTGAGCATCGCTTGGATGTCCGTTGGGTCACCAGGCAACTTGGCGGGCGGGCAGGCCGAGGCATCATGAAAGTCTTTCATGTTCTCCGGCAATTTGCCGCCCAGTTCGTAGATGCGAGGAACGAGGGCCTCGAAGTGGTTTCGGTCTTCGATGCGCGCTGTTTCCGCAATCTCTTTTAGCCCCTCCCCCTCCAATCCAATCAGGTTCACTCGCAGGATCGTATAGTAATAGAACGTGGTGAGTTCGGCGGCGGCGTTCCTGACCAACAATTCCACCAACTGCTCCACATTGATGCCTGCCTTTTCCACCATCTGTCGTGTCACTTTAGCCATAGTATTTTCCTTTCATAGCGTCATCTTTTTTCGTCAATGGTGGGGCCACGATACAGCTTGTCGGGCCGGCGTCAAGCCTAAGATGGTGGCAAGCGCGGCAATTTTCGGCAGTTTTCGGGAGCTGCGGGCTCGGCCGCGGCCTGGGCCGGGGACGGGAGGGTTTTCATTGACAATGGGAAATTGGAAATTGGAAATTGGCGGCCTATGCGCGTACTGGTGGTCGAGGATGACAAGAAGATCGCCTCCTTTGTCGTCAACGGGCTGAGACAGAGCGGCTACGCCGTGGACCACGCCGCGGACGGCGAGGAGGGGCTCATCCGGGCGCAGACCATCGCCTATGACGCCGCGGTGGTGGACGTGATGCTGCCCCGGCTGGACGGGTTGAGCCTCATCCAACAACTGCGCGGCCGGGGCGCGCGCGCCCCGGTGCTGATCCTCAGCGCGAAGGCCTCGGTGGATGACCGGGTGCGGGGCCTGCAGGCGGGCGGGGATGATTATTTGACCAAGCCGTTTGCCTTTTCCGAGCTGCTGGCCCGCATCCAGGCGCTGATTCGGCGCGCGACCCAAACGCCGGAGCCGACGCGGCTGGCGGTGGGGGACCTGGCGCTGGACCTGCTCACGCGCGAGGTGCGCCGCGGCGGGGAGCTGATCGAACTGCAGCCGCGCGAGTTCGCGCTGCTCGAGTACCTCATGCGCCACGCCAATCGCCCCGTCACCAAGACAATGATCCTGGAGCATGTTTTCGACTACAGTTTCGATCCGCAGACCAACGTGGTGGACGTGCTGGTGCACCGCCTGCGGAGCAAGGTGGACCGAGACAAAGCGATGCTCCACACCATCCGAGGAGTCGGTTATGTCCTCCGGCCTGCTTGAGCCTTCGCGCCGGCACCTGGCGGTGCGGCTGAGCCTGTGGTACGCGTTCATCTTTACCCTGAGCAGCCTGGCCTTGTTTGCCTTCGCTTATTACCTGCTGGCGGCGGCGGTCGGCAGCAAAGACCGGGAGGTGCTCGAGGCCCGGTGGAAGGAGGTGGCGGCGGTGTATGACGGCGGGGGACTGGCGGCGCTGCGGAACTGGGCGCAAAGCCAGCCGCCCGAGGTGCGGCAGACGCTCTTCGTCCAGTTGGTCGGCCCCTTGAGCATCACCGCTTACGTGAGCGCGCCGCCGGACTGGGTGACCTTCACCAACGTGCCCGGCTGGGCCGGCTACCTCCGCCAGGGCGTCATCCGCATCCCCCAAAACGAGGAGCGGGACTTCACCCTGGCCCAGGGGCAATTGGCCGACGGCTCGCGGCTGCAAATCGGCCGCATCACCAACAGCCGCGCGGCCCTGTTGAATCCGGTCCGGCGGAGTTTCCTGGCCGCCGGCACGGCCACGGTGCTGCTCGGTTTCCTGGCCGGCGCCTTGGTCGCCCACCGCGCCATGCAGCCGGTCCGGCAGATTGTCGCCACCGCCCGCTCGATCATCCGCACCGGCCAGCTCAGTGCCCGCGTGCCGGTCCGCCAGGCCTACGACGACGAACTGGACCAGTTGGTGCGCCTGTTCAATGGGTTGCTGGACAAGAACGAGGCCCTCATCCGCGCCATGCGTGAAGCCCTCGACAACGTGGCGCACGACCTGCGCACTCCGCTAGCCCGCTTGCGCGGCACCGCCGAAGTCGCGCTCGCCCCCGGCGCCGAGCCGGCCGCCGCCCGCGAGGCGCTGGCCGATTGCGTCGAGGAATCCGAACGCCTGCTCAACATCCTCAACACCCTGATGGACATCACCCAAGCTGAGGCGGGCATGATGCCACTCCGGCGCGAACCGGTGGACCTCGGCCAACTCGCCCGCGAGGTCGTCGAGCTCTATGAATACGTGGCCGAGGAAAAGAAAATCGCCATCCGCGCCGACTTCCTCCCATCACCGCCCCCCAACCACCCTTCACCGGTTATCGCCGCGGTGGACCGCATCCGCATGCGCCAGGTCTTTGCCAACCTGCTCGACAACGCGATCAAATACACGCCCCCAGGCGGCCAGGTGACCATTCGGGTCGGCGAACAGCCGGACGCGGCCGTCGCGACCTTCCACGACACCGGCATCGGCATCCCCGCCGAAGAGCAGGACAAAATCTGGCTGCGGCTCTACCGCGGCGACAAAAGCCGCTCGCAACGGGGGCTGGGCCTGGGGCTGAGCCTGGTCAAAGCCATGGTCGAAGCCCATGGCGGCAGCGTGTCGGTCTCCAGCAAGGTGAATGAGGGGTCGGAATTCACCGTGCGGCTGCCCAAAAGCCGTTGAAGCGCCCAGCACGGCCAAGCCGATCACCTAAAGTCCTCGATTCATGCGCTGGACCATAGGAAAAATCACCTTAAGAGAGCATTAAGACGGCGGCCAGGGTGGGAAGGGACTTGATTGGAAGGGCCGGGATTTGGCACAACTGAGGGCGGATGAAAACGGCTCTGCCAGCGATGGGCTTGCTTGGTTCGGCTCGGCTTGCCGGCCCGCGGCGGGGGCCGGCGCGGCCAGCGTGGGGTGGCCCGGCGGCGCTGCGTCTCCCTTCCTGAGCGGCCACATGGCTCCCGTCTATCAATTCGAAGTCAAGGTGCCGGACGCGGCCGTGGACGAGAACCGCCACGTAAACAATGTCGCCTACGTGCAGTGGATGCAGGAGGCGGCCATAGGTCACTCCGAAGCCGCCGGCTGCACGCGCCTGACGCGGGCGGCCGGCGCGACCTGGGTGGCGCGCGCCCATCGCATCGAGTATCTCCGCCCGGGCTTTGCTGGGGACGTCCTCACGGTGCAAACCTGGATCGCCAACTTCCGCAAGGTCCGCTCCCTGCGCCGCTACAAGTTCCTCCGGGCGGCGGACCAGACGGTGCTGGCGCAAGGGGAAACCGACTGGGTGTTTGTCGATGCCCTCACCGGCCGCCCGCGCGCGATTCCCGGCGAGATCCAGCGCGCGTTTCAGGTCGTGCCCGAGGAACAGGGGGGCGCCCAACGCGCCTAAGGGCCGTTTCATAAATACGCTCACGTATTTGGTGCTGCGATGCCCCGTTCCACTAGAACCAACCAGGATCGTCTCGGGTCGGCAGTGTTCCTGAGTTCCCGGGAAACCTATCGTGCCGACCGTTGCGAGCCGCTGCGCGCAGCGGTGCGCCGGGGCGAGGTCCGGCTCCGGGCGTTGGCCCGCCGTGGTTACCCGGGCCGGAGGCTCCCGGCCCGGATGCTCCCGGAGGTCTCGACGGTTGGCTTTTGGGACGCCCTCCGCACGCCGACCTGGGGACTGGACTGGCACCGCCATGAGGGCCTCGAACTGACTTATCTGGCCCGGGGCAAGACGGAATTCCTCCTTGACCAGGAGAGCTTCGTTCTCGAAAGCGGGAACCTGACCATCACCCGCCCCTGGCAACGGCACCGGGTGGGCAATCCCAGGGTCGGTCCCAGCCGCCTGTGCTGGCTTATTCTGGAGGTCGGCGTCCGGCGGCCCGACCAGGCCTGGCACTGGCCGGACTGGCTCATCCTCTCGCCCGCCGACTTGCGGCGCCTGACCGCCCTCCTCAGCCACAACCAACAACCGGTCTGGCGCGCCAACGACGAAATCGGCGCCTGCTTCGAGAAGCTCGCCGCCCTGGTCCAGGCCGCCGACCCGCTGGCGGCGCAGAGCCGGTTGCAGCTTCATATCAACGAATTGTTCGTGGCGCTGCTCGAGTTGCTCGAGACCAGGCAGGTGAAACGGGACGCCCATTTCCTCTCCACCCGCCGCACCGTCGAGCGCTTTCTCAACGCCTTGCCCGAGCGCCTCGAAGCGCCCTGGACGCTCCCGGACCTGGCCCGGCAGTGCGGCCTGGGGGCCACGGCCTTTGCCGATTATTGCCGGCACTTCACCAATCTCCCGCCCATGAAATACCTGGCGCTTTGCCGCATCGAGGCCGCCAAAGGCCTGTTGCGCGGCCAGCCCGCTTTGAGCATCACGGAGGTCGCCCTCCGGTGCGGCTTTCAAAGCAGCCAGTACTTCGCTACGCGCTTTCACCAACTGGCCGGCCGCAGCCCGAGTGCTTACCGCAAGCAGCCAGGAGCTTCGCCCTAACGGCTTGGCCCGTTCTGACTTGCCTTTGAAGATTCGTGCTGGTATGTCGTCCAAGCAACAAACAGTTAAAGCCATGCAAAAACAATTCACTCGACGCCAATTCCTGAAAACCACCTCTGCCGCCGCCTGCACGGCTCCGCTCCTGCTCTCCTGGAGCCGGGCGGCGACCGGCCAAAAGGGGCCCAACGAACGCATCACCCTCGGCTTCATCGGCACCGGCAAGCAGGGGCGGGATTTGATGCGCAATTTCCTGACCCACCCCAACACTCAAGTGGTGGCGGTGTGCGACGTGGACACGACCCGGCGCGAGCACCATCGCAAAATAGTGGACGACTTCTACAGCGCCAAAGCCATGACTGACTTCAAGGGCTGCGCCGCCTACAAGGAGTTTGGCGAGCTGCTCGCCCGCCAGGACATTGACGCGGTGGTGCTGGCCCCGCCCGACCATTGGCACGCTTATATCGCCATTGCCGCCTGCAAGGCCGGCAAGGACATCTATTGCGAAAAGCCGCTCTCCTTGACCATTCACGAGGCGCGCGCCATGGTCCAGGCCGCCCGCCAGCACAATCGCGTCTTCCAGACCGGCTCGATGCAGCGCTCGATGAGCGAGTTCCGCAAGGCCTGCGAGTTGGTGCGCAACGGCCGCATTGGCAAGGTGCAACGGGTCATCGTGGACGTGGGCCCCCCCTCGGTGCCCTGCGACCTGCCCGAGGAGGCCATGGAACCGGGCCTGAACTGGGATTTATGGCTCGGCCCGGCGGCGCTGCGGCCCTACAATTCGGTGCTCAGCCCGCGCGGCGTGCATGACTTCTACCCGAACTGGCGCAACTATCGCGAGTATTCGGGAGGCATGATGACCGATTGGGGCGCGCATCATTTCGACATCGCCCAGTGGGGCCTGGGCATGGACGAAAGCGGCCCGGTGGAAATCATCCCCCCGGACGATCCCAAAGCCACCCGCGGGGTCCGCTACCTCTATGCCAACGGCGTCGAGGTCCTCCACGGCGACAGCGGCGGCGTGCTCTTCATCGGCAGCGAGGGCAAAATCCTTGTCAACCGGGGCAAGTTCGAGGCCACCCCAAAGTCCATCGGCGACGAACCGCTCCCCGACAACGCCCTCCGTCTCTACAAGAGCTCCAATCATCCCGGAGACTTCCTGAGCTGCGTGCGCACCCGCAAGCGGCCCATTTGCGACGTGGAAATCGGCTGCCGCTCCGTGACCGTCTGCCACCTGGGCAACCTGGCTTATTGGAACCATCGCCATTTGAAGTGGGACCCGGCCAAGGAAAGATTCATCGGCGACCAGGAAGCCAACCAGTGGCTCGACCGGCCTAAACGCGGGCCTTGGAAGGTGTAGCCAAGGCGTCGGCTCCGCCAGCGCTGGGTGGTGGTCCTTCGCCCGGAGGTTTCGCGGCCCGACTTGTTCTTTTTGCTTCCTTTGAGGGGCAGGGGGGGTGTATTCTGGCCCGCAGAACGCATTCATAATTCTCAATAACGAACAATCAAAATGGAGTTGCTATGAAAGATACAAACCGAATCCTAACGGTGGTCGCCGGGTGCGTGGTCCTGGCCGGGGTCAGCGGCGCGCCGGCGCAGGATTGGCCGCAATGGCGCGGCGCCAATCGTGATGGCAAAGTGGCCGGTTTCACCGCCCCCAAGACCTGGCCCAAGGAATTGACCCAGAAATGGAAAATCGCCGTCGGGTCGGGGGACGCGACGCCGGCCCTGGTGGGCGACAAGATTTATGTCTTCGCGCGCCAGGAAGGCGACGAGGTCACTTGCTGCCTGGAAGCCGGCACCGGCAAGGAAGTGTGGTCGGACAAGAACGCGGTGGCGGCCATCAGCGGACCGGACGCCACGATCCACGGCGGGCCGCGCAGTTCACCCGCCGTGGCCGACGGCAAGGTGGTCACGCTCGGCGTCTGCGGCACGGTCTCCTGCCTGGATGCCGCCAGCGGGGCGGTGAAGTGGCGGAAGGACGATTTTCCCGGGGCCTGGCCCCGATTCCACACGGGCACGTCGCCCATTGTCGTGGACGGCCTGTGCATCGTCCAGCTTGGGAAGGAGCGTGAGGGCGCGGTGGTGGCCTACGACCTGGCGAGCGGAGAACAAAAATGGAAATGGACCGCCGAAGGCCCGGGCTACGCGTCACCGGTGCTCCTGACCGCCGCCGGCACGAAGATGATCGTTACCCTGACGGCGGCCAGCGTGGTGGGCCTCGGCGCGGCGGACGGCAAGCTGTTGTGGCAGGCGCCCTTTGCACCGCAGGGCATGAATTACAATGCCGCCACCCCGATTGTGGACGGGCAAACCGTGATCTATTGCGGGTCCGGCCGCGGCGCCAAGGCCGTGAAGATTGAGAAGGAAGGGGATGCCTTCACCGCCAAAGAACTCTGGAGCAATCCGGAAAACGCAGTCCAGTTTGACTCCCCGGTGCTCAAGAACGGCCTTATCTTCGGCCTCTCCCAACGCGGCAACTTCTTCTGCCTCAACGCTGAAACCGGCAAGACGGCCTGGACCGACCCCGCCGGCGGTCGCGGCCAGTTTGGGTCGGTAGTGGACGCCGGCGCCGTCCTGCTCGGCCTGACCTCCAAGTCCACACTCACCGTCTTCCAACCCAGCGACAAGGAATACACCGAACTGGCGAGCATTAAAGTCGCCGACAAGCAGACTTACGCCTACCCGGTGCTCGCCGGCAACCGCCTCTTCATCAAGGACCAGGACTCGCTGACGCTCTGGACGATCGATTGAGCTAAGTACTGCGTGTCATAAATACGGTGACGTTCGCGGCAAGGGATTTTCGCTCCAGCCGAGGCGCGAGCGACGAGCATACCCGTAATGGGTCTGTGAGGAGCGAGCCACGAAGGCTGGAGCGAAAAGACCTGCCGCCCGGTGGGTTGCGCCGCATTTGGGCTGGGGCGGCGTTGCTCCTCAGTCGCAGACCCATCAGGGTATGCTCCTTCGTCGCGCCTTGCCCCAGCCCAAATGCGGCGCAAC